>Ga0194118_10000014_pt1 | contig 370732 bp, 323 predicted proteins | sample TA2MahsurfametaG_2_FD_148662 | JGI IMG/M metagenome (GOLD analysis project Ga0194118, IMG submission 148662) | Freshwater microbial communities from Lake Tanganyika, Tanzania - TA2015013 Mahale N5 surface | ecosystem: Environmental > Aquatic > Freshwater > Lake | place: Tanzania: Lake... | reverse complement strand
TAAAACAACCACTGGTTCAGCAGGAACGTATCAACAGCAGCTGGAGTATGGATTTTATGAGCGACAGCCTAATGGGTATCCGTAAGTTCAGAACCTTCAACGTAATGGATGATTGCTCCAGAGAGGCCCTGGCTATCGAGATTGACACGTCTCTATCGTCTAAACGGATTATTCGCACATTAGAACGCATTATTGCTCACCGGGGTAAACCTAAAACAATCAGAACAGACAACGGACCAGAGTTCACGTCCAAGGATTTTGAACTGTGGTGCAAAGACCAGGGGATTGAAAACCAATACATCCAACCTGCCAAACCCATGCAAAACGGCTACATAGAGCGATTCAACAGGCTGTATCGGGAGGCTATCCTTGATGCCTATGCTTTTATAGATCTTGAAGAAGTCAGATACCTGACAAGGGAATGAATCGAAGAATACAACTACCGAAGACCTCACGAAGCCCTGAATAATCTAACACCGGATGAATGGAAAAGAAAACTAGAAATTACCGAAATTCGCAAACTAAACACTGTCTGTTAAAAGGGGCACTTACACATGAAACAAAAATTAGAATTCCTATTAAGGCAAATAATAGTTTTTTCATAGATAACGAATTTTAAACTTACTATGTTGCAATATAAATGATGTAGGGATTTGATTTTTTGATTAATTACTTGAGATATATTTGATTTCGGCGTCAGATAAATTACGGTTCCAGATTTTGCACTCATCCATGAGTCCATTGTAATATTCTATTGCACCACCGCCAATGTCCCCACCTAGATATAATTTCATATTTGAATTCCAGCAACTTAATGGCGTTATCATTTTGGAGGTCCCCACAAATTTCCCATCAAGATAGTGATCAGTATAAATACCTCGATTTACATAAATCAAGTTGTACCATGTATTTGTGCTGACTGGAGTCTGAGGGTAAGATTCCCCTTGACCATAAGTACCCGAACATGTCATTGGGACTAGATAGATTGTGTTTGGATCCCAACCAATTGACCATCTGAGAGGACCATTTGGTACTCCTAGTTGGATTTCGTTATGACCTAAATGAGATGCCAATTTTACTTTAATCGAAAACGTGAAAGTGTCTGTATTTAACGCAACTATGTTTGGTGTTGAGAATATTGAATTTGAACCATTGAATTTTGCTGCCATTCCGAACTGACTATTTTCATAAGCACCATTTGAAAATACACCGTTATTTTTATTTCCACTGCTATCGTTTGCATTTCCATTAAATGGATAGTACGCCACTAATCCCTGTTTCAAGCTCTCTAAAATCGGGGGTACGGGTATTGCAGTAGTAAAGCTCAACTCCTCTCCGTAAGCAGTTCCCATAGCATTGATAGCATAAGCCCGGATGTAGTATTTCGTGTTGTTTGTCAGATTGCTGATCGCGCTGGTGAACGCTCCCAGTCCCGTCCCGTCATTGGTCTTTGTTGCAAGGCTAATTGTAGGATTAGGGGATGTACTCCACACAACTCCTTTAGCAGTAATTGGTGAGCCTCCATCACTGGTGATTGTACCTCCCGAGGTGGCTGTCGTTTCTGTAATGCTGGACACAGCCGTCGTTGTTAATTTGGGGGGACCTAACGTCGTAAAGCTCACTTCGCTTCCATACACAACCCCCCTGCTGTTCTCCCCATATGCCCTGGCATAGTAGGTAGTACCAGCAAGTAGGCCGGTTAAGATTGAAGTGTATTGTCCAGGTCCAGTACCTTCTGTCGTCTTGCTATTGCTGACCGTTGGGTTTTGTGTTGTCGACCAGCAGATACCTCTGCTTGTGACCGTACCTCCCCCCGCATTGGTTATATTTCCTCCTATCTTGGCTGTCGTTGCTCCTATCTCAGTCACCGATCCTGTACTGATCGTTATCGGGATCACCGGGGTGATCTCTGCCTTTATCGTATCGCTCTTGTTCTCTCCTGCTACTGCCAGTACATAATACGTATACTTCTTTCCAGGGATTATGGATGCGTCCAGGTACTGGGTCGTAGTTTTCTGAGTCGTTGCAAGGTTAGTGATCGATTCCCCCTCAGCCCTTCTGAACAGGGCAAAGCTGGATATATTGTCATTGTCCTACGACCAGGTCAGTTTTACGCTGTTCCCCTCCATCTGAGCCCCGGGAGTCGAAGGAGTAAACAAAGGCTTAGGACACTCCGGATCATACGGATTGTACCACTCAAACTTGTCGCAAGACGACAAGAAAAAAATTGAAAAAAGAAAAAAGAGTGTTGCTTTTAATATATGCATTATTAATTTTTAATACACCTCACTGATAGTCCATTTATTTTATTATGCACTACACGACCCATAAGATAATTCTCCCTAGATAGTGCAATACACTTAGCAGTTGAAGAGGAAAACTCAGTTGTTGTCCACCAATATCCAATAGATGCGTCATCTTGAAAATTTTCTGCAATACCACCCCTTCTTCCACCGGGCAACCCATTGAATCCACTTAAATTATTTCCATTGCCTTGTAATGAGTCTGACCAAAAATTCCAACCAATAGATGACTTCATTAATTTCCCAGCTTCAGATGCACCAAGATGATTTTCTAGTAAAAGAAACTCATCAAATGTTGGCACATGCCAACCTATTGGACATAAATTTCGATTATCAATTACGGTATAATAGTTATAGAGCTTACCGTAGGTTTCTCCTTTAGCTGGCTCATTGAAAAAATTACAATACGCTGGACTATTAGTTCCCGCCCATTCTGTTTTAGAAATTAAATTTGGTATTGATGTCCCATCTCTAAGTTTTGTTACTTTCAAATTTTCTCCCATCCATTCCTGGGTTCCAATAACTACTGTTTTATAGCTATTCCCTTCAACATCAGTAACACCTGCTCCATTGGTAAACAATGATCCTATAGGTGTTGAAAAAGTAATTTGCTCACCATAAACTGTTGTGAAACTATTAGTTGCATAAGCTCGTAAAAAATAGTTAGTTAAAGACTTCAAACCAACTAGCTGACTAACAAAATTGCCTATTCCAGCTCCATCAACAGTTTTCGAACTGTTAACAGTGGGAGAAGGAGTTGTCGACCAACAAACACCTCTTGCAGTTATAGAAAATCCTCCATCAGATGTTATGTTTCCTCCTGAAACAGCACTTGTAGAAGTTATGGATGTTACTGAATTTGTTGTTAATTTGGGGGAACCTAACGTCGTAAAACTCACTTCGTTTCCATACACAATCCCCCTGCTGTTCTCTCCATATGCTCTGGCATAGTAGGTTATTCCCGCAAGTAGGCCGGTTAAGGTTGAAGTGTATTGTCCAGGTCCAGTACCTTCTGTCGTCTTGCTATTGCTGACCGTTGGGTTTTGTGTTGTCGACCAGCAGATACCTCTGCTTGTGACCGTACCTCCCCCCGCATTGGTTATATTTCCTCCTATCTTGGCTGTCGTTGCTCCTATCTCAGTCACCGATCCTGTACTGATCGTTATCGGGATCACCGGGGTAATTTCTGCCTTTACTGTATCACTCTTGTTCTCTCCTGCTACTGCCAGCACATAATACGTATACTTCTTTCCAGGGATTATGGATGCGTCCAGGTATTGGGTGGTCGTTTTCTGAGTCGTTGCAAGGTTAGTGATCGATTCCCCCTCAGCCCTTCTGAACAGGGCAAAGCTGGATATATTGTCATTGTCCTGCGACCAGGTCAGTTTTACGCTGTTCCCCTCCATCTGAGCCCCGGGAGTCGAAGGAGTAAACAAAGGCTTAGGACACTCCGGATCATACGGATTGTACCACTCAAACTTGTCGCAGGATATTGAAAATATGAATGAAACTAAAAGGAACAAAAGCTTTTTCAAAGTCTATAAATTAAAACTCTCTCAATACCACTATAACTTCACCGTCATATTTACCCCCATACCCCTGGGAATATACCTAGGAGCAAATACAACCTTCTTTTTCTTTTCCCGTGAGTATTTACCAGATTGAAGGATAAACTCAAGGACCGAAAAACCGGTAGCGGCAAATGCTACGGGATAAACGATTGCCATGGTCTGCGTCTGCTTTCTGATTGAAGCTGCATCAGTTGTCGCAGTTTTATATTTTTCGTACAAAACCCCGGTTTGGTTATACGCATAAGCCCCAATTCCTGCTGTAGCGACCGCCGGCAACAACCAGATGTTGCGCTTTTTGCGAAGCGAAGCCAACTTTGCCTCTCGCTTTTGTTTTTCAACATCAATAATGCGTTGCTGTAACTTTGATTGCAGGGTGGGTTCCTGGTTGACTGAAGAATAGGTGGCAATGATTTTAAATTGAAGCACACCTTCAACAGAACCCAACTCTGCAGCAGCATCCCAAATAATGATTTTGCCTTTGCCAGACTTTTGATTTGCTCCTACATCACCCGTTACCTTTTGTAATGGGCCTTTCCAGGTCTGTGCATTATCTGTTGAATAGTATAAACTGATAAAACAATCAGCGGTTGCATCGAGATCATAATTGATGTCAACACTGGATTCCTTTGGTTCAACCTTTATGTTTTTAACTTCCTGCGAATATGCTGTTGTGAAAGAAAAGAATACAAGAAGCAATGAAAAATTCCATTTAATCAGCGCCATAGTTAATTATTTTTAAAACGTCCATTTTTCCCAAATGCTGGTTATGGCAGGGCTATAATTTACAATAGGATCCTGCTCTTTTGAAATACGTATAGATTCTACACCCACATTTTGCCGCAGGTAATCATACATCTCTTTGTATGTCAACTTACCTTTGCTATCCTTCAGCTTCTTAAGCATATAATAGGTGAATAACCCGTGCTTCTGCTCATGATAAGGCAATGCAACCTGATCACCTTTCGCCGCAGCAAACACCACCATGTTCCCAACGCACTGCTGCATTTCAGGAACAATTCTAATTCCTCGAGCAGCCAGGATACCTTCGTCCCTTCCACCGCCAGAAAAACAGGCGTCGAGAAAAACAGTGACTTTTGCCGCTCCGGAATTTCCTAGGTTGCTATAGAGATCCCTCATGCTAACAGCATCGCTCAAGTTATTTGAGTTAACATCCACTGGTATCAAATAGGGGATTTTTGTCTTTTCATCTGGAAAACCATGACCAGCATAGTAGAAAATCAATTCAGATTCTGTACCCATTTTATTGACCAACTTTGTAACGCGATCAATCTCTCGGCGCATCACCCCTGCCGTCGTATTATTGAAGAGAAAAATATTATTGGGCTCAACTCCCATGATGTTTTGGGCATATTCTTTGAAAACTTGTGCATCGCGGATGGCATATGGGACGTTGATCTGCGAATTGATGGATTGAGAATAATCTTCATTGCCTATGATTAGGGCTACTCGAGTGGGCACCGTCTTTTCAATGACCGGAATATTTTTGTCGACATCAGATGCCAAAGAAGCCATAGCAATTTTTACCTCCGATTGTTCAATTCCCTCTACCCTTAGTTTGTCCTTGGAAATACTTTGGTTCATCGCCAGGGTATACTTGCTTTGCTCTCCAAAACGACCGAATTTTTCAACCACTTGGAACTCGAAAGGAAGTTTATCTGCGTTGTAGTCGTTGTTGGCAACCAGATTATAATTGATGGCCCGCTGTTCTCCGGGCTTGAGGTCGCCCAAGCGTTCCACTTCATTGGTTGAAATACAAAATGTATTTTGAGGCAGTACCAACTTTACTACAACATCCCTGGCCATTCCTTGTCCCAGATTTTGCACCAATGCCTGCACATCAAATGGTTTCTTTTTCTCGATGATAGTGGCATTTTGACTGGATACGGAATAGTCGACAATCTTCACACTAGGCGCCTTAAATGATTGCGTTTGAATTTCTATGGGCTTAGGATCGGTTCCAAAGCCATTTGCTTCAACAACTTTCACCACAAAATTCGCTGTGCCGGTTCTAATATCAATATCGCCTTGTATTGGAATGTTGATGGACATCACTTTTCCGGTATCGATGTCACCAATTGGGGTAAGCTTATTGAAAATAAGGCCTGTCAGACCGGAAGTCTCAGCCACCTGAATCACTAGGTCCTGGCCCTTCCCCTTGCCCACGTTTTTCAGTACGAAATGAATATGAGACGTTTCGTCTCCATCAATTTTTAAATTCCCATTGATATCGGTGAAACTAAAATCGGTGATTTCCAGATTGGCCGGCTTGGTTGGACCTTTTGTGATTTTGATGAAAACCGGTGCACTTACCGCAGAAGCTTCCTGCGCTTTGGCAACTTTATGAATGCTAGATGCAATTAGTATTGCGCATAGCAGAATCGGTGTACTCTTTGGCATAGCAGTTAGTTGTTTGCTTAAATTTATTCTGTTTGGTCCAGATATAGATAAGGGCAACGAAGAGTGACCCCATACTATTGAATTTCAAATATTTTTATATTATTTTTTATTTTAATACAAAAAGCATTTCGCCTTTAAAGCCTTCAAGTTTCCATTTATATTTTCCTCTTCCTAGATACTGGTTGAGACGGAATTGTTTGTCAGCACTGTTGACGGGCCGGGTGAATACAATCACACCCGTTGAAGCATTGGAAATAATGATATTTGTTTTGACTTCGATGGTAGATTCCCAAACGAAAATGATACTTTCATCGCCGATCAGTTGGCCATTGATGGGTGCAACTTGTTTGAACATAGAATCAAAAAAGGTAACATTAGATTTGATTTCAGCTTCTTCGATTTGGATATCCTTTCCTTGCTGTTTAACAAAATACTGATAACCTGGAATGGATAATAAGGCGACAATACATGCCGCTGCAGCATAAGAGAATAGGCGACGACGATTATTTGAGGTTTTCTGGCTCATATGAATGGTTTTAACGTAGTTTAGAATGGTTTCGTATTTGGCAGATTGATTCCAGGCAGTTTGGATTTTTTTACGGTACTCAAGCTCTCTTTCAAATTCGGGATCCTGAATACTTTGGCTCGATTGTACCCTTGATCCATTGGTTTCATTCGAACCATCAAATTGATCTTCAACAGAATCGAACCAATCTTTCTTTGAGTTTTCCATTGCCGGGATTTATAGTTAGTACAATTTTAAGCTGGAATGTGACATAATTTAGTTATTTGCGAGGATTATTATTAATTTATTGTTTTGTAATTGATTATTTAAACTCACTACTTCCCGATACAAAACTTACTGAAAATATAATCCAGCTGGTCTTCGTTGCTGATCTCACCGGTGATTTCACCTAGGTGGTGCAGGGATCTGCGGATGTCTATGGCCAGCAAATCACCCGATACCCGATTGTCCATGCCCGCTTTCACCGAAGCAATCGATTCCGCAACGCTCAACAGCGATGCATAATGACGCGCATTGGTCACTACAGTATCCTCAGCCTGAATCGTTCCGGCATTTACCAATTGCAATAATCGTTCGCCAATCTGATGCAGGCCCCTGTTTTCTTTTGCAGAGATGTATACCGTTTTGGATGCAGCTTCGTGGTGCAAATTGTTTTGCAAGTCGACTTTATTGCCCACCAGCAACCAAGCATTGGAGACAGCACGGAGCTCTTCCTGCAACAACCCGATTGCTGCTGCATCCGTTTCATTCACATCAAACAAATACAAGACGATATCGGCAGAACGCATCTTCTCTCTGCTTCGTTCTACGCCGATTGCCTCAATTTCATCTGCACCTTCCCGAATTCCTGCTGTATCGATCAATCGAAATAACACCCCTCCAATATTCAACACCTCTTCAATGGTATCCCGTGTGGTTCCTGGAATGGCACTGACGATTGCACGGTTTTCGTTCAACAGTGCATTCAGCAGGGTCGATTTACCGGCATTGGGCTTGCCAACGATGGCCACACTCACGCCGTTTCGAATGACATTTCCCAATTGAAACGATGCCAACAGGTCGCTTACCGTGACATCTATTTTATTCAACAGTGAGCGAAGTGACGTGCGATCAGCAAACTCCACATCTTCTTGAGAGAAATCCAATTCTAGTTCAATCAATGCAGAAAATTGAATGAGTTCTTCCCGCAAGGCTTTCAGCACAAAAGAAAAACCGCCTTTGATCTGATGGAGTGCAGTGGTTTGAGCAGCTTGAGTGCCCGAAGCGATCAGGTCGGCCACCGCTTCCGCTTGGACCAGATCTATTTTCCCATTTAAAAAGGCCCGCAGGGTGAACTCTCCCGGGGTTGCCATTCGTGCACCCTGACGAATACAGGCTTCCACTACCTGCTGAATTACATAAGAAGAACCGTGACAGGAAAGTTCCACCACATCCTCTCCCGTATACGAACGCGGTCCCCGAAATACACTGATGACAACTTCATCCAACAACCGATCGCCTTCTTTCAGCACCGCAACATGCAACGAATTGCCCTTGGCATCGGCAAGCTGTTTACCCGGTGCCAGTCGGTCCACCACCCCCACCGATCCTTTCCCCGACAACCGGATCACTCCGATGGCACCTACTCCCGGAGGGGTGGCCAAGGCCACGATGGTATCGTCCCATTGATGCTGCATGGTGCAAAAATACAACGGTCGCACCGCAAAGCGGTGCGACCGTTCATGTGAACTTCAATTTCCAATTAATCTTCAGCCAATTGGAAGGTTACCGGCTGACGGCGATAGGCCTTCACGTTCCTTCCGTTCTGAATGGCAGGCTTCCATTTTGGACCCTTGCGGATGGCGTTGACAGCAATCTCAGCAAGCTTAGAGTTGGGGGGAAGGCAGTTGCCGACACCGGCTTCACCGCAGGGCAATGCCCGTACTTCACTCACCATACCTTCTTTGTCCACAATGAACAACACCACTACGGTTCCAGACCGTCCGTCGTCCTGGAGCTCGTCGATGTTGCGCTCGATCTCACGGGTTACGTAACGCGTCCAACCATTGGCACCTCCGGGGAATTCAGCATCGATCTCCACTTTCTGGAAGACCTTATCGAAATCCTCTTGGGGTGGGGCTTCTACAACTGTACTTTCTACAGGAGGAGCTACGATGCCTTCGTCCTTGGTACCTTCCTGGTTAACCGTACCGATTTTTGTGTCTTCGAGTTTCTCGATTTCTGGTGGCTTCTCTTCCTCTTTAACTTCTTCGTCCTTTACCACCTTGGGAGGCGTAAATTTGGCCATCTCCACCTTTGGAGGCTCTGGTGGCTTTGGAGGAGGGGGTGGCGGAGGTTCGGGTTGGTCTTCCTTGATCTCTTCCAGCTGCACTTCTTTGATCTGAACCTGACCTTTCTTCAGGCCAAGATCCAATGATGAAATGAAGGATGCCAGTAGGATCAACAGCGCAATGGCCGTTGTGATGATCAGCGAAACACGCAACCGTTTGTTGTAGCCTGTACGCAGTTCGTAAGCACCGTAGCTTTTATTTCGTCCCTCAAAGATGAGGTCGATCAGCTCCGTACTTAAAATTTTATTTGCATCCATTGTAATGCTTTTTTAAAAAGATTCAGTGTTCGTTTAATTCCACAACGATTACTTGATGCCCGCTGCCGCTTCAGTAATTTTCACCAGTTGGTATTCAACCGAAGAAATATCCACCATCGCATAGCGCTTGATCTCGTTGATGGTCATTTCGTCCAGAATGTCGACCGTATTTTTATACGTCGCATCCTGCGTGGGCTTGATGATCATTACCAGATCATCGGGATTGGTACTCTTCTTCTTGCGGATGATTTCATCGCGAATGGTTTTGAACGTTGCTGTCCGGAAATTACCGGGCGCAGCAGGGTCCATCCCTTCATAGAAGTATATCACATCATCCTTCCCGAGCATGATCGTGAAGGCACCTGACTCCTTCACTTTGTTCTGCTCTTCCGGTTTGTCCACATCCTTTGGCATGAACAGGTTCATGGCCGTGGGCTGCGACATGGTCGTTGTGAAAATGAAGAAGGTAATGAGGAGAAAGCCGAGGTCCACCATCGGGGTCATGTCCACCTTGGTCGACAATTTTTTGGCCTTCTTGACGCCCGGACCTTTTTTGTGTCCACCGCCATCACCACCGCTATCAATACTTGCCATATTAAACTTTTTTACGTTAGAATTTACTTATCGCCTCCCATAATCTGCTTCTGACGGGTCTCATACAATGAGGTTCCGATTGGCGCATCTTCCGGTGATGTAACTAGCAAAAATTTGTTTTGATCGTTTACCTTGAATGCACTCAATACATATTTGAAGGCAGGATACTTGGTGTTGTTGTCCGATTTGATCAGCAAGTTGAGCTTGCGACCAGAATAGGCCACCAGGGCTTCGCGGACCCAGTAGGACAGCTCACCGCCGGTAGAGTCAGCACAGGGTATTCCCTCCTGCTCTTTAAAGGCTTTGTCGGTGGCATCATCTTCCTGGTCAAGCGAAAGCAGTCCCTTGAGCTTGCTCAACGGAACACCAACCGTGGGTGAGTTGACGAAGTTCTTGATCTCAGCGGGACCCAATCCTAAACCACGGGACTGGTTCACGTTTTGGATCAACACCTGACGGGATTGAGGGTTATCCATCGAAATGAATACCCGTCCTTCTTTGTCGATCGAAACCATGAAGGCATCCTTTTCTGGAAGAATCTGTGAAGAAACCGAATTGGGTGTGGTCACTTCAATGGGTTCCTCCGGTTTGAATTTGGTCGCCAACATGAAGAACGACAAGATCAGGAACGCCACGTCCACGAAGGGAGTCATGTCGTTATCCGGACTATGTTTTTTTATTTTGACACTTGGCATGTTTACCTATTTATTTATACTGAGAGGCAAAGCTCTGGGTCAATGTGAAACCAGACTCGTCAATGCCGTATGTGATGGAATCGATCTTGGTCGTGAAGATGTTGTACATCATCAGCGCTACAGATGAGGTGGCAATACCCAACGCCGTATTGTAAAGGGCCTCGGAGATACCTACCGCTAGTTCTGCAGCTGCTCCTGATCCACCTTCTTCACCGAGTGAAGCGAATGAACGGATCATACCCAATACCGTACCCAAGAGGGCGATCAATGTACCGAGTGAAGTAAGGGTTGACAAGAACACCAGGTTCTTCTGCAGCATCGGAAGTTCGAGCGCAGTTGCTTCTTCCACCTCTTTTTGTATGGCCGCAACTTTTTGGTCGGTCGACAAACTGCCGTCTGCAATCATTTCCTTGTACTTTTTCAAACCTGCTTTCATTACATTTCCTACGCTTCCTTTTTGCTTGTCGCACTCCGCAATTGCACCGTCAACATTTTTGTTGGCGAGGTGAAACTGCACCTTGCGCACAAACTCAGCGTTTGATCCGGTTCCGGTCGCCTTGCGAATGGTGAGGTAACGTTCAATAGAGAACACGACTACCATCAGGAATGCACCGAGCAGCAATGGAACGATGATACCGCCTTCGTACATGCGGTTCCATGCACCGATGGGGCCTTTATGGCTGGGCCAAAAACCACCTTCCAAATCGGGCTTTGTAAAGCCAGAAGAATCTCCCAAAATAAATCTCCAGATAACATATCCGGCGATGATGCAAATGATCGGAGCCAGATAAGAAATTGCGTTGCCACCACCCTTGGATTGTCCCGCTTGGGTTGCCTTTGCAGCTGCATTTGGTTTTGTTTCAGCCATGACGTTTGTTTTTTTTAATTTACAATTACAGTTTGGTTTAAGGTTTACAATGCTACTAAAATAATCCCTGAAATGATACGATCAATCTGAAATTTTTTAGGGCGCTGAGCAAGATAATGAAATTGAATAAAAAAAACCCGATATTTATCCCCTTACAAAAATTTAATACACATGAATGTGATCAAGATGTTAGGCTCAGCAGCGCTGGTTCTGTCCACCAGTCTGGTACAGCTCGAATCCATGGCACAAGAGCGCAGAGACAGGCCCTCACAACCTCCTGCTCCTCCCGCTGCACCTGCTGCAGCGGCTGCAACTCCCCCTGCAGCGCCTCCTGCAATGCCTTCCCGTCCGGGCCCTAAGCCGTATAAAGAAATTGTTACTGCCAAGGCCAAGAGCACGAAGGGACTCTTTACCGTCCACAAGGTCGATGACAAATATTACTTTGAACTCGACGAAAAGCTTTTCGGAAGAGAGATCATGGCCATTACCCGTTTTACCAAAGTAGCCGGCGGCGGCGGGGTATACGGTGGAGAACTGGCCAATCAGCAAGTGGTCAAATTTGAAAAAGGTCCCGACAACAAGATTTTCATGCGCGTGGTGACCATCATCAGTGTTGCCGATTCCTCCCAGCCCATCTATAAGGCCGTGAGCAATTCGAACCTGGATCCCATTGCTGCATCGTTCGATATCAAATCGCTGGGCAAGGACTCAACCGGTGCCGTGATCGAAGTGACGGATTTCTTCAAAGGCGATAACCAGGCCGTCTCCCTGAACCCTGCCGCTAAACGCAGGCTCAACCTGATGGCCCTACTGGGTGATCGCTCCTACATCGAAGTCATCAAAAGCTTCCCCATCAATACTGAAGTCAGAACGGTAAAAACATTCTCCTCTTCCCCCGCTATAGGTGGTGGTGGCCCCAGCCCCTTCCCCACCAGCGCATCGCTTCCTGCAGCAAGCGCAGCAGGAGCAGTAACCCTGGAAATCAACACTTCGTTCATCATCCTTCCAGAGCAACCCATGCAACGCAGGATGAATGATCCGCGTGTGGGTTTCTTCGCTGAGGACTATACACTGTATAGCGATGATCAACAAAAAGTAGAAAACGAAAGCTTTATTGTCCGCTGGCGCCTTGAGCCCAAGAAAGAAGACATGGACAAATGGAAACGCGGTGAACTGGTTGACCCCGTTAAACCCATTGTGTATTATATTGATCCCGCCACTCCCAAAAAATGGCGCCCCTATCTGATACAGGGCATCAACGATTGGCAAAAGGCGTTTGAAAAAGCCGGTTTCAAAAATGCAATCGTCGGCAAAGAGTGGCCCGAGAACGATAGCACCATGAGCCTGGAAGATGCCCGCTTTTCCGTATTGCGGTATTTCGCATCGGACATTGCCAATGCCTATGGCCCGAATGTGCACGACCCCCGCAGCGGTGAGATCATTGAAAGCCATATCGGATGGTACCACAACGTGATGAGCCTGGTGCACGACTGGTACTTTGTTCAAACGGCAGCCGTAGATCCCGGTGCCCGTAAAATGAAATACGACGACGATCTGATGGGCAACCTCATCCGTTTTGTTTCTTCTCATGAAGTTGGCCATACGCTCGGTCTTCGCCACAACATGGGATCCAGCAGCAAGACACCTGTTGAGAAACTGCGCGACAAATCATGGGTGGAAGCCAACGGACATACCGCTTCCATCATGGACTATGCGCGCTTCAATTATGTGGCACAACCGGAAGACAACATCGGAAGATCAGGACTGTTCCCCAGAATTGGCGACTACGATAATTGGGCAATTGAATGGGGTTATGGGTTCGGTGCCGATAATCAAGAGGCCGACAAAAAACAACGCAATACGCTTTATAACGAACGCCTGGCTAAAAATCCCCGCATCTGGTTTGGTACCTACGAATATGGAAACATGTCCGACCCACGTACGCAAAGCGAGGACCTGGGCGACAATTCCATGAAGGCCAGTGAATACGGCATCAAAAACCTGAAGCGCATCATGGCCAATCTTACAGAGTGGACCAAAGAGGAAGGCGACCGCTACGAAAACCTCGCACTGATGTACCGTCAGAGCGCGGGACAATTCAACCGCTACATCGGTCACGTAAGCCGCAACATCGGCGGTTACTACGAAACCCCCAAGAGCATAGAACAAGAAGGCGCAGTATATGAAGTGACTCCCAAAGCCACCCAAAAAGAAGCCGTGGCCTTCCTGAACAATCACCTGTTCGCTACTCCTACCTGGATGCTGGATCCTAAAATCTTGGACCGCATCAGCAGTCCTACCAGCGACCAAGTCGGTTCCATTCAAGACAATGCACTGGGAAGTATTCTTTCTTCCGCACGCCTCACCCGCATGAACACGGAAGCAAGAAGATTTTCAAATGCGTACGATATTCCAGAACTCTACAGCGATTTGAAAAAAGGAATCTTCAGTGAACTGTCGACCAAAAAATCAATCGACGGCTACAGAAGAAACCTTCAGAAAAGTTATGTAGAACGCATGACAGCACTGTTGGGTAACGCTTCCGGCGGCGGTGGCATCACCATCAGCATTGGTGGTGCAGTATCTGCAGGACCCGATCCCAAGAAAACAGATGTGGTGTCGGTCACCCGCGCTCACCTCGCTTCTCTGCGCAGCGAAATCCAGGCAGCATCTGCTTCCATGCCGGATGCCATGAGTAAGTATCACCTCATGGATCTTTCCGATCGCATCAAACAAGCTCTGGATCCAAAATAATCTTCACCAGCTATGCATAAAAAAAAGGCATCGTCACAACGATGCCTTTTTTTTATTTCATTATGAGCTGATTATTCGTACCGCAAGGCGACAATTGGATCCAACTTGGCCGCCTTCATGGCAGGATACAACCCCGCAACCAATCCCACCACCGAGCAGATCACAATGCCAATGGTAATGATGTTCCAGGGTATAAAGAATTCGGTTTCCAACAGGCTGCCGACCAAATTACCAATCATGACGCCCAAGAAAATTCCGATGATGGCCCCCATCAGACTGATCAGGGTGGATTCAAATAAAAACTGGGATCGAATGGATCCTCTTTTCCCGCCCAATGCTTTGATCAAACCCACTTCTTTGGTCCGTTCGGTTACGGCAACCAACATAATGTTCATCAACCCGATGGCAGCACCAATCAAGGTAATGAACCCAATGGCACCGGCTGCTGCAGAAATTGTTCCGAGTAATTTTATGAATGTTTCAGCGATGCTGTCGCTTTTATCGACATAAAAATTATTGTCCTCTTCTACATGCAGGGCCCGTATGGGTCGAAACGTTGCTTCCGCTTCTCCAATGGCCGTCTCCATTTGATTGATGTCGTTGACCATGACAGCAATGTTGTACGACTGATTCGGGTTGGCGTACCGTTGCCGGACATTTGTATACGTTGCAAAAATCACATTATCGGCTTGCAGAAACGAACTCGAACCTTTTTCTTTTGTAATCCCAATGACACGGTATTTATTTTTTCCTACACGAATCACTTTATCCAACGCCCGTTCATACTTGGCACCAAATAATTTATAGGCCACATCCTTTCCGATGATGCAGATGTCGCGACCACTTTCAACATCGTTCCGATTGAAATTCCGACCGAAAGCAACTTCATAGCCATTCAGCTGCAAATAATTCTCATCGCCACCATTGATGGCTACCGTTGGATTGGTTTTTTTGTTTTCGTAATTGACCACCTGGCTGCGCGGACCGTTGATGCCGATGCTGACGTTGGCAGGAAAATCAAAAAGTTGCTTGAACTGGGTTGCCTGCTTATAGGTAATGATTTTTCCGGTGCTGGACTTCTTCACGCGTTTGCGGGAACGGGTGTTCGACTTTGTAACATCTGCTCCACGGTCTCCCCCTCCAAAAAAGCGACGTTCCTTGAATCGAATGCTGAACGCATTGGCGCCCATCGTAGAGAAACTGTCGCGCAAACTGTTGTTCATCGCCTCAATAGCGGTGATGATGCCCACCAGGGCCATGATGCCAAAAGCGATGATGGCTACGGTGATGCCCGTCCGGAGTCGGTTTGCCCTTACGGTTCTCCAGGCCAATAAAAGATTATCCCACCATTTCATGACTCGAAATTAGGCATTCCCGTGGAGTCGGTTGCAAAACTGTGATGAACGGAAAGATCAAAGGAGGTCCATCAGCCAATCAGGATGAATGCCCAGTCCGATGATCAACAAGGCACACACGACCATGATCACTTTGAAACTGCTACTGAACTGAATTTCGGCAACCGAACCCGCTTCTGTCTCCTTGAAATACATGGCCTGAATGACCCGGAAATAATAGTATACACTCACCGCTGCACACACGATGGCAAGAACAGGCAACCAATACATGGTGCCATTTTTTAACACAGCCACCAGCATGTAGTATTTAGCAAAAAATCCGGCTGTCAGGGGTACGCCAGCAAGCGAAAGCAAACAGATGAGTACCACCGCTGCAACGAGCGGGTGTGCTTTAGCAAACCCATTGAAGGCATCAACCGAGTGGTCCTTTAATTTGGCCAAAACCGCAAAGATCGCGATGCTGGCTACACTGTAGGCAGCAAAGTACAATACAAGTCCCTGCTTGGCCATCAGGTTCATTGCAAAAATTCCCATCACCATGAATCCAGCCTGTGCAATGGAAGAATAGCTGAGCATGCGCTTCACACTCTGCTGGAAAACGGCAGTGATGTTGCCTACAATCAAGGTCAAGGCGGTGATCACCGCCAGTAGAACCTGCCACTGGCCTTGAATTTTTCCAAAAGCCCCTTCAAATAATTTGATGAAGGCAAAAAACGCAGCAGACTTCACGATGGTCGCCATGAACGAAGTGAACACCGTCGGGGATCCATCATAGACATCAGGCGTCCAGAAATGAAAAGGAGCAGCAGAAACTTTAAAGGCCATCGATGCCAGGATCAGCACGCCGCCAATGGCTTTGAGTGGCGACATTTCCGTTGCACCCATGTTGATTCCTTCCAGATAAAACGTACCGGAGTCTCCATACAAAAATGCAATACCCATCAGCATGAGTCCCGTTGAAAACGCTCCCATTAAAAAATACTTGAGTGCGGCTTCGTTGCTCTTTAAATTGGATTTATCGCTTCCGGCCAACACATACAAAGGAATGGATATGATTTCAATTCCCAGGAACAGCATGAGCAGCGACTTGAATCCGGCGATGATGGAAATTCCACTGGCAACAAAAAAAATCAACGCATAATGATCCGAAGGGGTTGCAGCCGTCTCCTCCACTTCTGTTCCGGAGAGCAGAAAATAGAGCAGCAAAGAAGCGTGTATTACGACAAGAAAAATATAACTATACGGATTGTAGAACAACATTCCTTTCGTATCGATATCAAAGAATGAAAGTCCCATGTACTCCAAGGCGTTTGCCGAAAGCACCGCTACTGCACCCACTACCGCCAGTACAGATATGGATCGTTTGTTCTTCGTGAGGAAGCCGGCATACATCAAGAGTATACCCCAAAGAACAGAAACAAGTATGGAATTCATAATTGAGTACTAGTTTATATGCCAGTTAATTTATTAACAATCAGGCTGACGGTTTCTGCTATCATGCTCAGAAATGGTCCGGGATATACACCCACAAAAAAGATAAGTACCGTGAGCACCACAAATACAAAAGACTGCAAAGGGCGAATATCCATGAACCCTTGAACAGCAGCAGCTGCCTCACCGTAAAAAACATTTTTCACCATGTTCAGCGTGTACACAGCTGAGAGTATGATGCTGATGCCTGCTGCAGCGGCCCACCAGGGCGACATGGCATATACTCCGCTGAAAATCATGAACTCGCCGACAAATGCATTGGTCAGCGGCAACGCAATGTTGGCAAATGCAAACACCAGCATGAAAATTGCCAGGTTGGGTGCTTTCTTGGCAATTCCGCCCAATGCGCTCATGCTCAGCGTTCCGGTCTGCCGCTCAATCAGATCCGCAACCATCCACAGCGCAACCACGTTCACTCCGTGGGTAAACATTTGAATGACTACTCCCGTTACGGCCACTTGCTGAAAGGTAAAAATTCCAAGTGCCATCAATCCGATGTGCGCAATGGAAGAATAGGCAATGAGTCGTTTGATATTGTCTTGCCGCATGGCAATCAGCGATGCATAAATCATCCCGATGACCGCCAATACCACCACCATCGTTTGATGCGCTTTTGCACCATGGGGCAGCATTGCTATGAGCCAACGCATCAAACCAAACAATCCCATTTTAACCATTATACCGCTGAGCACCATGGTGACGGGTGTGGGCGACTGTTCGTAAGCATCCGGTTGCCAGGTATGAAAGGGAAACAAAGGCATTTTGATGGCGAAGGCCAGAAAAAATAAAGCAAATAACCACCCTTCTTCCTGATGCGTTAAAGCGGCATTGTAAAAATTGATCAGGTTGAAAGAGCCACTTGTCTTCAAATAAATATAAATGATACCGATCAGCATGAAGAGCGATCCCACAAACGTGTAGATAAAAAACTTGAACGTTGCTCGAATGCGCTTTTCTCCACCCCAAATAGACGATAAAAAATAAACGGGAATGAGGGCCAGTTCCCAGAACAAATAAAATACCAGTGCGTCAGTGGCCATGAAGACACCCATCAATCCGCATTGAGTGAGCATCATCAGTCCATAAAACACATGTGGCTGTTTGTATTTTCCCACCGGGATAAACAAAAAAATCAACGGGAACGAAACTGCGGTCAGCAAACACAACGTCCGGGTCAATCCATCCAAAATAAAAGCAAAACTGGACTCCAAACCGGGTAACCATACATAACTCACCTGATTGAGTGCCTGGTATTTGCTGTCGACATACAACAAACTTGATCCTACCACACCCAGGGCAAGCAGTGAGAAAAGTACTGCTACATTTTTTGCAGCCGTTTCCGAGCGCATGAAAAAAGAAAGCAATGCCCCCACCAGTGGCAACCATATGAGCAATGCGGGAAAATTATCAAATGCTGCGTACATAGGAAGTGCTGTTTAGGGTTTCCAGAACAATTGTAGGATGAGGAATGCGATCAACGAAGCCACCATGAGCAAAACATAGGAACCTACTTGTCCGCTCTGCAACAAGCGTAGTTGTCGACCGCCAAACTGAACGGCCTTGCCAACACCATTGACCACCCCATCCACCACACGGTTATCGATTACTCTTCCCAAGAAAGCACCCAGTGCATCCAGGGGTCGGACCACAATGGCATCGTAGAGTTCATCCACATACCACTTGTTTGCAAGGAGTTTGGAAAGTCCAGTTTCGGTATTCTCAACCTTGAAATTTTTTCCATAGCGTCGAGCAGCCAACAATATGGCTACGAGGACCAATGTCAGCACTGCGCCCAACAGCATCCACTCCACTGAATGTTCCAGATGATGTACCTCAGAAGGCGGTGCAATCACCGGCTGAAGGAAGTTGGACAATCGATGTGCATCTTCCATGAACAGCGTGGGAATTCCAATCCATCCTCCTACAACAGAAAGCACCGCTAATGCAATGAGCGGGAACGTCATGGCAAAAGGAGATTCGTGGAGATGCGACCATTGATGATCGGTACCGCGGAAGTTGCCGCCAAACGTCAGGAAATACAACCGGAACATATAGAAGGTCGTCATCAGAGATGTAGCAACGGCCAGAACATAATACACGGGATTTTTTTGAAGGGCAGCGATGAGGATTTCATCTTTGGAAAAGAATCCTGCAAAAGGAGGTATACCCACGATGGCCAGGCAACCAATTAAAAAGGTGAGGTGGGTAATCGGCAACTTCGATTTGAGTCCCCCCATTTTCAAAATATCTTGTTCATGGTGCATGGCATGGATCACGCTGCCGGCACCCAGGAACAACAGGGCTTTGAAAAAGGCGTGCGTCATAACATGAAAGACACCCGAAGTATAGGCGCCTACTCCAAGAGCGAGGAACATGAGTCCCAACTGGCTCACCGTAGAATAGGCCAATACTTTTTTAATATCGTTTTGTTTCAGCGCAATGGTGGCGGCAAATAAGGCGGTTGCACTACCGATGATGGCGACCAGGTCTTGCGATGCAGGTGCCAGTGTATAGAGCACGTTGCTGCGGGCAATCATGTAGATGCCGGCGGTGACCATCGTTGCAGCGTGGATCAACGCAGAGACCGGCGTGGGTCCTGCCATGGCATCCGGTAACCAGGTGTAGAGCGGGATCTGTGCGGATTTTCCCATGGCACCGACAAACAACAACATGGTGATTCCGGTGATCACGGCAACAGAAGCAGTTGGGGCTTTCGCAAACACTTCCATGTAGGAGATGGATCCAAACTGTCCGATCATCCAGAAAATCGCCAGTAAAAATCCAAGATCACCGATACGGTTCATCACAAATGCCTTCTTGGCGGCTTTATTGTATTCATTGTTCCCAAACCAATAGCCAATCAGCAGATAGGAACAGAGTCCCACGCCTTCCCAGCCGACAAACATCACCACGAAATTGGCACCCATCACAAGCAACAGCATCGAAAAGACAAAGAGGTTGAGATAAGCAAAGTAGCGGGCAAAATGCGGAGCAGCTTCTTCGTGCATGTAGGCGGCCGAGTAAATATGAATCAGCGAACCCACTCCGGTGATGATCAGTAAAAAGAGGACGCTGAGTTGATCAATGAGAAATGAAATCGGAATGCGAAGTCCTCCAGTATGGATGAAATCAAAGTAAAAGATGACCTCGGGCTTAAATCCAGGTGCATTCACCCAATTGAATGCAGCCACGCTGAGCGCAAATGAAGCCAGGAGCACACCGGAACCGATGATGCTCACCAATGACTTACCCAAATAGTTTCTTCCCAATCCATTGATCAGAAAGCCCAGCAGGGGAAGAAGCGGAATGAGGAAAACAAATTTATTCATATGCTCACTTGACAGTAGGGGTTATCAATGTTTGAGTCGGTTCAAGAAGTTGATATCGACTGAATGAATGTTTCGGTAAAGCATCACGATGATGGCCAGTCCCACCGTTACTTCCGCCGCTGCCACAACCATGATGAAAAACACGAAGAGTTGCGCCTCGGTTCCAACTGTAGTGAGTTGATCTGCAGCAAAGGCATTTAAATGATGCATTTTGGAAAAAGCAACCAGCAATACGTTCACCGCATTGAGCATGAGCTCGATGCACATGAAAATGATGATTGCATTTCTGCGGGTCAATACGCCTACAATTCCAATGGTGAAGAGTGCCACCGAAAGGAAAATATAATAATTGATGGGCATCACTTGCATAGGCTAGTGGTTGACAGGTTTAGAATTTTTTTCACGTTTGCCCAGCACCACAGCGCCAACCATGGCACTGAGAAACAAGACACTGCTGATTTCAAATGGGAGCACGTAATCGGTGAACAATACCTTGCCCAGGTTGCGAATCAGTCCGATGCTCCCCTCCCCACTGGTGCGGGAAACTGCACCCGCGTTATCTTTCAGTGCCGCGACCAGGATCAATAAGAGTGCCCCACCGGAAACGGCTGCAGCAATGCGCATCCATTGACTTTTTTGCGGCTCCGCATCGGTATTCATGTTCATCAACATGATGACAAACAGAAACAGCACCATGATCGCGCCGGCGTAAACGATCAGGTTGACAATGGCCAGGAACTGGGCATTCATCAGTATGTAATGGCCTGAGATGGCGAAGAACACCATGATGAGCCAGAGTACGCTATGAATGGGGTTGTCGCTGAACACCACCATCAATGCACTGAACAAGGCCAGTGCAGTCAGGAACCAGAACAGTATTTCAGATAATGGCATAGGATCAATTTTTTTGTCGCGCTTCTCTTGCCCCTTTGGCTGCTTCAAACTTTTCGGGTTCGTTGACGGGGTGAGGAATCAGCAATTCGTCTTTGGAATAAATAAAACTTTTGCGGGTGAAGCTGGAAGGCGCGAACGTCTCGGAGAGGTAAATGGCGTCTTTGGGACAAGCCTCTTCGCAGAGTCCACAAAAAATACAGCGCAGCATATTGATCTCATATTTTGCAGCATATTTTTCTTCCCGATAGAGATGTTCTTCATTGGGGGTGCGTTCAGCCGCTTCCATCGTGATGGCTTCTGCGGGACACGCAACGGCGCAGAGTCCACATGCCGTACAATTTTCGCGACCTTCTTCATCTCGGTTCAGCACATGCAGTCCCCTGAATATGGGACTGAACGGACGTTTTTCTTCCGGATAATTGATGGTGGCTTTTTTTCTAAACATGTGCTTGAATGTAATGGCCATGCCCTTGAAAATAGCAGGCAGGTAGAGGCTCTCCATGAAACTCATGGGCTTCTGCTCCATTACTTTTACTCTGTTCGTAAGTCGTTCCATGCGCTCAATTTTTTATCAACAGCATCACTACTGCGGTGATGATCATATTTGCCAATGCCAGTGGGATCAACTTCTTCCAGCCGAGGTCCATCAACTGATCGTAACGGAATCGCGGTATGGTCCATCGCACCCAAATGAATACAAACAAGAAGAACAACACTTTTGCAAACAGGGCCATGAAGCAGAACAAGGCAGTGAGGTTTGGTCCCCAGCTCGCTGCCAGTGCCGACTCATCTACAAAAGGGATATCGTAGCCTCCGAAAAACAAGGTAGCCATTACCGCGCTGGAGATGAACATGTTCACGTACTCCGAAAACAGGTAGAGTCCCAGTTTCATCGAAGAATATTCCTGATGGTATCCAAAATTGAGTTCATTCTCTGCTTCCGGCAGATCAAATGGTGTGCGGTTGCATTCGGCAAACACGCAAATGATGAAAATCAGAAATCCGAGCGGCTGATATACAATGTTCCAGCTGCCGTTCATTTGCTGTTCCACTATGGTCTTGAGGCTGAGCGATCCCGTCATCATCAGCAAAGAGATCAGGGATAGTCCCATCGCCAATTCATACGAGATGATCTGTGAAGCTCCGCGCACTGCTGCCAGCAATGAAAACTTATTGTTGGATGCCCAGCCTCCGATCATGATGCCGTAGACGCCCATGCTCACCACTCCAAATACGTACAGGATGCCAATGTTGACATCTGCGATTTGAAGGTTGACTTTACGACCCAGTACTTCAATGTACTCTCCCCAGGGAATCACTGCGCTGGTCAGCATTGCAGTGATCATGGCCAGTGCGGGCCCCAGTACAAACAAAAAGCGATTGGAAGCAATCGGGATGATCTCTTCTTTGAAAAACAATTTGACGCCGTCGGCAACGGGTTGAAGCAATCCGAGTGGACCTGCACGATTGGGACCTCGACGGTCCTGCATCCAGGCTGCAATCTTGCGTTCAGCATAAGTAGTATACATGGCCACTACCAGTGCAAAGCTGATGACGGCTCCGATGAGCAGGAATTTTTCCAGCACCAGCAGCAGATCCATGGTAAACAAAAGCGTCATCATCAGGATTTCGTTTTTGCGGTTTTATCGTTGACTTCACTCACTGAATGGATGTCCATGAGCAATTGAGGATGTCGGCCATCGTGCACAGCAGTGAAGGTCTCTTTGGGTTGCACCAGGTGTTCATAGTGCCCTTGTGAAATCACCGAATGGCGGCTCACGTGCGACGGTCCTTCGATGGTCCAGTCGCTGGTCTTCTTTTTATCAAAGCGGCACACGTTACAGATCCATTCTTCCACTTCCCCCCACTGATCCTTGCGGGCGGTCACACGCAATACCTCTTCGCCGCGTTGCCAGAGTGTTACTTTTCCGCAACAGCTGGAGCAATCGCGATGTGCCGTTACCGGCTTGGTGAACCACACGCGGTTTTTGAAACGGAACGTTTTATCGGTGAGTGCTCCTACTGGACAAACATCGATGACATTTCCGATGAAATTATTGTCGAGCGACTTCTCTATATACGTAGCAATCTCGGCATAGTCGCCTCTGCTCAATACACCGTGCACGCGTTTTTCGGTCAGCTGATCGGCTGTATAGACACACCGATAGCAGAGGATGCAGCGCGTCATGTGCAGCTGTATATACGGACCGAGGTCGTGTTTTTCAAATGTGCGCCGCTTGAATTCATAGCGGGTCGCTTCTTTACCGTGCTCGTAGCCCAGGTCCTGCAAGTGGCATTCGCCAGCCTGGTCACAGATCGGGCAATCCAGCGGATGATTGAGCAAAAGAAATTCCACCACCCCGTTGCGGGCATCTTTGACCCGATCGCTGGTGATGTTGCGGACTTCCATGCCATCCATGACACCGGTGCGGCAGCTGGCCACCAACTTGGGCATGGGACGAGGATCGGCTTCTGATCCTTTTGAAACTTCCACCAAACACGTGCGGCACTTTCCACCGCTGCCTTCCAATTTGCTGTAATAGCACATTGCAGGGGGAACAACGTCACCACCGATCATGCGGGCAGCTTGCAAGATGGAAGTGCCCTGGGGGACTTCCACCGTGATGTTGTCGATTGTGACCTTTACTGTTTTAACTTCTGCCATATTCTTTTTTTATCGGCCTTCGGGTTACGCAGGAACATGAATGGGGTCGGCATAATGCGCCAGCCCATAGTTCTGTGTTGTGCACACCTCAGGGTTGTTCACGTGCCATTCAAACTCATCGCGGAAATGACGAATGGCGGCTGCAACCGGCCATGCAGCTGCATCGCCGAGCGGACAAATTGTGTTTCCTTCTATTTTCCGTTGGATGTCCCACAACAAATCAATATCACTCATCTCTCCTTTCCCATTTTCCAGTTTCATGAGGATTTTCTCCATCCATCCTGTTCCTTCTCTGCAGGGCGAACACTGTCCGCAACTTTCGTGGCGATAAAACCGCGCCAAAGTCAGCGTATGCTTCACCACACACTGGTCTTCATCCAGTACGATGAATCCACCGGAACCCATCATTGACCCGGTAGTAAATCCACCGTCTGCAAGGCTTTCATAATTCATGTAACGGGTTTCCCCTTTTGCAGTAGTCAGCAATAAGTTCGCAGGGAGGATCGGAACAGATGATCCACCGGGTATGCAGGCCTTGAGCCGTTTGCCATTCGGAATGCCTCCACAGTATTCATCGCTGTAAATAAATTCTTCCACGGAGATGGTCATGTCGATTTCATACACACCCGGCTTGTTGATGTTTCCGCACGCAGAAATCAGTTTGGTACCGGTTGAACGACCGACTCCAATTTTTGCATATTCCTCTCCCCCCATGTTGATGATGGGCACTACAGCCGCAAGGGTTTCAACATTGTTGACCACCGTGGGGCAATCCCACAAGCCTTTAACCGCCGGGAAAGGGGGCTTGATCCGAGGATTACCGCGTTTGCCCTCCAGCGATTCAATGAGTGCTGTTTCTTCACCACAGATATACGCACCCGCTCCACGCTGCACGTAGATCTCACAATCGAACCCTGTACCTAAAATATTTTTTCCAAGAAATCCGTTTTGTTTTGCTTCGGCAATGGCTTGTTCTAAAATGGCGACGATCCACGCATATTCCCCGCGGATATAAATGTAGGTGCGGTTACTGCCCAATGCAAAAGAAGAAACGATTAATCCTTCAATCAAGAGGTGAGGGATGAACTCCATCAGGTAGCGGTCCTTGAACGTGCCGGGCTCCGACTCATCGGCATTGCAGACGAGGTAACGGGGAACTCCCTCTGGCTTTGCAAGGAAGCTCCACTTCATACCGGAAGGAAATCCTGCACCGCCTCTTCCCCTCAATCCACTTTTCTTTACTTCTTCCACAATGGCGGCAGGCTCCATTTTTAATGCTTTCTCCACAGAAGCGTAACCGCCTTCTCTTCTGTACACATCGAAATAGCGAATGCCTTCGACGTGCGCTTTTTCTAGTAAGAGTTTTTTAGCCATGGTTATCGCGTTTGCATTCTTCAATGATTGCGTCCACTTTTTCTTCTGTCAGGTGTTCGCGATAAGTAATCCCGTATTGCATCATGGGAGCATATCCGCATGCACCCAGACACTCTACTGTTTTCAGGGTGAATAATCCGTCGGGGGTGGTTTCACTCACGCCAATGCCCAGGCGCTTTTTGATGTGCGCGATGATGCGATCGCTTCCGTTCAACATGCAGGGACCGGTTTGACAAACTTCAAAGACATGTTTGCCCACCGGCTGAAGATTGAACATGCTGTAGAACGTAGCCACTTCATACACTTCAATGGGTTCAAGTTGGAGCAGGGAGGCAACCTCATCCATGGTTTCTGCACTCAGCCATCCACCACGGGTATCCTGCGCCATGTGCAAGAGCGGAATGAGTGCACTCTTTTGCTTCCCTTCAGGATAGCGTGCCACCAGCTCCTGCACCTGTTTTAATTGTTCATCTGAAAACTTGATCATGTTCTCTTTTTTCTTTGTTAAGCATCCATTTCACCTGCAATCAGGTTGAGGCTGCTCATGGTTACGATGGCGTCAGTCAGCATTGCTCCTTTTACGATTTCCGCGTAGGCTTGGTAATAAATAAAGCAAGGCCTGCGGAAATGCAGCCGGAACGGACTTCTTCCGCCGTCGCTGATCAAATAAAATCCCAACTCACCATTTCCGCCTTCTACACAACTGTATACTTCTCCCACCGGTATGTCGGTCTCACCCATCACGATCTTGAAGTGATAGATCAAGGCTTCCATTTTGGTGTACACATCTTTTTTCGCAGGGAGGTAATATTCGGGAGCATCGGCATGGTAGACTGTCGCATCCGCTCCTTTCATGTTCTGAATCTTTTGATAAGCCTGTCGGATGATGCTCAGCGATTGCCAGATTTCTTCGTTGCGCACCATGAAGCGATCGTAGTTATCGCCCGTCTTTCCCACCGGGATCTGAAATTCAAAGTCTTCGTAAGAAGAATAGGGAGAATGCACACGAACGTCGTAGTCCACACCGGCAGCACGAAGATTTGGACCGGTAAAGCTGTAGTTCAATGCACGTTCGGCTGAGATTGCGCCGGTGCCGACCGTCCGCTCAATGAAAATGCGGTTTCGGGTAAAGAGGTTTTCAAACTCTCTCCAAACACCCGGGAACTCTTCAAGGAACTTTTCAATTTTTTTGAATGCTGCATCAGAAAAATCGCGCTCGAATCCTCCGATCCTTCCCATGTTGGTGGTCAGACGCGATCCGCAGACTTCTTCATAAATCTCGTATGCAAGTTCGCGGTACTGCATCACGTATAAAAAACCGGTGTAGGCGCCGGTGTCTACGCCAACGATGGAATTACAGATGAGGTGATCGGTGATGCGTGCCAGCTCCATGATGATGACCCGGAGATAGTCCACCCGCTTAGGAGTGGTGATGCCGAGTAACTTTTCACAGGTCAGGTGCCAACCCATGTTGTTCAACGGAGAAGAGCAGTAGTTGAGCCGGTCGGTCAGTGTGGTGATTTGATAAAGCGGTCGACGCTCAGCCAGTTTTTCAAACGCACGGTGAATGTATCCGACAGTCGATTCGGCATGAACGATGCGTTCACCGTCCATTTCAAGGATATTCTGAAACACTCCGTGCGTTGCAGGGTGGGTAGGACCCAAATTGAGTCGCGTCGTCTTTTTCTCGATCGATCCTTCGGGCAGGTTAATATTGACGTGTTCAGCAGTCATTGGTAATTAGTTTATCGACCAAACATTTCATCGTCCTTATCGATGCGGGTTTGATCTTCCAGCGGATATTCTTTTCTCAGCGGGAAATAATCCATTTCATCCACGTTCAATACGCGGCGGAGGTCAGGGTGCCCAATAAAATTCACACCATAAAAATCAAAGGTCTCCCGCTCCATCCAATTGGCCCCGCTGAACAGTCCCGTTGCTGTGTACACATTCGGAGAAGCGACAGGAACAAATACCTTGATGCGAAGACGAATGTTTTCAACCAAGTTGTGGAGATGGTAGACAACCGCCAATTCTTCTCCTTTACGGTCGGGATAATGCACCGCGGTGATATCCGTCATGAACTGGAACCCGAGCGAGGGTTCATCGTGCAGAAAGGTCAGCGTCTTGAGGTTATGATCAGCCTGAACAGTGGCGCTTGCCATTCCGTAAGACTCTTCCCATGCGATGAGTTTTTCACTCAGGTGAGCGGTAAGTTGTTCGTTGATGTATGCGTGTGTAAGGGGCATAGTAGTAATCGTCAAGGGTTATTGGATACCGTAGCCTTCCAATAAGGCCTTATAGTGATCGTCGTTTCTTCTGCGCAGGGATTCATCCTGAACCAGGTCTTGAATTTTCAGCACGCCATCGATGATGGCTTCCGGACGAGGAGGGCAACCGGGCACGTAGACGTCAACCGGAATTACCTGGTCGATGCCCTGCAGCACGGAGTAGGTGTCGAAGATGCCGCCACTGGATGCGCAGGCGCCAACGGCCATGACCCAGCGGGGTTCAGCCATTTGGAGGTAAACTTGACGAACCACGGGTCCCATTTTCTTGGCAATGGTTCCCATGACCATGAGGAGGTCGCACTGCCGTGGAGAAAATCCCACGCGCTCTGAACCGAATCGGGCCAGATCATAATGCGAACCCATGGTGGCCATGAATTCGATGCCGCAGCAGGAGGTAGCAAAGGGAAGAGGCCAGATGGAATTTTTCCGAGCAAGTCCCACCACCTTATCCAAGGAGGTAGCAAAGAATCCTTCGCCCATATGACCCTGTGGCAGGTCGACCTGATTGATGCCACGGTCGGAGGTATCCTTTGTGATCAGATTGAATCGTACCGGACGCGCCATAATCGTTTTTTTTAGTTAACAACTGCCGGGAAGTGTTGTGCTGCCCGGAAGTGCAATCTTAATCTTCCCAGTGCAGAGCTCCTTTTCGAATGATGTATATGAATCCCGCAAGGAAAAATCCTACAAACATCAGTACCGCCCAGAATCCATCCCAGCCCAGCTCACCAAAATTCACCGCATAGGGATAGAAGAAGATTACTTCCACATCGAAGAGGACGAAAAGAATGGCAACCAAAAAATACTTGATGGCCATGGGTTGACGGGCATTGCCAAATTGCTCAATGCCGCTTTCAAAATTTTGGAGCTTATCGGAGGTCTGGCGTTTCGGTCCCAACAGCTGAGAACCGGCGATCATAACCGTTACCAATCCCACTGCAAAAAGCAGTTGTATACCGATGGGGAAATAGTCGCTGGATCTGCTGAGTTCGGCGTTTTGTCCGATGGCTGTCGCCTGCAAAAAAAAACTCCACATCATCGCTACGGTTTGACCGCGCAAAAATAAGCAAAATAGGAGTCAAAAAATCCTATTTTTTGGCTGCTGCCAATGCCTTGTAGATGATGTCCCGGTTCTTGATTGCGTCCTGATTATTGGGATCCAGGTTGATGATCCTTCCCAGGTACTCAGCTGCTTTTTCCAGGTCCTTTTTCATATTGGCGGAATATCCGGCCAGGTAACCGTAGGCCGTGATCAGGGTACTCTTGTTTCGGGCTGAGTCCGGTTGGGCAATGGCGACAAACTTTTCGCAATCCGGTATGGCCAGTCCCTGCTCCATGGTAGAGTCAACCACAGATAAAGAACGGAATGACCAATAATATCCATAGACCTCACTGGGATAGGTGGTCTTGTAGATGTTGAACAGGCTATCGGCGCGCATGTACTCCCCTGCTTTGAAGTTTTCAAAACCGGCATTGTACAAATCGACCTTGCTCTTCTTTGGATTGGCTTGGTACACGCGCGTCATCCAATTTGCAGAGCGAGCCGTGTTGTTGGTGCGCTTGAAGAAATCAGCGGCCTTTCGGGTGTACTCGAGCTTGTTTTCAACCGTAGTATCAAAATCGATCGCCTTGTTGAAATAGTACTCTACTTTAACCGGATCCTGATTCAGCTTCGCGGCATTGTATGCCGTAATCAAATAATTTTCGGGGTGAATGTATTCAGGGTTGGTTTTTTGAAAGAAGATCTCCAGGTTATTGAACGCATTCAGAGAATCGCCCAGTTTATCGCAGCTATAGGCCTTCAACCGATAGAGCCGTGGATCGGCGGAATCACCCTGACTTTGCAAGAGTGCATCTGATTTTGCAATGGCATTTTTAAAATTACCAGAAGCAAACTGCAAACTCGCTTCCTCGTAATCCAGTGCTGGTCCGGGTTCTGCATGTTCTTTGTACTTATTGAAATACTCCACCGCTTTGTTCACGTCGCGGGAAAAGAAATATACATACATGTCGTACAATGCGGGAGAAAAAGAAGGATCATCCAAAATGGCATCGCTGAACTTTTGCAGAAAGATATCTTTCTGTTCGTTGCCCTGGGTCAAATAAATCTTTCCGATTTTATGCTTGGCCATGGCATTCTTAGGATCCAGCATCAATGCATTTTCGTAAGAAGAAACCGCACCCCCTCCATTCATCAACACCCGGTAGAGGTCACCCATGTATATATAGGTCATGGGATCCCTGAACCCTTTGATAGCGGTAGCCATTTTCAATTTTTCAATTCCGTATGCAGCATCTCCACCTGCTTCCAGGCAGGCTTTTCCAATGGCGTTGAACACGGCAATGTCTCTTCCTTTGGTCAACGATATGGCGGTCTCAAAACGCTGACGCCCCTCATCCAATTTCTTATCGTGGATTTCGGATTGTCCCATCGCAACCAGCAGCAAGGGGTTGTTGCCGAGGGGACCTGACATGTACTTGAGCAATATCTCTTTAGCTCCTTTTGGATCTTTATGATCAAAATAGGCTTGTGCCAGCCAGTAGACCAACTCCGGATTATTCGGATCAGATTCCAGGGCTTTTCTCAAGGTACTTTTCGCCGTATTGAGTTTACGGGTGTGGATGTGCTTTTTTGCTTCATTCACTGCCTGTGCATTCGCTACAAAACCAAATGCCAACAGCAGCGCCAACAAACCCATCTTTGTATAACGCATCATGTATCAGTTTATAGGGGTGTAAATGTAGGCAAATTGAGGGTTATTCAGAAACATTTGCTTTTCTAATTTGAAAGGACATTCGATCCGGGACCAAAAATCCTCGCCTGAAAATAAGTTGTCCTTTTTCATGGGTGAGGAAATTCACGAACCCTTTTCCAAGGCCCGGGTAGTTCTCTTTCAATATGTAATAGAGTCCTCTGTTAAGTGGATAGCGCCCGGTGGCCATATTGGCCTGATAGGGTCGCACATAGACCTCATCATCACAGGTGGCGCATTGCAACGCTGCAATTCGGACTTTTTGCTGGAAGCTGAGCTGGGTTGAATCCTGGCGATTTCCAATCCAACTTACCCCGACAAACCCAATGGCGTTGGGATGAGTAGAAACATATTCAATGACTCCCTCGGATGTGGTCGCAGCAGCAATATTTGCAGCGAGGGGTTGTCCCATCAACACCGAATCAATCAGGAACCGGACCGTGCTGGTGGCTTTTATTCCATCCATGACAAGCTGGTAACGATACCCGCTGGTTCCGTTCAGCATGGATCGGATTTCTGCTTTACTGAACAGGGAATCCTTGGCTGAAAGGTGGGTGATGACCGTCACAGCATCGGTGGCAATGCGGCCCCATATCGGAGTAAAGCTCAAGGTATCCTGGTAAAAGGCTTCTTCATCCGGCACCAGTCCCCGCGTTACAATCACCATTCGGGTACTGTCCGATAACATGTCCTTCAGGCACTCTGCTTCTGGCTTGTATTCAGCAATGATGGTGGCTTCAGGATGTTGCGACATGAACACCTTGATTTGCTCGTCGATGATGGGGGCAAACGACTCATCCACACTGATCCGGATGAACCCCGACGTTAAAGTGTCATCACCCGGAATCACCTTGGCTTTCTTGCGCTGTTCCTCACAGGAGAAAAAAATTACTGCAGCCATCATCAGCATCGTCCATCGCGCCACCTTCGTTCTCATCTCAATTATTTTTTTTTGCCGTATACCCCCTGTAGAGCCTGAACACGCCATAGCACAACGAAGCCACTCCGAATAAGGTAGTAGTGAGTGAATCCATTCCCCAATCGGAACCAAAATATTTTCCGAGAATGAAATACAGGCCTGCACCCAACCACAGCAATCCCATGCTGTAATCGTACACGACCCTAAAGTTATTTTGCCGTTGCGACTCCCGTTGTTTGAATTGTTGACTGTCCATGGCGCGCAATATAACCAATTTGATTTTCACGGAATAGGATAAGAAAGGGACAAAATTCCATATGGTATCTTTGTTTTAAAAAATGCGGATTTTAATGGTCTGCCTAGGTAACATCTGCAGGAGTCCACTTGCAGAGGGCGTGTTGCAGGAGAAATGCAAATCAAGGGGTCTCAATTGGACTATCGATAGCGCAGGCACTAACGGTTACCACGACGGTGAACGGCCACATCCTCTTTCCCAATCCGTTGCCAAAATGAACGGAATTGATATTTCACAACAACGTTCCAGAAGATTTCGTCCGGATGATCTGGAAGCGTTTGACCTCATACTGCCTATGGCCAATGACGTGATGCGTGACATTCGATCGATTTGTGGAAAACAATACAATCCAGTAAAAGTGATCTTACTACTGGACTATCTGTTTCCAAATAGCAACATGGATGTTCCAGATCCCTGGTCGCATTCCATTGCCGCTTACCACGAAGTGTTCGACCTGATTGAAAAGGCCTGTGACAAACTCATCGAACACCATACATCTCAAAAACAACAGTAAATTTGCCTCATGAAACCATCCATCCCTCAGGGTACACGCGATTTTTCTGCAGCCGTGCTGCGCAAACGCTCTTATATCCTGGATACCATTCGCAACGTGTTTCTGCTCTATGGGTTTGAACCCCTGGAAACTCCTGCCATGGAACACACCGAAACATTAATGGAGAAATACGGGGAGGAAGGCGACAAATTGTTGTTCAAGATTTTAAATAACGGACTCCATCTTCCTGAAAAAAAAGAGTCCGCGCTAAGCGACTTCCAACAAGTCCTGGAAGGGAAAACAACTAAAGGAATCACCGAGCGGGCCTTGCGGTATGACCTGACCATACCCTTTGCGCGGTATGTGGCCATGAACCACCAACAGCTCACCCTACCCTACAAACGATTTCAGATGCAACCGGTCTGGCGAGCCGATCGTCCGCAACGCGGAAGGTACCGCGAGTTCTGGCAATGCGATGCAGATGTAGCCGGAAGCCTTTCCCTTCTGCATGAATCAGAGCTGGTCAATATATACACCGATGTATTTGGAGCCTTGCAGCTGTCTGTTTCCATTCACATCAACAACCGAAAAATTCTTTCTGCACTGGCCACGGTTTGTGGTGGAGAAGATCTGATGTCGCACATCACTGTGGCCATCGACAAACTCGACAAGATTGGTCCCCAAAAAGTGAAGGACGAATTGATCGGAAAAGGACTTTCCATGGAGCAGGTGGAAAAAGTAGAAAGCTACATGAGCATTCAGGGAGACAATGAACAGCGGCTCCAACAACTGGAAGAACTTTTTGGAGCAGTCCCGGTGGGAAAGGAAGGGATCAATGAAATTCGACAGGTTTTATCGCTTGCCAAATCTACATCGCACACGACAGTTGTGGTGGATCCATCCCTGGCGCGTGGACTCAATTACTATACCGGAACCATTTTCGAAATCAAAGCCTCCGGCGTTGAAATGGGCAGTATCGGTGGGGGTGGGCGCTACGATGATTTAACGGGACTCTTTGGCGTAAAAGGAATTCCCGGTGTGGGCATTTCATTTGGCGTGGACCGCATTTTTGATGTAATGGAAGAGCTGAATCGCTTTCCAGATCACATTCATTCCGGAACAACTGCATTGATATTCCGCACCAGCGAATCCGAACTTCGCTACCAGATGCACTTGGCGGATGCCTTGCGCAATCAATCCATTTCCTGCGAAATTTTTCATGAGCAGGTCAAATTCGACAAACAATTCAAATACGCTGATCGCAAAGGAATTCCCTATGTGATCATCGCAGGAAGCGAAGAGCTACAGAAACAAACCTATCTGGTTAAAAATCGTTCTACAGGAGAACAACGCGAATACGCGCTAGATCAATTGATCAGCCTGCTCAAGGCTTAGACCATTTTCGAATTTGTTTGAGCGTCACTTCCATGTCCTTCGCCAATGGCGCTTCCCAGCGGATGATCTGCTCAGTGGGTCCTTCATAACTGATGGCATGCGCATGCAGTGCCAAACGAGCCAGCAGTGGTCGTTCAGCCTCTTCGTTGATGGATAAGTTGAATTTTTTCTTGAACTGTGACAGCAATACGGGTTGTCCATCTCCATACAGAGGATCGCCGACCAGCGGGTGACCAGCATTTTGAAGATGAACCCGAATCTGATGGGTCCTACCGGTTTCTATGACCAACTTCAACAGCGCAAACGCCTTGAACTGTTCCACTACTGTGTAATGAGTAATGGCTGCTTTTCCGCTTCGGTAGACCCTCATTTTGCCAGGTTGACCCGGATGTTCTTCAATCGGTTGATCAAAGGTTCCACTGGGTGAGCTGAACATCCCCTTTGCCAATCCAAGGTATTCTTTGGCCACTCGCCTGCTCTCGAATAGTGAGTTGAAATGCTGGTGGGCAGATGCGTTGCGTGCAAACAAGTTGATGCCGCTGGTATCCCGGTCGATGCGGTGCACCACCCATATGGGTCCTGCCATTTCAGTCAGCCAATTTTTCAAACAAGGAATCGCAGGATCATGCCGATCCGGAATGGACAACCACCCGGAAGGCTTGTTGACAAGGATCGCATCCGCATCGGAGTGAATGATCTGGGGGGCGGTCATTGTTTACGCACAAATGAACTGTTCATGAACTTGAGCAACCGAATTTCTTTCTCTTGCAGAAAGCGCCATTTTCCGCGTTCTACATTTTTCTTGGTAAGGTTGGCAAACATGACCCGATCGAGATTGCGTACATCATATCCCAGGAATTCAAACATGCGGCGCACAACTCGGTTGCGTCCACTGTGCAACTCGATGCCAATGACTGATTTGTCTTTGGAGTCGGCATACGCCAACGCGTCGGGTTTAACAAATCCGTCTTCCAAGGTGAGTCCCTTCAGCATGCGTTCGAAATGAGACTTTTCCAGGGGGCGATCCAATCGGACCTCATAAATCTTTTTTACTTCATTGGAAGGATGGGTCAATTTTTGTGTGAGTTCGCCATCGTTGGTCAACAACAACACGCCGGTTGTATTGCGATCGAGTCGGCCCACCGGAAAGAGCCGATCATTCCCCACTCCTTTGAGTAATTCAAAAACTGTTTTTCTGCCTTCAGGATCGCTGGCAGTCGTGATATAATCTTTGGGTTTATTTAATAGGATATATACAAGGTTCTTGACCGGCACTACTTCCTTATTCAGATAGCTCACCGTATCGGTCGGGGCCACTTTGAATCCCGGTTCAAGCACCACCGATCCGTTGACTTTGATTTTTCCCTCTTTGATCAATGGAACGGCATCCCTGCGCGAACAAATACCGCAATGCGCAATGTATTTGTTCAGTGGCATGGTTTTGTCCTGCTTGCGGAGGACCAACGGGGCCTTGGGACCAGCTGGCTCGGCTGCTTTTTTCTTTTTCAGTTCTATTGCATCGGCCCGCTCTTTTTTTGCCTTGCGTTTTTCTTGCTTGAAGGCTTCCTTGATGGCACTGTTTTTTTTCTTGACCGAGAACTTTGAAAAATTATCCGTTCGTTTCATGGTTGCCCCCTTTATTTGTTGGCCAGTTGTCCGCACGCCGCATCAATATCTTTTCCCCTGCTCTTTCTGAGTCGCGCATTCACACGGTTTTTTTCCAGCAGCGACATGAAGGCTTCGGTTTTTTGGGGACTGGGTTTTCTGAATCGGGCACGATCAATGGGGTTGTATTCAATGATGTTCACCAAATCAGCAGGAACTTGTCGGTACACTTTTATCAACTCCCGCGCATCTTCTTCGCTGTCGTTGAACTGATCAAAGAGGATGTATTCTAAAGTAATCTCGTTTTCGGTTTTCTTGTAAAAATAATTGAGTGCGTCAACCAATGATTTTAAATCGTTGGTCTCATTGATGGGCATGATCTCATTGCGCTTACGGTCATTGGCAGCATGCAAGGAGAGCGCGAGCTTGAAGCGTACTTCATCATCCCCGAGCTGCTTGATCATTTTGGAAACACCCGCGGTGGAAACCGTGATACGGCGTGGACTCATGGCCAATCCATCAGGGGCCGTTATCCGTTCAATGGCCTTGAGCACATTGCGGTAATTTAGCAGGGGCTCTCCCATGCCCATGAAGACAATATTGGTGAGTTTTTTTTCATGAATGCGGAGCGATTGTTGATTGATCAGCACCACTTCATCGTAGATTTCATCAAACAGGAGGTTGCGCTTGCGCTCCATGTAGCCGGTTGCACAAAACTTGCAGGAGAGTGAACATCCGATTTGAGAGGATACGCAAGCCGTTAACCGTTCTTCTGTAGGAATCAAGACACCTTCCACCCGGTGGCCATCGTGGGTGAGGAAACGCGATTTAACCGTGCCGTCTTCGCTGTACTGGGTAGCATCTACCTTTAACGCCGGTAAGGAATAATGTGATTTCAGTTTTGAGCGCAGTTCTTTGGAAAGGTTGGACATGGCGTCAAACTCCATCGCATGCAATTGCCAGAGCCAGTCCCACACTTGTTGCAATCGAAATTTCTTTTCCCCGATTGATTCCAGGTACTGACCAATGGCCTCTTTGGTGAGGTGACGGATATTGGGTTGTTTGGTATCGGGAGAAGCAGCAGGATCTGTCATGGTGCAAAGATAGCAAATCCAAGAGGCCTGAAGCGATAAAGAAGGACAACGCGCGATTATTTTCCACGTTCAACTGAACCTTTACCAAACCGCTTTTTGAGATCATCGATGGCATCATAGAGAGAAGATTTCCGAACGCGGTTTTCAAATAAGTTGGTTTGCAATGCAGGGTCTACTAAACCACTGAAGCGTACACCGATGAGTCGAACGGATTTCCGTTCATCATACAGTTGCTTGAAAAGATCCCGCACAACGCGGATGATTTCATCATCGTATGCGGTGGGAGGAATAGTGGTTTGTCGCGTGTGTGTTGAGAAATCCGGATACCTTATTTTCACGGCAATGGTGCTGGCCATCTTCTGATCTTCTCTTAATTCAAATCCCAGTTTTTCGGTCATCCGCAACAACTCCTGCAACAAAAAAGGTTCATCATCGGTGTTTTCAAAAAATGTATGTTCGGTAGAAATGGACTTAGACTCAAATTCGTGTTCAACAGATGAACCGCTGATGCCATTCGCTTTTTCAATCAACACTTCGGCGTAACGACCAAAACGGGATTCAAGAATGTGCACCGGATAGTGCGACAAATCACGGATGGTCAAAATGCTCATCGCATTCAATTCTTTTAAGGTGTGTTCTCCCACTCCTGGGATGGCCCCAACCGGTAGCGGTGCAAGAAAATCTTTCTCCTTCCCCGACTTGATCTGCAAGAAGCCATTGGGCTTTGCCGCATTGGTTGCCATTTTTGCCACCATTTTATTGGAGGCCAATCCAAACGAAAGCGGAAGCTGAGTGGTTTCCATGATCTCCGCTCGCAGCTCGATCATCCAGTGAAGGGGATCATGGAAGCGGTCCATCCCGGTCAGATCAATATAAAACTCATCAATCGAAGATTTTTCAAAAACAGGTGCTTTGGCTTCGATGATATCGGTCACCCATTGAGAGAACTTGGAGTACTGTCCCCTTGAGCCTTTCAGAAAAATGGCATGTGGACACAGCGCAGCTGCCCTGGCCATGGGCATCGCCGAATGAACACCAAATTTTCTGGCCTCATAACTGCAGGTGCTCACAACGCCTCGTTCACGACTCCCCCCTAAGATCAAGGGTTTGCCCTGAAGCGAAGGATCCAGGATGCGCTCCACAGAAACAAAAAACGCATCCAGATCAAGATGCGCGATATACGTTTGTTGGACATTCATGTTCCGGAAACATCAAGTTAAATAAATATCCAACAATCCTTCCGGCAACGCAACATGAAGCTGTTTTTTCTTGCGATCTACTTTCACCAGCGTTTCTTCGTGCAGTGGGATCAATACTTCTTTTTGACCGATATGGAAGCGCAACACGACTTGCATGGGTTGTTCAATGACTTCTTCGACCACACCCAGCAATTGTTTATTTTCCAGCACCTCAAATCCCAAAAGGGATAGAGGAGCCGAGGCAGAAGCGATCTTGCGCAGGTCCGTTTCCAACAGCCAAACCTGCCTGCGGGTCCATTTTTTTGCCTGCTCCGGAGATTCGACACCGTCCAATCTGATCAGTAATTCATTTGTTTTGCGTGAGGAGCAGCGGGAAATAAAATGCGGAATCATTTTACCCTTGCCCTCTTCTGTAAACAGTACGTGTCCCGCTTTGAACAAGGCATCCTCTCCCAGATCGTGTACAAGCACCAGATCTCCTTTCACGCCGAAGGTGGCGACAAATTTTCCTATGCTGGTATAATTATCCATGTTCATGCAAAAAGCCCTGCATGATACAGGGCCTTTTGTGTATTCTCATGAGCGATATTCTTATTCAGCTGCGGGTTGCTCATCCTGGGTTGGAGCGGCCTCCACTTTAACGGGACGAGGTGCAGTGCGTGATGTGGCACGACGCTGGCGGCGTTCTTTTGCAGCAGCTTCCTGACGCGCACGGATCTTGGCTTCCTGCTCCTGGTGCCAGCTCTCAAACTTGTTCATGGCAGTGGCATGATCGAACAATCCGAGGTTCACTCCGCGCAACAGGTGCTTGAGGAACAGCACTCCTTTTGAAGACAGGATCTTGCGAACCGTGTCAGTAGGTTGCGCACCATTGCCCATCCACTCGAGTGCTTTCTGACGATCAATCAACACCGTCGCAGGATGCGTCAGTGGATTGTAGGTTCCGATTTTCTGGATGAATTTACCATCGCGGGGTGCACGGACGTCTGCTACCACGATAAAGTAGAAAGGTCTTTTTTTGCTCCCATGACGCTGGAGTCTGATCTTAACAGCCATAAAAAATTAAAATTTTTAGTGGGTGATTAAACAATAAAATTTCTAACGGGCGACAAAAGTAACATAAAGGGGTGAAATATCAAAATCCAGCCACCTGATATCGGTCATCTGCGGCCAAACCGAGGCATGGCGGGCATGTTGCTCATGCCCTTCATCATTTGTTTCATTTGATCGAACTGCTTGAAAAACTGATTGATTTCGTTCATGTCGCGACCGCATCCCTTGGCAATTCGCTTTTTGCGGCTGGGGTCAATTTTATCCGGATTGGACCGTTCAAACGGGGTCATGGAGCTGATAATGGCTTCTACTCCTTTGAAGGAATCGTCGCTGATTTCGATGTCTTTCATGGCCTTCCCCATTCCGGGAATCATGCCCATCAGGTCCTTCAGATTACCCATTTTCTTGATTTGCTGCAACTGATCCAGAAAATCCTGAAAGTCAAACTGGTTTTTACGAATCTTTTTCTCCAGTTTCTTTGCCTGCTCTTCGTCAAACTGGGCCTGGGCTTTTTCAACCAATGAAGCAATATCTCCCATGCCAAGGATCCGTTGCGCCATCCGCTCGGGGTAAAACACATCGAGGGTTTCCATTTTTTCGCCATTGCTGACGAACTTGATGGGCTTCTTAACCGTGTATTTGACCGAAAGCGCGGCACCGCCCCGTGTATCGCCATCCATTTTGGTCAAGACCACCCCCGTGAAATCGAGTCGCTCATTGAAGGCCTTGGCGGTATTGACGGCATCCTGACCAATCATGGCATCCACTACAAACAGGATTTCCGCTGGCTGCAGAAATTGTTTGAGTCCTGCCACTTCATTCATCATCACTTCATCAATGGCCAATCGGCCAGCGGTATCCACGATGATTACATTCTTATTATTGGAGCGAGCAAACTGCAACGCGTGTTCAGCAATTTGTCGGGGATCTTTGTTTTCCGGTTCAGCGAATACATCGATTCCGATTTGTTCACCCAGCACCTTGAGTTGATCGATGGCGGCGGGACGGTAGACGTCGCCTGCCACGAGCAGCGGTGATTTCCCTTTTTTGGTTTTTAAAAAATTGGCCAGTTTACCGCTAAAGGTGGTTTTACCCGAACCTTGCAGACCAGCGATCAGGATGATGGTAGGATTGCCCGAGAGGTTCAGATCGGTGGCAGTGCCGCCCATCAGGGAAGTGAGTTCGTCCTGAACAATTTTGATCATTTGCTGACCGGGACTCACCGCTTGCAGTACTTTTTGCCCCAAAGCCTTTTCCTTGACGGAATCGGTAAATTCCTTAGCGATTTTAAAATTCACGTCAGCATCCAACAAGGCCTTGCGGATATCCTTTACGGTATTGGCGATGTTGAGATCCGTGATGCGGCCCTCTCCTTTGATTTGCTTAAAGGCCGATGCTATTTTCTCACTGAGCTGTTCGAACATAAAAAAACTTTGCCTGGGGGGCAAAGTTAACGAATATGATGAAGCCTTAACGTCTAAAGAAAAGCACGGAGTCGAACCGTCTGCTGCTGGCGCCGCAGCGTCATCAGTGCCTGGTCCCTGATCTGCCGAACCCGTTCACGGGTGAGATTGAACTGCTCCCCGATGTCTTCCATCCCCATCGGACGATCCATTCCAATCCCGTACAGGCATTGCAAAACTTTCCGCTGTTTTTCAGGAAGGCTGTTGAGGGCCAGCTCGATTTCAAAGTGCATCGACGACTGATGGCTTTCCAAATCGGTAGGATCCGCATTCTCATTTTCCATGATGTCCACCATGGTTCTATCCCCTTCTTCACCGAGCGGTGAATCCAGACTCAGGTGCTTATTATTGAAATTTAGAGAGGAAGCAACTTCTTCCACTTCCATATCGAGGTATTCTGAAATTTCCTCCACCGTTGGTTCGCGCTCAAAATCCTGCTCCAATTGCTGAGCTACTTTGGAGATACGACCATTTACACCCACTTTATTCATGGGGATGCGAACGATGCGGGCTTGATCGGCCAATGCCTGCATGATGCTCTGACGAATCCACCACACGGCATAAGAAATGAATCGGAAACCTTTTGTTTCATCGAATTTTTTCGCAGCGCGAATGAGTCCGAGGTTCCCCTCATTGATCAAATCGGAAAGAGACAATCCCTGAAACTGATATTGCTTGGCCACCGAAACTACGAAACGCAGGTTGGCACGGGTGAGGCGGTCTACGACCGACTGATCCCCTTTGCGGATGCGTTTGGCCAACTCGGCTTCCTGATCGGCAGATATCATTTCTACTTTGGAAATGTCGGTGAAATACTTCTCCAGACTGGGGGCTTCACGGTTGGTAATCGACTTACCAATACGCAACTGGCGCATGCTCATGGGGGTAGGGTTTATAGTTTGCCGAGAAAACCCGGTCAATCCTAAACGCTGCAATAGTGAAATTATTGTTAAGCTATGGGGAAAATCCCACGTAAAAAGTTGGAAACAAAGGCTAAATTATATTTTTTCAATTACGAAGTTTTTCTATAATTGCACGGTGCGGGCAGACTGGAGTAGCATGAAAAAATACAACCATGAGTAAACAATTGTTTTCTATAGAGTATCCTGTGAGGTGTTCCCCAAATATCCTGTTTGAATTCCTTTCTACGCCGGCCGGATTGCAGGAATGGTTTGCGGATAAAGTAGACGAGCGAGACACCGTCTTTAGTTTTTCCTGGAATGGCTCAACCGATAAAGCAGAAGTCCTGGAAATGGAACAAGTTAAGTACATCCGTTTCCGATGGACCCATGCCCCCCAAAACGAATACTTTGAATTCTCCATCGAAAAGTCGGAAGTCAGCAGCCAAACCATCTTGGTGATCAAAGACTTTGCGGAGAAAAAAGATATTGCCGACCAGACCCGGCTCTGGGATGTACAGGTGTACGATCTATTCCACCGATTGGGAAATTGATCATGATCAAGAAGCTCGATACACTCATTCTCAAGGCATTCATTGGGCCATTCATTGCTACGTTTTTCATCGCGCTTTTTGTATTGGTGATGCAATTCTTTTGGAAGTACATCGATGACCTGGTTGGAAAGGGGCTCGACTTCCTGGATATCCTGGAACTGACCGGATACGTTTCCGTCACGGTGATCCCCTATTCACTGCCCATTTCTATTTTGCTCTCCTCGATCATGACCTTTGGCAACCTTGGAGAAAGTTTTGAACTGGTTGCCATTAAATCGGCAGGGATTCCCCTGCTTCGGTTCATGCAGCCATTGCTCGTTGCGGCATTTTTCATTGCAACAGGAGCATTCGTGATCTCCAACTACGTAATGCCGGTGGCGAATCTAAAGTTCACAACCATGCTCTATGATATTCGTGTAGCCAAACCGGCCTTCGATATCAAAGAAGGAATTTTTTATGATAAGCTGCCAGGATTTGCCATCAAAGTGGGCCATAAAGATCCCGATGGCAATACCATTCGGGATGTGATCATTTACGAAAATCAATACTCGCTGCAAGACAATATCATTCTTGCGGAGAAAGGCGTGATGAGGGTAAGCGAGGATAAAAAATTTTTAGAATTTGACCTCGAGAACGGATGGCGGTATCAGGAAAATGGTCCTTACAATACTAAAGAGACGGATTATTACCGACTGGGTTTTACCAAATATAAAAAATCGTTTGACCTCAGTTCTTTTGATGTCATGAAAACGCCAGACAGCATGTTCAAGAGAAGCTATCAAATGCTGAATGTGCGGCAACTTCAGAAAGCAACTGATTCCATAAACAAGGATATCAGGTTGCTAAAAACTGAACGAACCAGCAAAGAAGTGATGTCACAATTGATGTATGCCGGTCCGCTTCAAAACGGCTGGACCAGTCATCCACCAAAAAAAGCAGTCAAAAGCTATTTTGATCGCTTGCCCGATTCAACCATCAACTTAGTCTATAACCGTGCGGCGGATAAGCTGAACATCATGAAGAGCGCCAATCAACTAATTGTTGAGGACTATGCATCGCGAAGTTTTGACCTGCGGTTGCATCAAATTGAATGGCATAAAAAATTTTCGCTCTCCTTTGCCTGCATCGTTCTTTTTGTAATCGGGGCCCCACTGGGATCCATCATTCGCAAAGGTGGACTCGGAATGCCGCTGGTGGTGGCCGTTTCGTTTTTTCTTGTCTTCCACCTGCTGAACATGTTTGGTGAAAAATTTGTGCGACAAGAAGTGATGAGTCCTTTCTTTGGAATTTGGCTACCCAGCCTGGTGTTATTACCGATAGGCTGCTTTCTGGTGTACAAAGCCATGAACGATTCCCAGCTTTTCAACAATGAATTTTATTTCCGCCTTTTCCGCAAGATCCGAAGCTCACTCACCCGAAAAAAAATAATTGAACATGAAAGCAAATAGAAGAACGTTTATTCGAAACAGCGCGTTGGCCACTGCAGCTGGATTGTCGGCACATCACCCATTTGCTTTCGCTGCAGCAACTACTCAGTCCGCCCAATTTAAGCAAGATCCACTTCCTTATGCTTATGGTGCACTGGAACCCATGATTGATGCACTCACCATGGAAATTCACTACACCAAGCATGCTGCTGCATACACCAAGAACTTGAATGATGCGTATGCCGCTGAAGCGAAAACTGGACAATCCAACTTGGAACAATTGATGAACACTATTTCACAGTACAGCATGAAAATGCGCAACAATGGTGGCGGTCACTACAACCATGAATTGTTCTGGAAATCCATGCGTCCTGCCGGGGGATCACTGCAGGATGGCCCACTGAAAGAAGCCATTCAGCGGGATCTGGGCGGCTACGATCAGATGAAATCCCGCTTGACCGAAGCCGCAATGACGCGCTTTGGGAGCGGATGGGCCTGGATCTACCTGGATGCAAACAAACACCTGCAGATAGGATCAACACCCAATCAGGACAATCCCCTGATGGATCTGTCTCCAATCAAAGGAATTCCACTGCTGGGATTGGATGTTTGGGAACATGCCTATTATTTAAAGTACCAGAACAGGAGAGCGGATTATGTGAGCAATTGGTTTGGACTGGTGAACTGGGACGCGGTAGAACAACAGTTGCAGCTGGGCATGAAGCGCATGCCCTAAAATAGATTCAGCCTCTGCAAATACCTGTTGCGACTAGACAACTGGACTCACAAAGGCTGAAGAATGACACGCAATCGTGAATCAAATATAGGGATGGATTTGAATCAAAAAAATTTTTAGCGAATTTTAGATTACCTATTGTGTATCAATAACACATTAAACTATGCTGACTACTTACATTGAAAACAACAAGCAACGATTCCTGCATGAACTCTTGGATGTATTGAGGATCCCCTCCATTTCAGCCAAGACCGAACACACACCGGATATGCATGCGTGTGCTGAAGCGGTGAAGCAGTCGCTGTTGCTGGCTGGAGCCGACAAAGCAGAGGTCATTACCACTGCAGGACATCCCATTGTGTACGGTGAGAAGTTGGTCGATCCCTCCTTCCCAACAGTACTGGTCTATGGCCATTACGATGTACAACCCGCTGACCCGCTTGAATTGTGGCACAGCGGTCCCTTTGACCCTATCATAAAAGATGGTAAAATTTTTGCACGTGGGGCCTGTGATGACAAGGGACAATTTTACATGCATGTAAAAGCATTGGAACTAATGGTGAAGCACAACATGCTTTTCACCAACATAAAATTTTGCATTGAAGGTGAAGAAGAAATTGGCTCACCCCATCTTGCAGATTTTCTTGCCACGCATCAGTCGCTGCTCAAAGCGGATGTTGTTCTGATCAGCGATACGGCCATGATCAGCATGGATACCCCGTCGATTGATACCGGTGTCAGGGGACTCAGCTACATTGAAGTAGAAGTAACCGGTCCCAACCGGGATCTGCACAGTGGTGTCTACGGTGGTGCAGTTGCCAACCCGGCAACCGTACTTGCAAAAATGATTGCATCTTGTTTTGATGAACACAATCGCATTACCATCCCAGGATTTTACGATGACGTGCTGAATGCCAGTGAGGAAGAACGTGCAATGATGGCGCAAGCTCCTTTTGATCTGCAAGCATACAAAAATGACTTAGGGATCGATGAAGTGTATGGTGAACAAGGGTACAGCACCAATGAACGAACCGGTATTCGTCCCACACTTGAAATCAACGGCATCTGGGGTGGATACACCGGGGAAGGATCGAAAACCGTATTGCCTTCAAAAGCCAGTGCAAAAATCTCTGCGCGGCTAGTCCCTAATCAGTCTTCAAAAAAAATAACCGCACTCCTGCTGGAGCATTTCAAGAACATCGCACCAAAAGGAGTGCATGTAAAAACAACTGAACACCATGGCGGCGAACCTTATCTCACTCCCATTGATTCGGTTGCATACCGGGCGGCCGCAAAAGCCATTGAAAAAACGTTTGGCAAGTCGCCTGTTCCGGTTCGGGGCGGTGGAAGCATTCCCATCTGCTCATTGTTTGAAAAAGAGCTGGGGGTGAAAATCGTATTCATGGGATTTGGATTGGACAGCGACAACCTCCATTCTCCCAACGAAAAATACGATCTCTATAATTATTATAAAGGCATCGAGACCATCCCCTATTTTCATCAGTTCTTCGCAGAGATGAGTAAATAACAAGTGACACTTCTCGGATGGCCAAGTATTCAACGTGGGCCGGGTGGACAATTTTCTTTGAGGAAACGGGTGTACAGAGTGGACAAATGCTGAACGGTTCCCTCTCCCTCATAAATGCTGTGGCTCCTGTTGGGATAGGCCATGAATTGAAATTGCTTGTTGTGCTTGATCAATTCATTGAGGAGCATATCGGCATTCTGATAATGCACGTTATCGTCGCCGGTTCCATGTATATACAACAACTTCCCTTTGAGTCCCTTTGCATGCGTAATGGGTGATCCCTTGATGAAATCTTCTCGGTTTTCTTGCGGCAATCCCATGTACCGTTCCTGGTAAATGTTATCATAGGTCAATTGATTGGCCACAGCTGCGATCGATATCCCTGTCTTGTAAATGTCGGGATACCTGAACAAAAGATTCAGGGTAGCAGATCCACCACCCGACCAACCCCATACCGCAACCCGGGAGGAATCGATAAACGGCCATTTTAAAATTTCACGGGCTGCGGCGGCCTGATCATCGATATTGAGAATGCCAATTTTTCGATAAATGGATTTTCGCCACTCACGGCCTTTGGGAACCGGAGTGCCACGGTTGTCAATTGAAATATAGATATAGCCATCCTTGCGCATATCTCCGGCATACAATCTGTTTCTGCCTGCTCCAAACTGATCTTTTACATTTGCGCCCGCAGGTTCTGTATACACATAAAAAACGACCGGATATTTTTTGGTAGAATCAAATTGCTCCGGTTTTACCATCCATCCATCCATGGTCACATTCTGTGAGGTGGAAATGGTGAAAAACTCCACTGGAGAATTCTTCAGTTTCGAAGCGCGAATGGCCTCATCCACTTTGCTTTTTCCGGTAGCGTCTTTATGGGTCGATACTGTAATGCTTTCAGTTGTCCACTGCACTTTGTGATTGGTAAAACTATGAAAGGCCCAGTCGCTGGTTGGAGAAAGCGTATATTGATGTGTTCCGGGTTGATCCCGGGGAGTGACGTGTTCGGGCGATGCAGTTCCGTCTAATCGTGTACGGAACAGATACCGTTGCGTTGCGTTCTCAGGTGAAGCATAGTAGTAGAGGTATCCTTCTTTTTCTTTTATCGCGACAATCTCCATCACATCATGATTGCCTTTGGTCAGCAATACTTCCTCTTTCCCATTTCGGGAAACCCGATAGGCGTGTCGCCACCCATCTTTTTCGGTTACCCATAAAAACGATTTCCCATTGTCCAGCCAATCCCATCCTCCATATGCATAATCTTCATCAACAGATGGGAGAATATCAATCCACGCTGGGTCTGTCTCTGAATAGATGACGCTGGATTGTCCGGTAACGGCACTGGCGAGATAAAGACGCGATTCGTTTTGCTTGCGATTCAACTGTTGCAGAATGATCTGGTCATTTCCCGCCCACTCCATTCGGGGGATATAGTGCTGACGAAGATCACCCGGAACAGTCATCCATTTTTTGGATGCTGCTCCAATATCGATTACCCCAATGCGCACAGCAGAAGGTGGCTCCCCCACTTTTGGATATTCAACCGGAATTGGCTTGGCGTAAATATCGCTGGTGTTATCGATCATCATAAAATCTTTGGTACCTTCTGCATTGACCTGCCAGAAGGCAATGCGCTTGCTGTCGGGACTCCATCGAAAGCCATCGCGGCAGGCAAATTCCTCTTCGTAAACCCAATCGAATGTGCCATTGATCATGCGGCGATTGCCATCGGAAGTGAGTGCAGTAATCCCGCCAGTGGTTAGATCCTCCAGATAGATATTGTACTGCGAAACATAGGCTGCCTTTTTACCGTCGGGTGAAAGCTTGGCAAACATGAGCGACTGTGCTGGGCGATTTTTCCCCAGTTGACGCCATTTTTTTGTTACGGCATTGAACAGCCAATAATCACCCTTGGTGTTGTACCGCCATACCTTGGCCGTATTGGCAAATACCAGCAGCAGCTGGTGTTGAGGATACCAGACATAATCGTCCATGGTGCTCAACAGCTTTTCATTTCCCATCGTTGCAGCATCAATGATGGTGGCAACCGATCCATCGATCACTGATTCCGTAACGAGTGCATTTTCCCGAATCGAATAAATAGATTGCCCGTCTTCGGTCCACTGCAGCTTCGATTGCGACTGAACACGTATCAAAGAGAAAATACTAATGGCGAATAGTACCCAGGCCAACGTTCGTGATGTTTTACCCATACCGTATTATTGTACTGCCAATTTAGAAACATTGCATTGAATCTTATGGCTATTTTTGTGAAAGAAATGGAAAAAGAGAAATTGCGGATCGATAAATACCTTTGGGCCATCCGGTTATATAAAACCAGATCGGCTGCAAGCGATGCATGCGATAAAGGAAGGGTCAAAATGGATGGAACGCCCGTCAAGGCTTCCCGAGTGGTGAAGGTGGGCGACCGCTATGAAGTAAAAACAGACGACAAACGCTGGGAGATAGAAGTAAAAGCCCCGCTCTACAAACGGGTGCAATACAGTGAAGCAGTGAACTTTTATATCGATCATACGCCCATAGAAGAAAAAGAGCGGATTGCTTATCAAAGCGCAAGCTTTTACTCCGGCAAAAGGCTTTCCAAAGTAGGTCGACCAACCAAAAAAGAACGTAGAGACATTGATCAATTTTTAGACGATAGCGAATGAATATACACATCATCAGCGTTGTTCCCGAATTGTTAGAAAGTCCCTTTGCCCATTCCATCATGAAGCGGGCAGCCGACAAAGGATTGCTCCAGGTCACCGTTCATCACCTGCGCAAGTGGGCGATCAATGAATACGGCACCATCGATGATTATGCCTTTGGAGGAGGTGCAGGAATGGTGATGATGTGTGAACCACTGGTAAAAGCGATTGAAGAGCTGAGTGCTGCTGCTCCTTTTGATGAGATCATCTTTTTCACTCCCGATGGGAAACGATTTGATCAACCCACTGCCAATGAATTATCGCTCAAAGAAAATATGCTGTTCATCTGCGGCCATTACAAAGGAATTGACCAACGCGTGCGGGATCACTTTATAACCCGTGAAATTTCAATTGGCGATTATGTACTCAGTGGTGGAGAACTGGCCGCAGCGGTAGTGGTGGACGCGGTAGGTCGACTCATACCCGGTGTTCTCAATGACGAAACATCTGCGTTGTTCGATTCGTTTCAGGATAACTTATTGGCACCTCCGGTGTACACGCGACCAGAAGTGTTTCGGGATTGGAAGGTACCGGACGTCCTGCTGAGCGGCGATCATAAACGCATCGAGGAATGGCGCTACGAACAGGCGCTGAAACGCACCCAAGAAAAGCGACCTGATTTATTGGAGGGAGAATAACTGAATCAATGCACGTTGATCAGTGCTGAGCGAAGCAAACCCTTGATCGTTTGATCGGATTAATTTTCTGACACGCATTGTCGTGTTGATTTCTGTCCAGTTGAGCATGAACTGTCGATAGCAATAAAAAAACAAAGGTGAAGCATAGCCCAGCAGCGCAAACCACCCAACGCCCATCCGATACAGTAACAGTGCTAAAGCGGAACACCACAACAATCCCAATACCCCCAATACTGCGGTGTGAACACTGGTATAAAAATCAATGCGGGTGACGGTTTTGTTTGCAATCCATTTGGATAAGTGCTCAGGCAATCCCCACAGCATGCCACCAATGAGTCCAGGTACCATAAAAATGATAGCGCGTAAATAATCCATGCTATGTGCAGTGCCTAGTTGAGCAACTGAAGCATCACTCAACCCGAACGAAGACAATGCTGCTTCATAGGAAGCCATATTTTCCACAGCGTGGCTCCATTCCTGCTCATTGAGAGCATCAATAGTGTGACAAACCGACTGCATCGTAAGAAAATAGGATTCGCCCCAAACATTGTGAACAGCATGAATGAGTCGCATGAACCGTTCTGCCACCACCGTTCGTTCTCCATCCTTGAGGTGGATGACATTCTGTTGAAACAGCTGCTGCATGTCCCGGGTAAGATGATTGATGCACACGGAGGGCTGATGCCGGTACTCCTGTTCATAGGAAGTCAGGTTCATTGAATCGCCTACCCGGATGAAAAGCTGGGCACCATACCCATGAAAGGAATAATCGATCGCAACGGTTTGTATGATAAGTGGGCGAACCGCTCCATCCCCAAAAGCGGTTTGCAATGCCACGCGGGCGGCTCCTTTTTTTAAAGGGACCAGTTCTTTGGAAAGCCGACTGAATCCTTCGGGAAAAATCAACAATAATTTACCAGAGGACAACAGGTCCCTTCCCCGTTCAAACGTCCTGTTATTTCGAGAGAGGTTGCTGGTTCCATGCTCCCGGCTGAAGATAGGAATCATGTGCAGCAGTGTAAGGATGCGATAGCCAAGCGGGTGACTGAAAATATCTCCCCGTACATAAAAATGGATGGAACGCCTAAGAAATACAGCCAGCACCATTGCGTCCAAGAACGAGGCCGGATGATTGGCAATCAGGATGGCAGGCTCGCTATTGGATAACTTTTCTCGCCCTACTGCCTCGATCTTTCGAAAAAAGATGCGAAAAGTAACCCACATCATGACCCAAGCAAACCGGTAGAGCATGTGTCAATTTACCAAAAAAGAGCTACCGGTGATCCAGCCTGAATGCATTTGAAAAAAATATGGAGAAAAAGAGGTTCAAATCATGGAAATTTGCAGAGCAATGTCCAGCACCCTTCAAACAATCGTCAAATCTACTATTCTCCTGTTGTGTCAATTCTTGGCAGTGCATTCCCTTTGGAGCCAAGATGGCATGCGGTTTCAGGAACAGTACCAGGTCCGCATCTCAAAAACAGTTTCTACTATAAAAATAGATGGGCAACTCGACGAACAGGTCTGGAAAACAGCGGGTCAGGCCGGTGATTTTCATATGAAATGGCCCAACGACGTGGGGAGGCCCACCCGCAAGACGTTCGTAAAAATTACACACGATGATCATTTCCTTTATTTTGGCATCATCGCAGAAGACACGAACTACTATGTTGCGCAAACATTGAAACGGGATCAGGGCATTTACATGAGCGATGCCATATCGATCGCCATCGACCCTGTGAATCAGCGGACCAATGGATTTTTATTTTCAATTACACCGTATAATGTTCAAACAGAGGACCTGGTCAATGTGGGTACACCGAGCGAAGAACTGAATTTCAGCTGGGACAATAAGTGGTATTCTGCCACTACCCGTTATCCGGATCGTTGGACCGCCGAGATCGCTATACCGTTTCATACGTTTCGGTTCAACGAAGGGCACGATAAATGGGGATTGAACATTTTACGATCGGACCTCAAGACCAATGAATATTCGTCGTGGACCGACATGCCATTGAATTTTGATTTTTATGATTTTGGTTATTCGGGTGTGATCTTATGGGACAAACCCCCCGTTTCACCAGGAACCAATTTATCGTTGATCCCCTATGTTACTGGTTCTTCAACTGCTAATCGAGAGGCGGGACAAACCACCAGTGGAAAATTGAATGCAGGATTTGATGCAAAAGTAGCGTTGACCTCCTCGCTCAATCTTGATCTCACCTTGAACCCTGATTTCTCGCAGGTGGAAGTCGACCAACAAGTCACCAACCTCACCCGCTTTGATATTTTTTTTCCAGAGCGCCGTACATTCTTTTTAGAGAACAGCGACCTATTTGCCAATTTTGGAATACCGCCAATCCGACCATTTTATTCTCGAACCATCGGCTTGGACCGAAACGCCAATCGTATACCCATTATAGGAGGCGCACGCATCAGCGGCAACCTGAGCAAACGTACCCGGGTAGGACTCATGAACATGCAAACCAAAGCGACCAGTGAATATGGTGCTCAAAACTACACGGCTGTAACTTTAAATCAACAGGTGCAAAAACGCTCGCTGCTGAACGGTTATTTTTTCAATCGCCAGGAAGTGTCCCCGGCACTGGATAAACCAACCGAAGCGCTGGATGCTTACGGGAGAAACGCCGGACTTGAGTACCGGTTCATCGAAAAATCAGGTAAATGGAATGCATGGACCGGATTTCATCGATCCTTCAAGCCCACCATCAACAGTGCAGAATATTACACCAATGTGGGAGGTGGATATTTCAGCAAGAAACTCAACTTCATTCTGGATGCAGGAAAACTAACCGATAATTATTATGCCGATATGGGCTTTGTGAATCGCATCGCCAATTATGACGCACTGCTTGATACCGTGATCCGTAAAGGGTTTTATATTCTATACAATCAAACATCCTATACGTTTTTTCCAAAAAGTAAGCTGATCAATCAGTTCATGATCAGCTTAGAAAATGTATCCTTTCTCAACCTGGATGGACGAAACAATGAAACGGACAGCGACCTGGAGTTCAGCTTCTTCATGAAAAACACATCCAACCTCGTATTGCATCTGCATCGTAACGTGAACGACTTATTGTACAACACATCGTTCACCGATGGAAAACCCATACCACCCGGGCATTATGGCACTTATACCTACGGAGCGACCTATTCATCGGACAATAGAAAAAAACTTTCGTTTACAGGCGACCTGGAAGTGGGTGATTTTTTCAATGGATCCATTTTCCGCTATCAACTGGGAGCAAACTTTCGAATACAACCCTGGGCAAATTTTACCATGAGCATCCAGCAGGCAAAGCTTCAATTTCCTACCCCTTATGGCACCAATAATCTGTTTCTCATTGCGCCCCGTATCGAAATCAATTTCAGCAATAATCTTTTCTGGACAACATTCCTGCAGTACAACAATCAGCAAAATAACTTCAATATCAATAGCCGACTGCAATGGCAGTATAAACCCATGAGTGATATTTTTCTGGTGTACAGCGATAATTACTTCACCGATCCCTTCCTAAAGAATAAAAATCGCGCACTGGTGTTCAAGATGAATTATTGGTTCAACCTATAAGCGGTACGATCAAAATCAGTAATTTCAGTCCACCTAAATCAACAAGCATGTCGACCAACAGAAGATCATTTATCCGCAACGTAGCACTGGGTTCAGGAGCCCTGGCCGCAGCCGTTCCTACTGCTTCCGAACCCCTGCATCGGCAACCAGGTCCTGCAGCGTTCAACATGTGCGGATTTGCTGCTCCAAAACTCCCCGTGGTGCGCGTTGGGGTGGTCGGATTGGGTATGCGAGGACCGGGAGCAGTGGACCGACTCAGCTACATTGAAGGAGTGGAGATAAAGGCCCTGTGCGACAAATTCCCTGATCGGGTGGACAAGGCCCAACAAATCCTCGTAAAGAAAAATCTTCCAAAAGCGAAAGCCTATTCTGGAGAAGAAGGATGGAAAGCATTGTGTGAATCAACCGATATCGACCTGGTCTACGTTACCACTCCCTGGCACCTGCATACTCCCATTTCGGTTTACGCGATGAAAAATGGTAAGCATGCTGCCTCCGAAGTACCCGCGGCTAAAACAATTGACGAATGCTGGGAACTGGTAGAAACATCAGAGAAGACCAGGCAGCACATGATGATGCTGGAAAATTGCTGCTACGATTTTTTTGAATTGCTTACCCTGAATATGGCGAGAAACGGCCTGTTTGGAGATATCATTCATGCAGAAGGAGCCTACATTCACGATTTGAGTCGCGATTACCTCTTCAATAAAAATGCCTATGCAGAAATGTGGCGACTAAAAGAGAACATTCAAAACAACGGTAGCCTCTATCCTACCCATGGACTGGGTCCGATTGCTCAATGCATGAACATCAACCGTGGTGATAAATTTGATCATTTGGTCAGCATGAGCACCAACGACTTCACCCTGGCAGCATTGGCAGATGAGATGGCTGCAAAAGATTCATTTTTCAATGAATACAAAGACAAACAGTACCGAGGAAACATGAACACAACACTCATCAGAACCAACTTGGGTAAATCACTGATGGTGCAACATGATGTTTCTACTGTTCGACCCTATTCCAGAATACATTTGGTAAGCGGAACAAAGGGCATCGCACAAAAATGGCCCGGACCTGAACGCATTGCGTTTGGCCATGGATGGGCGAAACCTGAGGAATTGAACAAGCTAAAAGAACAATACACACCCCCCATCGTCAAGCACATTGGAGAAATTGCCAAGAATGTAGGAGGTCACGGTGGCATGGATTTTATCATGGACTGGCGACTGATTGATTGTTTACGAAATGGATTACCGCTGGATCAGGACGTGTACGATGCAGCCTCCTGGAGCTGTGTATTCCCTCTGAGCGGACAATCGGTAGGCAACCGATCAAAGAGCATTGATGTACCCGATTTCACCCGTGGTGCATGGCAAAAAAATAAGCCGCACGACATGACCCTCACAGGTGGAGGAAACACAGGCGTGCGGCCAGTTGTGAAAAGCGAGAACTGATCCTGCTTATTTGACTACGATAGCCGGCAGTTCTTTTTCACGAATAAGCGCATTGAAGGCTTTGAGTCCCGATGCAAGCAAAGCTGAAAGTCTATTTAGTTCGGTATCCACTTGAGCAGCCAGTTCTGCGTACACTTCTTTGGCTTGCTTGCTGGGCGCCATGTTTCCACTGTTGGCCATGTCAAATACACCGCCCAATTTATCATCGAGGCGAATAGGATAATTCAGCACATCTTGCCCGCTTTTCGCTTTGGTCTGGTGCAATTTTTCTTCAATGGCAGTGAGCTCCTTGCTGAGGCTGTCCGACAACTGCTTGACTTCTTTTGGACATTCCTTTCCTTGCTTGCTTACAAAATCCTTGAGTTGATTCCGAACGTTGCGAATATCCTTTATCGCTTTCATGGTCGCATTGAACTTTCCTTGTACTTGCAGCAAAAAGGATATTTGAGCTTCGTAATCTTGCTGACTGCAAGCATAGTTTGGATCCGCCAGCAACGCAAATGGAAGTTCTACAGAATCTTTATCGACCCGAATGATAGCAGTGTAACTTCCGGGTATCGCCGTGATGCTTCCAGGCACCCCGTTCCAAAGGATGAGATCCTCTACGCGCTCTGCAGCAGGATATTGCATATCCCATACAAACTGATTGACTCCTTTCGTCACTTTCATCGGCTTATTCTTGTCTTCTGTGCTGAACCGCTGTATGAGTTGTTTTTGCTTGTCGTATACGGCAACCGATGCGGAACTGCTATCGGTAATGTTGGCTGCATAAAAATGCAATACTGCACCTTTGGGCGGATTGTGTGCAGCATTTGCAGGGGTTCCCCCCATCATTCCCCAGCGCATCATGACAGGAGGAATACGGAAGGCAGGTTGTGCGGTGTAAGCATGCAACGATTTTTCTTTTATGGAAGCGTCCAATTGCTGAACCGTGGAGAGGTCGTCCATGATCCAGAGTGCACGGCCCTGAGTTGCTACAACCAAATCATTGTTCTTGATGGTGAGATCGGTGATGGGGACCACCGGCAAATTCAATTGAAACGATTGCCAGTTTGCTCCATCATCGTAACTGATGTACATGCCAAATTCTGTCCCTGTGTAGAGCAAGCCGGGACGCTTATGATCGGCGCGTGCTACGCGGGTAAAATGCATGGCGGGAATTCCGTTGGTGATCAACTTCCAGCTTTGTCCGTAATCTTCAGTCTTATAGATATACGGCGTGTAATCGTCCAGTTTGTAGCGTGAACCGGTGATGTATGCCGCTCCCTTTTTGAATGGATCCACGTCGATGGCATTCCACATCATCCATTTGGGAGCATCTTTTGGAGTCACGTTGGTCCAGGTAGTCCCGCCGTCTTTACTGACATGTATTAACCCATCATCTGAACCAGCCCACAACAAATCCTTTTCCAAAGCACTTTCAGTCGCTGTGAAAATGGTGCAATAATATTCAACTGAAGTATTGTCTTTTGTAATCGGACCACCACTGGAAAGTTGTTTTGATTTATCATTGGTGGTGAGATCGGGCGAGATCTGCTTCCAGCTGGCTCCTTCGTTTTCGGTTACAAACAACGCATTGCCGGCCGCATACAAGCGTTTTGGATTGTGAGGAGAAAAGAAAATCGGAAAATTCCACTGAAAGCGATACTTCAACACATCTGCACCTGCACCCAGTGGATTATCCGGCCAAACAGAAATAGCCCTGTTCTCACCGGTGCGGTGATCAAGCCGCGACAAGTACCCACCATAATTTCCGCCATAAACAATATCGGGATTGGTTGGGTCGGCAACCACGTAGCCACTCTCAGAACCTGCCGTTACATCCCAGTCTTGTTCGGTGATATACGAGCCATAGGTCGCGGATTTTATTCTTAGTGTAGAGTTATCCTGCTGAGCAGCCAAAACGCGGTAAGGGAAAGAATTATCGGTGCTCACTCTGTACAACTGAGAGGTGGGTTGGTTCATATAAGAACTCCAGCTATTGGCTTCATCGAAACTCACTTGCGCGCCTCCGTCATCGGCAACAATCATGCGCTTCCCATCGGTTGGATCGATCCAAAGATCATGGTGATCTCCATGCGGAGTTCGAACGGATTGGAATGTTTTTCCTCCGTCGCGACTCTTCATGAAATTTACATTCGGGCAATACACCAGGTTTTCATTCTTGGGATCCACAAATACTTTGGTGTAATACCAGGCACGCTGACGAATGTTGTTATCACTGCTTTGCAAGGCCCATGTTTGACCGCCATCAGAACTCATGTATAAACCACCTTTTTCATTTTCGATGATGGCATAAATTTTTTCTGTATTTGAAGGAGCGACTGCTACTCCCACAATACCCCAAGTACCTTTAGGCAATCCTTTTGTACCACTGATGTTGGTCCAGGTATCCCCACCATCCGTACTTTTCCATAAGCCACTTCCCTCGCCTCCACTCTCCAAACTATAGGGGGTTCGGATTACCCTCCATGTGCCCGCATACAATACGGAAGGGTTTCCGGGTTCCATGACCAAATCACTGCAACCGGTTTGATCATTGACAAACAAAACATTTTTCCATGTTTTACCCCCGTCAGATGATTTATAAATTCCTCTTTCTTTATTAGGACCAAATAGATGTCCCATTACTCCTACCCAAAGTGTATTGGCATCATCAGGATGAATCACGATATTGGTAATGTGCCTGCCATCTTTTAGTCCAATATTTTTCCAGGTTTTACCAGCATCTTCAGATTTCCACATACCCCCCAATCCTTCTGAAACATTTCCCCGCATGGTATTTTCACCCTCTCCAACATATATAACATTGTCATTGGATGGCGCTACTTCAACAGTCCCTATTGAGCTTCCAAAAAACTTATCAGAAATATTTTTCCAGTTGTTGCCTGCATCCGTAGTTTTCCAAACACCCCCTCCTGTGGCACCAAAGTAAAACGTGTTTTTTGATTTGTAGCTTCCTGCTACAGCACCACTCCTTCCACCACGGAAAGGGCCAATTAAACGATAATTAACATTTTTAAAGAGTGTAGCATCAACACTTGCAGTTGTGGAAGCAGGTTGAGCAGTAGTTTTTTTCTTTTGTGCTTGCACAAAAACAAATGAGCAAAGCGATAAAAAAACGAATAGAATCCTTATCATGTTGTAGTTTTTTGAGATACTACAAGATAAGAAAATTACTGCTTTATTGTAATCTTGGGAGGGGTAGATTTTGGGATAACCAAAGCCGGACTCAATTCAGGCATTACAGACTTTATTTCTTTAACACTGAATAAATTAGTATCAATAAAACGCCAATTTTTACCCCCATCTTCTGAAATGGCAATTAAACTGGTTGCAATCTCGATATCTGCTATGAAAGAAGTCAATGTAAGGGTTTGCGGTATGACTGATTGCAGTACTTTTTTATGGCTCACTACTTCACTGGGATTACCGTAATTAATTTTTGAAACGCGACCACCCAATTGCTCAAATACTTTAAGAGCAGAATCAGAAATGGTCCTAAGTTGATCTTCTCCGCCTGCAAGTTCAATCATCACAGGATGCTGGTAATCGATAAATTTCTTACTGTTCTTTTGCGCTAAAGCATTTCCCATTTCTATAGCTGCTGCTTTGATAGTAGTCACATGCTGTCCACTTGCCACACTACTCAGTAACAGAAAAATTCCAATAAAAATAGTCGTATAAAATTTCATTAGAGATCTCGTTTTTTAAAAATATAAAATGAAAGTACCCATGTAAATACCAAAAACACCAATGAATAAATAATGTGTTTATCTACAGCTGATAACGCAATTTTATATTCTGCTTCATTAAATCTTCCAATAAATGGAGGAATTGGTATTAATCGGTCTGAAATTTCAAATGGCAAAAACTGTCCATAATCAACCCCGCCAAATTTTGCTGTTTTTAATTTAAAAAATGCCCCCGCAATATTTTCTACAATCATGCCATAAAAAATAAAAAGCCCATAAGCGATAAATGCCTTTCGGACTAATAATCCTAGCAGAAACGCAAAAGATAACTGCGTAAATATTTGTAAAAAGAACAAGCCAATATATTTCCCTTTTGCAAATAATTCCACTTTGGTTACATCAGGTGTTGCTATGAATCCAATTACTGTAGCTACAGCAAAGAAAAATAACGATACCATTATAGCAATTAGTAAAACACTGATGAACTTTCCCCAGATAAATGTGGGTTTTTGCCATCCGTCGATAATATTTTGACGGTGCGTTATAAATTGATATTCATTAGTAATCAACATGATCACCACAATTGCTGGAATAAAAGTAAAAAAGGAACTTAGAAATGCAGTTGTATGGTAAACTTCTGGGAAATGAAATGGATTTCCTAAAAGCATCTTGAGCAACTGACCACTCTGATTTTTAGGTTTTGTGGTTTCATCGTATCCGAAATATACAATGGCATTGATTCCTGGATATGAAATTGCTGTTGCCAATAGTAGCAACCAAAAGGCCAGGTAGTTTTTTAATTTTAACCACTCGGTTTTAATTATATGTAGAAACATGAGCAACGTTTATGTTTAATATTAATTGGTGAGTTCGAAGAATTTTTCTTCTAGTCGTTTTCTCTTAGCCGATAATTGATTCAATGTAAGATCATGCTGAAAACAATATTGATTGATACTTTCGGCACTTAGTTGTCCATCTTTAATGTAACACTCTACCCCTTCTTGTGTTTCTATTACCTTGCTTACTCCCGGTATTTGATGTATGAGCTCAATTAATCTTTCTTTGTTGTGTGCATTAATCAAATAACAATCTTCATCAGCAAGAACTGAAGCAACAGAACCAGAGGCAATCAACTTTCCATATTTTAAAATAGCGACATGATCACAAACTTTTTCAACCTCATCCAATAAATGACTAGCCATGATAATGGTATGCCCAGCTGCAGCCAGCGATTTGATCAATTCTCTGATTTCAGCTATGCCGACAGGATCAAGTCCGTTTGTTGGCTCATCCAACAATAGAATTTCTGGATTTCCCAATAAGGCTGCAGCAATGGCTAAACGTTGTTTCATGCCCAAGCTATAGGTACTAAACTTTGAATTTCTTCTATCATAAAGCTTGACTGTCTTCAATACTTCATCAATCGCCGCATCATCTCCTCTACCACTGATCGATTGGGTAATACGAAGATTTTGAACTGCTGATAAATAATGATAAAAGTTGGGGGTCTCAAGGAGTGAGCCTATACGTTGTCTATGTACAAATGTAGAAGGCTCTCCAAACCATGCAAAACTTCCTGCATCTGCACCCAAAATGTCTAAGATGATACTTAACAGAGTAGTTTTACCACTTCCATTGGGGCCAAGTAGTCCAAATACAGCTCCCTTGGGAACATCAAACGAAACATCACTTAATGCCTTAATCTTTCCGTAAGATTTAGACAAATTATGAATCTGTAGGACAGACATAGCGGTTTTTTTACAAGGTAAATCTAATTTGATGATTCAATTTACCATTTGTAAAAACTACTCCTAATGAATCACTAAAATTAGTTTCTTATTGGTCGACCACTCTTTAAAACAGATTGGATACGCTCTAATGTTTTCTTCTCACCACAAAGGCTTAAAAAAGCTTCACGTTCCAAATCCAGCAAATATTGTTCAGTAACCAGCGTCGGTTCACTCAAATCACCGCCACACATTACATAGGCCAGTTTCTTCGCAACCAAGGCATCATGTTCAGTAGCATAACCGCCTTCTTTCATCACATGAATGCCGGCATAAAGCGCTCCCAATCCGGTGCGGCCCAGTACTTTGATATCCGATCGTTGCTGCGGCATCACATATCCGCTGTCGTAAAGTTCGATGACAGAGCGCTTGGCTTCACTGATTCGTCGGCTTTGATTCATGATGATTTCATCACGGCCTTTTCGCAAAATGCCAAGTGCATACGCCTCATGTGCAGATGTAGCAACCTTAGCGGTTGCAATGGAAATGAAACGATTTTTCAATGTAATCGTCTCCGGCTCATCTTCGTGCATTTCATCAGCAGCTCTCAAGACAAACTCTTTTGTACCACCGCCTCCTGGTATTACGCCAATTCCCAATTCGACCAGACCGATATAGGTTTCAGCAGCAGCGCATACTTTGTCGGCATGAAGACTTAATTCGCAGGCACCACCCAACGATAATGCATGCGGCGCTACTACCACCGGGACAGCAGAGTACCGTGCCCGCATGATGCTGTTTTGGAACATGCGAATAGCCATATCCATCTCATCGTATTCCTGCTCAATGGCAAGCATAAAGATCATGCCGACGTTGGCACCGGCAGAGAAATTATTGCCTTCATTGGCGATGACCAGTCCCTTGTACTTCTCTTCAGCCAGACCAATGCTTTTTTGGATTCCTTCCAGCACTTCACCGCCTATGCTGCCCATTTTGGTGTACCATTCCAATCCCAATACATCATCCTCAAGGTGATAGGTTCGGCACGCACTGTTTTTCCAGACTGTTTGGCTGGAAAAGTTTTTCATGACGATGAATGCGTGCTCCTGACCTTTTGCGTATACGGATTGCAGCTCCTTGGTAACGGGGGAATAGGCGTATCGCTTGCCGTCTTTTATGGTGAAAAATGTTTTGATCCCTTTTGCCAGCATTTCATCAACCCAAGGAGCCACCTGGTGACCTGCTTTTCGCATTTCCTGCAGGCATTTTTCGACTCCAAATAAATCCCACGATTCAAATGCTCCAATTTCCCATCCCCAACCGGTCATCATGGCATCATCAATGCTATAGAGATGATCTGAAATTTCAGGAACGCGGTTAGCGATATAGGCAAACAGATGATAATGAAACGCCTTGTAAAATTCTCCGACCGTATCCGGAGCCGCCATCAACATTTTTAATCGGGTATGCAAATCATCGATGGGTTTGGCGGCATCCAACGCTGCAAACTTGGCTTTTTTGCGTGGACCGTATTCCATCGTTTTGAGGTCGAGGGTCAGAATTTCTTTTTCCCCTGCAGCATTCTTGGTTTTTTTGAAGAATCCCTGTCCAGTCTTATCGCCTAACCATTTGTTTTCTCCCAGTTTTTCCAACCATGCCGGCAATATGAAACTTTCCCGCGCTTCGTCATTAGGGCAATTTTCATACAGCCCATTTGCCACATGGATCAGGGTATCGATTCCAACTACATCGGCTGTACGAAAGACAGCGGATTTGGGTCGACCAATAATCGGTCCAGCAAGCGCATCCACTTCATCAATGGTCAATCCTAATTTTTCGATGGTATCGAAAAGCGACATCACACCATAAATACCCAGCCGGTTGGCTATGAATCCTGGAGTATCCTTGCACAATACAGTCGTTTTTCCCAAATACAAGTCACCGTATTGCATCAGAAAATCAACCACCCATTGCTGGGTCTTTGGAGTAGGAATGATTTCCAATAAGCGCAAATAACGGGGAGGATTAAAGAAATGTGTGCCGCAAAAATGGTGTTGAAAATCTTCACTTCGGCCTTCGGCCATCATGTGTATGGGAATACCGGAAGTATTGGAAGTGATGAGCGTTCCAGGCTTACGATGAAGTTCTACTTTATCGTATAGTTGCTTTTTGATGTCGAGTCGCTCTACCACCACCTCAATGACCCAGTCACAGGTATTGATTTTTTGTAAATCATCGTCAAAATTTCCGGTAGTGATCTTCTTGACAACATCGCGGGTATACACAGGAGAGGGATTGGACTTGACTGCGTTCTGCAAGGCAGTATTGACCAATCTATTCCGCTCGGTGACGCTGCTGTCTTTTGCATCTGGAGTTACAATGTCCAATAAGAGAACTGGGATTCCAATGCCGGCAAAGTGACAGGCAATTCGGGATCCCATGACTCCGCTACCCAATACAGCTACTTTCCTGATTTGAGGTTTCATATGGCCACAGGTTTTGAGATCCGTAAGTTAGTGAAGCTACCCGAGAAATCAAGAAACCGTGCTCCCTCCATTGATCATGGAGGAGGGCTGCACAAAATGGAGCTTTCCGGAAGCATCTTCGGCCATAAGGATCATGCCCTGACTGTCGATTCCCCTCATTTTCCGGGGCGCCAAATTAGTCACCACCACCACTTGCTTTCCTACCACTTCTTCTGGCTGAAAATGAAGGGCAATGCCGGATAAAATGGTTCGCTTTTCAAAGCCGAGGTCGACTTCCAGTTGAAGCAGTTTGTCGGCCTTCGGGACCTTCTGCGCTGCTAACACGATTCCCGTTCGCAAGTCAATCTTTGAAAAATCATCGATTCCGATCTCGGGTTTCAAGGGAAGATGTCCAGGCTCGTTTGACACTGGCAAGGATGAAGCATCATTCATGAATGCGTGTTTGAGTTTGGTGATTTGTGCTGTTATTTCAGCGTCTTCAATTTTCCGGAACAACAACTGCGGTTCACGAAGGCTGTATCCAACACTGAGCAACTTCATGCTTCCAGCATGTTCCCAATCAAGGATCCGATCCACTACTTTCATCATGTGGCACATCTTCTTTGATGTACCGGGCAGAAAAGGCTGAGCCAGTATCGCGAGATTGGCAGTAAGCTGTAGACAATGGTGCAAGCAATTATCAATCAGTCCCTGTTGATCCGGTTGCGCTGCAACTTTTTTAGCCACAATCCAGGGTTCTTTTTCTTGCATGTATTTATTTCCCTTTCGTGCCAGATCGATCACCTCAAATAATCCTTCCCGGAAGCGGTATTGTTCCAGGCATGCAGTAATTCTTTCTTTGGCCAACTGGATATCATTTACGAGGGCAGCATCCAGCGCATCGGATTTATCTTCATGAAACGTAGGCACTTTCCCTTGGCAAAGTTTATGCATGAGCACAAAAGTGCGGTTGACATAATTTCCAAAAATCGATACGAGTTCATTGTTCACTGCATCCTGAAATCCTTTCCAGGTAAATTCACTGTCCTTGGTCTCGGGCGCAATTTGGGTCAAATAATACCGCAGCATATCCACGCACTGGTCTCCCCCATTTTCTTTCTTGACAAAATCCGTGATGTAGTCGCGCATATCGAGTTTCCAGTTTCGGCTGGTACTCATTTTATCGCCTTCCAGATTGAGGAATTCATTTGCGGGAACATTGACCGGAAGAATATTGCCGTGCAATTTGAGCATGACCGGAAAAATGATGCAGTGGAATACAATATTATCCTTGCCGATAAAATGCACCAGTTGAGTATCGTTATCGTACCAGTAGGGCTTCCAGTCCTTTCCGGTATCCTGGGCCCATTGACGCGTGGCAGAGATGTATCCAATCGGAGCATCAAACCAAACATACAGCACTTTGCCGTCTGCTTCTTGCAATGGCACTTTTACACCCCAATCCAGATCGCGTGTAACCGCACGTGATTGCAACCCCCCTTCTATCCAGCTTTTGCACTGGCCCACAACTGTAGCGCGCCAATCTTGGCGGTGCTCGTTGAGGATCCATTCCCTTAAAAAAGATTCATGTTGAGCCAGTGGCAAATACCAATGGGTTGTTTTTTTCTTAAAAGGTGCTGCACCGCTGATCGTGCTGACCGGGTTGATGAGTTCATCGGGACTCAGCGCTGTTCCGCATGATTCGCACTGATCTCCAAATGCGCGATCACTTTTACAATGGGGACAAGTGCCTTTGATATAACGATCGGCTAAAAACGTGCGACTGCTTTCGTCATAATACTGTTCGGTTTCTTTGGTCTCCAATTGACCTCGCTGATGCAAATACGTAAAAAACTCCTGAGAGGTTTCGTGGTGCAAAGGATCGGAAGTCCGGTGATAAACATCAAAGCTGATGTGGAGATCTTGAAAATCCTCTTTCATCGCCTGATGGTACTTGTCAATGATTGCCTGCGCAGTGGTTCCCTCCTTCATCGCCTGAATGGGAATGGCCGTGCCGTGCTCATCGCTTCCACACACAAAAACAACATCACGTTTTTGTGCACGCAGGTATCGAACGTAGATGTCCGCTGGAACATACGCTCCTGCCAGATGACCAATGTGTTTCAGTCCGTTGGCATAGGGAAGCGCAGAAGTAACCAGGTATCGTTTGGGATGAGCAGACATAATCGATTCAGGCGCAAAAATAGCCAATTACAGGTAATGGATTTCTGCCATTTTCAGTTCGAAGCGATTAAATTTAGGGCATGAAACGCCCTGCTTACCTTCAACCTGGAGCTACAATCGCATTGGTATGTCCCGCAGGATATATGCCACGAGAAAAAACCAATGCATGTGTGAAGCATTTGAAGTCGATGGGCTATGCAGTCAAAGTCGGTCGTACTGTCGGCGGTCGGTCATCTACCTACTTTTCAGGCACCGACGAAGAACGACTCCACGACATGCAACAATTTTTAGACGATCCCAACGTACAGGCCATCCTTTGTGCACGCGGTGGATACGGGAGCAGCAGAATACTGGATCGCATCGACTGGAAAGCATTTAAAAAAAATCCCAAATGGCTGATAGGATTCAGCGACATCACCATTTGGCACGGGTACCTTGAAAATACCCTCCATCTATCCAGTATTCACGGTCCCATGGCGCGCGCATTTGATCCTGAATATGGAAACCCTTCCGATATCACGGCATTGCTGGATATCCTGCAAGGAAAATCAACCGCATGCAAGGGTCCAATTCATCCATTGAATAGACCCGGAAACATAACAGCGCCCATTGTAGGAGGCAACCTGGCATTGATCGCACATTCCATAGGAACAACATCCGGTTATCAGACAAAAGGTAAAATGTTATTCATCGAAGACATTGGAGAACAACGCTATGCCATTGATCGGATGATGATCCAGCTGAAACGAACAGGGATGCTAAAAGGAATAAAGGGATTGATTGTAGGAGGATTTACAGAAATAAAAGATACCGATCGGCCATTTGGCAAGAATGTCCATTCCATCATTTTCGATGCTGTTCGGGAATATTCTTTTCCTGTTTGTTTTGGTTTTCCGATCAGTCACGGGAGAAATAATTTCCCCGTAGCAATTGGGCAGTCGTATCGGCTAATCATTGACAGCACCGGAAGCAAGCTAATGAGTAGATGAGGAAAGGTTGCAACCCAGCGTCCTCACCCAATCAAGTGGCGCAAAGCTGCATGAATGTTGGGATAGATGAATGAAAACCCCGTTTCTTGAATTTTAGCGATGTTGACGGTTGCGCTCTTCAATACTTCAACACTCATTTCACCCAATGCCAGTTTTAGAACTAACGAAGGGACCGGAAGGGGCAAAAAGAAATTACCATTCATGGAGCGTGCAACTCCTATGACCAAATCACGGTTATTGACAGGTTCCGGAGCAGCTAAATTGTACACTCCATGCATGGATGGTGTTTCGATGGCGTGGATGAATGCACGACAGAGATCGTCAATATGAATCCAGCTCACCATTTGCTTGCCACTCCCCAATACAGCTGCAACACCAAGTCGTGCAGGGCGTTTGAATTCCACCAGCGCTCCACCTTCATTGCTGAGCGCTATGCCCAGGCGCAGCTTCACCAGCCGTTTTTGAAGCGTACCGACTTTATCAATGCTCTCTTCCCATGCCTTACAGGTTTCACCAAGGAAATCATCCGAAGCAGCATCTGTTTCAACAAACGGCCTACCGGTATCAGGACCATACCATCCAATTGCAGAAGCGCTGATTACGGACTTGACCTTGTTGGGTTGATTGGCAAGGGCCTGATACAGCAGTTCACTGGAACGCGTGCGGCTTTCGCGAATTTCCTGTTTGCGTTTGCGCGTCCATCTTTTTTTTGCCACTCCTTCTCCAGCAAGGTGAACAATATGGTCTGCAGAAGAAAGTGCCTGCTGATCAATGGTCATTCGTTCCATATCCCACTTGGCATAAAATATTTTACCGCTTGGCCGAAAACTATTCTGTTGTGAGGTGGTCTTATACAAAGTAGCTGTTTCAACTGGATTGCGTGAAAGAATGATCACGTCGTACCCTTGTTGAAGCAACAACCGACTCAGGGAAGTCCCAATCATTCCTGTACCGCCGGTGATCATGACTGTTGGCATTGGATCTGTTTTGTGCAAAATTAGTAGGAATCACAGACTCTACAGGAGCAAAAAAAAGCCCCGGCGGATTTCCGGGGCTGGTACGGCATTACGCTGGTTTTTCATCAGTCGGGCTTTTTCCCTTCCAGGAATGTGTTGATGGTACTGATTTGAGTGATGTTGTTTTCATCCTTGTCCACCGCGTAGCTGCTGTAGAATTTTTCTACGGAAGCGAGCGTGGTGTTGTGCACCTGGAGGTTTTGCCTGACATAGGCTGGTACGCTGTCGTATTCGTTTCCGGGGTCGGCAGAATTGAAATTGAATGAGAGGTTACGCAGTTTATAGAGTCGTTCTGCAGCCCTGGCGCGTTGTGCCTCGGCCTCATCGATGTGTGAAACCGGTTCTTCAACGACTTCCTCCACAGCAGGCAGAGCAATCTGAATGACAGGCTCTTCCACAGCAGGTGCATCGTGATAAACCAACTCAAAGGATTCCTCCTGTACCTCTTCCTGCGCAACGATGGGTTGAGGTGTTGATTCCTCAGCATAGATTTGAACAGGTTTGGCCAGGAACGCGCCGATTACTGGCGGAGCAGCAGATTCAATAGGCTTCTCTTCTTCAACGTTTAATTCAAATGTGAACGTCTCAGCCGATTCAACTTCTGCAACCGGCAATTCCACCTCCTTTAGTTCTACAACAGGCGCTGGTTCTGGTGCAATCAGTTGAACCGGTGCGGGTGCAGGCGCTGGGGCTACATCGAGCGTATAGAGGACTTTTTCATCTTTTGCCTCTTCCCGTGCCGATAGTGTTGGTGCTCCGGTGGCCGACTTCTGTTCAAATCCTGTTGCGATTATGGTGATGCTGATGTCTTCACCCAACGAATCATCGTATCCCAATCCCAGTATAACATCGGCTTCTGACCCTGTCTGTGAAAGCAGGAATTCCTGGATGGATTCAACCTCATCCATGGTAAACTCATGTGACCCTGTACTGGAGTTGATGTTGATCAAGATCCATTTTGCTCCCTTGATATCGCTATCGTTGAGCAATGGTGAGTTGAGTGCTTTCTCAATTGCAGTCTGGGCTCTGTTTTCGCCCTGAGCACGTGCGCTGCCCAGAATGGCCACACCGCCGTTGCGCATCACCGTACAAACATCCGCAAAGTCAACATTGATCTGACCGGTAGTATTGATCACGTCGGTAATGCATTTAGCTGCAGTAGCAAGAACATTGTCGGCAGTCGACAACGCAGCACTCATGGTGAGGTTACCAAATTGGTGACGTAATTTATCGTTGCTGATCACCAGGAGGGTGTCAACGTGTTCGCGCAATTGTTCAATTCCCAGATTGGCATGCAGCGCTCTTTTTTTGCCTTCGTATGAAAATGGAGTTGTTACAATTCCCACCGTAAGGATTCCCATCTCCTTACAGATCTTGGAAATAATTGGAGCTCCGCCCGTACCGGTACCGCCACCCATTCCGGCAGTAACAAAGGCCATCTTGGTATTGACTTCCAAAATACGGCGGATTTCCTCCAGGCTTTCCTGGGTGGCTTGCCGACCGATTTCAGGATTGGCACCTGCACCCAGTCCCTGTGTGAGCGATGGACCCAGCTGCACCTTATTCGGAACCTTGCTGATTGCAAGGGCCTGTGCATCTGTATTGCACACTACAAAATCTACACCGCCAATGCCCAGGCTGTGCATGTAATTCACTGCATTGCTGCCGCCGCCGCCAACACCAATGACTTTGATGATGGAGGATTGTTCTTTGGGAAGATCGAATTGTAACATTTCTTTTGGTTTATGGGTTTTGAGGATATGTGTTTATAGTTGTTTGTCGCCTTCTTCTTTAAAAAGATCAATGAGTCCGTCTTTGATCGAATTCATGAAATCGCCCAGCGTCTTCCTGCCCTTTGTTGGCACGGAACGCATCACAATTTCTTCGGTAGATTCACCCGAAGCAGTGCTTTCTGTTGATTTCACTTTATTCGCCGGAGGATTCAGTCGATTCTGGTTGTTCTCATGAATATTGTATCCCTTTAGAATAAGGCCGATACAGGTTGCATAGGCCGGCTTTTCCAGTTCTGCAATTTGATTGGGTGCTATGTGCTCATTGGGGTAACCGATGCGTGCATTTAACCCTGTTGCGTATTCGGTGAGCTGAATCAGGTGCTTGAGCTGGGATCCGCCACCGGTCAGTACTATACCACCATTGAGCATTTTGTTGTCCAGTCCCACTTGCTTCAAATGGAACGTAACAAATGCAAGGATTTCACTCATGCGGGCTTGAATAATGGAAGCCAGGTTTTTTACACTGATTTCTTTTGATGGCAGTCCGCGCAATCCCGGAATCTTAATAAATGCATTGGCTTGAGCCACATCCGACAACGCACTGCCGTATTGCACTTTCATGAGTTCCGCTTGGGTTTTCAGCACTCCAAGTCCCGTTTTGATATCATTGGTGATGTTTTCACCGCCAAATGGGATCACGGCTGTATGCTTGAGGATGCCTTCGTAGAATACGGCGAGATCCGTAGTGCCTCCACCAATATCCAGTATCGCGATTCCCGCTTCGATGTCTTGCTCGCTCATGACCGCAGCAGAGGAGGCCAATGGCTGAAGCATAAGATCCTTTACACGCAAGCCTGCTTTTTCAACAGAACGGTTGATGTTGCGGATGGCGTTGCGGTCACCGGTGATGATATGGAAGTTGGCGCCGATCTTTACCCCAGTGTGTCCGATCGGATCCGTAATGTTTTGAATATTGTCAACGGTGTATTCCTGTGGAATCACATCAATGATCTGATCTCCTGCAGGGATATAGGTTTTGTATTGATCATTGATCAACTGATCGATCTCAAATTGCTTGATCTCGTCTTCGGTCGACCGGCGAACAATATCCCCGCGCGTCTGCAGGCTTTTGATGTGGTGACCGGCAATGCCCACATACACTTCACTGATCTCCAGTCCCGGATTGGACGCATAGCAATTTTTCAAAGCCGTCTCAATGGCTTTGATGGTCTGATCAATGTTTAAGACCATTCCGTGTTGAACACCGGTACTGCTGGCCAATCCAAACCCTAGGATCTCCAATTTCCCGAATTCATTTTTTCTTCCGGCAATCGCTGCAATTTTGGTGGTGCCGATGTCAAGGCCTACAATGATGGGCTGTTCATTTGTCATAGCTTACTGTTTACTGGGGTTATTAAGAACGGTTTGTTGTTTATTGCGGATGCACACGACCTGGTCTTTGTATTGCAAGTCGATTTTAGAGTACTTCGACCAATTACCTTCTTTGCCAATGTGACGGTAGAGGACATCCAATTTGTTGAATAGGATGGCCCAATCTTTTCGAAAACCAAGCTGCACCACCTGATCACCCATTTGAACCGTCGCTTCCAATGCGCGATCCGGGCGAATGGCAATGGATTCGATTTGTGCCATCCACAAAGAATCCGTTTGAATGAATTGCGAAAGAGCAACCACACGCGCCATGAGGACTGAATCTGCTTGAGTGGCTGCGGCAGGATTGACAAAAAAATTGGTGAACACGGGAAGCGAAATCCGTGACCCGAGCTTTACCGGCAACAGCGTGTACTGATCATCCAGAAAAAATGAATTGCCTTCATGCGTGAATACACGGGCAACTGGTTTGCGCTGCTGAATGGATACATGCAGCATCGCATTGTGATCAACATACAGATCAGCATCCTTCACCCATGGGTTGCGCTCCAATTGTTCCTCCAATGCCCGCATATCGACCAAGGAAATCGACTTTCCGATTGGGTAGGTTGTCGTTCCCAATGGCCATACGGTATTCAGGACTTCTTGCTGATCCAGCATGCGGTAGGAAGCATTGTCGTTGAATTGTACAATTATTCCCTTGCAGGTTGCAGCCCTCTCTTTTCGTACCGCACTCACTAGCAAGAAGGTAAGTCCTGAACCGATCATGATCCAGAGCAGTATATTCAATACGTTCAATATGGTTTGCTTCCTGATCTTCATGCGCGATGAAACGTTTCTTTTATAGGATCAATCAGTGTATCAATATCACCGGCACCTGCCGTGATCAACAAATGAGGTGGCTCGTTTCTGAGCTGGTCGAGCAGCTCCAGCTTATTCAGCAACATGGGCTTGCTCTTCATGCGATCCGCTATGGTAGCACTGGTCACTCCTTCCATGGGTTTTTCTCGCGCAGGATAGATCGGCAAGAGATACACCCGATCGGCGCTATCCAATACTGCTGCAAAATCATCTGCGAGGTCCCGGGTTCGTGAATAGAGATGGGGCTGAAAGACCAAGGTGATGGATTCCCCTTTGAACATGGTGCGGGCACCTTGAATCAAAACCCGTAGCTCTTCGGGATGGTGGGCATAATCATCGATGTATGTTCCCGATGGCTGATTGACAATGTACTCAAACCTTCGCTTTACTCCTTTAAATGAAGCAAGTGCAGCGCGGATGGCTTGATCATCGATGCCCAGGAGTCGGGCGACCGTTATAGCAACCAAACTGTTCTCAACATTGTGTATACCTCCCATCGACAAATGCAAGTCGGTAATCTCCCAATCAGGACCCACCACATCGTACACAAACGCGCCGTCTTCTACCCGCAATGAACGGGCATGAACAGAAGCTGTTTGATCTTCCGCATGATAAGTCAGATGATGTTCAGCATTAAAATCACTTTCGCGCTTCAAGCCTTTTCGGGTAATCAGCCAACCTCCTGTTTTGAGCTGCGATGCAAACGTCATGAATGCCGCCTCCATTTCTGCAGCAGTCCCGTAAATATCCAGATGATCCGGATCCATCGACGAAACGGAAACGACATCCGGATGCAGTGTAAGAAAGCTCCTATCGTATTCATCGGCTTCTATCACAGCAACGCTGCGATCATGGCTCCAAAAATTAGTTCCGTAGTTACTGGCAATCCCGCCCAAAAACGCATTGCATCCGTAACCGCTGTCGCGCAGCAGGTGTGCTACCATGCAACTGGTCGTGGTCTTTCCATGCGTACCGGCAATGCATATATTGAAGGTGCTGGCAGAAATCATTCCCAACACTTCGCTTCGCTTATACAGTGTTTTTCCGATGGACACACAGTGTTGGCGAATGCGACTTTCAACAGGAATCGCAGGAGTATAGACTACAAGATCTGCATCCGCATCAACCAGTCGAGGATCATCCTCGCATACCACCGCAATTCCTTCTGCCACCAGCGCTTCTGTCAATGTAGTGGAAGTCCGGTCGTAACCGCTTACCTCCATGCCCTTTGAATGAAAATACCGTGCAAGCGCACTCATTCCGATTCCACCGATACCGATGAAAAAGACAGAACGAATGTTCGATATGTTCATATGATCATTCATGCAGTGTTGCTAGTTTTTCTATAATCTGTTCTGCGATTACACGGTCAGCATCGCGGTGCGCCAATCCCAATGCTGCACGAGAGAACTGCTCGCGGAGTGAAGGTTGCTGCATCATCGATATAATTTGATCCACCAATACGCGTTCTGCATCTGCATCCCGCACCCACCACGCTGCACCGGCATCTACCAATACCCGTGCGTTTGATGTTTGATGATCTTCAGCGGCATGGGGGAATGGAACCAGAATGGAAGGCTTACCGCACGCACAGATCTCCGCAAGCGCAATGGCACCAGCTCTCGATACCACCAGATCAGCGGCAGCATAGGCTTCAGGCATGTGCTGGATGAATTCGCCCACCCATAATTGCTTGTGGGCATTCAGCGGTTCGGGCAATGATGGATAATGCCCTTTTCCGGTTTGCCAAATCACCTGTATATCCTGCTGCAGTAAACGGGCAATGCCGTTTACCATCGATGCATTGATGCTGCGCGCTCCTAAGCTTCCACCCATTACCAAAACAGTTGGCTTTCCCATCATCAATCCAAATTGTTGAAGCGCATGAGATCGGTCGGGTACAGAAGAAAGGATTTCCTTTCGGATTGGGTTACCGGTATAGAGCAAGGTGTCGGATGGAAAGAATTGCTCCATGCCGGGAGTGCCCACCATGACCAGCGCAGCATGTTTGGCCAGTATCTTGTTGGATCGACCGGCAAACGAATTGGCTTCATGCAGAAATGTCGGAATGTGTTGTTGTTGCGCATACCGAAGTACAGGAAAACTGGAATATCCACCCACTCCAAATGCGGCATCCGGTCGAAATCGGTTGAAGATGCTGCGGACCTGTACAAAACTTTTGATCAATTTGAACGGAAGATTCCAATTCTTCAACCATGCGCTGCGGTTGAATCCGGCAATGTCCAACCCCTCAATGCGGTATCCTGCTTGCGGAACTTTCTCCATCTCCATTTTTCCTTGTGCACCGACAAACAACACATCCAGCTGAGGAAGGAGTGAACGCAATGCATTCGCTACCGCAATTGCAGGGAAAATATGTCCCCCGGTACCCCCACCCGCTATGATGATTCTATTCAGCTTCATGCGTTTTCGGGATTTGGAGTGGACAATGGTTCCGCCTTCCCTTCCAGAATTTCAACGTTGCGGGCTACACTCAAAATGATGCCGATTGCCACACAGGTAAAGAGGAAGGAACTTCCTCCCATGCTTACCAGAGGCAGTGTTACACCGGTGACCGGGAAGAGGCTCACGTTGACTGCCATGTTCGCCAATGCCTGTATCACCAATGTAAAACTCAAGGCCAGCGCGAGGAATGCACCAAATGCATACGGACATTTCTTCACGATACGAATGCATCGGTAGAGGAAAAGTAAATAGATCAACAGGATGATGCCGGCTCCCACCAGTCCATACTCTTCAATGATGATGGAATAAATAAAATCAGAATAAGGATGCGGAAGGAAGTTGCGGGATTGACTGTTGCCGGGGCCTAGTCCGAACCAGCTCCCCTTTGCAATGGCAATCTTTGATTGCTGAACCTGATAGGAAACTTCGTCTTTATCGGCATACATGAATCCTTGCACCCGTTTGATCCAGGTCTCTACGCGGCCTTTTGTCAATACCGAAGGAAGAGGGTCAGACTTTGCGTCTGCCTTATTATAATACGTCATGGCCAATCCAATCAACAGGGTTATTGGAATGGCGGCAATGAGTACAACCGCACCGAGGTGTTTGAGGCTGGCCCGACCAATAAACAATAAAATCAAACTGGTGGCACCGGTGAGCAGTGCAGTAGAAAGATTGGCCGGTGCAATGAGTGCACAGATCACCACTACTGGAAGGATTACAGGAAGAAATCCTTTTTTAAACTCTTTGATGGTTTCTTGCCGTTTGCTGATTTGTCGGCTCAAGTACATGAACAACGCCAGTTTTGCAAGATCCGATGTTTGAAACGTCAAATTGATGATCGGTAATTTGATCCAGCGGTTGGCATCGTTCAAATTGGTGCCATAGAGAAGTGTATAGATCAATAAAGGAATTGAAATCGTAAAGAGGATCAGTGCAATACGGGAATACATGGTATAATTCACCAGGTGCAGAAAATATATCAAGGCAACCCCAATAGTGATGAAGGCAATTTGCTTGAACAAATAGGATTCCGTACTGCGGGAAAGTTTATAGGCGAGCGTTCCGGTACTGCTGTAAACCGCCAGCAAACTCATCATGGTCAGCAGTACGACGAGCGTCCAGATGACTTTATCGCCACGCGTTCTGCTGGAGAGTTCTCCCAGTGAATATTTTCTGATATCGCTTCCGGTAGTTTGCATCTTTATAATTCTCTCACCGCTTTTTTAAATTGATTCCCTCTGTCTTCATAGTTTTTAAACAGATCGAAACTTGCACAAGCAGGACTCAGCAACACCACATCGCCTTTTGCAGAAACACCATAGGCCTTCTGTACAGCTTCTTCCGCGCTGTGTGCATCCATCATGATGGGAACAACCTGCCCAAGAGCATCATGAATTTTTTTGTTTTCGGCACCCATACAAATAATGGCTTTCACTTTTTCCTGAACCATATCCCGGATCAAGCCATAATCATTACCCTTGTCGATTCCCCCCAGGATCAGCGTAACCGGCTTCTCCATGCTTTCCAGCGCAAACCAGGTGCTGTTGACGTTCGTCGCTTTTGAATCGTTGATGAATTCTATTCCCCTGACTGTAGCTACTTTCTCCATGCGGTGTTCCAAGCTCTCAAAAGAAGCAACCGCTTCTCTGATTTTTTCCTTGCGGATGCCCACAAGGGAACCTGCAACAGCCGCGGCCATTGTGTTGTACTGGTTGTGTTTGCCTTTGAGGGCAAAATCGAAAATGCTCATAGACAGTGTCTCTCCGTGCTTGACGTGCATCTGCTTGTCCTTGATAAAGGCGCCTTTAGGCAGTTCTCTTCGCATACTGATGGGCATTGGTTTTGAATGGAATGGATATTGGCTGAAGTACTCCATCGTAACGGGATCGTCCTCGTTATAGATGAAGAAATCGAGATCGTTCTGATTTTTTACGATGTTGAATTTTGCAGCAGCGTACTTGCTGAGGTCGTATTCATAGCGATCGAGATGATCTTCGGTGATATTGGTCAGCACTGCGATATCCGGGCGGAATGAAATGATGTCATCCAGCTGGAAGCTGCTGATTTCTGCTACATATAATCGTTTAGGGTCTATTGCAATTTGACGCGCGATGGATGTTCCGATGTTTCCCACCAGCGCACAATCCATTCCGCCTTTGATACAGATATGATGGATCAAAGCAGTCGTGGTGGTTTTGCCATTGCTTCCTGTAATTCCAATGATGCGGCTTTCTCCTTTGTGGCGATAGGCCAACTCCATCTCACTGATGATGGGTATCCCTTTTTGGCGAATGCTTTTTATCACGGGAGTTTTTTCCGGAATACCGGGACTCTTCATCACTTCGTCTGCTTGCAGAATGCGATCCAGATCGTGTCCACCGGATTCAAAATCAATTCCCAGCTCGGTCAACTCATTGTAATAGTGAGGGCGAATCACTCCGGCATCACTGAGGAAGACTTCATAGCCCTGCTGTTGGCACAGCATGGCCGTGCCTACACCGCTTTCGCCTCCTCCCAGTATGACCATTTTTTTCTTCACTCGGTTATCGAATTTTTAACGACATCACTGCGAACACAACGAACAGCACGGTAACAATCCAGAAACGGATGGCAATCTTGCTTTCGTGGTATCCTTTTTTTTGATAATGGTGATGCAGAGGACTCATCAGAAACACCCTTCTGCCTTCTCCGTATTTCTTTTTCGTGTACTTGAAATACCCCACTTGAATCATCACGCTCAGGTTCTCCACCAGAAACACCGCACAAAAGATGGGAATCAAGAGTTCTTTTCGAACAATAATGGCCAACGCGGCAATGATGCCACCCAACGCCAAACTGCCGGTATCGCCCATGAACACCTGCGCCGGATAGGTATTGTACCAAAGGAATCCAATACAGGCTCCAATCATGGCAGCAATAAAAATGGATACTTCGCCCAGGTTCGGGATGTACATGATGTTCAGGTAATCGGCCAAAATCAAGTTGCCACTAGCATATGCGAACAAGGCAAGACAGGCACCGATGATGGCAGAAACACCTGTTGCCAATCCATCCAGTCCATCTGTGATATTGGCTCCGTTGGAAACAGCAGTCACAATAAAAATGATGACCAGCATGTAGACCACCCATCCATATTCCCGCAATGCCGCCGGCAGCAGCTTCGCATAATTGAATTCATGGTTTTTGATAAACGGAATGGTTGTGATGGGTTCATTGGCTTTAACGAAATAGCGAACATCTCCTTGATACTTAATTTCACTGGCGCCTTCCGGTTTCACCGATCCTTTGTATTCACGCATCACTTTCACGTTTTCGTTGAACAACAGTGTGGTGCTGATGATGATGCCTAGCCCCACTTGTCCCATCACCTTGAACCACCCCGCCAATCCATCGTCGTTACCCTTTTTGTAATTCACGCCCTTCTCTTGAGCCATGCGCTTTGCCCTGAGCTTGAGGTAATCGTCCACAAATCCTACCAAGCCGAGCCAGACTGTGCTGAGCAACAACAGCTTGATATAGACTTTATCCAAATTGGCAAACAATACAGTAGGAATCAGGATGCCCAGCAGGATGATGAATCCTCCCATCGTTGGTGTACCCTTTTTTTGTTCCTCTCCTTGAAGTCCAAGCTCCCGAACACTTTCACCTACCTGCATCCGTTTCAGTAATAAAATGATGCGCTTACCGTACACCAGTGTAATAAACAGTGAAAGCAGAACAGCCAACATAGCCCGGAATGTGATGAACTGAAATAGTCCTTCACCCGGTATGTTATACCCTGCCTGTCTCAACCATTCAAAAAAGTGGTATACCATTTTATTTATCCATTTCTTTGAAAGCGTTCAACAATGTTTGTCGATCATCAAATGGCAAGCGTTCACTTCCGATGATCTGATATTTTTCATGCCCTTTTCCGGCGAGCAAAATGATATCGTCTTGACGGGCCAGCATGACTGCCGTACGAATGGCTTCACCCCGTTCAGGTACATCCAGTATTTTTTTTGAAAGAACCGGATCCAGTCCCACATGCATTTCTTTTATGATCTGCTCGGGAGATTCGCTCCTCGGATTATCAGACGTAAAAATGGCTTTGCTGCTGTATTCCGCAGCGATGGTGCCCATCTTGGGGCGCTTGGTCCGGTCCCGATCGCCTCCGCAACCTACCACGGTGATGATGTGTTCGTGTCCTTTTTGCAATTGCTTGATGGTCGTGAGTACGTTGTGCAAAGCATCCGGGGTATGGGCATAATCGATGATTCCGATTACATTTTCCCGTGCAGAGATGACATAATCAAAGCGGCCTTCGGCGCCAGATAGATTGCTCAGGTACTGCAATACTTCTTGCCGGTCTTCTCCCAGGCAAATAGCAGCTGCATACACGGCTAGGAGATTATAGGCGTTGAATTCTCCGATCAGTCGAAAATGAACATCGGTTTCATTAACGACCATTTGAAGTCCCGTGATGGAATTTTCGAGAATCTTTCCTTTGAAATCGGCCATCGTGCGCAGGCTGTAGTAGAATTTATCTGCCTGCGTATTCTGAAGCATGATCACTCCGTTTTTGTCGTCCAGGTTGGCAATGGCAAATGCAGTGGACGGCAATCCGTCGAAGAACAACTTCTTTACCCGGATATACTCATCAAATGTTTTATGGTAATCGAGATGATCGTGGGTGATGTTGGTGAAAATTCCTCCTACAAATTGGAGTCCCGCGATGCGGTGCTGATGGATGGCATGGGAACTGACTTCCATGAATGCATGGGTGCATCCGGCATCGACCATTTTTTTCAGCAACTGATTGAGTGAAACGGCATCTGGAGTGGTGTGGGTGGATTCCAGTTCTGCTGCTCCGATGCGGTTGCTCACGGTAGAAAGAAGTCCGCACGTCTCTCCCATTGACGTGAATAAAGTATACAACAGGGTTGCAACGGTTGTCTTGCCGTTGGTACCGGTAACCCCGATGAGTTGAAGGCGTTTAGACGGTGCTCCATAAAAGGCATGTGCGATGATCCCCGCAGCCTCCGCAGAATTGCTGGTCACAACATAGGTCACCCCATCTTGAATGGTTTGCGGAAGGCGTTCACAAACAATAGCGGTTGATCCCTGTTTAATTGCGGCAGCAATGTGATCGTGACCATCTTGTTGAACGCCTCGAACAGCAATGAAACAAGCACCGGGCTCAACCAATCGGGAGTCGGTTTGCACAGCAGTCACCTTGCGGTCGGTGTTGCCGACCAGCGACTGAATCCTGACAGTATATAATATGTCCTGCAGCAGTGCCATTTAATCGACCGACTGATTGAGGGTGAGGTAAACAGTTTGTCCGCGTTGAATAGGGAGTCCCGCCTGTATGGATTGAGCCAGCACTTTCCCCTTCCCATAAGCGATGACCTGTAATTGAAGCTGTTCCAAAAGATCCAGCGCATCTTTGAGCCCAAATCCTTTTACATCCGGCATGGTACCCGAAGCACTGGTCCATGCGTATGCCGACAACCCACTGGTATCGGACTTGATAGCACTCCATGCACTGCTTCTGGTTGAATCAATGACCCGTGCATTCATTTTCTTCGCGATCACGGTAAAATCTTTTGTCGATCCTTTCCAGTTTACCGGTGTAGAGTATTTGATCATCGTGTGCTGGAAGGTTGCATAGAAATCCGCATCCACCGTAAACAGCTTACTCGCAATTTCTTTGAACACGGGACCGGCAACGAGTGCTCCATAGTAGCGGGCGGCAAAGGGTTTGTTTTTGATCACCACGATACAGGAATACTTGGGATTGTCCGCAGGAAAGTACCCTGCAAACGAAGCCTGATAAATATGCTCGGTATACCCCTTGTTGCCATTGGCCACCATGGCGGTTCCGGTTTTGCCCGCGAACGTGAAATAGGGGGACTGAAGTCCTTTCGCGGTTCCGGAAGTGACCACGCCCTTCAGGCAGGCTTGGAGCTGTTGCAACGTAGAACGACTGCAAATGGAATCGCGCACGATGGATGGATTAAACGATTGCACAACAAATCCGTCTTTCATTACGGCATTGACCAGATAGGGACGCATCATCTTTCCGTCGTTGGCAATGGCATTGTATACCGTGAGGGTTTGCAGCGGACTGATCGATAGGTTATACCCGAAGCTCATCCAGGGAAGTGCTACGTTACTCCATCCGGGACTTGATGGTCCAGGTATACTAGGCATTGATTCTCCCACCAAGTCTATTCCAGTGGGCTTGTGCAAATTCAATCGCTGTAAGTGCGCAATGAACTTGGAAGGATTCGTATAGTAATAATTTACAGCAAGTTTGGCCATCCCAACATTGGAGCTCAACTCAAATGCCTGTTGATAGGTCACATGTGTACGCTGATGGCGCTCACTGTCCCACACCGTTCTTCCACTGAAATTCCATTTTCCTCCTTCGATATTGACCTGACTGTTGAGGTTGATGTTTTGATCTTCCAGCGCCGCAAGCATGGTCATCAGCTTGAACGTAGAACCCGGTTCAGAGCGGGTGATGGCGTAATTGAAATCCTCTTTGTAGGTACCGTCGGTTTGTCGACCAAGATTGGCAATCGCCTTGATTTTCCCTGTCTTGACTTCCATCACGATGCAGGTCCCGTTGGTGCACTCATTCTCGGTCATTACTTTCAGCAAGGCCTGCTCCGCCAAGTCTTGTATGTTGACGTCAATGGTCGTGATAATGTCTTTGCCATTTTCCGGCTCAATTTCTGATCCCTCCACGGGTACAAATGCGCCCCCCGCCACTCTTCTCACCAACCGTTTACCCGTCACTCCTTTCAGCAGGCTGTCGTATGTTTTTTCCAATCCTACATTCGTGCTGATCAGCTTTCCGCTTGCATCTGCGTATTCCCGAGCCAAACCAATGGTTCGCTTGGCCAACTCCCCAAACGGATTCAGTCGCTTTTCTTTTTCGACAAAAATGAAACCGTTCTTGTTTTTGTTTTTTTGGATGAAGGGCAGATTGCGCAAGGCCTGATACTGACCAAACCCAATATTTTTGAACAGCAAGTGATAGCGGTCGCGCCGATCAAATACATCCATCAATTCGCGGCGGTATTGTTCAGGAGATTGTTCCCCCAGGATGTACGACAAATGATAACTGAGGCTGTCGACCTGTTGCTTGAACCGAGTACCATTTTTTTCCTGAATCCCTTCTGCGCCAAAATCCAGGTAAATATCAAAAAACGGAATTGAACTGCTGAGCATGCGGCCGTCTTCGCTGTAAATGGTTCCGCGTTCCGCATCCATCTCCCGGTATTCTAAATGAAGGCTGTCGCTCAGGGATTTCCAATAACTCCCTTCCACACGCTGGATGTGCAGCGCCTTTCCGAAGATGAGGATGCCAAACACCAGCATGCCGATGTAGATCAGGTAGGTCCTCCAGAGAATGTCCTTCTTCGTCTCCACGTTTCCCCTTGGTTTTTCATTTACGCACAGCAGCAGAATCCACGAGTGCAATCGGAGGCTCCAGGATTTCTTTGATCCCGGAGGCCTCCACTGCTTTTACCACTTCGGATTGTTTGGTCAGGAACATCCATTCGCTCTTGACCATTTTGAATTCATATTGCTGGTTTTTCAATTCTTTGGATGTTTTGTTGATGTCCTTGATCGCTTTTTCGGCATGGTGGCCGTTGTAGATGTAGAGGACAGCAAGCACCGACACATAGAGGAAAAATGGCACGTTCCTCACCAGCCATGCCTGGTTGATGAACAGCCATTTTGCCTCTTTTTTCCTTTCGCTCATTGTTGGTTTTTCATGAATTATATTCGGATGCCCACCCGAAGACGGGCACTTCTTGATCTTGGATTGCTTTTCACTTCCTGCACGGATGGCTCGATGGGTTTCTTGTTGACCGGCTGCATGCTTGCTGCCACACGGGTTCCAAACAACGGATCGGTCGATTGCTCGTGCACACCACCCTGCTTGAGAAATTGTTTCACCATTCTGTCTTCAATGCTGTGAAAGGTGATGATGGCCAATCGTCCACCCGTTCGCAACAACGGTACCGATTGATCGAGCAGCTCTTTCAATGCACCGACTTCATCGTTCACCACCATGCGCAATGCCTGAAAGACTTGTGCGAGGTACTTGTGCGGATTTCCCTTGACCACTGGTTCGATTGCCGCTTTGAGCTCGGTGATCGTGCGGATGGGTTGGAGGCGAGCATGCTCGTGAATGCGTGTCGCCAGCGTTCGCGCATTGGTCACTTCGCCATATTCCTGGAAAATCCACTGAAGCGATTCGGCAGAGGCCTCGGCCATCCATGCTGCAGCCGTTTGACCAGAGGTGGTATCCATGCGCATATCCAGCGGAGCATCGAATCGAATGGAAAATCCCCGCGTAGGCTCATCAAACTGGTGACTGCTTACGCCCAGGTCAGCAAGGATGCCATCAACTTGAGCAACGCCTTCGAGTCGCATGAAGCGGGACAAATGCCGAAAATTGTGCGGGATGAATGTCAGGCGCGTATCAGCAGTCAGGTTGGCCTGCGCATCCGGATCTTGATCGAATGCAAACAGCCTTCCGTTCTCATTTAGCCTGGACATAATCTCCCTGGCATGTCCGCCGCCGCCAAAGGTGCAATCCACGTAGATGCCATCTGGACGAATGTCCAGTGCATCGACCGCCTCGTGAAGCAACACCGGAACATGATAAGACGATGGTTGTGCTTCAGGCATACCGCTCGCTTGATCAGGATTGCTCCTTTTTGGCCATCACTTCAGCTGCAAGGGTGCTGAATGTGTCGGGTGAAAAGTTTTCAAAGAACTGCTGATACTTATTTTTATCCCATATTTCCATTTTGTTGACCGCGGAGACCAACACGATGTCCTTTTCAAGACCCGCATGCTCCATCAGACTTTTGGGCAACAACAACCGGCCGGCACTGTCAAGGTCGATCTGCATCGCTCCATTCAAAAAATACCGCCTGAACTCCCGGACCTTGGGGTCAAAATCATTCAGGTTGCTGATGCTCTGGTACAATGGCCTCCAGCTTTGGACAGGATACATGGAGAGGCATTTCTCAAAACCACGGTTCACCACAAAGACTAGATCCTCCCCCTCTGGCAGCTGCTTTTTTATGCCTGCCGGAAGAAGAAACCTACCTTTGCTGTCGATGGTAGCCTCATATTCTCCTATAAACCCTATCATTTACAATGCTTTAAGCGAGAAAAACATATTATGACACAAATTAACACAATTTCCCACTTTAATGTCAGTTTTTTCCATTCTAAATTTTTCCACAGCGGAAAACCGCTTTGGGACTGGCTTTACGGTCAAAGGAGTGTGTGGGATGTTGATGGAGGCAAAAACCCTGTGAATAACCTGTGAATTAACGGATAGCATGAAACAATTCGACGATATGAAACAGTGGTCGATGAGTGAATTCAGCTACGACCTACCCGCTTCCCGAATTGCCTTGTCGCCTTGCGAACCCCGTGATCAGGCCAAGCTCCTGGTGTACCGCTCCGGCAACATTTCCCATTCGCGCTATGCTGCCTTGCCGGAGTTGCTGCCTTCCCCATCAAGTATTCTCTTCAACAATACCCGTGTAATTCCAGCACGCATGCGCTTTACACTGGGAACGGGATCCATTATAGAGGTATTTTTATTGGAACCGTATGCAGGCGACTATCAACTGTTGCACCGGGGAAGTCCCGTGCGGTGGAAAGCCATGATTGGGGGATTAAAAAAATGGTCTGCGGGTCAGCCGCTTTCACAAACCATGGCATGGAACCAGTCGACCGTTTCCGTCTCCATTGTACTCGTTGAAAAAAAAGAAGATTACTGTGTAGTCGACATGCAATGGGATGGCACTGCCACATGCCGCGAATTGATCGAATGCATCGGAAACGTTCCCCTTCCACCGTACATCAAACGAGAAGCGGAAGAACAGGATAAACTTCATTATCAAACGGTGTATGCCGAACAGGACGGTTCAGTAGCGGCTCCCACTGCGGGATTGCATTTTACCCCGCATCTGTTGGAAACATTGAGTGAAAAAGGAATTGCACAGCGCTACCTGACCCTGCACGTGGGCGCAGGCACGTTTAAACCGGTTACGGCTGCCAGCATTGCCGATCATCAGATGCACCACGAATATTTTGAAGTGGACCGATCGCTGTTGCTTTCACTTGCACACCATGAGGACATGCACATTGCAGTCGGTACCACCACCCTGCGCACCCTGGAATCACTCTACTGGATGGCGGTTAAAGCCATGATCAATCCGCAATCCGTTCACACCCAGTGGGAGTTGAATCAGTGGGAGCACATTGCGCTCAACCACTACGCAACCTACTCACGCCAGGAGGCATTTATGCTGTTGAGTGAACGACTAGCAGCGATGGGGCACGAAAAACTCAGTGGACGAACAGGCATATGCATCACGCCGGGATATGCATTCAAAACAGTTGATGCACTGATCACCAATTTTCATCAGCCCCATTCTACCTTGCTGCTGTTGATCGCCGCTATTTTGGGCGATGATTGGAAGCGGGTGTATCAGGAAGCAATGGATAACGACTATCGGTTTTTGAGTTATGGCGATGGCTCGCTGCTCTTTATCCGGCCATGAGTCCCTTCAGCGGAAGGGTCACGGTAAACGTACTGCCTTCACCCAGTTGACTCTTTACAGCAATAGTACCGTTGTGAGCCTCTACCATCTTGCGCGTGTAGTTCAGTCCCAATCCAAATCCTTTCACGTTGTGCACATTTCCGGTATGGGCGCGATAAAATTTATCGAAGACTTTGGATTGCGTATCTTTTGTCATGCCGATTCCATTGTCCTGCACCGTAATGACAATGCTGCGCCGAACATTTTCTGTCGATACCATAATAGACGGCGGAACATCTTCTTTTGAATACTTCAAGGCATTATCAATCAGGTTGCTGATCATGTTGACAAAATGAACGGGGTGTCCCATGACCACATCATCAGAGGCGTTCAACTGATACCGAACTTGTGCATTGCGTTCAGCGATCTGCAAAGAAAACTTGTCTTGAATTTTTCTCATGACTTCGTGTAAATGAAGCTCCACCTTTCCCTTGAGTACCTGATGGACATCGAGCTGGGCAGCTTGTAAAATCTGCTCTACCTGAGTATTCATCCGGAGATTCTCGTTTTTAATGATCTGTCCAATCGACAACAATTGATCGCGGTTGCCAATGACTTTCTCATTTTTCAATGTATCGACTGCAATGGCAATAGTGGCAAGTGGGGTTCGCAACTCATGCGTCATGTTGTTGATGAAATCGGTTTTCATCTCGCTGAGTTTCTTTTGGGTGAGTATCGTTCGAATAGTAAGATAAAAAGCAGCAATGATGATCAATGTAAATATCACTGCTACACCAATCATCCATCCTACAGAACGCAATACAAAGTCCTGCATATCATGGATGATGAGGACCAATTTTTCTTCTGGCGCCAAAGGTGCTGTTTCTTCTTCCGTTAGGGAAACCAGCGGCCACACATGAATCCAATAATTGGCAGAATCCTTTAATCCCAATTCATAGTGCAGCTCGTAACCAGGAGAGGCAAGTTCAGGACCATACTCATTTGTATTGGAAAGTACTGCAAATTCAAACTTCGCCCCCTTCAGTCCATTGGCCTCGAATGCTTTTTCGAATTTCTGTCTGACCTCTTCCACGCTGAACCGCTCGGCAATGGTTTGCGGTCCGAGCAATTGTAAGAGCTGATCCTGTGCACCTTTTGGAAGAACATCGATGGGCAATTGTGGGGCCGATTGTAATTTCTCTTCTACCAAAGCCTCCACCACTTCAAACTCCACCATTTCGACTTTTCCTGCAATCTGATCTTTTCGGATGGCCGTCACGTTCTTCAACCACGAATACTGTATCGCTATGATTCCGATCAGCGACAGGGTAATCAAAACAGTAATGAGCGAGAACAATTTTTTCATGGAAAACAAAAATAACTTCCCTGTTTCATGAAGATAAGGAGAAGGAATTTAATTAACTTAGGTTTATGAATAAGGTTGAGAAAGGAACGCTGTTGATTGCTGAGCCATTCATGAAGGATGAAAATTTTCAGCGGTCGGTCGTGCTGATTTGCCAAGATCAGCATGAAGGAGCAGTGGGATTCATCATCAACCGAACGTTACGCGGAACCATAGGAGACTGGGTACAGGAACTGGAAGGATGCGGGCTTCCAGTGTATGAAGGTGGGCCCGTGGGCAAAGACCAAATGTTTTTTCTGCATACCCTCCCGGAGGTCATTCCCGGCGGACATTGTGTTGCAGATGGCATGTATTGGGGAGGCGACTTTGATGCACTGAAATCGTTGGTGCTGTCGAAGCAGATTCCTACAGGATCCATTCGATTCATCATTGGATACTCCGGATGGGATGAAGAACAACTGGATGACGAACTCAAAGAGAAAAGCTGGCTCCTTGCTCCCGCATCATCCCGGTTGGTCTTTCACGATAGCCCACAACAAATATGGAAAGACGCAGTGAAGACACTCGGAACCGAATACCTCCCACTTCTTAATTATCCGGTTGACCCTTCTCTCAATTGATTCGCTTCCCTTCGCGAAGCGTCAACAGGTAAATCGTAACGCCCAGCACCATCACCAACAGCAAGGCCAACCGCAATCCAATTCCCTGTGCAATCCATCCAATTACAGGCGGACCAATTAAAAAACCAATGAAGCCCACGCTGCTCACCGCTGCCAATGCTGCAGAAGGAACCATGCTCTTTTCTTTTGAAGCAAGGATGTAGACAATTGGGAATACGGAAGAGACTCCCAACCCAACCAAAGCAAATCCGGCCAACACAATTGATGGAATATCAGTAGACAATGCAACCAGTATGCCGGTAGCAATCAATATGCCATTTGTTTTCAGGACCGTACCATGACCAAACCGTTCAACCAGGGGATCACTTAAAAATCGTCCAATGGTCATGAACAATGCAAAGGCAGTGTAACCAAGGGCGCTGACAACATGCGACTGATGAATGATCTGTCGGTAATAGAGTGAGCTCCAATCGGCCATGGTACCCTCCGACATCGCCACACAAAAACAAATCAAGCCCAACATCAACAATCCCCGCGTCGGCCATACAAATATTTTTTGCTGCTCATCTTTCAATTTCGGATCCTTGACCAAAAAAATAAACAGAAGCAATAAGAAGAAAAGGGCTGCTGCGGATACCACTCGATAATGGAAAGATGTGTCAACATCATTCTCCATCATCCAATCGGTTAGGGCTGCTGCACCGAACGCACCCACTCCCCACATGGCATGCAGGCTCGACAAAATAGATTTTCCAATCAGGTGCTGTATCGAAATCCCCTGTGCGTTTAAGGAAATGTTCCCCATATTCCCCAGCATCCCAAACAAAAAGAGTGCGATTGACAATTGAACTGTATTTTCCGAAAATGGAATAGCGAGTAAGGTAAATGAGTAGAAAACCATACTGGAAAGGCTGATGACTCTGCTTCCTGCTTTGGTTATTAGCCATCCGGAAACCGGTAAACAGGTCAGCGCGCCAAGGGGAAGCATAAACAGCAAACTGCCCAGCTGTGCTTCACTTAAATCAAACTGGTCTTTTACATCGGGAATGCGTGAGGCCCATGAAGAAAAAATGAACCCTAATAAAAAGAAATAGAGAGAAATGGTGAATCGGGAGAAACGGTTGGATGACTGCACAGACAAATGTAAAAATATTATCTTCACAACAATGAAACAATCACTTTTCAACCTGTGGGTTGTTCTTGCGCTGCTGGCTTTCGCCTGCAAAAAAGGAACTTCCCCTTCTCCGAGTCTGCCCAACATTTCCATCAACGATGTAACCCAGCCCGAAGGGAATGGCGGAACAGTCAATATGGATTTCACCATCAGCCTGGATGCAGCTGCATCACAGGATGTAAGCGTCAGTGTTTCCACAAAAGATGGATTTGCCAAGGTGAATGAGGACTATCAGCCCTTCAATCAAACGATCACCCTGAAAGCAGGTGAACGATCCAAAAAAATTTCCATTGTCATTGTCGCAGATGACATCAAAGAAGGCGAAGATGATTTTATTGTCACCCTCACCAATGCTCAAAACGGGAGCATCAGCGATGGATTTGGTCAGGCCCTGATCAATAATGACGACACCAAGATTCCGGTTACCACCGCAGGCTATACTTCACCTACTTCATATCCAGGTATGCAGCTGGTATGGAGTGATGAATTCAACGGCACTTCACTGAATACGAACGACTGGAACTATGACCTGGGCGATGGTTGTGGAGACGGCAATTGCAATTGGGGAAACAATGAGTTGCAGTACTACACCGATGGACAAAATCTCTCGTTCAGTGGAGGCAACATGATCATCGAAGCCAGAAAAGAAGCAAAGGCGGGTAAAAATTATACATCCACGCGCCTCACAACGATGGGCAAACGATCATTCAAGTTTGGAAGAATCGATATGCGCGCAAAACTTCCCAGAGGACAAGGCATCTGGCCCGCATTTTGGATGCTGGGTAATTCCTACCGCGGTACACCACAGGTCGGCTGGCCCGGTTGCGGAGAGATCGACATCATGGAGTTTTTAGGACACGAAGAATCAAAAGTTCATTCCACCATTCACTATAAATTTGGAACAGGAGCCCGAAACAATACCGCCTTCATCAACACAACAGCACCCATCCCCAATGAATACCACGTGTTCAGCCTCGAATGGAAACAGGATTACATGAGGATGCTGATTGACGATAAAGAAATTGCCGTGTACAAACCATTGGATTTGGGGATCACCGACCATCCGTTCAACAATCCTTTCTTCTTCCTGGTTAATTTGGCCGTTGGAGGAAACTGGCCGGGAGCTCCAAATGCAACGACCTACTTTCCGCAATGGTATTTTGTGGATTACATCAGAGTGTTTCAGTAGCCCCTTCTACCAGGACCGAAACACGGTTGTTGAGCACCTCGACAAATCCACCAACAATGGAATAATTACTTGCTTTACCGGATTTGTCGAGTAAAATTTTTACGTTCCCCTTTCCCAGCGCACTGACCAACGGAGCATGATTTTCCAACACCTCAAATGAACCGCTGATGCCAGGCAACTGGATACCATAGGCATCGCCTGAAAATAATTTCTTCTCCGGGGTCAAGATCTCTATGTGCATGCTGGTTGTGCTGATTAGGATTTAGCGGCTTCCATCATTTTCTTACCCTTCTCCATCGCGTCTTCAATGGTTCCCACCAGGTTGAAGGCAGCTTCTGGATACTCATCCACTTCACCATCCATGATCATGTTGAAGCCTCGAATGGTATCTTCAATGCTCACGAATACACCTTTGAGGCCGGTGAACTGTTCGGCTACGTGGAACGGCTGGCTGAGGAAGCGCTGCACTTTACGGGCACGGGCCACAGTAAGTTTATCTTCTTCGCTCAATTCATCCATACCGAGGATGGCAATGATGTCTTGTAATTCTTTGTAGCGCTGAAGAATGAGTTTCACGCGGTTGGCGCAATTATAGTGGGCTTCTCCAACAATCAATGGGGTCAAGATCCGTGAAGTAGAATCCAATGGATCCACCGCAGGATAGATACCCAAGTCGGCAATCTTACGGCTCAATACGGTAGTCGCATCGAGGTGTGCAAAGGTCGTTGCTGGCGCCGGATCCGTCAAGTCATCCGCCGGAACGTAAACGGCCTGCACGGAAGTGATTGAACCGTTTTTAGTCGAGGTAATCCGCTCTTGCATCAATCCCATTTCCGTTGCAAGGGTAGGCTGATATCCCACCGCAGAAGGCATACGTCCCAACAGAGCCGAAACCTCTGATCCTGCTTGTGTAAACCGGAAGATGTTATCGACGAAGAACAAAATATCCTTTCCTTTTCCTTCACCATCTCCGTCTCGGAAATATTCAGCAATCGTCAATCCACTCAACGCCACACGTGCACGGGCACCGGGGGGTTCGTTCATCTGACCGAACACGAATGTTGCTTTGGAATCTTTCAACCCGTTCATATCCACTTTATCCAAATCCCATCCACCTTCTTCCATACTGTGCTTGAATGCATCACCATATTTCATGATGCCTGCTTCAATCATTTCTCTCAACAGATCGTTTCCTTCACGGGTACGCTCGCCCACGCCCGCAAACACCGAAAGACCACCGTATCCTTTTGCAATGTTGTTGATCAATTCCTGGATCAATACGGTTTTGCCAACACCGGCACCACCGAACAATCCAATCTTACCCCCTTTTGCATAGGGTTCAATCAGGTCAATGACCTTAATGCCGGTAAACAACACCTCCGAAGCGGTGCTGAGTTCTTCAAACTTGGGTGGCTTGGCGTGGATGGCCCTACCTTTTTCTTTTGAAACCGCAGGCAATCCATCAATGGGGTCGCCGGTTACGTTGAAAAGTCGACCATTGATCGCTTCGCCTGTGGGCATGGCAATTGCCTTACCAGTATCGGTCACATCCAATCCCCGCACCAAACCCTCAGTACCATCCATTGCAATGCAACGTACACTGTCTTCACCCAGGTGCTGTTGCACCTCCATGACGAGCTTGTCGCCGTTCTCACGTGTGAGCTCCAATGCATTGTAAATCTCAGGGAGTTGACCTTCAAAAGCAACGTCAACCACCGCACCGATTACCTGTTTGATTTTACCCTTGTTTGACATGACCTGGTAGTGTTAAAGCTGTTATTCGTTTCAGGCCGCAAAGGTAAGCAGGATGAAGAGATCAAAAAAATCAGGTGGAGAAATTTTTCTACTGGCGGGGAGCCTACAACCGCATGAACAACAACCCGGCCAAGACCGCCCCGAGAAGTGGACCCAGAACGGGGATGATGGCATATCCCCAGTTGCTGCTGCCCTTGCCGGGAATAGGCAACAACGCATGCGCAATTCGGGGACCCAAATCGCGTGCAGGATTGATGGCATACCCTGTAGGTCCACCCAGGCACAACCCAATGCCCAGCACCAGCAACGCCACCGGCAATGCATCAAGGGATCCGAGCTTCAGCTCCCCTTTTTGAATGAACAGGATGGCCAGCATAAAGACAAACGTAGCGATCAGCTCGGTCATTAAATTATTAATGGGACGATGAATAGCCGGACCCGTTGCAAAAACCCCCAATTTGGTTTCGGCATCAGCCGTGGCTTCAAAATGATCACTGTATGCTAAAAACGTAAGTAAGGAACCGATCAAGGCACCGCAGAATTGCGCAGCGACATAAAGCGGTACATCCTGCCAGGAAAATTTTCCGGTAACGGCCAAGCCCACTGTCACCGCCGGGTTGAGGTGAGCACCACTTGCTTCTGCAGAAATGAATACACCTACAAACACGGCAATGGCCCATCCAAATGCTACCACAATCAGGCCAGCATTGTTTCCCTTGGTTTTATTCAAGGCCACATTTGCTACTACGCCTGTTCCAAGGGTGATGAGTACGGTAGTTCCTATCAATTCGGAAACAAAAGGATTCATATGGAGCAATTTTATACAATATACAAAAAACTAATCTCCGACTTCCTGCAAGAGGTAATGCGCAGCCAATTCCCTGAATTGCTGGACCTGTTGCTCCTCCCACTCTTTGTCTTTTCCCAACAACGGGGCCATGATCCGCGCAACAATGGGCGCGGCTTCTATGGCCGCACGCGCATCCAGCAAGAGCATGCGGCACCTGCGTGAAAGAATGTCTTCTACCGTCATCGCCATTTCCATGTTGACCGACCACACGACTTCTGCTCGCCGGTATTCATGATCGGGGTGTACCTTGACCGACAGCATCGGGTCCTCATTCATCCACGCTTTGATTACTGCCGCATCCGATCCATAGACACTGAGAAAATCTCCATACTTTACCTCTCGTGTATACCCATGCAACCGCAGTGAACGGGTGGCGCTTTTTACAACCGGTAGTTTGGAAATGAATGCAGCATTGTTTACCGCATCATTGGCCATTTTTCGATAGGTGGTCCATTTCCCCCCAGTAATGGTTACAAGTCCACTGGGCGACACTAGTATTGTATGATCCCGCGAGGCCAAAGCTGTAGAATCGGCATTGGTGGATTTCACCAACGGCCTCAGTCCCGCATACACCGAAAGCACATCTTTTCGATCGATGCGTTTTTCGTTGTAGTCGTTGAAATGACTGATGATGAATTCAATTTCTTCTTCCAGGGCAACCGGATCCTCGCTCATGCTGTCCAGCGGCGTATCGGTAGTTCCCACTACTACCCGATCGTGCCAGGGAAGTGCAAATAGCACACGACCATCTCGGGTTTTAGGAATCATCAGGGCATGGGTACCAGGAAAAAACTTTTTATCGATCACCAGGTGCACGCCTTGTGAAGGCATCACCATGGCAGGCGATGCTGGATCATCCATATCCAAAATGCCATCTACAAAAACGCCGGTGGCGTTGATGACGGATTTTGCACGGATTTCAAAACGAAGGGCCGACCATTCCTCTTCTGCCACTACTCCCACAATTTTTCCGCGCTCTTTGATCAAGGCTGTCACCGCAGTATAGTTCAATAACGTTGCTTGGTGATCATGGGCCGTAAGCGCCAACGCCAGCGCAAGTCGCGCATCATCAAATTGTCCATCGCTGTAGCGAATACCTCCGCTGAGTCCCCGTTTTCGTATTGAAGGCAGCGCAGCAAGAACTGCAGATGCACTCAACCATTTTGTTTTACCTACGCTTCTGCGTACGGCAAGCAAATCATAGATCATGAGTCCCACACCATAAAAAATGGTATAAAATATACTGTACGTGGGAATGATAAAATCCTGAATGCGGGTGAGGTGTGGCGCGTTGGAAAGCAGGTAACTCCTTTCCCGCAATGCATCCACCACCAGTTTTATATTTCCTTGTGCCAGGTAACGAACACCTCCGTGAACCAGCTTGGTGCTGCGGCTCGATGTGCCTTTTGCAAAATCATTTTTCTCGAGGAGCAATGTTGTGTAGCCGCGTTGACTGGCATCTACGGCAATACCCAATCCCGTAGCACCTCCTCCAATCACGATCAGGTCCCACACCGTTGTTTCGCGCACTGCCTGTATGGCTTTCAATCTGTTCACGCCAATTCACTATGCATTTGACCAACTCAATACCGATTGAACCGCTCGTTTCCATTCTCGGATGAAGGCTTGCTTGTGTTCTTCATCCATTGCCGGCTGAAATGATCCGGATACTTTCCATTGGGATGCAATTTCAGTGGTGCTCGACCAATAACCGGTTGCGAGTCCCGCCAGATAGGCTGCCCCCAACGCGGTGGTCTCAATGACTTCCGGTCGCAACACGTTTACCCCCAGAATATCGGACTGGAACTGCATCATCAGATCGTTGACCGTCGCTCCCCCATCCACGCGCAATTCAGCAATGGGAACACCGGCATCGGATTCCATCGACTTCACCACATCGTGTGTTTGCAGCGCAATGCTTTCCAACGTTGCTCGCGCAATATGTGCATCGGTGGTGCCGCGACTGATTCCAAAAATAGCTCCGCGAGCATAGGGATTCCAGTACGGTGCACCCAGTCCGGAAAATGCAGGTACCACCACCACCCCTCCGTTGTCGGCTACAGCAGTGGCAAGCGTCTGCACCTCGCCTGAACTGAGAATGATTTTCAATCCATCCCTCAACCACTGAACAGCAGCTCCGGCGATGAAAACACTTCCCTCCAATGCATAGTGGGTAATGCCGTTGAGTTGCCAGGCAACAGTAGTGAGGAGATTATTTTTTGAAGCAACGATGCGTGTACCGGTGTTCATGAGCATGAAGCAGCCGGTTCCATAAGTATTCTTCACCATCCCTTCCGAAGTGCACATTTGTCCAAATAAAGCCGACTGCTGATCACCGGCCATCCCGGCAACGGGTACATTGGGCATGCCAATTGCTGCAGCATACCCATATACTTCACTGTTGCTTTTCACTTTGGGCATCATGGAACGGGGGATGTTCATCAACTGCAGCAATTCATCGTCCCAGTCCAGCGTATGCAGGTTGAACAGCATGGTCCGCGACGCATTGCTCACATCCGTAGCATGCACTTTGCCTTCGGTCAGCTTCCACAACAACCAACTATCAACTGTTCCAAATGCCAATTGTCCTTTTTCCGCACGAGCCCGCACCCCCGGAACATGTTCCAGTATCCACCGCAACTTGGTTCCAGAAAAATAGGCATCGACCACCAATCCGGTTTTTTCGTGGATCATGCTGGCCTTCCCCTCCTGCTTGAGTGCATCGCAGTAAGAAGCCGTGCGCCGATCCTGCCACACGATTGCGTTGTATACTGGCTCGCCGGTTTGCTTATCCCACACAATGGTGGTTTCCCGCTGATTGGTGATGCCTATCGCATGCACCTGATCAGACTTGATTCCCAGCTTGAGCATGGCCTCTTTAGCGACGGCTGCCTGGCTGACCCAAATCTCCATCGGATCGTGTTCTACCCAGCCTGATTCTGGAAAAATTTGCTTAAATTCTTTTTGTGCAACAGCAGCAATGGAGCCACTGATATCAAATAAGATCGCCCGCGAACTGGTGGTTCCCTGATCCATCGATAAGATGTACCTCATATCCGAGTAGTTGTATGCGTTGGTGGATGAGCATCTAAGTTAAACCTTTCTTATCTTGCGCAAGAATGGAAAATTTTGTTGTCTCCGCCCGCAAATACAGGCCGCAGCACTTTTCAAGTGTGGTGGGACAATCACACATCACGACCACCCTCAAGAATGCAATCCTGCAACAACACCTGGCACATGCCTTTTTGTTTTGCGGTCCACGGGGCGTAGGCAAAACAACGTGTGCGCGCATCCTTGCCAAAACAATCAACTGCGAACACATTACGCCAGAAGGTGAGGCCTGCGACACCTGCAGTTCCTGTGTTTCGTTTGAAAGCGGATCTACATTCAATGTACACGAGTTGGATGCCGCGAGCAATAATTCCGTCGACGATATACGGGAGCTGATCGAGCAGGTTCGGTTTGCACCGCAGTCCGGCCGCTATAAAGTGTATATCATCGATGAGGTCCACATGCTCAGCGCATCTGCATTCAATGCATTTTTAAAAACATTGGAAGAACCCCCTGCACATGCCATTTTCATTTTGGCTACCACTGAAAAACATAAAATTCTTCCGACCATTCTTTCCCGTTGTCAGATATTTGATTTCAAGCGCATCACCCCAGCTGCTGTGGTGGCACACCTGCAAGAAATTGCGCAAAAAGAAGGCATCCAGGCAGAGCCGGAAGCATTGCAAATCATTGCACAAAAATGCGATGGATGCATGCGGGACGCCTTGAGCATTCTGGATAAAATTGTAAGCTTCACCCATTCAAACCTCACGTATTCCAACACGCTTGAACACCTCAATGCTTTGGATGAAGATTATTTCTTTCGTTTGCTCGATATGTTGATACAGGAAGATCTTCCTTCCGTGCTGTCGCTTGTTGATGAAATCGATACAAAGGGATTTGAAGGAGATATGCTGCTCGGATCGCTCAGTGAATTTTTCAGAAATCTACTGGTCAGCAAAGATGAACGATCCGTTCCACTGCTGCAGGTGATGGATGGATTCAGAACCAGATACATGGAAGCCGCTCGTTCACTTTCCACTGCTTATGTCATTGGTGCACTGAGCATACTGAATGAGGCAGAGATTGGATATAAGTCGGCACGAAACAAAAAACTGCACGTTGAATTTCATCTCATCAAGTTGAACTACTTGCAGCAAGCGGTTACCCTGGTGGCTGAAGAAAGCGGTTCAAAAAAAAAACGACTGGATGAGATGAAACCTGTGGCATTTCGTGCCATAGGTTTTCGTCCACACCCCCAACCGGCTGTACCCCCGGCCACTCCTCCAGCTCCCACCCCAGTCAACCATCAACCGTCAGCCCCTGCAGAACCCGATCGTCCCATTCCTCCTGCAGCAGGCATAGGCGCCCTCAAGAAAATCCGCGACCAGATCCAAAACCGGAAAAAAGAGGTTGCCACCGTTCTTCCGCTTTCGGCTGAACCGGTTAAAGAAGCCTGGTCGGCATACCTGGAACGGCTCACAGCGAATAATCAGGTCACCAGTCATCACAACCTCAAAGATGCCCGGGTGAATATCACTGAGGAACATGTATTGGAAGTAATGGCCGACAACCGCGTTCAACTGCAGTTTATTGAAGCTGAAAAAACGGGACTCACCCTTCACCTGCAAGAATGGTTCAACAATCCCAAGATCCAAATCAGCCTGCAGCTGGATCCCCAGGCAGACGAGGCTGCACCTGTCAAAGAACAGGTGCTTTCAAAAAAGGACCAGTTCATCCGACTGGTCGGCAAGTATCCTATCGTAAACGAATTGAAAGAACGACTGAACCTGGACCTGGATTACTGAGCCCTCATAAACTTTCCACATCAGATTTGAACTTGCCCATTTTGGCGTAATTTCGGCCTTCCAAATCATCACCAACTAAAACGCAACAGTGCTATGGCAGAGGTCATCAGAATGCCACTTCTCAGCGATACCATGACAGAGGGAAAAGTCGTGAAATGGAACAAGAATGTAGGCGATTCCGTGAAGAGCGACGATGTTCTCGCAGATGTGGAGACCGATAAAGCCACTATGGAAGTAGTGGGGTATGCCGATGGCACCCTGCTCTATATTGGGTGCAAAGAAGGCGAAGCTGCTAAAGTGAACGATATCATTGCCATTGTGGGCAAACAAGGTGAAGACATTCAATCCCTCATACAACCGGCAGCTGCATCCTCTGCAGCTGCAGTTCCTACACCTGCTCCTGCACCAACACCAGCTCCCTCCTTTGCAGCAGCTGCGGCTGCCCCCACGGTTACTGCTGAACAATTGGGCGTTACGGTCATCCGCATGCCGTTGCTCAGCGATACGATGACCAGTGGCAAGATTGTGCAGTGGAACAAAAAAGTTGGAGACGCTGTCAAAAGCGACGACAACCTGGCGGATGTGGAAACCGATAAAGCAACCATGGAAGTAGTGGGCTATGCAGAGGGAACATTATTATATGTTGGCGTGAAAGAAGGGGAATCGGCAAACGTCAACGATGTGATCGCCATCATTGGTAAAGCGGGTACTGATGTTTCAGGACTCCTGCATTCGGTTACAGCTGTTCCGGCAGCACCCGTTGCTCCGGCACCTGCGACTCCCCATGTTGCTCCAGCTGCACCTGCTGTTGTAAACACACCTGCGCCAACCGCTTCACCTGAAGCACAGGATGCAAATGGTCGGGTAAAAGCCTCTCCCCTTGCAAAAATGTTGGCCAAGGTGAAAGGCATTGATCTGGGAAGCGTAAGCGGATCCGGCGATGGTGGAAGAATCATTAAAAAGGACATCGACGATTATGCTCCTGGTTCAGCATCACACACAGTTGCCGCTGCTCCGCAATTTGTAGCAGGCAAAGAAGGATTTGTGGATACCCCGCTCACCTCCATGCGGAAGACCATTGCTCGGAGATTGGGAGAAAGCATGTTCACTGCTCCTCATTTCTATTTGGGAATGGAAATTTGCATGGACAATGCCATGAGTGCCCGAGCCCAACTCAATGAAGTGAGTCCGGTGAAGATTTCGTTTCAGGACATGATGATCAAAGCTGCTGCGTTGTCCCTGCGCAAGCACCCAGCAGTAAACAGCAGCTGGATGGGTGAATTCATTCGCACCTATGAACACGTACACATTGGATCGGCGATTGCATTGCCCGAAGGGCTGATCGTTCCAGTCGTGCGCTTTGCCGATCAGAAGTCGCTTGCTCAAATTGCAGCCGATGCGAAAGAGTTGTACGATAAAGCGCGCAATAAAAAAATTCAACCACAAGAATTCTCCGGCAATACATTTACGATTTCCAATTTAGGAATGATGGACATTGATGAATTCACTGCAATCATCAATCCGCCCGACAGCTGCATTTTGGCCGTTGGAAAAATCAAAGAAGTAGTGGTACGCAAAAACGATGGGTTCGGTGTCACCAACATGATGAAGGTAACCTTGAGTTGCGATCACCGCAGCGTGGACGGTGCCGTTGGTGCCGCATTTTTGCAGACCCTGAAAAAATACATGGAGAACCCCGTTACCATGCTCGTCTGATGTCCGGAAAAAAAACGTTGGTCCTCGGCGCATCATCCAATCCCACACAATACAGCCATCTTGCAGTGGTGCGGCTTACCGCAGCAGGACATGAAGCGGTTGCCATCGGGCGCGAACCCTTTTCTATCGGGACTGTGAACGTCATCGATTCCCCTGAACCGTTTTCCGATATTGATACGGTCACGCTCTACCTCAATACCAATCGGCAAACTGCCTATGAGGACTATATGCTCTCCCTTCATCCACGAAGGATCATCTTTAATCCGGGTGCCGAGAACCCTGCTTTTATGAAAAAGGCTGCTGAACAGGGCATTGTGTGCATGGAAGCCTGTACCCTGGTGATGTTGTCGACTGGCGTATTTTAAGTCGACTGACCCCTATAGACCGTATTTTCTGCAATTATTGACCCCCCTTGCCGGGTACTAGTACTCAATCCGCCTGAATAACTACGTGTTTTATACTAGCCAGAAACGGTCCACCGTTATTGTTGCGTACCCCTATGAAACTAAACAGAAATCCAAAGGCCCGTTTTTAATCCGTACCCAACGAACTATCCAGTATCCTACGAATCGAACTAAACGTATTGTTTGATTAAAAAACCTCCCCTTCTCTAAGCGGAGGTTTTTTCGTTATCCCCCTTAGCCGGCATTCCTGCTTATCTTTGCATCATGAAATCTGCAGTACGGGTTCGGTTTGCACCCAGTCCCACCGGCGGACTCCATCTGGGTGGTGTGAGAACAGCATTATTCAATTATTTATTTGCACGCCATCACGGTGGAACCTTTGTGCTTCGCATCGAAGACACGGATCAAACACGATTTGTACCGGGCGCGGAACACTACATTCTTGATTGCCTTGAGTGGTGTGGCATATCTCCCGATGAAGGTCCCCATAAAGAAGGTCGCTTTGGCCCCTACCGGCAAAGCGAACGCAAATCCACTTACCGGGCCTTTGCTGAACAATTGATTCAACAGGGTCATGCCTACTATGCCTTCGATACTCCAGAGGAGCTGGAAGCCATGCGCGAGCGATTCAAATCGGAGAACAATCCTTCCCCACAATACAATGCATCCATCCGGGCACACATGCGCAATTCGCTGGCACTCGATGCATCGGAAGTGGAACGACTCTTGAGCGAAAAAACGCCACACGTCATTCGGATCAATGTCCCCGCCAATCAAACGGTGGTGCTGCACGACATGATACGGGGTGAGGTTCATTTCAACAGCAACGAAGTAGACGATAAAGTATTGCTGAAGGCTGATGGCATGCCCACCTATCACCTGGCAGTGGTGGTAGACGATTACCAGATGCAGATTTCGCATGCCTTCCGAGGGGAAGAATGGCTGCCATCCGCACCTGTCCACCTCCTCCTCTGGGATTTCCTGGGCTGGAAGAACAGCATGCCGCAATGGGCCCACCTTCCTTTGATTTTAAAACCCGATGGACACGGAAAGCTGAGTAAACGCGATGGAGATCGATTGGGATTTCCGGTTTTTGCAATGGACTGGCACGATCCACGTACCCAGGAATTGACGCGGGGATTCCGGGAAATGGGGTTCTTGCCTGAAGCATTCATCAACATGCTGGCCTTGCTCGGATGGAACGATGGTTCCGGCGAAGAAGTATTCGATCGTTCACAACTCTGTGAGCGTTTTTCGGTAGACCGCATTCACAAAGGCGGAGCACGATTTGATTTTGAAAAAGCCAAGTGGTTCAACCAAGAATGGATCAAGCGCAAACGCGACGAAGAACTGGCGCCGCAGGTGTGCGAACGGATGAAACAGCAAGGTATACAGGTTACACAAGAAGCCATCACGCCACTCATTGGACTGGTGAAGGAGCGATGTCAGACGCTAATGGATTTCATTCCTCAATTGGACTATTTTTTCCGTGATCCGGTTTCAGTCGACTGGAACAGCATACGTGCTAAGTGGGACAGCGGAAAGAAGAATTTTTTCACGGAATGGTCGAACGAACTTGCTGCACTCGCTGAATGGAAAACAGAGGCGATTGAAGATTCGTTTAAACAGGTGGCGATACGATTGGGCATCAAACCGGGTGAGGTACAATTGTCCTTGCGCATCATGCTTGTCGGCGGCAAGTTTGGTCCCCCCGTTTTCCTGATCGCCCACTATCTTCAGAAAGACAGTACTTTGTCCCGTATTTCCCACGCAATCCATATATTAGATGATGCAGCCTCATCCTGAACAGGGTAACCGACCAATTCGTGTTCTCATCGCAAAGGTGGGACTGGATGGCCATGACCGTGGAGCAAAAGTGATTGCAACAGCCCTGCGGGATGCTGGAATGGAAGTGATTTACACCGGTCTGCGTCAAACGCCCGAAATGGTGGTGGAAACTGCACTGCAGGAAGACGTAGACGCCATAGGGGTGAGCATTTTGTCCGGCGCACACATGACCGTATTCTCCCGCGTCATTGAATTGATGAAACAAAAAGACCTCAACGATGTGTTGCTCACCGGCGGAGGCATCATTCCGGAAGAGGACCGATCAACACTCTCCTCCATGGGAGTCGGAAAATTGTTTCCTCCCGGTACTCCTTCACAGGAAATCGCTGCATATATCCGAGAATGGACCCAAATCAACCGAAGCTTTTAATTGCTCATCATGGAAAAAGTAATTCTAATTGAAAAAAATCAAGGATGGATGAAAATCACCATCCATCGGCCGGATAAGTTAAATGCACTCAATGCATCCGTGCTGCAGGGATTGCAAGAGGCACTTCACGATCTGCACAACGATGCGTCCATGAGAGGGTGCATCATCACCGGAGCAGGCGAAAAAGCATTTGTCGCAGGAGCCGATATCTCCACATTTGTCAAAGCCGATCGGAACATCGGAAAGGAATTGGCAGAACTGGGACAACAATTGTTTTTTTCCATCGAGCGTTCCCCAAAACCCATCATTGCAGCGGTGAACGGCTACGCGTTGGGAGGCGGATGCGAACTGGCGTTGGCCTGTCATTTTCGAATTGCATCGGACAACGCCCGGTTTGGTCAACCGGAAGTCAACCTCGGCATCATTCCCGGTTACGGCGGTTCGCAACGGCTCACCCGGTTGATTGGAAAAGGACGTGCCCTGGAATGGATGATGACCGGCGACAGCTATGATGCACAAGAAGCCTGGCGCATAGGATTGGTCAATCATGTGTGCCCCGCATCCGAACTGCAAACATTCGCAGAAACAAAAATGCGCACCATCATCAGCAAATCCACCACTGCACTTGCACAAATCATCGCCGCAACCAATGCTTCAGAAGTAGGTGTAGAAGAAGGAATGAAAACAGAAGCGGCATGTTTCGGAACGGCTTTTGCATCGGATGATATGCTGGAAGGAACAACGGCATTTCTGGAAAAGAGAAAACCACAATTCAAGTGAAAACAGAACATATGGAATACAGGATTGAAAAAGACACCATGGGTGAAGTGAGTGTGCCCATTCATGCCTACTACGGTGCACAAACACAACGCAGCATCGACAATTTCAAGATTGCACAAGACATCAATACCATGCCTAGAGAAATCATACGGGCATTTGCCTACCTCAAAAAAGCGGCTGCACTGGCAAACAAAGATGCCGGAGTGTTGGCCGATGACAAATGCGCACTGATTGGACAGGTATGCGATGAAATTCTTTCAGGATCGCTGGACGCATATTTTCCATTGGTGGTATGGCAGACCGGATCCGGCACGCAGAGTAACATGAACGTGAACGAAGTGGTGGCCTATCGGGGACACGTCTTGAAAGGCGGTGAGTTGAGCGACAAAGAAAAATTTCTGCATCCGAACGATGATGTCAATAAATCGCAATCTTCCAATGATACATTCCCAACAGCCATGCACATTGCTGCGTACAAGATGCTGATGGAAACGACTCTTCCCGGCATTGAACTGCTGCGCAACACGCTGGCCAAAAAAAGTGCAGCATTCATGCACGTGGTGAAAATTGGAAGAACGCATTTCATGGACGCCACTCCCCTGACCCTAGGTCAAGAATTCAGCGGATATGTTTCGCAGCTGGATCATGGAATAAAAGCCATTCGCCATACCCTCTCCCACCTTGCCGAACTTGCCTTAGGCGGTACCGCCGTTGGCACCGGCATCAATACGCCGGAAGGATATGCAGAGCGGGTAGCCCATCACATCGCTTCGCTTACGGGGTATCCCTTCATCACCGCAGAAAATAAATTTGAAGCATTGGCTGCACACGATGCGATTGTAGAAGCACACGGTGCATTGAAAACCGTTGCCGTAAGCCTGATGAAAATTGCAAACGACATTCGTATGTTATCGTCCGGACCACGCAGTGGAATTGGTGAAATTTTTATTCCCGACAATGAACCCGGATCTTCCATCATGCCGGGAAAAGTCAATCCCACCCAATGCGAAGCATTGACCATGATAGCAGCACAGGTCTTGGGGAACGATGTGGCCATCAATGTGGGAGGTGCCAACGGTCATTTTGAACTGAATGTGTTCAAACCCATGATGATCTATAATTTTCTACACAGTGCTCGATTGATCGGAGATGGATGTGTCAGCTTCAATGATAAATGTGCTGTCGGGATTGAACCCCTGTACGACAACATCGACAAACACCTGAACAATTCGCTCATGCTGGTCACGGCACTGAATACCAAGATTGGCTATTACAAAGCTGCGGAGATAGCACAAAAAGCGCACCGAGAGGGTACAACACTCAAAGAGATGGCGGTCCAACTGGGCTACCTCAGTGAGGAAGAATTTGATGCGTGGGTAGTACCGGGAGACATGGTAGGAAAGATCAAATGATCTAGCCCAGATCTATTTCGGTATTGTCGCCAATATTGAGCGTACGCGTTTCGCCTTTGATCACGGTATCGGATCCGATCAGTGAATCGTGCAACACCACATCATAGAGTTTGGAGAAAGAACCGATGATGGAATTTTTCACAACGGAATAATCGATGATGGTCTTTTCACCGATGGTGACATTGGGACCAATAATGGCATGCTGGATGGTGCACCCAGGGGCAACGCTGACGGGCGGAATGATGATGGTGTTTTCAAAATTGTGCTGATCGGAACCATTCCCGCCCCATTTTTTCAATAAGGTCGCATTGCTTTCCAGCAACGTTTCCATTTTGCCGCAGTCGAACCAATTGGAAACCTTCATCGTGGTGAACCGGGTTCCACCGTGCACCATGCAATCCAGTGCCGATGTGAGTCCACACTCTCCATCCATCTTGGGTACTGCCTGCAAGAGTTGTTCCAGGCAATCAAACAGCTGAGACGTCTCTGCGATCTTGTAAATGCCCACCAGTGCATTGTTGGTCTTTGGGATGTGAGGCTTTTCCACCAGCTTGGTGACCATTCCCGCTTCATCCGTTTCCGCTACTCCAAAATCACGCGGGTCATCTACCTTTTTTACGCACAACACCGATCCCTCCTGTTTTACCATTTCGACGACTGGATATTCGCAAATGGTATCTCCCAATGCAATGATCACTTCATCGTTATTGACCCATTCTTTGCAGAGGTAGACAGCATGGCCCAGTCCTTTCCGCTCATTTTGATGAATGATGGTAATTTCCAGATCGGGATAATGACTTTTGGCATAGTCCGTAATCTTATCGCCCAGATACCCTACCACCAACACCATTTGGTTTACACCTGCTTCAATGAGTTGATCCATGATGATGCTCAACACAGTTTTTCCTGCTAAGGGGATCAACGCTTTGGGCTGGGTATAAGTATGCGGCCTGAGTTTCGTTCCCGCCCCTGCTACAGGGATGATTGCTTTCATTCGTGAACTGTTTAGCGCTGACTGGCAATCAGCAGATTGAGGTCGGTGAATTTTAAATTGAACCGTTGGCTCAAATGAAAATTGGTGAGCGAGCCTTTGAACAGGTAAATACCATTGCGGATATTCAGCTGTTGCCACACCAGTTGTTCAATGCCTCCTTCGTCTCCAACCTTCATCAGCAGAGGCATGAGCACATTGCTGATCGCCTGAGAAGCTGTACGAGCAAATCCAGAAGGGATATTGGGAACGCCATAATGAATGACGCCGTATTTGTTGATAACCGGCCGTTGATGGGAGGTAACTTCTGAGGTTTCAAAACACCCTCCACGATCGATGCTGACATCCACAATCACACTGCCCGGTCGCATCATCGAAACCATTTCTTCCGTCACCACCACCGGGGTTCGACCGCCGCTGGAGGTAAGTGCACCCACGGCCACATCACAGGTCTTTAGTTGTTTGGAAAGGATCTTGAGCTCCAGCGCAGAAGTCCATAGCCTTACTCCCATATTATTTTGGAGCCGCTTGAGTTTGTAAATGTTGTTATCAAAAATCTTGACGCTGGCCCCCATGGCCAAAGCTGTACGCGCAGCATATTCGCCTACAATGCCTGCACCAATGATGACGACTTTAGTCGGCGGAATTCCAGAGATGCCACCGAGCAAAACACCTCTTCCATTGTTGGAGCTTCCCAGGTACTGCCCCGCAATCAACATCACCGCGCTGCCCGCGATTTCGCTCATGCTTCGAACGATGGGGTTGTTGCCGGATTCATCTTTGAGATTTTCAAAAGAAAGTGCGGTAATCTTTTTTTCCATCATTTTTTCCAGGATATGGGTCTTCATCACCGGAAGATGGATGGGGGATATGATGGTTTGTCCCACCGAAAGCAACGGCAGTTCTTCTTCGGATACCGGGGCAGATTTAATAATGATATCGTTTTTGAACAACTCTTTTTTGTCGGCAACAATTTCCGCTCCCGCTTCGGCGTAGTCGTTGTCCAGGAAATGAGCTCCCTCCCCTGCTTTTTGCTCTACAGCAACTGCATGGCCGTTGTTTGTGAGTACTCCCACCGCATCGGGGGTCAGGGCGATTCTATTTTCCTGAAAGGCTGTTTCCTTGGGAATACCGATTCGCAACGAGGAGGAGGAAGGCCGCACATCAAGGGTCTCTTCCAATGGCTCATAGCTGAGCCCTGTGCTGATGAATGGTTTACGCTGGGCCATAATGCAAATCGAATGACAAGTTAACCATTTTTTTGGTTAAACACCCTGATCCGACGGCGGTCATCTCCTTCCTGTTGCACATGAATGAAAAGACAATTTTCTGGAAAAAGTTGATCGGCTTTTTCCGGCCATTCCACGAAACATAGATCGTTGCTGTAGAGGTAATCTTCCACTCCGGCGTCCATGGCTTCCGCGTATCCGGAGATCCGATAGAGGTCCATGTGCACCAGGCGCTGCTGGTGCTTGGTGAGGTAGGTATTGATAATGGAAAATGTGGGACTGCTGACGTTGTCTACACACTCCAATTGCCGACAAATCTCCCGAATCAAGGTGGTTTTTCCCGCACCCAAATCACCATAAAATAGGATAATGCGATGGGGTGCAATCAGAGGCAACAGCTCAGCTGAAACCTCTGCCAATTCACCCTTTTCGTATATGCGATCCAGCAGTGTCATTCCCTGCGAAGATAATTTAATCAGTAAATTTGCACCATGGAAACCGTTAAATGGAAAGTGGAAGGAATGACCTGTGCAAACTGCGCACTGACCATCAACAAGTACTTGGATAAACAGGGGATGCAGAACATTCACGTCAATCCCATCGATGCAGAAGTCTCTTTTGACATCGAAGAAGGTTCACCTACAAAAGAATTGATCAAAGGCATACACGATCTGGGATACGAAGTAGTGGGCGATAGTGCAGTGGCTCCATCATCGCGTCGTTTTTTATCGACACAACTCCACCGCTTTCTGTTTTGCCTTCCTTTCACACTCGTGTTGATGTTGCATATGCTGGAGCGATGGATTCACATCCACTGGCTGATGAATCCATGGTTGCAGCTGGTCCTTTGCCTGCCTGTTTACCTGGTGGGCATGTCCTTTTTTGGAAAAAGTGCAATCAAGAGCTTGCGCAACGGCATTCCAAACATGAACGTCTTGATCTCTATTGGAGCAACTGCAGCATTTGCATACAGCCTGATGGGGACGTTGATGGGACAAGGAGAACAGTACCTGTTCTATGAAACTGCAGCCACCATCATCACGTTGGTATTTTTTGGAAACTACCTGGAAGATGCATCGATGCAGTCGACACAACGTGCACTCAAATCCCTGATCAAATCACAAAAGGTCATGGCCAACATGATCGCCTTCGACGAACACCATCAGGAAGTCATCTTCCCGATTGAGAACACACAACTCAAAGTAGGCGATCTCATTTTGGTAAGAAGTGGCGAACAGGTCCCGATCGATTGTAAAATCTTATGGGGCGATGCACATGTGAACGAAGCTTTGCTCACGGGAGAAAGCATTCCTGTGCACAAACTGGCCAAGGATAAATTGATCGGAGGAAGCATTGTGGAATCAGGATCCGTCAAAGCGCAGGTCACAGCAGTTGGCGACGACACCGTGCTTTCCGGAATACTGAACATGGTGAAACAGGCACAGGGTGAAAAACCACCCATTCAAGACCTGGCCGATAAAATCAGCGCCGTTTTTGTCCCATTGGTTGTCGGCATTGCACTGCTCACCTTTGCTGTCAACTACATCCTCCTGAGCAAAGACCCGGCCGTATCATCTGTGTTTACAGAAGCACTCATGCGCAGCATCGCCGTTTTGGTGATTGCCTGCCCTTGTGCAATGGGACTGGCAACGCCGGCCGCCATAGCAGTGGGACTCGGAAGAGCTGCATGCAATGGCATCCTTTTTAGAAACGCAACCAGCCTTGAAAACTTCAAGCACATCCGTCAAATCGTTTTTGATAAAACAGGAACACTCACTACAGGAGCATTCAAACTTTCTGAATACAATATCCTGGATACACCCGAAGATGAATGGAAGCGTATCGTGTATTCATTGGAAAAATATTCCAATCACCCCATTGCACAATGCATCGCCAGCAGTTTCAAAACCAAAGAAGAGATCCGGTGGAAAACAATTGAAGAGGTCAAGGGAATTGGCATGAACGGCGTGGATCAGGAAGGCAACGCATACTGGGCAGGATCGTTCAAACTGGTGAATGGAAAAACAAACGAGCACCATCATAATGTTTACTTGCTCAAGAACGAACAACTCATCGGATGGATTGATGTAGAAGATGAAATTCGTCCCGAGGCAGCCGGTGTGATCAACGCCCTCAAAGCAAAAGGACTGAAAACCATTCTGCTCAGCGGTGATCGTCAGGAAAAATGCGATAAGCTCTCGCGTACCTTGGGCATTGACGAAGTCATTGCGGAACAAAGTCCCGAGCAAAAATTAGAAAAAATTGCCAACCTGAGCGCAAGCGCTCCTACGGCCATGGTCGGCGACGGCATTAATGATGCTCCAGCTCTGGCCAAGGCTACAATCGGTATTTCATTGAGCGAAGCTTCGCAGCTGGCCATTCAAAGTGCACAAGTCGTACTGATGAGTTCCGGTTTGAAAAAACTGACGACTGCTTTGGGACTAGGAAAAGCGACCTTCATCACCATCAAAGAAAATTTATTCTGGGCATTTTTCTACAACATCATCGCCATACCCGTCGCGGCTTTTGGATTCCTGACGCCTACGTTTGGTGCACTGGTGATGGGACTCAGCGATGTGGTGCTGGCTGCGAATTCAGTTCGACTCTTCTTTAAAAAAGTGTCCTGATGCCTTTGCACCCATCACCCGCAGAACTGTTGAAGCAGTATTGGGGACATGCTCAATTTCGACCGCTGCAAGAAGACATCATTCAATCGGTACTGGATCAACACGACACGCTGGCAGTGCTGCCAACAGGAAGCGGCAAGTCCATTTGCTTTCAGGTTCCCGGTTTATCGTTGGGGGGATGCTGCATCGTGATCTCACCATTGGTGGCACTGATGGAAGATCAGGTAGCGCGACTCCAATCCATGGGGATTTCTGCTGCTGCGTTGATTGCCGGAACCAGTGCTCAAGATGTTCATGCCATGCTCCAGCAATGCGCTGAAGGCGATCTGCAATTTTTATATGTTTCGCCAGAGCGACTGGAAAACGATCGGTTCATGAATGAGCTTTCAGACCTACCCATTACCCTTATTGCCATTGACGAAGCCCATTGCATTTCCCAGTGGGGCTATGATTTTCGTCCCTCCTATTTACACATCGCCCGCATTCGGGAGCGACTTCCCCACGTGCGCATGATTGCACTTACTGCATCTGCCACAAAAAAAGTTCAAACGGATATTGCCGATAAACTCGGTTGGAAGTCGCACCAATTCTTCATGGGCTCCTTCGAACGAAAAAATCTTTCCTATGCCACAGAAAACACCGGCGATAAAATAAACGCCACTTTGAAGTGGCTGAAAAAAATTCCCGGCTCAGCAATTGTATACTGCAAAACCAGAAGAAAAACCAAGGAGATTGCCGACCTGCTTCGCTTGCATGGTATCGAATGCGACTATTTCCATGCCGGACTGGACCGTGATACACGAAAACTCAAACAAACAAGTTGGATCAACAGCCACACCAGCGTGATGGCCTGCACCAATGCATTTGGAATGGGAATAGATAAACCCAATGTGCGACTAGTGATCCACGTTGATGTACCCGATTGTTTGGAAAGCTACTACCAGGAAGCAGGTCGCGCTGGAAGAGATGAACAACCTGCCCATGCCGTATTGCTGTACACAGATACAGAACTTGACGAACTGCGTCGGCTTCCTGAGGTGAAATATCCTCCCATGTCAGTCATCCGTACCGTTTATCAGTCCCTTTGCAACTACCTGCAATTGCCCGTAGGGAGCCGCGCCGGGGAATACTATGATTTCGATATGGAAGCTTTTTTAAAACGGTTCCCAGTGTCTGCCAGCGATACGTTGAATAGTTTACAGGCACTTCGGCAGGAACAGGTGATTGCCTACATCGATAAAGTATTTCAGTCGTCGCAGGTAGAATTTATCGCCGACCGACAAGGCATCGAAGATGCAGAACAGTTTCATCCTGAACTTGAATCGCTGATCAAAGCTTTGCTGAGAAGCTATGGAGGCATTCTGGACTTCTCCGTATCGATTCAGGAAACAAAATTGGCTTGGCAATTGGGGACCGGTATCACAGAAATACGTGAACAACTCATCCGATTGGATCAACTCGGAGTGATTGCGTATTCTCCTCGAAAAGAAACACCGCAGGTATGTTTGCTGCAGGACAGAATCAACAGCGCTGAACTTTCCATCGATCATGCACGGTATTTATTGCGAAAAAAAGAATATGCACACCGCATTGCATGCGTGATCGACTATGCAACAAGCAATGCGTGTAAATCAAGTTTCATTTCCTCCTATTTTGGAGCCGACCACCAAAACGAATGCGGCATCTGCAGCAGTTGTCGTAAAAAGGCTGCTTCAACCATACCCTTAACCGATTTGAATCGTTGCGCAACGCTCATTCGTCAACACTTGGCGGATGGAACTAAAACCAGAGAACAATTGACAACGGCAACTGGGCATTCGGAAAACGCAGTCCGAGATGCACTTTTATTCTTGAAAAACGAGGCAATAATTGAGATGAATCCGGATGGTAGCATCTCCCTAAAATAGAAAAGGGCCTGGATAGAAATCCGGCCCATATAAATCCAATATCCTATGAAAAACCGAGACGAAGATATACGCTAGATTTTATAAATACTAATAAAATCACAATAAAATTACCCACGATCTAATAGCGTGCTTTTCAATTATTTAGCACTTAAATTTCCTCTTCCCGCTCGAGCATGAGGATTGCGCTTTGGGGGACAATGTAGTATTTCGCGCCTTCATACAGTACTTCCGTGGCCCCGCTCAAGAGGAAAATGGCCAAATCACCTTCTTTCGCCTGAAGCGGAACATACTTGACTTTTTCTTCATCGGATTTCCATACCTCATCTTCAACGGGCATGGGAATAACAAAACCCGGACCTGTTTTTATGACAACACCTTGTTGAACTTTCTCTTTTTCCTGAACGCCAGGAGGCAGATAGAGTCCGCTTTCCGTTTTTTCATCTGGTTTGGATGGACGAATCAACACCCGGTCGCCAATGACCACAAGCTTCTTGAATGTATTATCGGAAGTGATGTGCAGTGCTGGCATTGTTTTGTTTTGGCACAAATTTCAAGAATGGGACGCTGTTTAACAAAATTTTATTGTCCTGCAATCGGAAATGTAGAAGTTAGTAATTTTATTTGTCTAAAACCATTCCACATGTCCACCTCCAAACCCAAAGTCCTGCTCTGCGAAGACGATCCCAACCTGGGAACAGTCCTCAAAAATTTTCTTGAACTGAACGATCTTGACGTGGTACTGGAAAGAGATGGACATCTTGGACTGGCAGCATTTCAGCGGGAAAAATTTGACATCTGCCTGTTGGATGTGATGATGCCCAAGATGGATGGATTTGCACTGGCTGAAGATATCCGCGACATCAATCCGGATATTCCGCTTTTTTTCCTTTCTGCCAAATCGATGAAGGAAGACCAGATCAAAGGGTACAAACTGGGTGCAGACGATTACATCACCAAACCATTTGATTCAGAATTGTTGCTGTTTAAAATCAAAGCGATTCTCAAGCGCAACGAAGAGCAATCGCGTGAGCAGGAAAACATAGAATACGATCTGGGTAAATACCATTTCATTCCTAAGCTCAGAGAACTTTCTTCCGAAGCAGGAAAAATCACGCTGTCCCCAAAAGAAAACGAATTGCTCAAAATGCTGAGCGAATACAAGAATGATCTCTTGCCCCGCGAATTGGCATTGAAAAAGATATGGGGCAATGATAATTACTTCAACGGCAGGAGCATGGACGTCTACATTGCCAAGCTAAGAAAGTACTTGAAGGACGATGAGAACGTAGAGATCGTCAACATTCACGGAAACGGATTCCGTTTGCTGGAAAAATAACATCAGAACAAGAGGTTATCGTTGGGCTTGGATGGTCGTCGACCCATGTGTTCATACGCTTTTGAAGTAACCTCTCTGCCCCTCGCTGTACGTTGTAAAAATCCTTGCTGAATCAGAAAAGGCTCGTACACATCTTCGATGGTGCCGGGTTCTTCGCCTACTGCTGTAGCAATGGTCCCTAGTCCCACAGGTCCCCCTTTGAATTTATCAATGATGGTGCCCAAGATGCGGTTGTCCATTTCATCTAAACCGAATTCATCCACCTGCAGCGCTTTCAATGCGTGGCGGGTGATATCGAGAGTGATGACGCCGTCTCCCAACACCTGCGCAAAGTCGCGCACCCGCTTGAGGAGTCCGTTGGCTATGCGCGGCGTAGCTCTGCTACGCCGCGCAATCTCTTTCGCAGAATCCGAAGTGATGCGGGTGGATAAAATGCCGGCAGAACGGACAATGATTTTTTCCAGCACTTCGCTGGTGTAGTATTCAAGACGCGATTTGATTGCAAAGCGTGAAAGCAAGGGTGCAGTCAGCAAGCCGCTGCGCGTGGTTGCGCCGATCAACGTAAAGGGATGCAGGTTGATCTGGATGGTTTTGGCGCTGGGACCACTATCGATCATGATATCGATTTTATAATCCTCCATTGCCGAATAGAGATACTCTTCGACCACAGTACTCAATCGATGGATCTCATCAATGAACAAAACGTCGTGCGGTTCAAGGCTGGTAAGGAGCCCCGCCAAATCTGCTGGCTTTTCGATAACGGGACCAGAAGTTTCTTTGATGTTGACGCCCATCTCGCGCGCTACAATACGGGACAAGGTCGTTTTTCCCAGTCCCGGAGGACCATGAAACAATACGTGATCGAGCGACTCCGCCCGCATCTTTGCTGCACGGATGAAGATGTTCAAATTCTCAATGATCCCAGGCTGACCGGAGAAATCATCCAAGGACGAAGGACGAATTGAATTTTCAAATTCAAAATCACCTGAAGCAGATGAGTGCGAGGAAGGATCCAAATATGGATTCATGCTTTCGAAATTACACTTAAAGGATTACATCACCACATTGATCATCTTGTTCTTCACATAGATGATCTTCTTAGGGGATTTTCCCTCCAACCATTTGATGACGACTGCATCCTGCATGACGATGGATTCAATTTCGGATTGAGATAAGTTGATGTCCAGCAACAGGGTTGTACGGGTTTTGCCGTTGATGGCAACCGGATATTCCTTGGAGCTCTCTACCAAATAGTGTTCTTCAATGGCCGGATAAGAAGCATCCAACACGGATCCGGAATGCCCGAGTGCCGACCATAACTCTTCGGCCACGTGAGGGGCATAAGCGGCAATGACTACGACCAGTTTTTCCAAAAGCTCGCGCGAGTGACAGTCCTGATCGGTGAGTTCGTTCACCGCAATCATCAATCCCGATACTGCTGTATTGAAAGAGAAACGGGCGGTGTCTTCTTCTACTTTTTTGGCGACTTTATACAATGATTTCCAGGATGCATCGGTTGCTGGAGCATCCGTTACCCTCCAGCCTTTTTCAGTATCATAAAACAATCGCCAAAACTTCCGCATGAATCGATGCACCCCTTCAATGCCCTTGGTATCCCAAGGCTTGTCCTGATCGATTGGTCCCAAAAACATTTCATACATCCGGAAAGTATCGGCACCGTATTTTTCTACGATTTCATCCGGGTTGACCACATTGAAGTAGCGTTTGCTCATTTTTTCAAGACGACCTCCACAGGTGAACACACCATTCTCCGTAATGAACGTTGCGTCATTGAAATCCGGCTTCCACTGTTTGAATCGCTGGGTATCCAGCACAAACCCGTCTACCAGGCTGACGTCCACATGCAATTCGTCGGTTTCATATTGATCCTTCAAACCGGAAGAGACAAATTGTTGGGTACCCCGGATACGGTACACCAGTCGGGAGTCGCCACCAATCTTCCCCTGATTCAGCAGGCGCTTGAACGGTTCATCAAAACCGATGTGACCCAGATCGAACAAGGCTTTGGTCCACATTCTGCTGTACAAAAGGTGTCCCACCGCATGTTCTGTTCCTCCTACGTATAAATCGACTTGTCCCCAGTAATCACTGGCAGTGCGGCTGCAAAATTCTTGCTCATTGTGTGGATCCATGTACCGCAAGAAATACCAGCTGCTTCCCGCATAACCGGGCATGGTATTGACTTCACGGTTGCCATCGGCAACCGTTACCCATTCCGGCAAATTGGCCAAAGGTCCCTGACCTTCAGGTCCCGGTTTTAAATTTTCCAGCTGCGGTAATTCCAGCGGGAGTTCAGAAACGGACAAAGGGACCGCAACTTCCCCTTTCCAGACAATGGGAAAGGGTTCGCCCCAATAGCGTTGCCGACTAAACGCCGCATCCCGCATCTTATAATTTGTTTGCCGATGCGCAATTCCCATCTGCTCCATCCGAGCAATGCTGACTTCAATGGCATCTTTCATCAGCAATCCGTTCAGGAAGTCGCTGTTCTCCAATCGTGCTTCCTTGGTCGGGTTGGCATCTGTTCCATCGTAAAATGCTCCTATTATGTTGGTGATTGGAATTCCAAAATGTTTGGCAAAGCGAAAATCACGTTCGTCGCCACACGGTACAGCCATAATGGCGCCAGTACCGTATCCTGCAAGCACATATTCACTGATCCAAATCGGAATGGGTTGTCCGGTAAACGGATGACTGCAGTACGAACCGCTGAAGACACCAGTGATCTTTTTTTCCGCCATCCGCTCGCGCTCGCTTCTGCTGTTCACATTCGCGATGTAGTCCTCTACAGCCTGAGCAGATTCGGAGGTTTTGAGAGATTCAACCAGTTCATGCTCTGGCGCAATCACCATGAAGTCGACTCCAAAAATGGTGTCGGGACGAGTCGTATACACCTTGAATGAACGGCCCGTAATGCCCATGATTTCAAAATCGATTTCTGCCCCGTAACTTTTTCCGATCCAGTTGGATTGCATTTCTTTCATGCTATCGCTGAAGTCGACTGTTTCCAGTCCCTTCAATAACCGTTCCGCATATTCCGTGATGCGCAAATACCATTGGCGGAGTTTCTTTTTAACCACCGGGTGGCCGCCCCGTTCGCTCACACCATTGATCACTTCATCATTTGCCAGGACAGTCCCCAATGCCTCGCACCAGTTTACTTCACCCACACCGGAATAAGCAAGACGGTAATGCATGAGCACATCGGACTGCTGCTGCGGATCAAATGATTTCCATTCTTCAGCTGTGAAACGAATGGCAGTATCGCCCGGACATCCGTGCTGCTGATTTCCTTCGGTTTCGAATATGGAAATCAATTCTGCAATCGGACGCGCCTGCTGCCGATGACGGTCGAACCAACTTTCAAACAACTGCAAAAAAATCCACTGCGTCCATTTATAATATGAGGGGTCAGAAGTGCGGACTTCCCGAGTCCAATCATAGCAAAAGCCAATTTTATCGAGTTGCGATCGAAACGTGTCGATGTTGTTGTGTGTAGAAATGGCTGGAGGGATGCCATGCTCAATGGCGTATTGTTCGGCAGGCAATCCAAAAGAATCATACCCCATAGGGTGCAGTACATTAAACCCCTTGAGGCGTTTGTACCGGCTGTATACGTCACTGGCGATGTATCCCAGGGGATGACCGACATGGAGTCCCGCACCACTGGGGTAGGGAAACATATCGAGTACATAGCATTTGGGTCGACTCACATCATTGCGTACACTGTATACGGCGTTGTCTCTCCATCGCTCTTGCCATTTTCGCTCGATTTCCCTGAAAGCATATTCCATTGTGCGTGCCGTAAGATGAGCGGCAAAAATACGCAAACGCTTTAAAATCGCTATTTTTGAAGATCATTTGAGGAAAAGCATGAGCGAACAGAGCAGATCATCGATGAAGAGAAGCAAGCCATCGTATTTCATGGCCATATTGGGAGTAGCATTGGTCTTGTTTATTTTGGGTCTATTGGGATGGCTGATCATCAATGCAACAAAACTGGAAAGCTATTTCAAAGGAAGTGTCCAGGTCAACGCATTCATCCGCGACGGCTCTCCACAACGCGAAATTGACCTGGTATTGAAATCCATTGCTTCAAAACCCTATGCGCGAAATGTTGAGTTGGTGACCAAAGATGCTGCCCGTGCAAAATTCATCGGCGACGGCAACGAAGACTGGCATCAGGTACTCGACTACAATCCATTGCCCGCAAGCATTGACTTCTACCTTGAACCGGATTATGTGAATAAAGACAGCCTGAATGCAATCACCAAACAGATCACTAAGAATTTCATCGTAAGCGAAGTCAAATATCCCGATGCCGTAGTGAGCAACCTGAACAACATTGTTCGGAAAACAGGATACTTCCTCTTGTCACTTGCAGGAATACTGGCGCTGATCGTGATCATTCTGATCGACAATACCATTAAACTGGCGATGTTTTCAAACCGCTTCCTCATCAAGACCATGCAAATGGTGGGAGCAACCCGCTGGTTCATTTCTAAACCCTTTGATCAAAAAGCAATTGCCAATGGTTTTGGCAGTGCTGCCATCGCTATAGCCGGAATTGTAGTGATCATTTATGGGGTAGAGAATTGGTGGCTACCAGAAATCAAAGCGCTGCGGGACAACACGATGTTATTCCTGCTGTTTTTTACGCTGATCATCATCGGCATTTCCATTACCTTCCTCAGTACCCACAGAAGTGTAGTGAAATACCTGAAGATGAAACTCGATGATCTTTATTGAAACCCGAAATATGGAAAAGAAAAATAATGTCTTGTTTGAAAAAAGCAACCTCACGTGGATGCTTGTCGGTGCAGTGATCATTGTGCTGGGATTTTTACTGATGGCGGGGGGTAAAAACGACGACCCGAATGTATTCGATGAATCTCAGGTGTACAGCACAACCCGGATCACCATTGCGCCTATTCTCATTGTCATTGGATTGCTGGTTGAAGTGTACGCCATCATGAAAAAGTCCAAGTGATCCGAAGCACCCCATCATGAGTACTGTCGAAGCCATTGTGCTGGCTATCATTGAAGGCATAACCGAATTTCTGCCCATCTCCTCCACAGGGCATATGGCTATTGCGTCGGCATTCTTTGGATCAGAAGACGATCCGTTTACTAAACTGTATTTGGTTGTCATCCAATTCGGGGCAATTCTGTCGGTAGTAGCTGTGTACTGGAAAAAGGTGGTGGACTTCAAGAACCTTGGTTTCTATGGAAAACTTTTCATTGCCTTAATTCCTTCGGTAGTGGCGGGACTAGGACTGGTGCGCTACATCAAATCCGCTCTGGGCAACACACTCATGATTTGCATCATCATGGTTGCGGGTGGTATTGTCTTGCTGATGCTAGATACCTGGTTCAAGGATGGAGGCAAAACCGAGGAAAAGGAAATAAGTTTTAAGAACGCCTGGTGGGTGGGATGCTTTCAAGTCCTCGCCGTTATGCTGCCGGGCTTGAGCCGGTCAGCAGCCACCATCATCGGCGGTATGCAGCAAAAATTATCGCGACCCTTAGCGGCTGAGTTTTCATTTTTTCTGGCCATCCCTACCATGCTGGCCGCGACGTTGAAAAGCCTCTATGACATTTGGAAAGAGGAGCCGGCATTATTGAACTTCGAAGGACTCCAAACAATTTTAATCGGCTCAGTTGTTTCGTTTGCAGTGGCGTTGGCAGCCATTCGTTTCCTGATCCGCTATCTTCAAAAAAATGGGTTCCGTGTCTTTGGTTGGTACCGGATAATCGTCGGCACTACGCTAATTATGCTTATCTTGATGGGTAAGCTGTAGCATATGAATAAAAACAGGAAGGTCCATACCGCCTGGGCCATGTACGACTGGGCAAATAGTACATATAACCTGGTCATCACCTCCACCATCTTTCCTGCTTACTACGTTGCGGTTACCTCCAACAAAGAAAACATTGAAGAGTCGTATGTGAACTTCTTTGGATTGGAAATCATCAATACCGCCCTTCAGAACTATGCCCTGGGCATTGTTTTTCTGATTGTGGCCATCGCCTCGCCTATTCTTTCATCGATTGCCGACTACCGAGGAAATAAGAAAGCCTTTATGAAGGGCTTCACCTGGCTGGGTTCTATGTCCTGCATGGCCCTGTTTTTTTTCACGCCTGAAAGAATTGAATGGGGAATCCTCTTTTTCTCCATCGCAGCCTTGGGATTCTGGAGCAGCCTGGTGTTTTACAATTCCTATCTCCCCGATATTGCCGAGCCGCAGGACCGGGATAAAGTAAGCGCAAAAGGATTTGCGCTCGGATACATTGGGAGTGTGCTGCTGCAATTGGTTTGCTTTGTGATTATTCTCCAACCGGGCTGGTTTGGTTTGGGGACAGAAGACAAGACAATTGGCGCCCGCGTCTCTTTTCTACTGGTCGGAATCTGGTGGCTGGGCTTTGCCCAAATACCCTTCTCGGTGCTTCCCAACAACACCCAATCAAACAAGCAACTCAAAAAACACGTGCTGGTCAACGGTTTCCATGAATTAAAACTGGTTTGGGATCAGGCCAAGCAGATCCCTGCACTCAAGCGTTTTTTATTGTCATTCTTTTTATTCAGCGTAGGGGTTCAGACGGTTATGCTGGTCGCAGCCAGCTTAAGCAAAAAAGAAATTTTCCCAAAAGATGAAGATGAACCCAAGCTGTTGATGACCATCATCCTCATTCAGCTGGTTGCGATGGTGGGTGCATTGATCATGAGTCGCCTCACCAAATTCATTGGAAATATCCCCACCCTCATGGTGGCCGTTACCATCTGGATCGGTATTTGCATCTGGGGATACTTCATCTACTCCCAGACCCAATTTTACATCCTCGCGTTTTTTGTGGGACTGGTCATGGGGGGCATCCAAACCATTGGAAGAAGTACGTATTCCAAACTCATCCCGCCAACGGCCGATACCACCTCGTATTTCAGCTTCTATGATGTTACAGAAAAAATAGCCTTGACCATCGGCTTGCTGTTGTTTGCCCGAAACGAAGAACTGACCGGTAGCATGCGCAATTCCATCATCGTGCTCATGGTATTCTTCATCCTCAGTTTCTTTGCACTATTGCATACCCGAAAAGCAGTTACCCGAAAAGATTATGCAGCTTTATTCAATTGATGCCGGCCGATTCAAGCTCGACGGCGGAGCCATGTTCGGCGTAGTTCCAAAATCCATGTGGAACAAACTCAATCCTTCCGATGAAAACAATCTCTGCACCTGGGCACTGCGTTGCCTGTTGGTCATCGATGGCGAGAAAAAAATATTGATCGATACCGGTGCCGGAAACAAGCAATCGGAAAAATTTTTCAGCCACTACCAACCGCACGGAGAAAGCGATTTGCTGAGCTCATTGAAAAAAGCAGGCGTCTCGCCAGAGGACATCACCGATGTCATCCTAACGCATTTGCATTTCGATCACTGCGGTGGAGCCGTTTCCTTGATCGATGGAACGCTTCAGCCCACGTTCCGCAACGCCACTTACTGGACCAATGAACGCCACTGGAACTGGGCCATTGATCCCAACCCACGAGAAAAGGCATCGTTCCTGAAAGAAAATATCCTTCCCCTCATGGAACACCATCAATTGAAATTCATTGAAGAACCGAATTCGGGAACAACTCGGTTCAGCGAAAACATGGACATCCTCTTTACCCAGGGACATACCCGCTCCATGATGCTGCCCATGATTCGGTACAAGAACAGAAGAATCGTGTTCATGGCCGATCTGATTCCGTCATCCTTTCATGTTCCCCTTCCTTTTATCATGAGCTATGACCTGTTTGCGTATACTACGCTGATTGAAAAAGAATTGTTTTTAACGGAAGCAGTGGCTCAGGACTATGTACTGTTTTTTGAACACGATCCAAACACGGAATGCGCAACAGTGCAGCATACCGAAAAAGGATTCAGAGTCAAAGCGACATTTGATCTGACCAAATGTTGATCAGTTGAACTTCATCATGGAACGCAGTGGATAACGCAGGTTGCGGTAGCCCATCATGTCGACTTTCACGCTGCCCACGGTAATGGGACTTTCAATGCGAAGCGGTATGCGATTGAAATCGTTGGAGACCCAAACGGTCATCAACTCTCCTCCCTCAAAAATGGTCCCCCGTATCAGCATGGGCTTGAATTTGATGGCATTGAACTTACCATACCGCGTTTTGATCACCTCTTTCCCCAAAAAGCGGATATAAATATTGTGCACCTGATCATCCAAGAACATGCTGAATGGAATCTTGTCGCCAATCTTGTACTGGGAAAAATCAATATTACGGGCAAAGTAGATGGAACTGAGCACATCCTGCATGCATGCGTTGATTGGATACGTTCCTTTTGTAGAGATGGCCTTTTGTTCGTCATGAAAAAAGTTAACGAGTTCATCTTTACGGAATCCACCTTCTTCCACTTGGCGCACAAATCGCATGGGCTTGAGTGAAGCCGTATCGATATACGTTTCATACCGATCCCTTACCCGAAAAATCCAGTCGTAGGAAGGATTGGAAGTTCCCAATCCCACAATGTGATAGGCCGGTGTGTTGTTGAGTCGCGTATTGCTCACCGTAAACGATGCCGTGCCGGCATCTACGTACAATCCGATTACATTATAAAAAACCTTGTAGGTAATCACCTCTCCTGCTTGAAATGAAAAATTATTCGTGATACAGAAATCATTGCCTTCACTGAGCTGTATACTCATCAGGCTGAAGAAAAAAATCAGAGTGTAGTGACGAATGCGGTGCACGATGCAAAGATATGCTTTGTCAAATTTTTTTTCCTAAGGAAAAGGGTCGATAAAACAAGTACAACAGTGCTCCTAAACAAGCCGGCACGATCATGTTGATGAACCATATCCAAGAACTTCCGATGGTCACTTCCAGTAAATGCTCACGTGCTGAGGGAATCAACAGGGCGCCCAATTGCCACCGCAATCCCAATTCCACAATCGAAAATGTAGGAATAATGGATAACATCAACAGAAAAACGGGGATGAACACCAGCACTTCTAACCAGGAAATATCCGCCAGAACATACAGGACCCAGGCATATTGTATAAGAAATATACCATACCTCAATAAAGCAAGCGAAAGCGCTTTGAATAACCATCCGCGTGGCAATTGTCCGAGGTAGCTCCATCTTTCTTTATACGCATCAAGTACCCTCCACTGCAATAATCGATGGATCAATCCCGGTGAACCAAAATAGAGCGCAATCGTCAGCACAGCAAAAAAGAATGAAACAACAGACAAGAACAACCAGCTCCAGTTCCATAATCCAGTTTGGCTTACATCGGCTCCACTCCAAAGAATGTACAGAACCGCAATTTCTCCCATAACCAGTGTGATGCAAAGCTGTGCGAGGTTCCCAATGAATACCGTTGCGGCACCCGCAGGACGGGAAGCGGGAGGAAGGAATAAGGCGCGGCCCACCCACTCACCCATCCGATTGGGCGTGACAACGGACAACGCGATTCCACCCAAGACCGATTTGAATGCAAATCCGTCTGTGATTTCCTGGGTAGAGCGCATCAAGAGTTTCCACTTGATGGCTTCCAGGTACCACTGCAGCAACATGAGCAGAATTGGAAATCCCAATAAAAAATACCAGCGATCCTGCAACAGGGTTTGCCAAGCAAAACGCTTCCATTCCCCTTGTTGATTCAGTTGTTGTACGATTCCCCAGCTGAGAAACAGGAAGAGCAGTGGTCCTACCCCCCAATTGAGGATTATTTTGATATTTTTGTTCAAATGCCCCATCACAACGGCAAAAGTAATCCCGCTTGACGCAGAAACGAAAAATCATTTTAGGCATTGATCCCGGAACCGTGATCATGGGGTTTGGCATTTTGGCCTGCGATGGCAATCGGCTGAGCATGTTGGATATGGATGTTGTGAAACTCAACGGGAAAAAGGATATGTTTGAACGACTGGGCATCATCAACCAAACGATTCAATCGCTGATTGAACGGTACCAGCCCACTGCCGTGGCCATCGAGGCTCCTTTTTTTGGAAAGAATGTTCAGAGCATGTTGAAATTGGGAAGAGCACAAGGTGTAGCCATTGCTGTGGCCATGTCTAATCAGATACCGGTTTCAGAATATTCTCCCAAAAAAGTAAAACAATCCATAACCGGAAACGGCAACAGCGATAAAGAACAGGTATGGAAAATGCTCAATCGCATTGTCCCTCTCAAACACACACTCCGGTACTACGATGCATCTGACGCATTGGCCGTTGCGGTCTGTCACCATTTTGCCCAGCATGGAACCATACCTTCAGCGCCCACAAAGAAGAAAAAGGCCGCACGTGCAGTCTCCTCTTGGGAAACATTTTTAAAAAACAATCCAGAACGGTTGCGTAAATAAACGGAACAATCTGATCATGCAGTCAAGTGCTGTAAAATACGCTGCTGAGCATCCGCCAACTCTTCGGCGGTAGGCTTGAGTTTAGGGCGCGTAAAATTTAAATCACCCGCCGAATCAATGGGCACGATATGCAGGTGGGCATGCGGCACTTCCAATCCTACTACTGAAAATCCACAACGCTTGCACGGAAACGCCTTTTCAATAGCCTGTGCGATGGGCTGGGCAAAGACCAACATGGCACTGAGTTCATCCTGATTCAGCTCATACAGCTTATCCACTTCTCGTTTGGGAACCACCAACGTGTGGCCATGGACCAAGGGAAATACATCCAAAAAGCAATAAAACAATTCGTTTTCTGCAATGCGGTAGGAAGGAATTTCACCCGCAATGATCTTGGAAAAAATGGAAGCCATACTCAAACACTGATGTGGTCAATGGTGAAAATCAATTTTCCATTGGGGGCCTGGATCTCTGCTTCGTCGCCGACTTTCTTCCCCAACAATCCTTTTCCGATAGGAGAAGTCACCGAAATTTTTTGCTGTTTCAGATCCGCTTCTTTTTCAGAAACAATTTGATAGGTAACGGATTTTTGGGTGGCCCTGTTGGTGATGGTGACTTTGGTCAGAATGGATACTTTGCTGGTATCAATTGTCGCGGTATCTACTATACGGGCGTTTACCAGTTCGGTTTCCATGCGACTAATCTTGGCTTCCAAAATTCCCTGGGCTTCTTTGGCAGCATCGTATTCTGCATTCTCTTTCAGATCTCCTTTTTCGCGTGCTTCTGCAATAGCTTTTGAAGCGGCCGGCCGCTCAACAGCCTTCATGTGCTGCAATTCAGCTTTCATCTGATCTAACGTCTCTTTTGTTACGTACAATATGCTCATACGGTAGTTTTTCAGTTTGGCGATGAGAAAAAAAGAGCAACGCCTCAGTAAAGACCGAAGCGTTGCCGAAATGCAAATATAACCAATTTTGAATCTTAGAGCATTCCGGCAGCCTCCAGCTTCCTGGCCAGTACATCTGCCATCTTGAACAAGGCCTCATGAGAATACCCCGCAATGTGCGGGGTTACGATGACCTGATCGTAATCCGTGAGCAACCTGAGCTGCTCTTTTTCTGCCGCTGAAAAATGTGCAAGATCTTCATTTTCAAGTACATCAATTCCTGCACCGGAGATCTGCCCTTCGCGCAAGGCTCCAAGCAATGCGTCTGTGTCTATCACGCTACCGCGACTGGTATTGATGAGCAGCGGTTTCCGTCTGAGCATGTTGAAAAATTGGTCATTGACCATATGATGGGTCTCATCCGTGAGGGGTACATGCAGACTCACCACATCTGAATGCTCCAACAGTTCAGTTAATGCTACTTCGCGAATACCATCGTTTCCAATACCTTGTTTGTACTTATCGTACACCAAAACTGTCGCTTCAAAAGGCTGCAATAATTGAGCAAAACTGGAACCGGTGTTACCGTACCCAATGATGCCTACCGTTTTACCGCTCAGTTCCAATCCCCTGTTGGCCTCTCGTACCCAATTTCCTTGTTTAACGTATTGACTGGATACGATGATGCGGTGATAGAGCACGAGTACCAAACCAAGTGCATGCTCCGCTACAGCAGTGCAGTTGCCTTCGGGACTACTGAAACAGGCTATTTGCTTTGACTCTGCATATTCCACATCAATGATCTCCATTCCGCTTCCTAACCTGCCGATCCATTTCAAGTGTGCTGCACTATCCAAAATGGACGAATCGATAGATAAACGAGTCGACACAATTAAACCCGTATAATCACCGATGATGCGCTTCAACTCATCGTATTGAATGGATTCACGCACCTCCACTTCCCACTTCTTGCGCGAAAAAAAATCCGCCAGAAAAGGATGGGCCTTCGCCGTGATGAGAACGCGCTGTTTCACTTCATTTTATTTAGTAACATGACAAAATCGGCGACAGAAAGTTGTTCTGCACGCTTTGAAAATAATTCATCGTGAATTACCGTTGCATCAAAATACGACTTTAGCGGATTGCGCAATTGCTTTCTCCGTTGACCAAATGCAGCCTTCACCAATCGTACAAACTTATCGTGATCAGCAATCCCATATGGATTTCCTATGCTCTTCAGTACAATCACTCCACTCATGACCTTGGGAGGGGGCTTGAAGCATTCAGGCGACACATCAAACCGATAGTAGGTTTCAAAATATGCCTGCACAATTACACTGAGGATCCCATAATCTTTTGATCCCGGGGCTGCACAAATGCGTTCAGCAACCTCCTTTTGAAACATGCCGATCATGCGCTCCATCGATGCGCGCCATTCCACCACTCGAAACACAATTTGAGAGGAAATATTGTAAGGAAAATTACCGACCAGTGTAAACGTTTCTGAAAAAGGGTTCGGGATATCCAGAATGCTGCCTTCAATCAACTTTCCGTTTAACGCAGGATAGTTGGCAGATAAATAACTGATTTTTTCGCGGTCAATTTCAACTGCCTTAAAATCAATGTTCAGAATGGATAACAGGTGGCGGGTCAGTGCCCCTCCACCGGGACCAACTTCCAAGAGTCGCGCAAACGGTTCCTCTTTGAGAAGGCCTATGATCTGTTCACAAATTGCATTTTCGGTTAAAAAATGCTGTCCCAGCGACTTTTTCAGGGTGTACATGGACATCAAAAATAGCACAAAGATCCCCGTTTTCCTTGTACCTTTACCGCCCCAGATGGGGAGCACATGAGTACGAATAAACGACCGGTCATAGGCATTTCGTTGGGCGATTTGAACGGAATCGGCACCGAGCTGATTATCCGAACATTTTCCGATAGCAGAATTACTGAATTGTGCACTCCTATTGTCTTTGGTTCCAGCAAGGTGATCAATTTTTACCGAAAGCTGATGCCCGAGACAACCATCAACTGCAACAGCATCAAGGAAATCTCAAAAGCCCATCCCAAACAACTCAATGTATTCACCGTGTGGGAAGAAGAGGTAGCCATTGAGCCTGGTAAAGCCACAGAGACCGGGGGAAAATATGGTGTGCTCTCATTGCAGTCGGCAGTCGCAGCATTGAAGTCCGGCGAAATCGATGCCCTGATCACAGCCCCCTTGAATAAGCACACGATGCAATCGGGGGACTTTCAGTTTACCGGGCACACTCCCTACCTAAAAGAGGCCTTCAATGCCAAAGACGTCATCATGTTGATGACAGCAGCAAACATGAAGGTTGCCCTCCTGACCGAACACGTAGCGATCGGAGACGTAGCAAAACACATCAACAAAGAGCAGATCATTCAAAAAATCAACTTGCTGAAAACGTCGTTGAAAAAAGATTTTGGTATCGATCGGCCACGCATTGCAGTGTTGGGACTCAATCCGCATGCGGGGGATGAGGGACTGGTGGGCAGAGAAGAAAAAGAAATCATTCGTCCCGCAGTCCTTGAAGCGAAACGAAGCGACTGCATCGTCATGGGACCCTACAGCGCCGATGCATTTTTTGCACGGGGCCATCACGAAACCTTTGACGCCGTCTTGGCCATGTACCACGATCAGGGATTGATTCCCTTTAAATCCCTTGCACTGGGGGAAGGCACCAACTTTACAGCGGGACTTCCCGTGATCCGCACTTCACCCGATCACGGCACAGCATTTGACATTGCCGGCAAGAACATGGCCGATGAGTCTTCCTTTAGACAGGCCATTTATACAGCAATCGATATATATGAAGAGCAAAACTCCTTCGCAGAACGAACCAGCAATCCCCTTCGCAAAATCTCTGCACAGGTCGTTGCCAATGCAGTAGATGAAAAAATTGAAGAATAACTTTTATTGGAGCCATGTTCAAACGGCTCTTATTATTATTTTTTATCATCTTCTCAGTTTTTAATTCAAGATCACAAGACAGTGTGGGAATCACACTCAAGCCCAAGAAAAATCTTGTAAAGCTCAATGTTGTTGGCATTGCGTTAAGCGGACAATACGAGCGGTTGCTGACCCAACACATTGCCATTGGTTTTTCATACAAAACCATCCCATGGGGAGGTGTACCCTTTCGGTCCATGATTGGATCCCGCAACCCAAACACACAGGAAACTCTGAACAAACTGAATTTTTTTCACCACGCCTTCACTCCGGAACTGAGGTTCTATTTCGGAAAGAAAGGGTATGGAAAAGGATTTTATGTGTCGCCCTTTTATCGCAGCGCCAGTTACAGCGCTGGTGGATTGGGATTGGATTTTGTAACAGATAGTGGACTGGATGATACCTTGCGCTTGAGTGCGCGCATCCGACCGAGTTCTTTTGGATTGCTATTGGGTGCACAATGGAATCTTGGTAAACGATTTGTCCTTGACGTTCAATTTTTGGGTCCCCATTACGGAAGCAGTAAATTGAAAATAGAAGGGAAGCCCCAGTATGCCATGAGTGCAGAACAACAGGAAAATCTGGAGGCATTGGGACAACTCTTTGCTGAAGAAGCCAAAACCAGTTTGTCCAGTGCCGGTATTCCGTTTTTAAAAGAAACCGTCGTTAAACGCCCCGACAAAATAACACTGACCGCTAACAGTGTTTGGGCAGGTGTTCGAACCGGTATTTCGCTGGGATGGAGATTTTGATCCAGTCTATTTCTCTAAAAAAACATCGTTTTTCAGTCCCTTGTTGATTTCATAACCGTCGTAATACAACTCAATTCTTCCCTTTGTGGAGGGGGGTACTTTTTCTTTTTTACTCACCGAGCCGGGATCGTACTCAAACGTAATCCCTTTGGGTAATTTGTATTCTTTGGTGTTGAACAGAACGACCGTTTTATCAGGAAGTCCCCATTTTGCATATTTCCCATACTCCATCTCCATCTCATAGGTTCCGTTCTCTCGGGTTGTAGTGATGGACTTTCGGATCAGCATGCGTTGATCATCGACATACAGCGTAGTCAAGACAATATCCGATTCAGGATCATTGGGAATCAATTTTACAATAGCCAAATCTGCCCCCTTCCATTTGATCCTGCCGGAAGCCAATGCCGTTTGATTTCCGACTGCAAGCAGTGTGCCCATATTGACCTTGATGCCCCCTTTGGGAAGAACGGAAACTCCTTTTTCTTTTTTGATTCTGAACTGATCAGGGGAACGGTAGTATATGCGGACCGTCGACAGCGGTATTTTTAAAAATGCTACATCGGTTTTTAATTTGCCGACTGCTTCATAGTCTTTGACCGAAGTCAGCTTTGTCCGAAGTGCCTGCACTACTTCGTCGACTGACTGCGCTTGCAGCTTGACAGCAGCTGAAAAGAATAAAATTGAAATCAACAGGAAATGACGCATGTTCTTACAACACTTATTGACGTTAATCGTTCACCTTACAGAAAACTATCCGAATCGCGATAGGCCTTGATCAGCGCCAATTCCCCTTCTTTGCCTTTTATTGAATTACCATGTTCCATACCCATTATCCCCCTGAATCCTTTCTTGTGAATGTGCTTGAATATATTTTTATAATTCATTTCACCGGTAGTCGGTTCATTTCGTCCTGGATTATCTCCAATCTGAAAATATCCAATTTCTTCCCAGGTCTTATCGATGTTGGCCATGATATTTCCTTCATTGCGCTGCATGTGGTACATGTCAAACAGAATTTTACACGAAGGACTGTTGACCGCCTTGCAAATCATGTACGACTGTGTAGAATACCGTAAGAATAAATCCGGATTATCACTCAACGGTTCAAGCACCATTACCAATCCATGTTTCTCTAAAATTTCTGTCCCCCTGCGTAATGCATCGATCACATGTGCAGTTTGGATATCAAGCGGAATAGATCGATCGAAGTTGCCTGGAACCACGGTCATCCATTTTGCATTGCAGCGCTTGGCCACTTCTACTGCGGTCTTGCAATCACGGACAATCACATCCTTGAACTCTTGCTTGCCCGTTGTCAAACTCAATTTCCAATGCCACGAATCAGTTGTGATCACAAAAACGCCCATATTCATGTCCAGCTTTGCCAGTGTATCACCAATCTTTGATTGCATCTCGGTGGATCGGCCCATCATTCCGTTGTCCTCAATGGAGCGAAATCCGTGTTCATGACCAAATTTGATCTGATCAATGAAGTCACGACCAGCATGGGCAGCAAACATTCCATCATGAAAAGCATAATCCATGTTGAATGTGGCTGCTGCAGGAGCCTGCAGAAACGATGTGGAGGCAGAAGAAAACCCCGTCAATCCTGCTAAAGAGGTCAGCGCTGTACCCCGGATAAAATTTCTTCGTTGCATGAAGAGTTTTTTGGTGAAACGATGATTGATCGATACAATTTAATTAAAATTGTATCAAATACACGGTGTTGAATATAAATCCCCTGTGGTGCGGGTGTCTGTTGATCAGCGCGGTGCTGAATACCTCGGCGTTTTCTCAAAGTCGTCCCACTGAAACCATTCTCTTGCCCGGATCAGATGTACCCATGAAGCTCGTCAATATACCTGGCGGAACATTCACCATGGGTAAAAACAATGCGGCGCGCCAGAATGAGCGTCCCGCCAAAACCATTGCCATCTCCGGCTTTTGGATGGGCGCAGTAGAAGTCACGCATGATCAATTCAACGTCTTTTTCAGAAACGAAGAAATTTCACAGGGTTCAAAAGTGGATGCAGTAACGCGTCCAACGGCCCAGTATATTGATTTGAGTTGGAACATGGGAAAGGAAGGAGGATTTCCTGCCAACAGCATGAGCGTGGATGCCGCCATGGTGTTTTGTCGCTGGCTTTACCAACAAACAGGAATGTTCTATCGACTGCCCACAGAAGCGGAATGGGAATATGCCTGCCGCGCGAGCTCCACCACGTCCTATTTTTTTGGAAACGATGCTACTGTATTGGGACAATACGCTTGGTTCAAGTCCAACAGCAAAGGCAAGTACCAACGGGTAGGAACCAAAAAACCAAATGCATGGGGACTTTACGACATGCTGGGCAATCTCGCTGAATGGACTGCAGATCAATACGACTCTTCCTACTTGAACAACCTTGCAGATGGAACAGTAGATCCGTTGATCACCCCTGCTGCGCGTTACCCGCGAAGCATTCGCGGGGGTTCGTACCTGGACGATGCACCAACCTTACGATCGGGATACCGAAGTGCATCTCATCCCAGCTGGAACAAACGTGATCCCCAAATCCCCAAAAGCAGGTGGTGGCTGACCGATGGCATGTTCGTTGGATTTCGCGTAGTACGTCCCATCCATCAACCCTCTGCGGAAGAAGCAGAAAAATTCTATAAATTGTATCTGGGTAACTGACCCACTTAAAACCAAACCAATGGCACTTTCCAACAGAAGAAAATTTGTACACCAAACAGGACTCATCACCACGGGCATCGTAGCCGCTCCTGCCTTATCGCAAGCCAACTATTTTTCCGGTGCCACTGGAGAAATCAAAGTGGCCTTGATTGGATGCGGCGGACGCGGAACCGGAGCAGCAGTGCAGGCATTGAAGAGCAAACAAAACGTGAAACTCGTCGCAATGGCGGATGCATTCAAGGATCGATTGGATTCCGCTCTCAAAAATATTGTGAATGAACTCAGCGAGTCAGGTTTGCCCGCATCCATGGTGGATGTTCCGGCAGATCGGCAATTTGTTGGATTCGATGGATACCAAAAAGCGATCCCGTTGGCCGATGTGGTCATTTTGACAACTCCCCCCGGTTTTCGTCCCCTGCATTTTGAAGAGGCTGTCAAACAGAACAAGCACATCTTCATGGAAAAGCCGGTGGCGACCGATACCGAAGGCATAAAAAAAGTATTGACCATAGCGGAGCAGGCCAAAGCAAAAAAATTGAATGTGGTGGTGGGACTCCAACGCCACTATCAACATTCCTACCGGGAATTATTCAAGCGCAAAGAGATGATTGGTGAGATTACTTCTGCCCAAGCCTGGTGGAACAACGACGGCGTGTGGGTCAATCCCAGAAAACCCGGACAAACCGAAATGGAATACCAAATGCGCAACTGGTATTATTTCAACTGGCTCTGTGGCGATCACATCACCGAGCAGCACATTCACAATATTGATGTGGTGAACTGGTTCAAGGGATCCTACCCTGTTCGCGCCCAAGGCATGGGGGGCCGGGAAGTCAGAAAAGGAAAAGACCATGGCGAAATTTTCGATCATCACTATGTAGAATTTCATTATGCCGACGGATCGATTCTGAACAGTCAGTGCCGCCACATCAAAAGTACCATGTCAAAAGTGGATGAGTTGATCGTCGGCACCAAAGGAAAGATTTACTGCGGAGCAGCCAATATCAGAGACAACAAAGGTGCTGTCGTGTATCAATTCGATCGAAAAACCGAAAACGATCCGTATCAAAGTGAGCACGATGAACTCTTTGCAGCCATAGCAAAAGGAGAATATAGATTTGCAGATACAGAGAATGGCGCGAAAAGTACCATGACCTCCATTCTGGGAAGAATGGCTACATACAGCGGTAAAATGATCGAGTGGGATAAAGCCCTGCAATGCGGAATGGACCTTCAACCCACAGCTTATACCTGGGATACCCTACCGCGCTCCTTGCCCGATGCCAACGGAGAGTATAAAGTAGCCGTACCCGGAGTTACGAAGTTTTATTGATCTGTCCGGAACAGGTTCACCGGTAACCCTTCTGCTGAAAAGAGATTGGGCATGGATGTATTGGTGAATCCAAAGCGCACATCCACCGGTTCCTTGATTTCTGTACTGAACACCAGAACGGTTTTCCCTTCAATGATTGCTTTTGCCGGGACAAAACGACCATCCGATCCTGCAATCTGAAAGTCAGTCGGTGCACCTCCTTTTGATATCAATCCGTTGGGCACGTGATGGAAATGAATGCGAATCGCTCCCTTTTCACGGGTATGGCTGGCGTATTGAGGACTTTTGTAATGAAGTCCCGCAACACCATACGTATCACCCAACGCATAAGCAGCCAACCGTTCTGCTACTTCTTTTTTCAAACTGGGGTGAATGTCGTTGATATTGTCAACCAGATCGCTGATCACAACCATCCCTGTTTTGGAATGAGCTGCTGCCTGCGTCTGTGCTTCCCGGAGGAATGCAGCATTGATGTGTGTATCGCCATAGGCATAAGGTGCAATTTGTACAAAATAAAACGGGAACCGATTGTTCCATGCTGATCTCCAGCTTTCAATCATGGACGTGAATAAACGACGGTATCCCCAATGAGTACCCACGTTGCTTTCTCCCTGGTACCAGATCACACCCGCAATCGCGAAGTTGGTCAGCGGATGAATCATGGCATTGTAGGCTTCTCCACGAATATGCGGCCACCATTGTGAGGGCTGCAATTGCTCTGCAGCTTTTCGTAAATCAGGATCGTTGTATACCAATTCAGCGGGCGTCCATACTTCAGCCGGCGTTCCGCCCCAATTGCTGTTGATCAATCCTACAGGAAAGCCCGTCTGAGCTGAAACCTGTTTCCCAAAAAAATATCCAATGGCGCTGAAATGCAGCATGTCTTCCGGATTGCAGACCACCCAGCGGGCCTGTACATCATCTTGCAGATATTGGCTGGTGGATTTGGGAACATAGAAGAATCGAATTTTTTTATTGGTTGCAGATGGGGATTCCTCCTTGGATTGCTTGAGTCCCTGATCCGCCGACCACTCCATGTTGCTTTGTCCCCCGCATACCCATACCTCTCCCACCATGACATCCTCCAACACAAGTGTATTGCGCCCTTTGATGGTGATCGTGTACGGACCACCGGCAGTCGGCGTTTTTATTTCGGAGATCCAGCGAGCACCGCGACTGGCCGTGACTGAATACTGCGCTGTGTCCCAGGATACAGTGATTGAAATTTTTTCAGCCGGAGCCGACCAGCCCCATAGCTTTACGGTTGCCCTTTGCTGCAGCACCATGTGTGAACCAATGATTGCCGGAAGTCGCACATCTGCAAATCCCACCAGAACAAGACAATGAACCATTCCGAATAGCAAGAAACCCTTTTTCATATGGAAGAAATTGATCGGATGAAAATAATGAAATTCAGGATGCACATTGCACAGCACCAGTGTTTATCTTTGCATCAAACCTGATTCCATGAAAAAATATATTCTGTTTTTCTGTGCCGCAACCTTATTCGGTGCATCCATTGCTCAGGCAGCCATTTTGCCCGCTTCATCATCAGCTGAACCTGCATCCACTGAAGCGACCATTGAAACAGCAGCTCTCCGTTTCAAGCAGCTATCCAAGCAGGAACGCAAAGAAAAATCCATGGCGGTGAACCGTGCAGTTCAACAATACCGTGATCAATTGAAAGATGGAGAGAGCATTGACAGCAATAAATTACTCGCCATCATTTTTGCGATTCTCATCCCCCCCATTGGTGTGGTGATCTTCGAGAATAAAGTCACGACTAAATTCTGGATCTCCTTGTTGCTGACCCTGATCTTTTTCCTTCCTGGAATGATCTATTCACTGCTGGTGGTCACCGGTAATGCCTGATCAACTCAGGATGTCTTTCTTTCGAAAGAACAGAAAAGAAAGAAACAGATATGCCAGAATATGGCCGAACAGCATCAAGGCTGAGTAAATGATTGCAGGCAGGTTTTCGATGCTGCCCACGATTTGCTGATTGTCCTCATTGAGCTGCACATCAAAGAATCCTTTCCATCCCAGCATATGGGTAGTGAAAAGGTAGTACTTGATGGAATTGAAAAAAGGAAGATCCAGTGAGTTCAGGATGGTGAACACAATGATGATGCTCATCGTGGCAATGATGGGACCAATGGAATTTTCTGCAAAAATACTCAACAGAAATCCCAGAGCTGCAACTGTAGTCATGGCCAGAGCAGCATATCCAAATGCAAGGATATAGCGCCAGAGGATGTCTGAACTCAGGATCTGAGTCACCACTTCACTCTTCATGATCAACATATCGTCTGCACCAAAAATGACGAGCGAAAATCCGAGTGCCCAGATGGCCATCCATGTCAGCAAGAGCAGAGAATAGATGACCGTTGCTGTAAATTTTCCAAGCAACAAAGTAGTCCGACTCACCGGCTTAGTCAGCAGCAACCGCAGCGTGCCCTGTGCAGCTTCACCCGAAATCATGTCCCCGGAGACCAATACAATCAACAAGGGTACATGGACCAGCAAGAGCTGCAGGATGAGGTAGGTCATCAGGTAGCCATTCAAAATGTTACCTTGAATTTCAAATGAATCGGAAAGCGATTGCAGTCCGAATTGCATAAAGCTTTTCCCATCGGCATAAAAACCCAATTGGATGATGGAAACAATAGCCGTGATGGCGGCAAACGCAATATAGGTTCGCGGCTTGCGAAAGATTTTATACAGCTCTATATGGACCAAATCACTGAACCGCATGCTCGGAGGTTAAGGATAAAAAATAGGCTTCTAAGGCATTCATTGAACGAATCGCTTGAACTTCAATTTGGTGCTGTACCAGCAGCGCATTCACTTCCGCTGTTGCAGCAGCAGGCATTACGGCAATGAATTTTGTCATGTCTACCCGGGTGAATTCCGCTGCAAGATTTTTTTCATGCAGTACAGACAAGGCACGGTCGCTATCGCTCACCCACCATTCCACCCTGCTTTTTTCAGGTCGCAACAGATCAACCACTTTCCCTTCGACTGCCTTTTTCCCCTTGTGGATGATGAGCAAACTGTCCGCCACCTGTTCAATTTCTGAAAGCAGGTGCGAAGAAACGATCACTGTTTTTCCTTTGTTGCGACTGAGATCAAGGATCATGTTTCGGATATCGCTGATGCCTTGCGGATCCAACCCGTTGGTGGGCTCATCCAATATGATCAACTCAGGATCGTGCACCAATGCAACGGCAATACCCAGCCGTTGCTTCATACCTTGGGAGTAGACCTTTACCGGATCGTTTGCCCTACTTTCCAATCCTACCCAATTCAGGGTCTTCATCAGCAGCTGTCGGTCGGCCCTGATCCCGCTCATCCGTGCAAATATCTCCAGGTTTTTATATGCCGATAAATAGCCGTAGAGTTCCGGTTTTTCTACTACAGCACCGATGCGGGATAAAATATACTTCCGTTCCTTGTCCAGCGACTTTCCAAAAAGTTCTATGGAACCTGAGCTGGAACGAATCAGGGAAAGCACCATGCGCAGCGTAGTGGATTTACCGGCACCATTTTGACCTAAAAATCCGTACACTTCTCCGGGCCGGACTTCAATATTGAGATCCTGCACCGCACGAAAATCTCCAAAGGATTTGGATAAGGAGTGGGTTCGAAGGATGCAGTCCGGCATATGAGCAAAGGTAAAGGGGGAAAACAAAAAAGGTCCCATGCGATGGGACCTTTTACATAATGAAATCAATAATTATTTAAACTGTGCAACGAGCGACTGAGCAAAGGCAGCCATGGTCTTCAGTCCCTCTTCCGGCAAGTTCCCTTTCTTGAACTCAGCCAGTATCTCAGGATGCTTGGTTTCCATCTCACTCAGGAACTGCTCTTCAAATTCTTTCACGGATTTGACGGGCAGATCACGCAACAATCCCTGGGTACCCAAGTAAATGATGGCTACCTGCTTTTCCACAGCAACGGGCTGGTACTGCCCTTGCTTGAGGATCTCCACGTTCCGCGCGCCTTTATCGATCACCGACTTGGTTGCCGCATCCAGGTCGCCACCAAACTTCGAAAACGCCTCCAGCTCACGGTACAGTGCCTGATCCAATTTGAGGGTTCCGGCTACTTTCTTCATCGACTTGATTTGGGCATTACCGCCTACGCGGCTTACAGAGATACCCACGTTGATGGCTGGACGAATACCGGCATTGAACAGATTCGACTCAAGGAAGATTTGTCCATCGGTAATCGAAATCACATTGGTAGGAATATACGCGGATACGTCGCCGGCCTGTGTCTCAATGATGGGAAGTGCCGTGAGCGATCCACCCCCTTTCACCAAATGCTTGATGCTGGGAGGAAGGTCGTTCATGTTTTGGGCCACTTCGTCTTTGCTGATCACCTTTGCTGCTCTTTCCAATAAACGGCTGTGGAGGTAGAAGACATCACCAGGGTAAGCCTCGCGACCAGGAGGACGACGAAGCAACAACGATACTTCACGGTAGGCCACCGCCTGCTTGGAAAGATCATCGTATACAATCAATGCAGCATTTCCCGTGTCGCGCAAGAATTCTCCAATTGCAGCACCGGCAAACGGAGCATAGAACTGAAGTGGAGCGGGATCCGCAGCCGGAGCGGCTACAATCACGGTGTAGTCCATCGCACCATTGTCTTCTAGCGTCTTCATCACACCTGCGATGGTAGAAGCTTTCTGTCCAATAGCAACATATATACAGTACACCGGTTTTCCGGCCTTGTAAAATTCTTTTTGGTTGATGATGGTATCAATGGCAATCGCCGTCTTACCGGTCTGACGATCTCCAATGATCAACTCACGCTGACCCCTTCCAATAGGGATCATCGCGTCAATCGCTTTTAATCCTGTTTGCAACGGCTCTTTCACCGGCTCACGGAAGATGACACCGGGAGCCTTGCGCTCGAGTGGCATTTCATACAGATCACCGGCGATGGGACCCTTGCCATCAATGGGTTCACCCAAGGTGTTGATGACACGACCAATGACACCCATTCCGGCTTTGATCGAAGCAATCACCCCTGTGCGCTTTACTGTAGAACCTTCTTTGATGTCGTTCCCTTCACCCATCAATACCACACCCACGTTATCCTCTTCCAGGTTCAGGGCAATGGCGCGAACACCATTTTCGAACTCAACGAGTTCACCCGATTTTACATTGTTCAATCCGTATACACGGGCAATTCCGTCGCCCACTTGCAGGACGGTTCCAACTTCTTCCAACTCAGCTGAAGTATTGAAATTACTCAGCTGCTGGCGGAGTATCGCTGAAATTTCGTCGGGCTTAATCTCTATCATAAAGTAGTATTTAAAAAATGATGATGTATCTTATCCGATCTCGCTTACGTACATGTTTTTAATGAACTGACGCTTGATGAATTGCAAATCGTGGCGAATGCTGGCATCAAAAAGTTTATCATCGACCTGCACCACCAATCCACCCAATATCGATGGATCGACCTTTTCTTTCAATTCGATGCTCATTCCCTTCAACATCGAATTTTCCTCCAGCTGTTTGAGAATGGCTGCACGCACCTCATCGGTAACAGCGACAGCCGTAGTCACTTCCACCACACGAATGCCTTTGTGCTGACGGTACATGTCCAAAAATGAGTCGACAATATTTTGGATCACCACTGCCCTGCCTTTGTGAAAAATGAGGCGGAAAAACGATTGGGTCAAGGGCTGGATGTGTTGTGCAAATACGGCATCAAAAAGCTGGTTTTTTTTCTCGCCGGAAACTACCGGTGAGGCGAGCAGAAGACTGAGTTGAGCATGATGCGCACCACGAATGACCATGAGGTCATTCTTCACTTCCTCCAGCTTCTTTGTTTCAAGAGCCAGATCGAAGAGGGCCTTTGCATAGCGTTTAGCAACTTTGGACTGACGCATGGGGTCTATTGTTTTCCAAACTGGTGAAGTTCACCAGCCATTTCTTTAATGTATCGTTCTTGTTCAGATTTATTCTCCAATTGTTTGCGGATGACTTTTTCTGCCACCTCAATGACCATGGTGCCGATCTGATTTTTTACATCCGTCAGGGCTGCCATCTTCTGACTGTGAATAGCCGACTGTGCATCAGCAATGATCTTTGCGGCTTCTGCCTTGGCCTGATCCTTCGCCTCGTTTACGATGCGCTCCTTGGTCTCCTTGGCTTCTTTCAACATTTGCGCCCGCTCTTCCCTTGCCTTGGCCATCAGCGCTTCGTTCTCACTTTTGAGCAGCGCCATTTCTGCCTTTACTTTCTTGGCAGAATCCAACGACTCGGCAATCCCTTTCTCTCGCTCATCGAGCGATTGCAAAATGATTTTCCAGGCGTACTTCCGGAGGACATAGAACACGATCGCAAAAGCGATCAGCGTCCAGACCAGCAGACCAAAACCAGGTAATAAAAGATCCATAACGATGTATTATTAAGTTGTTGTTTCAATGAACTGCACCCTGGCCCTGTGCTCTGGATGCAGTTGTTCGTTTTCGCAATACCGATTACTTCAGTACGGCGAGCAGACCCGCGATTACCGCGAAGAGGGCAACACCCTCCACGAAAGCGGCAGTCAGGATCATGTTAGCGCGAATGTCGTTAGACGCTTCCGGCTGACGCGCGATGGCTTCCACCGCACCCTTACCGATCTGTCCGATACCGATACCGGCACCTACAGCCGCCAGTCCTGCACCAATTGCACCACCCATGTGGGAGAAACCGGTTTGAACTTCGAGCATGATTGTCATGAAATCCATGATACTTGGTTTTAAATGATGAACAAAAATCAGTGGTGGTCGTCATGTCCGCCTTCAAATGCCTGTCCGATGAAAACAGCAGTCAGGTTGGTGAAGATGAAGGCTTGAATGAAGGCTACCAATATTTCGATCAGGTAAATGAATACCGCAAAGAGCACGGACAGCGGAGAAAAGCCCCAGCCGGCCACAGCACTCATGGACCCGAATATGAAAATCAACGTGATGAAGCTCAATATGATGATGTGCCCGGCCACCATGTTGGCGAAAAGACGCACAATGAGCGCAAAGGGTTTGGTGAATACACCCAGCAATTCAACTGGAAGCATGATAAACAAGCGCACAATTGTCGGAACACCGGGATACCAAAAGATGTGTCCCCAGAAATGCTTGTTGGTGCTGAATAAAATCACAAAGAATGAAATCACACCCAGCACAACGGTAAAGGCGATATTGCCTGTTACGTTAGCAGAACCGGGTATCAATCCAAACAGGTTATTGATGAGAATAAAAAAGAAGACAGTCAATAAATACGGCAAGTACTTCATGTATTTACCGGCAAGGTTGGGCTTGGCTACTTCGTCACGGACAAAGGTGATCACCGGTTCAATGGCATTTTGCCATCCTTTAGGAGCAGAACTCACTCCCTGTCCCTTTTTGTATTGGTTCGCTACTCCAATCATGATGACGACCAGCAGCGTCAATGCGATCAACATTTGTACTACGTTCTTTGTCAGCGAGAGATCAACCACTACTTCATTTGGATCGAGCGAATGAATCTTATCGTGTTCCAGAACATACCCGTTGTCGGCTTCGTGTCCATGATGAAAATTGGAAGAAGAAAAAACAGAAAGCCCTCTTTTCTTGGAGTATACAATGACGGGTAGGGGGAGCGTGGCATGAAACTCGGTGCCGTCGGATTTCTTGGTGGTGAAGAAGTGAAACTCGTGGGAATCCTGAATATGCTCCATGATTACCTTGGCAGGATCCAATTTTTCACCGGCAGGTTCTTCATTGGCTGTTGCAGGCATGGAAATAACCCCTAAAAAAAGGGTGAAAACCGCGACCAGCAACGATTGTAGGCTCCTCCTGTTCATATGCTCCCTGAAAATTTGCGCAAAGATAGTACCAGAGCGCCGAATTCCCATTGGCCTTGGGGAAAAAAATCAAGCAGGAACAGCCTGGGTTTGCAGGCGGATGAATTGGGCATAATGACCCTCATTTTCCAGTAAATCTTCGTGGGTTCCAATCTCCCGGACTTCTCCTTTGTCCATGACCAGAATCCGGTGGGCCCGGCGAATGGTGGAGAGCCGATGGGCAATTACAATTGCAGTCCGACCAGCCGTCAAAACGCCAATGGCATGCTGGATCAGTTGCTCCGTTTGGGTATCCACCGAAGATGTAGCCTCGTCCAGCACCAAAATGGCTGGATCGAACAACAAAGCCCTCAGAAAAGACAGTAACTGTCGCTGCCCCATGGAAAGCGTTGCCCCCCTTTCCATGACATGATAATCATACCCCCCTGGAAGCTGGAGGATAAAGTCATGGATGCCAATGAGCTGTGCTGCGTTGATCACAGCATCCCGATGAATCGAGGGATTGCGGAGGGTAACATTGTCCATGATCGAGCCGGAAAACAAAAACACATCCTGCAGGACCACGGCCATCCCCCTCCGAAGGGAAGCGACCTGGATCTGTTCAATGGGGAGGCCATCGACCCAGATTGTTCCTTGTTGATGCTGGTACAACCGACTGATCAATTGGATGATGGTGGATTTTCCGCTTCCGGTATGGCCAACGATTGCCAATGTTTCGCCGGTATTGACCTCAAAACTGACACCCTTCAATACAGGGTGCCCCTGCACATATTCAAAACAGACTTGATCAAACCGGACATTTCCCTGAACCCGATGATCCACGGCCCCCGGGGCATCTTGGAGCACATCGGGATTGTCCAGCACGACCAGGACCCGCTCCCCGGCCACCATGCCCATTTGTAACACGTTGAACTTATCGGCAATCACCCGCAGGGGACGAAAAAGCAGGTTGAGCAAAAGGGTAAATGCCACCACTTTACCGGCAAGTTCAACCGATGCACCCTGATCCATTGTATAGGCTTCGCGCGCAGCATACCCGACCAGTAATCCCATGGCAACCGCCAATACAATCTCCACCACAGGGAAAAAAACCGAATAGGCGAATATGGCCTGTATGTTGGCATCCCGGTGTTTTTGATTGATCTGTTGAAACTTCTTGAACTCCCGGTCTTCTGCATTGAATGCCTGGATCACGGTCATGCCACTCAGGTGCTCCTGAACAAATGCGTTCAGCGCTGCAATGGCATTGCGGACTTTGGTGAATGACCGGTTGACACTCTCTTTGAACACATACGTAGCAACCAGTAAAATGGGAAAGGGGATCAGGCAAAAAAACGTGAGTTGCCAGTCGGTGTAGAACATGGCAGTTAAGACAGCAACAATTGCGAGGAGATCGGCCAAAATCGGAATCAGGCCTTCTGCAAAAATATCATTGATCGCCTCCATATCGTTGATGGTCCGGGTAGTCAACGTTCCAATAGGCGTCTTGTCAAATTGACGAAGATTGAGTGAAAGAATTTTCTGGTACACAAGCACTCGCATGTCTTTGACTACTTTATACCCAAGCCATGAGGTGAGATAGGAAAATAAAAATCGCAAGCCGGTTTCTACCAGCAATAGACCTACTTGAATGAGCGTAATGATCGATAAAAAATTCAGCACCGCGGGTACGTCGACCGGCACAGCTGAAACCCGACGCAGGGTTTCATTGATCAATAGCGGTCGAACAGGAGAAAGCACGGCAAGCGCAATGGCCAGAAAAGTAGAAGTGTAAAATACCCTGGCATAAGGGCGCGAATAGGTAAAGATCCTGCGCAACAAACGCAGATCAACACTCTTTTTTTTGGAAGCAACATCACTCACTGCAGCATTTCATTTATAGCTCCCGGTTATTATAAGCAGTGATGAACAAGGCTCCCAGGTTCTTGTGCGGAGGAATATAGTTTTCAAATCGCTCTTTGGCTATTCCATCTGATAGTATTTTCTCCAGGCGGTCCCACATGCGGATCCAGTCAATTTGTTTGTCTTTGCGCAACGATTCATTTAATGCACGAAGAATGGGCTCGTTGACCAATGCGCTACCAACTTCTTTTGAAGAAACAATTTGCGCATCCGGACATTTTTTCAAAACAGCATCCAGGTTTTGATAACTCCCACACGATCCCAACACCACCAATCGTGCAGAGCTTGGCAACTGCTCCAGGGTATACCGGAGATGGTAACTGTGGCCTCGGTGAATGACGATTCCGGGCCGGAGTCCATTTTCGGCCAGGTACTCACTCAGCAATTTTTGTGCTTTTGCATCGGGATCATCCCCTTTTGAATTATCCAAGGGCTTATTGGCAAAAATTGCAACAGGCTGAGGTCCGCCCGACCGGATCTCCACCCAACTGGGCTGCTGCACCACCTTCCATTCTTTTTTACCCCGGAACATGGAAAGAAAATTGGAGTAGGAATTGATGCCATCCTGATCTCCATAAAAAAATACTTGCTGCACAACGAGTCCACCGCTATCCGATAGTGCAGTGCGGGGAAGTTGATAGGCAGGAGGGATACGGTATTTGGCAGAAAGCTCGTTGCTGCTGTCGCTGACAGAAATGAACAGCAATCGGAGGATGTCGTAGATCGCCTCTCCTCTTCGGGATCCTCGGTCTTTATACACCTGAAGGCTGCTGTCGATTTCTTTGCGGATCAGCAGTTGCAATTCCGGATCACGGATGCTGCTGTAGGAGTCGGCCACATCCACAGCATCTTCCAGACTGGCACTGTTGTCCAATCCTCTCACAAATTCCTGCATGATGCTACTGGCCCTGTCGGAAGAGAGGGTCGACAAGAAAAGATCGAGTCGGTTATACCCCGCTGCCATGCGAATGAATTTTCGGAACCGATCGTATCGCACACTGGCCAGAAGGCTATCCCCCGTTTTGTAAGGAGAGCGGTTGAGCATGCGGCTGTACACGCCTGTGAAACTGGAGGTGTAGATCACATCTTCTCCCGTTACAAGAATGTAATACAATTCACGCGCCATCAATGGTTGCAAGATCCTGAACCGTACTTCATCGGGAGAATCGTGAAGCGCATTGATTTCGTTGATGAATATTTCTTCCGCCTTGCGCTTGATCATGCTTCCCATTTCGGAGTACAGCATGGGGTAATCTCCGGCAACTATGTCATCGAGGTACTGCAACTGGGTTCGGATCAGAAGTTTGTAATACCGGATATCATCGGGTATGAACCCTTTGATGCTGTCGATAGAAATTCGGTTGCGCACAATGGAGTGTACAAATGGAAAAATGAGTCGACCGCTTTTATCGCTCGATATCTTCACAATCAATTGAACAAACGGCTCATCGATGGTTCTGATTTTTCTTCCAATCTGTGTTTCTCCAGAAGCGGCATAGTCGTAAAATTTTTCCGGCGCCGCATGAGCTGCAATGATGAGCAGACTATCCGCAAATGGTTCGTCCAAATATTTTTCTATCCGTGGCAGGATATCTGCAGGATTGATTTCTGCATACTGACGAAAGAGTCGTGCCTGCGCCTGTTGCAGTCCCGGGTTTTCAAAAAATACCGTCGCGTTTCCAATCAGTATCGAATTGATGATATAATGATAGTTATACACACTGGGCGCGATGCTCTTCCCTGAGCGGTCAAGCGCATAATATAAACTATACGCCTGCATCAGTTCCGCTCCCTCTTCCGGGAGCATGCGGAAGTTTCTGACATTTCGGTAGTACCCGTCAAGCGCCAGTTTGAGTCCCGTCAAATACTTGAGCTTGATCCGGTGATCGGTTGCCGAATCCCATTCAATTGCATCCTGCAGATGATCTGTATGTTGTCCGAAAATCTCGGTCAGCAGCATGTTGATGGAAGAATCGCGGGTGAGTCCAACCCGACCATCATTCTTTCCATCGATCAGCGAAATGCGAAACTGAAGCGCATCGATTTCCTCGTGAACCTGAACGCGACGAATATCATTGGTGCGCGCATCTCCCCCCTCCTGTACCTGAGCACGTACACCAGCAGCAATGAAAACCAGTAGCAATGGGAGAAGTCCTCTACGCATCATCTGGTACAAAACTACTATTAATTCAGAAGGTCCGGAAGGGTGAGTTAACAATTTGGTAATGAATGGTTGCTGAGTATACAGGGGCAGTTGACTAACTTTGCTTGAAACCTACGATTCCATGGCTCCGGCCGGCAAAAAAGTCCTGATTGCAGATGATGAAGCGGATATCCTGGAAATCATCAGTTACAACCTACAGCTACATGGATACGACGTCATCACTGCTAAAGATGGTGATCAAGCATTGATCAAGGCAAAAGAACAGAAACCCGATCTGATCATATTGGATATCATGATGCCTAAGAAAAATGGAATCGAAGTGTGCAAGATTCTGCGCGGACAACCCGAGTATCAAAAAACACTGATCATTTTTTTAACTGCATTGAATGACGAACTCTCCCATGTGAAAGGATTGGAATACGGGGCGGATGATTTCATCAGCAAACCGATCTCTCCCAAACTGATGGTCTCCAAGGTCCAATCGCTTTTGCGCAGAACCCATGTACAGGAAAGTTCTACTTCCATCGAAATTGGAGATCTCCGCATTGTACCGGAAGAATACATGGTGTATTTCCAGGGACAGCCAGTTCCCCTGGCCAAAAAAGAATTTGAACTCCTGAATTTTCTGGCTTCCAAGCCCGGCAGGGTTTTTTTGCGCAGCGAGATTTTAAATACGATTTGGGGATCAGAAGTGATTGTCGGCGATCGTACCATTGATGTTCACGTAAGAAAGATCAGACAGAAGCTGGGAATCGACTGTATCACTACCGTAAAGGGAGTAGGATACAAATTCGAGATCTGATTTCGTAGATTGCAGCATGTTCTCTTCCAAGAACCCTACACCCAAAGGAATTTCATTCATCATAGCGCTGGTATCGGCGCTGTTGATTTTCCTCATTGTGTTGTTGGTGAATGGAAACCTTGTTGCTGCACTCGTGTCCGGATCTATTGGGATGGGCATCAGCTTTTTTCTTGCCCGGTATCTCATCACTGAGTTTGTTGAAAGGAAAATAAAACTAATTTATAAATTCATCCATCAGACCAAAGCTTCCAAACGGGAAGAGTTTTACCTCAATAAACTGCTACCCAAGCAAAGCATCGATGAAGTGGGGGAAGAAGTATTGCAATGGGCAGATCAACGCAAAGCTGAGATGGAGGTGCTGGAGCGCAATGAAGCATTCCGTAAAGAATTCTTACAGAACCTATCCCATGAATTCAAAACTCCCGCTTTTGCTATCCAAGGATATCTGGAGACATTGATTGCGGGCGCTTCGGAAAATCCAGAAGTTCGAACCCGCTTTTTGAACAATGCCTTTAAAAACACCGAGCGATTGATTCACCTGATTTCGGATTTGGATGAGATCACCCGATTGGAAAGCGGAAAGCAAGAACTTCATCAGCAGCAATTCATAATACAGGATCTCATCGTGGAAGTCTTTGAAACGCTGTCCATAAAAGTGGAATCAAAAAATACCCAGTGCCTCATTAAAAAAGGGTGCGAGCAACCGGTAGTCGTACTGGCAGACAAAGAAAAGATCAGGCAGGTGGTCACGAACCTGGTAGACAATGCCATCAAGTACGGAAACCAGGATGGAAAAGTGGAAGCCAGTATATACAAGACAGACGGTGCGACTGCCCTCATTGAAATCAGCGACGATGGCATCGGAATCGCAGAAGAACACCTTCCCAGGATCTTTGAACGGTTCTATCGAACAGATTACGGAAGAAGCCGCAACATTGGCGGCACGGGGCTGGGACTGGCCATTTGCAAACACATCATCGAAGCACACGGACAAATCATCCATGCCCGAAGCACCCCGGGGGTTGGCACTACGTTTGGGTTTACCCTGAAATGCGGATAATCTTACAAAAAAGCCCCAGTAAGAATACCGGGGCGGTTGCAATTAAAAGCCTGATATCGGCTTTCTTTTTTAGTATGCTACTGTCTGCGGATCCCAGTTGGCCCAACCCTTCGTCCAATCCGTTGCACCCATTGCACCACGGAAGGTTCCGGTAGTGAAAAAGGCATTCAATCCGGTATAGCTTGCACCAGTTAAAGCCGGAGAACCGGTCTTAGGAAGGAAATTAGGCGTAAGAGAATAATAAGGTGCCGTCAACTGAACATCGTCCCCGCTTGCATAGGTGATGCATCCTTCAGACTCAGCTTTTGCCTTTAACTGATCATTTGTTGCGATTGCTGCATTTCCAGTACGGTATGGTAGTGCAACAGCATGCAAAAGATTATTCTTGAACTCTGATGTGTTATCCGTAAAATAAGAACGAATAGTATTATCTGACTCTAGCGAAAATCCTGCTTTTTGCCATCCGATCATAATAGAATTCCGAAGCACAAACTGTGTAGATCTTCTCCAGCGGTTTCCAAAATTATGATTGGCTGCTGTACCGGGTGCGTTATTGGGACCAACAAATGTAAAATTACTGAGAACAGGTCGCGTAATGGGTGAGGTGATAGTTCCGGTTCCATCGTTATCGCACTCGATTCCATTACCGGCATCACCACCATCAACAAAATCAGGTTTGCGGCACGCAATGCCGTATTGAATACGACCACTATAGCCAAAGTCAAAATCGAAATCATCATCCGCAGTAGCAAACGCAATCAAGTTCTTGCAGTTCACGGTTCCTCCAAAAAATTCATATGCATCATCGTTACCAAACGACACCTGAACATTTTCAATGATTGTGCCAGAACCTACCCCACCCATGGTCAATCCATTGATCTCCGAACCGGGCTCAGCAGCAATACCAGCAAACTCGATGCGTACATAACGGAGTATTCCACTGTCATCATTGGGATCTGTTCCACCGTATTTACGGCCAACTCCACCTTCGATGACCGGGGCCGGATCAAGTGGACGATTGGTGGGAGCTTTGCCCAATAAAATGATTCCACCCCAATCACCGGGTGTACGCTGTCCAATAGCCTTACCGCTGGTGAAAACAATGGGGAGTGTAGCACGGCCATCAGCAATGAGCTTAGCACCTCTTTCAATGATCAAGGCGCCTTTCTCGGTGATGTCGCTGACTACCACACTGCCAGGAGCAATGGTCAATGTGTTGCCATCGGTAACATACACATATCCCTTGAGGGTGTATTTCCCTTTAGGGAGGTAATAGCTTTTATTCAAAATTCCCTGAATCACACCTCCGTTGGTAGCGGGGTCCTGGGGATCAGTTGTGCCGCCACCACCGGTACCATTATTGTTAATGGTCTCCTGGAAATTGACCTTGATGCATGAAGTTGTTGCCAACATCATGAGTGTCACTAAACCAAAAACGATTCTTTTCATAATTGCTGTTTTTATTGCGTTATTTTCTGTTTTTTCCGATTTCAAAATCATAGGTAAATCCTACTGTTATGGTAGAACCTGGCGTGTATGCGTTGAAAAGCCGATCCACTCCCTTGGTGTACGCTGTATTCTCGTCTACGTTTTCATAGAAGAAAAATGTGTTATTCAGCATATCCTGAAAGTTGATGCGGAACTCCCCTTGGTTGTTGAACACCTTTTTAGAAAGCTGAAGATCCAGCTGGTTACGTGGTCGTTCGTATACGTTAGGAAATTCCTCGTTACCCACCAGTGTCAGGCGCTGGCCCACGCGATTGTACATCAGGGATGCATTGAACGAGTTACCGTTGTATTGGATACCGGCATTGATCAAATAAGGCGATTGTCCCTGCAACGGACGATTTGCTTTGATTTGCTTTTGATCTGCACCGAGGTCGTCAAATACCACCTGTGAACGCAAGTAGGTATAATTTCCGAATAGGCTGAAATCTTTGAGTGATGCATCGATAAAATCAAGTCCTTTTCGAACTTCAATCTCAAAACCAAGTGTGCGGGCACTGACTGCGTTTTGGTAGAAATAACGACGGTTGTCCGCATTACTTCCGGGATCGAGTCGGAATTCTATAGGATCGGTGAAGTCTTTGTAAAACACTCCCACACTGGTGGCTTCACCACCCTTTGGATAAAGCTCATAACGAAGATCATAATTCAAAACCGATGACCTTCTCAATGCAGTATCACCCTGTGTGCCATAATTCATTTCATAATCATAGAAAGCAAATGGTGCGAGTTCACGGAATTCTGGGCGGGCGACTGTCCGACTGGCAGAAAGGCGGAGATTTTGTTTGGCACTGAGATTCAACAGCACATTGGCGGATGGAAGAACATCCCACTTCTCAGTGAGGCGAGTACTTCTTCTCCCGGTTTGCTCTTTGGAGGTAAGCAATTGCTGAAAATTTTCAGCCCGAAGGCCCCAGATCATTCTGAAAGGACCAAACTTATTGTCCAATTGTGTATAGGCTGCGTTCAGGACAGACACCCCAAAGTAGCGGTCTTGGTTATTGGTGAAATCTTCCAGGATGTATCCCGACTCCCCCATGTTATCATAGAAAAATGCTTTATCAACTGGCTTCTTGGCATTGGCCGCTACAAATGAATTGAAGTTGGTGATGTTGTACCTGAAAATTCTGCTTCGGAAATCGCGAAACCGCACGAGCGTAGACCCCCCAAACTTCAAGGTTTGCTTGTCTTTTCCACCCCAGTTCATCGGCACAATGAATTGTCCACCCGTACCTGCACTGTAATCCTTCAAATCGCTGTAAAATCTGCGGGTATCATCGGGGTCAATTTCAAACGGCTGATTGGTATTGATGGCCCTTGCATATAAGGCACTTCTTAAATCAGGCTGGGTTTTCCAATTGTACGCCGCATTTCCATTCCATTTGAATTTGATGCCGGAACGCGATAATTGATGTTCGCCCTCCAACTGAGAACTGAACAGCGAACGCTGATTCAAATAAGATGAATAAAATAAAATATCGTTTTGCCGATTGGTATTGTATCCTGTGCGGGTATAATAGTTATCCTCGTACAATTGATTGAACAGGTTTTTAAAGGAAACCTTATGCTTTCCTTTTACCCATGCGATATTGACAACACCGCCCAGATTGGTTTGGTACCGATTTTGTTCATCATTGAATTTGAAAACAGTGGTTCCATCTGATTCAAAGAACGAGCGTTCTACATTGTACTTGAGCATGGCATTTCTATAATTGATGCCTACTAAAGTGCCCAGATTACCACCCTTCTTTAGCTTATGATTCTGTGCATATGTAAAATTGAAGGTCTTGATTGGAGCTGCAGTGGTTGTATAGGGAACATACACATCTCCACGGAAAAGCTGCGTCAACTCAATTTGTTTTTTTAACCCCGCTGCATCTTTACCCAATGCACGGTACTCCTGGGCAGTAGCAGGAAAACTATCCGGAATATTGCGTGTGCCATCGTCAAACCCCAACCAATCATAGGCGTTGCGCTTGTTGGACGTGAAGGGGCGGAATGTGGATTGATTGTTGTACCCCAACCCAAAACCCACAGAAATAATATCTTTTGCCGGTATATCACGGGTATTGACCTGCACCAGTCCGCCTGAGAATTCACCGGTGTATTCAGGAGTAGCCGTTTTATTGATCACAATATTATCGATCAACGCTGCAGGAAACATATCAAATGAAAACGCTTTTTTATCCGGCTCCGAACTGGGAAGCAGCGCAGAGTTTAGCATGGCTGAGTTGTAACGGTCCGATAACCCGCGCACCACAACAAATCGATTGTCTTGTACTGCAGCACCGCTGACACGCTTCAATACTTCACCGGTATTTTTATCTGGAGTCCTGCGAATGAAATCCGCTGCCAGTCCGCTGGATAACGATGCATTGCTGCGTTGGAAGGTGAGCAGGGCGACTGTACTCTCTTGCCTTCTGGTGGATCGAATTACAATGGCTTCGCTGTTTTTGGACTGTGGTTCCAACACAATACTCACCGTATTGTCGGCTCCCGCAGCCACGTCCACATCGCTCACAACTTTGGTACTGTACCCAACACTGGAAACTGTAAGGGTGTATTTTTTACCCGGTTCCACCGATGTGGAGAATTGACCTTCCAGATCCGCCACCAGGGTTCGCTTCAATTCCTCGATTACAATTGAGGCCCCTGAAACCGGTTCGTTTTTGGTATTGATCACTTTTCCCTGCAACCGAATGCCCTGAGCCAGGACGGTTTGCAAGAACGCAAGTGAAAAAGTGATGATAAACAACGAAACCGTAAACTTCCTTGGCATATCCTTCATTTGTTTTGCAAAGGAATTTCAGTATCGTTAATTGGGCGTTAGCCATGCGTTACGCAATTGTAACCGGTATGTTACGCCAATGTTAACGGTAGACAAAATGTCAAAAAAAACAGGATCTTTGTGGAATCAACGCTTAACATGAAAGGCATCATTTTGGCTGGAGGATCCGGCACCCGACTCTACCCCATTACCTACGCGATCAGCAAGCAGATCATGCCGGTGTACGACAAACCAATGATTTACTATCCGCTTTCTACCCTGATGCTTTCAGGTATCCGGGACATCCTCATCATTTCTACCCCTCAGGACCTGCCCCAGTTCAGGAAATTATTTGGAGAGGGACATCACCTGGGATTGAATTTCAGCTATTCCGAACAACCCCTGCCCAATGGGTTGGCACAGGCATTTGTCATAGGAGAATCGTTCATTGGGGACGATAGTTGTGCGTTGGTGTTGGGCGATAATATTTTTTATGGAATGGGGCTGGGCAAAACTCTGGAAGAAAACAACCAACCCGATGGTGGAATCGTGTACGCCTATCAGGTCAGTGATCCCGAACGCTACGGTGTGGTGGAATTTGATCAACACATGAATGCCATTTCCATAGAAGAAAAACCCCAGCAACCCAAAAGCAAGTATGCCGTCCCCGGCCTCTACTTCTACGACAACCAGGTGGTCGACATTGCAAAAAACATCAAGCCCTCTCCACGGGGTGAATATGAAATCACCGATGTGAATTTGGAATATTTAAGAAGAGGAAAACTAAAAGTATCGGTGCTTGATCGTGGAACCGCCTGGCTGGATACGGGCACATTCGATTCCCTCATGCAAGCCTCTCAATTCATTCAGGTGATTGAACAGCGACAAGGCATTAAAGTCGCCTGCATCGAAGAAATCGCCTGGAGAAAAGGCTTCATCGATGATCAACAATTGAAAACACTGGCCACACCGCTCCTGAAAAGTGGATACGGCAGCTATTTGATGAACCTGATCAGCTGATTGGACATGAGAAAACAAATTCTGGTTACTGGAGGAACGGGATACATTGGGTCACACACCATCGTTGACCTCCTTGAAAATGGATACGAAGTCATCTCGGCCGATAACAATTCCCGTTCTACACCCGGCATGCTGGAGGGAGTAGAAAAAATCACTGGAAAGAAAATTAAGAATTACAAAGTTGACCTCTGCAACTTCGATGAAACCCGTGCCATTTTCGAAGAAAATACGGCATTGGTTGGCGTCATTCATTTTGCGGCTTACAAAGCCGTGGGTGAATCCGTCGAAAAGCCCCTGTTGTATTTTCACAACAACCTTACCTCGCTGATCCATATCCTTCGTTGCATGGAAGAGTTCTCCATCCAACACTTTGTTTTCTCGTCCTCCTGTACGGTATACGGCAATCCGGATGCCATTCCCGTAACAGAGGAAAGTCCACGCAAAAACGCAGAATCACCATACGGCCTCACCAAGCAGATGGGCGAACAAATGATAGAAGCCTTTGCACAGGCTCATCCTTCAACGCGATCGGTTTTGCTGCGGTATTTCAATCCTGCCGGAGCCCATCCTTCCGCGCACATTGGAGAACTGCCCATCGATCGACCTCAGAACCTTGTTCCGGTCATCACGCAGACGGCTATCGGAAAAATAAAAGAAGTGGTCGTCTTCGGAAACGATTATCCAACGCGCGACGGCTCTTGCATCCGGGATATGATCCATGTCTGCGATCTGGCCCATGCGCATACCCTGGCATTGAATCATCTCTTCGAAAAACATTCCGAAAGCAACTGTGAAGTCTTCAATGTAGGAACAGGTAACGGCGTAACAGTGATGGAAACCATACACGCGTTTGAATCCAGTACCGGACATTCACTTGCCTATCGTATTGGACAACGAAGACCAGGAGATGTAATTGCGATTTACGCCAATAACGATAAAGCCAGAGAGGTGCTGGGTTGGATACCCCGCTATACTTTGAATGACATCATGACAACGGCTTGGAAATGGGAGCAGTCGATCAAAGACCTTCCCAAACACCTGGAACTCCGCTCGCATCTGCTGAATTAATAAAATTTCAACAACAGCTTCTTCCCAAAAAGCCGCATTTGATGTTATCTTGCGGATAAATCCTTGATCATGCTTGACAGTATTCAGGTTACGGGACAAAAAGATACCCGCAGTGGGTTTGGCGATGGAATGTTTGAATTGGGACAAAAAAATCCCAATGTGGTGGCACTGACTGCCGATCTTGCCGGCTCACTTAAACTGAATGCATTCATCAAAGCATTTCCGGATCGATTCATCCAGTGTGGAATTGCAGAAGCCAATATGATGGGAATCGCTGCGGGACTGACCATCGGGGGTAAAATTCCGTTTACCACCACGTTTGCGAATTTTTCAACAGGAAGGGTCTACGATCAAATTCGTCAATCCATTGCCTACGCTGGAAAAAATGTAAAAATCTGCGCATCGCATGCGGGACTCACACTGGGGGAAGACGGTGCCACGCACCAGATTTTGGAAGACATTGGGTTGATGAAGATGCTTCCCGGCATGACGGTTATTGTCCCTTGTGATTATAACCAAACCAAAGCCGCTACCCTTGCCATCGCCGATCACGAAGGTCCGGTGTACCTGCGTTTCGGTCGACCCGTATGGCCGATTTTCACACCTGCTGATGCTCCCTTTGAAATCGGCAAAGCACAACTGCTTGCTGAAGGCAGTGATGTAAGCATTTTTGCATGCGGACACCTGGTGTGGATTGCCATCGAAGCTGCCCAACTGCTCAAGGAAAAAGGCATTTCCGCAGAAGTCATCAATATTCATACCATTAAACCCATCGATAAAGAAGCCATTGTGCACTCCCTTTCCAAAACCCGTTGTGCAGTCACTGCTGAAGAACACAACGTGATCGGAGGATTGGGCGACAGCATTGCGCAGGTTGCCGCAGCTGCACTGCCAGTTCCCATTGAAATGATCGGAACACAGGATACATTTGGAGAAAGCGGAAAACCCCTTGAACTCTTAAAAAAATACGGACTGGATGCTGCACACATTGCAGCGGCTGCTGAAAAAGCGATCAGTAGAAAGTCGGCTTAATGATGCACGCGCTAGACGATACCGAACTGGTTCGGTTGTTCAAATCAGGCGAGCAACGTGAAGCCGCATTCACCACCATCGTAAAATGGTACCAGGAAAAAGTATACTGGCAAATCAGGCGGATGGTGGTCAGCCATGATGACGCAGACGATGTGATGCAAAACGTATTCATCAAAGCTTGGAATGGACTGGACGGTTTTCGAGAGGATGCAAAACTCTATACCTGGTTATTCAAGATTGCATCCAACGAATCGCTTACCTTCTTGGATCAACAAAAAAGACGCGCATCTATTTCATTGGACAACGTGCACGATCACCTTGAAGAAAAACTAAGAGCCGAAAAAGACTTTGATGAAAACAAAACCATCTGGAAACTCCAGATGGCTATCCTGCAATTACCCGAAAAGCAGCGACAGGTATTTCAACTCCGCTACTATGAAGAAATGCCCTACGAGGAAATGAGCCAGTTACTGGATACCTCGGTCGGAGCCCTGAAAGCCAGTTACCACCATGCTGTTAAAAAGATAGAGGAGTACGTGCTCAACCATTAAACCCTGCTAAACCGCATCTGTCTAACTCAAGCAATGAATAGCAACATCGATACCGAATTGAGGGAATTGGCACCGGGTTTCCCCTTGGATGCAACAGACGCTCCGTTTCGGACTCCCGAGGGCTATTTTGCCCAGTTCTCAGAACGATTGATGCAGAAAATTCATTCACAAGTCATTGATAACGAATCGCTTTCACCAATTTTAGCCGAACTCAGGGACAAGCATCCTTTCGAGGTGCCGGAAGGGTATTTCAATCAATTTAGGCCTCCTATCAACCGCGGAAACCTAGTTTCCATGGCATCAACCGGTCGTTTAAAAACGATGTTAAAGTATGCCGCAGCTGCTTGTCTCATGGGAATAATTATTACGTTTGTTTTCCAAAATTTGAAGCAGGCCGATCAACAGGAAGTAGCTATTGCGGAAGCAATGGAACCTTCGGTATCCATTTCAGAGGGCGCCTTTACGGAATACCTGGAGGAATGGAACCTGACGGCTGATAAGGAGGATACCGATATTGAAAAAACCGGTAATTGGTTGGTGGATATCAATGAATTGACCATCAATCAATTGCTTTCTGAAATGCCAGAAAAAGAGATTAAATATTACATGACCTATGCCGGGATTGAAGAACAGCCGGCACTCAACCTTTAACCCTTTTGTATGAGAACAGTGTTGACGACCTTCCTGCTATTTACTGTTGCTGCCCAATTGCATGCACAGCCTCCCCGACCGGACCGAGAGGCACGATTAGCAGAGATCAAAAAAATCCAGGCTATGGAAATGGCCTTCATCACCAAAGAATTGAATCTCAGTCCCAACGAAGCACAAAAATTCTGGCCCATTTTCAATCAGTACCGTAACGAACTCAAATCTGTGACCGTTGAGGGTAAAAAAATGAGCGACAACCTGGAAAAACAGCAGCGCATGCTGGATCTGCGTAAAAAATACAGGGAAGACTTTTCCAAGGTGGTGAACCAGGACCGGGCCAATAAAGTATTCGAGGCAGAGGGTGAGTTCAAATCCCTGGTCAGAAGGGAGTTTCAGAAGAGACAGGCAGAAAAAAAGCAGTTTGAGTCCAGAAAAAAAGGTTCATAGAGTAAATTTTCATATTTAATTTTACCTGTTGTTTTTCATAGGTTAGCAACGGCTAGCTCTCTTTAGGGTTGGCCTTTTTTACGCCCCTACGTTACGGATTATCATAATATTACCTACCTAACTCTACGGTGAAATTTGAAAATTTAAAACAACTCTCTCGCAGGCAATCATTACGGTCGTGCAAAGGGCGTCGCAATATCGTGATAGAACAAGATTGTCCATTGTTGTTCCTGTGCTTCGATCCACCACTGTTGCCGCAGGTGCATCGCGCGTTTTCCATCGTGGTCGTATTTGGCAACGAACTTCGTTTTCATTTGCTGCAATTGAGGCGCTTCATCTCCGCCAAAAAATACCGTATCGGCGCCTTCCGTGATCCAGAACACCTGATGAAAAGGACTGTGTCCTCCGGTCAATGCATGACGGATATATCCATCGATCATCCCTTCATCTTCCAACACAATGAGGTGTTCAAAGGATGGTAGAAAATGAAGCGGATCCGGCTCATAAGAAGCCGAAGTTCCACTCAGCGCAAATTCGAGTTCTGCGCGATGTACGTAATGATGTGCCTGGGGAAAAGAAGGTCTCCACGTTCCATTGACGGCATCCAGCATGCTGATGCCTCCGGCATGATCCCGGTGCAGATGCGACAACAACACTTTGGTCACATCACTGGCTGTATACCCGTGTTCAGCGAGATGAGCATGAATCTGCAGCACACCCTGTGTACTGTACCCCAATCCTGCGTCCAATAGAATAACATCCTGCCGGGTTACAACCAGAAAGGGTTGGATCTCTACCAGTAAACTTCCTTTGGGGCGTTGCTGAAGATCATCGCTCGCTGGATCAAACGGCACAAACACTTTTGTGCTGTCGATGGTAAATGCTCCTTCAGAAAGTGGCAGGATGGTCATGTGGGTGTTATCTCAAAATCATTTGTCGGTCAGCATCCAATCGAATCAGTATGAACAACATTGCAGTAAAGGTCACCAGTGAAGTCCCCCCATAACTCATAAAGGGCAAGGGAATGCCAATGACCGGAACAATCCCAATGGTCATTCCGATGTTGATGAAGATGTGAAAGAATAAAACAGATGCCACCCCATAGGCATATGCCCTGCTGAACAAACTCCGTTGCCGTTCAGCCATGGTGATGATCCGCAACAGTAGAAAAAGATACAACCCCAAGAAAACAATGCTGCCCATGAACCCAAATCCTTCGCCTATGGTGCAAAAAATAAAATCCGTTCGCTGCTCGGGCACAAAATCATACCTCGTCTGGGTTCCCTTCATCAAGCCCTTCCCCAAAAATCCACCGGATCCAATTGCGATTTTGCTTTGTTTCACGTTGTACGTGCTGGCTTTTTTTCGATCTTCCATTTTCTTGATGTCTTCTTCACTCATGGTGGATTCATCCACTTCCATATCCTTCCCAACGGTAGCATAGATGCGCTGGACCTGGTAGGGCTTGAGGACATTTGAGAAAATATAAGGAACCGCAAAGCGCTGAAAGCCGACCGCAACAATCCAAATTACTATGATAGTATACAACAGACGCCTGTTGCGCTTGATCTGCAACTTCAACTCATTGATGCTCAACGCTGCTACTACAGTGAGCAGTACTGCTAATACATCTTTATTGATCAACAGCGTGAGCACTGCCAACAAGGCCAATGAAAATGCAATCAACAATATGGCCGAAGGCATTCCTTCGCGGTACATGACCAGGAAAAAAGAAAAATAAACAAGTGCCAGACCCGTTTCACTTTGCATAATGGCCATCAGTGCCGGAAATAACACAATTGCAGCAGCAATCACTTGTGCGCGCAACTTTTTAAAATTCATATCCGGAATGGATAGATACTTGGCCAGCGCCAGGTTGGCAAAAAGTTTACATAACTCTGCCGGTTGCAATTGAAATCCGGAAAATCGAATGATGGATTCTGTTCCTTTCACATCGGTATGGAACGGAAATACAAGCAGCAGGAGAACAATTCCAAATCCATAGAAGAGATTGGCCGTCGCTGTAAAAAATTTACTATCCGTGAGAAGAATCACGGAGCCAATGACAAGACAGAGGATGAAATAGATGAGCTGTCGACTATAATCGGTATTTAATGAAAGAAACCCTTTGATTACCGCTTCATCCCGATAGGTAGTTGCAAAAATACTGGCAATGCCCATGATCACCAGAACCATATACAGCAACACCATCACCCAATCGATGCCTTTTGATATTTCAAATGAATCGTTCCTCATCCGTTCAATCGTGCTACAGGTTTAATCATTTTTGGATCGGCGCAACGAATCCAATCGGTTGCGTTTGTATTTCACAATGGGCAGGATGATTTCCTGCGACTCAATGCGTTCAACTTCCTTCCAGCGTTCCACCGACAACGTATCCTTGAGGTACTTTTCCATGATCAGTCCCGCCATGGGTCCCGCCCACGTGGCCCCGAATCCAGCATTCTCTACAATTACCGCAACTGCTATCTTGGGGTTCTCGCGGGGAGCGAAACATACAAACCAGGAGTGATCCTTGAGCTTCTCCCTCCTTCCCTGAATGATGCCGTAATTCTCGGCAGTACCGGTTTTTCCGGCAACGGCTATGCCTTCTATACGGGCTACGCGACCGGTTCCACTTTCTATTACATCTTGCATACCCAACTGAACAATATCATAAATGGATCCAGGAATGGAAGTAACCTGGTGCTTGACTTGATAGGGATGAAGGATGGTATCGCGCGATGTTTCTTCTTCAATAGAAGAGACAAAATGTGGCGTATAATAATACCCTTTGTTGGCAATGATGCACATCATATTGGCCATCTGCAGTGGGGTGGCCTGCATTTCACCTTGACCAATTCCGAGGAATACGTTGGTGCATGAATTCCAGTAGCGGTTGTACAATCGGTTATAAAAACTTGTATCAGCAATCAACCCTCGGTCTTCGCTGGGCAAGTCCACTCCCAATCTCACACCCATTCCAAACGAGTTCATGTAATTTTTCCATTTTAAGTACCCATTGGTGGTGCCATCGAGCCGCGGATTATCCACGGCCAATCGGTAGATATGGGAAAAATAACTGTTACACGAATTGGCTAGAGCAAGACGCAGGTTAGAGGCATGGCCTGGAGTTTCGTGGGTGCACCGGATGGGTCTTCTGCATCCAAAATAAGCGCCATTGCAGGAGATACCGTATTCGGGGGTGATCACACCTTCATCCAATGCAATAAGTGCACCCATCGGTTTGATGGTTGAACCCGGAGGGTATTGTCCTTTGATCGCACGGTTGAACAGGGGTCGTGCTGTATCGCGCAGCATCGATGAAAAATTGCTTCGGCGTAGGCTTCCAGCTAGCAGGTTGGGATCGTAGGTGGGACCACTGGCCATTGCGATGATGCCACCTGTTTGCGGTTCAATTGCAACAATTGCACCCAATTTATTCTTGAGCAATCGTTCCGCCAGGACCTGAACATCAATATCAATATAGGTAGTCAGGTTTCTTCCCGCAATTGCAACGGAATCAAATGTTCCTTTTTCATAGGGACCAACAATACGGTTCTTATTGTCTTTGAGCAGGTAGCGAACGCCCCGTTGGCCCATCAATATGTTTTCATAAAACCGTTCCAGTCCACTTAGACCCATGTAATCTCCAATCTGGTAGTAATAATTTGTTTTTTTCAGGATGTTGGAATCCACTTCACCCACATACCCCAGGATATGCGCTGCAGCTTTATAGGGATAGGAACGAATAGGTCGCTCTTGCAAAAAGAAACCGGGATCAAAGCGGAAAATATTTTCCTGTAACTGAACAAATAATTCAATGGGAAGCGAGGATTCGAAAACAGAGGGTCGATACCGTCCATTTCGGAGGATGGCAGCAACTACCCGTTCTCTGAACTCTTCCCGATCGATGTTCAGAATCTTGCACAGACCAGCCGTATCAATTCCTTTGAGTTGGGTGGGATTGATCATCAGGTCATAGGTCAAGGTATTTTCCAAAATGGAACGCCCTTTTCGATCAAAAATGATTCCACGATCGGGAAAAATTACATTCTTGCTTACTGCATTGTCGAGTGCAAGAATATCGTATTGCTTAGAGGTTAACTGAAGGAAGAAAAGTCGCACCAGCAGCACCAAAAACGCCAGCAGAAACAACAATCGGATGAAGTTTTGCCTGGACTGGTTGAATGTGGACATTTGGGGTATGCGATTTCACCGCAAAACTACGCCAATTCGGGCTTATCGCCGAGATGCTTTCCGATTGAATAAAAGATCAGCGATGACCACCAGCAACATGCTCACAGTCGTGGTGGCGATCAGCTTTCCCATGAAATAAAAAAAGCTTCCAAACTGGATCCACTCCAATAGGATGAGCCAAGCGTGGTGCACCATGGTCAAGATAAGGACATAAACGAAATAAGGAACCTGTCCCATCGTTGCCCGAGAGGGCTCTTCACTGCCCCATTCTGTAGAATCTTTTGGCAACAGAAAATCCACCAGCGCCGGTCGCGCATACGCCAACAGTACACAGGCCGCCAGATGAAGACCGGGTGTCTGGTAAAACATATCAACCACGTAGCCCCAAACAAATGCGATGTACAGCAACTGCATGCGCGTAACCCGGAAAGGAAGCCAAATCAGAAAGACAAAGTAGATGTATGGGACAATGAATTGATGCAGCGGGGGAATATTTTTGATCAGGAACAGTTGCACCAGCAAGAGAATGATCCCACGAATGATATGTTTGATCAGCGGGCTCATTCCTTTTTGAATTTTTTTCGGATGGCATCCATTTCATTCTCCAATACATTTCTGACCACAAATGCATGTTGGACCGTATTGAAATCGACAAACGGACGCACCGTTAAAATATAGGTATTGGTCTCTTGATCCTGATCCACTTCAACCACCTTTCCAATCTTTGATCCGGGAGGGAAACGGTCGCTGTAGGGACTGGTCACAACGGTATCGCCCAACGCTACTTTCACGGTCTTTGGTATTTTGGACAGCGTTAACGCATACGGATCATTGCCATCCCAGGAAATTTCACCCAATCCACTCCCTTTTTTGAGCATGGCAATGACGATCGATTCATTATTGAGCAAACTCATCACCCCTGACATGTTCTTGCTCACGTGCACAACCGTCCCAATGATCCCGTCTCTGCTGACGACTGCCATATTGGGTTCAATTCCCTGATCTGAACCACGATGGAGGATCACATGGTTTTGAGGCAGGAATACAGAATTAGAAATCACTTTAGCCGGCAAGTAGACAAACTGACGAAGTGTTCGAACGGAGTCACTCCATGCGGTGTCCTGCACCAAGAGTCCCGTTGAATCTGCCCAGACCGAGCCGCTGGGCAATAGAGAGAGCAGCTCGGCATTCTGTTCCCGCAGTGCATCATTTTGTTGGCTCAAAGAAAAGAAAGATTCCACTGCATTGACGCGGGTATTAATGGCACCCGCAAGCTCTTTGGACACCATGCCCAGATAGGATTGATGAAACCGATTTTTACTGAACAACATGATCAGCGCAATGACTTGCATGACCAAAAATCTAAGGAAGATCGAGTAACGCCTCAGAAATAAGAAAACATTGCGCATGGAAGTGTTACTCTTTAAGAGCGGTGACCCATCATCTCATGATGAAAGGATAGTTCTGATAATTTTTCAGCGCAATACCGGTTCCCCGTACGACGCTTTTCAGGGGATCTTCAGCAACTTGAACAGGAAGTTTGATCTTTTGTGACAGCCGCTTGTCCAATCCGCGCAGCAACGATCCGCCTCCGGTGATGTACAATCCCCTGCGGTAGATATCCGCTGCCAATTCGGGAGGAGTCGTTTCGAGTGCCTTGAGAATCGCTTCTTCTATTTTGAAAATGGATTTATCCAATGCTTCTGCAATCTCCTGATAACTGACCATGATCTGTTTGGGAATTCCGGTAACAAGATCGCGACCATTCACCGGTAGGTCATCTGGTGGATTGTCAAGGTCTTTCATCGCAGCACCGACATTGATCTTGATCTGCTCTGCCGTGCGTTCACCAATCAGGAGGCTGTGATAACGGCGCAGCGCTTCCATGATATCAGCAGTGAATTCGTCCCCGGCAATACGAATGGATTGATCACAAACAATACCGGCAAGAGCGATTACGGTAATTCCCGTTGTACCTCCTCCAATATCAATGATCATATTTCCGATGGGTTCTGTTACATCGATGCCAATACCCAATGCAGCAGCCATGGGTTCGTGAATCAGGTATACTTCTTTTGCCCCTGCTTGCTCTGCACTGTCCCGAACCGCACGTTTTTCAACTTCGGTGATGCTGGAGGGGATGCAAATCATCATTTTCCAACTGGGCGGAAATAAGGGTTTTTTGGGATAGATCAATTTGATCATTTCCCGAATCATCAATTCAGCCGCATTGAAATCCGCGATTACTCCATCTTTTAACGGGCGAACTGTGCGAATGTTCTCGTGCGTTTTTTCGTGCATGAGCAAGGCCTTCTTTCCAACGGCCAATAGCTGCTTGGGATTGTTACGGTCCAGCGCCACAATAGAAGGTTCATTCACAACGATTTCATCGTTATGAATGATAAGCGTATTGGCCGTTCCAAGGTCAATCGCTATATCTTGGGTGAACCATGAAAAAAGTCCCATGCAGTGCTCGTTTGATTCCTACAAATGTCAAGTAATTCAACCAAATATCCATCATGAATTTTGGCCTTAACTAAATTTTAAATTCATAGCCGATGTCTCGGCGATGCACCATATTTTCAAAGCTAAACTGCTGGATGACAGAAAGCGATTGGTCAACCGCATGGGCAATGGTTTCTCCATACGAAGTGATGGCTGCAACTCTTCCACCGCTGGTCACCAACCGGCCCTCTTTCTCAGCTATACCGGCGTAGAATACCAGCGTCTGTTCACCTCCCGCTGATTCAATTCCATCAATGACTTTACCTTTTTCGAAGGTTCCAGGATAACCGCCGCTGACCACCACTACCGTAGCGGCAGATCGTGGATCAATGTTTACGGATGCGGAAGATAACCGGCCCTCTTGCATGGCCAAAAACAGTTCGATCAGATCGGTTTGAAGTCGGGGCATGACCACCTCTGTTTCAGGGTCGCCCATGCGGCAATTGTATTCAATCACATAGGGCTCACCGTTCACGTTGATCAATCCGAAAAACACAAAACCATGGTACACCAACCCTTCTTTCTCAAGACCGGCAATGGTGGAACGCACTACCTTTTCCACGACCTTTTCCATGAACGCGCCTTGAGCAAATGGAACGGGACTCACCGCACCCATGCCGCCGGTGTTGAGACCGCTATCCGCCTCTCCAATGCGTTTGTAATCCTTTGCTTCCGGCAGCAACACAAAATCACGCCCATCGGTTAATGCAAATACACTGAGTTCAACTCCAGTAAGGAATTGCTCGATCACTACGCGCTCACTTGCTTTCCCAAATTGCGCGTCTTTGATCATGGATTGGAAGGTGGCCATTGCTTCTTCATGCGATTGTGCAATGACGACTCCTTTGCCCGCCGCGAGTCCGTCTGCTTTCAACACAATTGGAAGAGCGTGCGATGAGATGTAGAGCACTCCTTCGTTGTAGGTGTCGACTGTAAACTCCCGGTAGGCTGCAGTGGGAATGCCGTTTCGTTGCATGAATGCCTTGGCAAATGCCTTGCTTCCTTCCAGTTGTGCAGCAGCAGCGGATGGTCCTACTACAATGATGGATGACAGGGATGCATGCTCTTGAAAAAAATCATAGACCCCGTTCACCAGCGGATCTTCCGGTCCCACCACCACCATCTCAATTTTTTTATCCCTGCAGACCGCAGCAATGGCCGGAAAATCATTCAGGTCTATTGAAATATTTTCGCCGTACTGTGCAGTGCCGGGATTGCCGGGCGCTATGAACAGGCTGTTGCAGTGATGACTTTGGCTGATTTTCCATGCGAGTGCATGTTCACGACCTCCACTGCCTAAAAGAAGAATATTCATCGTGGCGCGAAGATACAAATTGTGTATTTTGAGGTACCAACAAAACATTGTTCATGTCGACTTCCAACGCTGCTTCGCATCCCAAGGGATTGTACGTGCTGTTTGCCACTGAAATGTGGGAACGTTTCAACTACTATGGCATGCGCGCAATCCTGATCCTGTTCATGACCAAAGCCCTTCTTTTTTCAAAAGAATTCTCCTCCCAACTCTACGGAGGATACACCAGCCTGGTCTACTTGACCCCGTTGATCGGAGGTTATTTTGCAGATCGCTTCTGGGGCAATCAGCGTTCCATCATCTTGGGAGGACTGGTCATGGCCATTGGAGAATTCATTTTATTCTTCTGCGGCAGCACCTATGCCACCGATTCGGGACTTTCCAGCATTTTATTCTTTACAGGACTGGGGTTCATGATTACTGGAAATGGATTTTTCAAGCCCAATATTTCTGCGCTGGTGGGACAACTCTATCCGAAAGGCGATGGCAGAATTGATGCCGCGTACACCATTTTCTACATGGGCATCAACGTGGGTGCGGCCATCGGACCCTTTGTCTGCGGATTTGTAGGCGATACCGGTAATCCTGCTGATTTTAAATGGGCATTTCTAGCAGGGGGGATTGGCATGCTGTTTTCCGTTCTGATCCAATTGCTGTACCACCGAAAACATGTGGTGGATCCCGCAAACATTACATTGGGATTGATCCCTGCAGCTGCTCCCCGTTGGAGCAGGCATCCGCTAGTTGGATTGGTGGTCATGATGGGACTCATCGGCATCGCCACAGCGTTATTGTACCTGGACTCTAGCGGGGGAAAAGTCAATCTTTTTTATTTACTCGTAGCCTGCATCCTGATCATTGGCACAATTGTTTTCAGCGATAAAACACTTTCGCGACTTGAAAAAAGTAAAGTTGCCGTCATCTTCGCCGTTTCATTTTTTGTCATCTTTTTCTGGAGCGCTTATGAACAAGCCGGCGCTTCACTTACTTTTTTTGCGGACGAACAAACCAACCGCGATCTCGGATTTTATGTGGTACCTGCCAGTTTTTTTGCATCGCTCAATGCCATTTTCATTGTAGCATTTGCCCCCATCTTTGCATGGTTCTGGGTGCGACTGGGTAAAAATGATCCTTCCTCTCCTACAAAGATGGCATGGGGACTTCTTCTGCTTGCACTGGGGTACCTCTGGATTGCATTTGGTGTGAAAGGGGTTCAACCCGGCATCAAGGTCAGCATGGTATGGCTGGTTGGCATGTATGCCCTGCATACTGCCGGTGAACTGTGTTTGTCGCCCATCGGTTTGTCACTTGTCAACAAACTGGCACCACTCAAATTCGCATCACTGCTCATGGCAGTATGGTTCACCGCCAATGCATTTGCCAATTACTTGGCAGGCTCCTTGAGCAAACTCTATCCGGAAGCAGGAAAAGCCAAACACATTCTGGGTGTACCAATAACCGATAATTATGACTTCTTCATGATGTTTGTGATCATGTCGGGGATTGCCGCCTTCATCCTGTTCTTTTTATCCCGCAAGTTGCAGTCGCTCATGAAGGACTGATTCAAAACCCGCAACCATGTCCAACAACAAACGCTTTACTCCTTTCATTGCACCGGAAAACGCCATGCACGAATTCACCTGGAAAGCCGTCATCACAGGCGCTTGTTTTGGCGTGATCTTTGGTGCCGCCACGGTTTACCTCGCACTCAAAGCAGGTCTTACCGTCTCCGCTTCCATACCCATCGCTGTGATGTCCATCGCCCTCAGCAAACTGTTTTTACGCACCACCATTCTAGAGAACAACATCATCCAAACGACAGGCTCGGCTGGCGAAAGCATCGCAGCAGGAGTTGTTTTCACCTTGCCCGGATTTTTATTTTTAAGTGAATCCGGAAGTGCAAACTATTTCAACTACCTCACCATTTTGATCCTGGCGATTTTTGGAGGCATGCTGGGTACACTCATGATGATTCCGCTTCGCAGTGCGCTCATTGTTAAAGAACACGAAACACTTCCGTATCCGGAAGGAACAGCATGCGCCTCTGTCTTGAAAGCCGGTGAGAAAGGCGGAAATTTTGCAAAGACAGCATTTGCAGGATTGGGCTTGGCAACGGTCTACGCGTTTTTGCAGAAAGTTTTTCATGTGATTGCCGAGACGCCCTCGTTCATGACTGCTCAGGCCAATAAATACCTGCCGTCGGCAAAAATCAGCGGTGAAATCACTCCCGAATACTTGGGAGTAGGTTACATCATTGGTCCCAAGATTGCCGGAGTGCTGGTAGCGGGCAGTGTGCTGACATGGTTTGTTTTCAACCCATTGTTGGCGACCGTTGTTCCGGGCGATGTGGTGGCACAGCAATTGGTCAAATTGGGATATTTATCGGACCTGCACACCGCAGGAGGTCCGGGCGGATGGGATCCAGTAACACACCAGTTCAGCGATTGGTCCGTTGCGATATACAGGGCGTTTGTCCGACAAATCGGCGCTGGTGCAGTTGCAGCAGGTGGATTCATTACGCTGATCAAAACCATCCCGACCATCATCAGTTCATTCAAGGGCAGCGTAGGCAGCCTTGGAAAGAATGCGGCAGCTTCGGGACCATCAATCCGCACCGATCGTGACTTATCCATCAAAATCGTGCTGTGGGGCAGTTTGGGCCTTGTGCTCCTGATGACCATTCTTCCTCAGGTTCCGGGCGATGGGGCCTTGAGCAAATTACTCCTCGGCGTTTTGGTTGTGATTTTCGGTGCATTTTTTGTGACCGTCTCCTCCCGCATTGTGGGACTCATCGGCTCTTCGAATAATCCAATTTCCGGCATGACCATTGCCACCATCATGGGCACCTGTTTAGTATTCATTGCAGTGGGTTGGACCGGCAAAGTATACGAACCCATGGCACTGGTCGTTGGCGGCATGATCTGCATTGCAGCGGCAAATGCAGGCGCCACTTCCCAAGATTTAAAAACAGGATACATCCTGGGGGCAACACCAAGGGCGCAACAAATTGCTCTGTTCATTGGGGCCATTGTTTCCTCCATTGCTATTGGTTTTACCATCAAAGTGTTGGATACCCCAACCCAGGAAATGCTCAGCAACGGAATCCAGCATGCCATCGGCACGGAAAAATATTCAGCTCCTCAGGCCACACTGATGGCGACACTCATCAAGGGCATTCTTTCGTTCAACCTTGACTGGCAATTTGTTTTGGTGGGAGTGGCCATTGCCATTGTGATGGAGCTCTGCGGCATCAAAGCCTTGAGTTTTGCCATCGGTATTTACCTTCCGCTATCCACAACGCTTCCCATCTTCATCGGCGGAGCCATTCGGGGCTGGGTCGATCGCAAACATTCGGGTGAAAAAAATCAAGAGGAAGAAGACCTGCGCAAGGGTAATCTTTTTGCAACGGGACTGGTAGCAGGTGGCGCTATTGCAGGTGTGATCGTTGCATTCCTTTCAGCCAATGAAGGGGTTGCTTCTGCCTTGAACACGTTGAACCTGGAAGGACCGATTTCCCGCATTTTGGGTGAACAAGGTTATGCGGTGTTGGGTACATTGCTTTTCTTTGTAATGGCCTACATCCTCTATCACGTTGCCAATAGCAAAGAGGAAGCCCTTCAAAAAGAATAACCATGAACATCAGCGCGCTCAAGTTCAGTCTGCCCATGTGCATTTACGCATTGAGCTGGTTTGCATTCACGGATACCGGTTGGGTGGTATGGTGGCCCTTGCTATTTGCTTTTGTGTTTGTACCTGTAGTGGAATTGCTCTTCCCCGCCGCCCCAGCGAATATGTCGCAAGCAGAAGAGCAAATGGCTAAAGAAGATCGGGCATACGACTTCTGGCTGTACATCATATTGCCACTTCAATATGGCGCGCTGTATCTTTTCTTTCAGTCGGTGCAAGAACCCGGACTCACCACGCTCGAATGGACAGGCAGAGTGCTGGTCATGGGATTGCTCTGTGGTTCGTTTGGAATCAATGTAGGCCACGAACTGGGTCATCGTAAACATTTATACGAACGCAACATCGCGAAGCTGCTGTTGCTGACTTCCCTGTACATGCATTTTTATATTGAGCACAACAAAGGCCATCACAAGCATGTGTCTACGCATGAGGACCCGAGTAGTGCGCGCAAAGGAGAAAGCGTTTATCAATTTTATTTTCGGTCGGTAGTCTTCTCTTACCTTTCTGCCTGGAAAATTGCTGCAGATGATCAGCGTAAATCCGGAAAACCAGTCGTGCATTGGAGCAACCAAATGATTCAGTTCCAATTTTTGCAAGTGCTATTCGTCGTTGCGATATACATTGCTTTTGGAACCTTTGTGCTGCTTTCCTTTTTATTGGCAGCGACCATTGGATTTTTACTGTTGGAAACCGTGAACTACATTGAACATTATGGACTGGAGCGGAAGAAAACAGAGAGCGGGTACGAGCGAGCTATGCCTGAACACAGTTGGAACAGCAGTCATGTGTTGGGCCGACTCCTTCTTTTTGAACTATCGCGGCACAGCGATCACCATTACATTGCCAGTCGCAAGTACCAAATCTTGCGCCATCATGAAGAGGCTCCGCAAATGCCAACCGGATATCCTGGAATGATGGTTTTGTCGCTCATCCCCCCATTGTGGTTTGCGGTGATGCACAAGAAGATGGAGCAATTTCAAGGACGCCATCAAGAAATGGTTGCTGCGCCAAAATAAGGTTGAAGCACCTCAGGAATTCGAATGCCATTTGCATCCTGATTGTTCTCCAATAGGCTCGCCAAAATGCGGGGCAGCGCCAGCGAACTGCCGTTCAGCGAATGCAACAGCTGGGTTTTACCCGTTTCATCTTTTGTGCGGATCTTCATCCGGTTGGTCTGGTACGATTCAAAATTAGAAACCGAACTCACTTCCAGCCACTTTTGCTGTGCCGTACTGTAGACCTCGAAATCATAGGTCATGGCCGATGCAAAAGACATATCGCCGCCACACAAGAGTAAAATGCGGTAGGGCAATTCAAGCGACTGGATCAGCCGTTCTACGTGCAGGACCATTTCCTCCAGAGCAGCATAACTCTTATCCGCTTCGGTCAGGGTTACAATTTCAACCTTGTCAAATTGATGCACACGGTTGAGTCCCCTGACATCTTTGCCAAAACTTCCTGCTTCTCTTCGAAAGCAAGGAGTGTATGCCGTCATTTTCACCGGCAATGCTGCAGCTGGAACAATTTCGTCGCGATAAATATTGGTAACCGGAACTTCTGCAGTGGGAATCAGGTACAGCTCATCCGCTACAACATGATACATTTGTCCCTCTTTATCCGGAAGCTGTCCCGTACCAAAGGCAGAAGCGCTGTTGACCAGATGAGGAGGAAGGTATTCGGTATATCCTGCAGCCGTATTGTAATCCAAAAAATAGTGGATCAAGGCTCGTTGCAACTTCGCTCCCTTTCCTTTGTATAGCGGAAAGCCGCTTCCTGTGATCTTTACTCCAGTTTGAAAATCAACCAGGTCATAGCGGGTGATGAGGTCCCAATGACAGAGCGCCTGTTCTGGAAGCTGAGGGATAACCCCTGCTTGTCTCAGCACCGCATTGTCTTCTGCAGTTGAGCCTGAGGGAACTGCTTCGGCAGGAAGATTAGGAAGGCGGTATAGCATGCCATCCAACATGGATTCCGTTTCGCTCAGTTGAGTTGAAAGCTGATCGATTTGATCTTTCATTGCCGATACTTCGGCCTTTTTTGCTTCGGCAGCTGCTTTTTCACCTTTGCTCATCAACGCACCAATTTCTTTTGAAACGGCATTGCGTTTGGCCAGCAGTTCGTCGGACTGCACCTGAATGCTTTTGCGTTGGTCATCCAGCGCAATGACCTTATCCACCAGATCCAATTCCTTGAACTGTTTTTTTTGCAATCCAGCGATGACCTTCTCTTTGTTGGCTCGGATAAATCCCGGTTGAAGCATTCCTAAATTTTGAGCAAAGATACACAATCAAAAACATGGGTTGTGTCAGATGCCTTAGTTGTTTAGCTTTGCCGCATGAATGCATCCGATGATTTGCAAATTCGCTGGTGGAAGCTGGAAGAACAATTGATGAATCGGTTTGGGAAAAAGCCGGATCTGGAATCTATCTTATTTTTAATTGGGGTTCAGGAGCTGGAAGGTGCGGGTAAAAAGTTCACCAAAGAGCAGAAACAGGATCTGATGCACGTTGCCGTCTGCACGGTTCTTGCTTCAGGCGGATATTATGTGCAGGAAGGTGCGGACGAAGACGGATGGCCGCATTTCCGACAGATAAAAGAACTGAAGCCCATGTCGCTGATCGAGCAAGAGCAGTTCATGAAAGATCATATTCTTTTTTATTTTACACAGAATGGATTCATATGAATACATTTTTTGTAACAGCAGTGAGCTTGCTGTTGATTGCGACTGAACTGCATGCCCAACCGATAGCCAAGATCAGCAGATCGGATCTCAGGAAAGACGTGAAAATGGTAACCGATTCGGGGGTCATGATCCTGCGGCTCAACGATTCCACGCCGTTGCACCGCGATAATTTCATTCGACTCATCAAGTCCAACTATTATGAGGGCATCAGCTTTCACCGGGTCATTGCAGGGTTTGTGATTCAAGCAGGAGATGGAAAAACCAAATCCGGTTTCGATACAACGAGCTCACTGGCGTCCTACACGGTGCCTGCAGAAATCCGAAACGACCTTTACCACAAACGAGGAGTGTTGGCAGCTGCCCGGATGGGCGATAATGTCAATCCCGAGCGAAAAAGCAGTGGCGTTCAATTTTATATTGTGCAGGGAAAAGTCTTCAATGATCGAGCGCTCGATTCTGTAGAAATTCATCGGCTCGGAGGCAGGAAATTAATGGAAGAAAGACGACAGGTATACAAAACCAGTGGAGGCGCTCCACACCTGGATCAAACCTATACGATTTTTGGAGAGTTGGTGAGGGGGTACGGCGTATTGGATAGGATTGCGAATACCCCGACCAGCGGGAGACAGGGAGGCGATCGACCACTAACCGATATTCGAATCAAAAAAACGAGTATGGTCCGTAGAAAAGAATGACTTAAACTTGCAAAAAATAAACCGAAATGAATTTTCCAGAACAACTCCGCTACACCAAAGAACACGAGTGGGTATCCGTTGAAGGCGATGTAGCCACTGTCGGCATAACCGAATTTGCGCAGGGCGAATTGGGGGATATCGTATTTGTGGACATCACGACCATTGGCAAAGAGCTGTCTTCCGACGCAGTATTTGGAACAGTGGAGGCGGTGAAAACGGTAAGCGATTTGTTTTTACCCATGTCCGGTACCATTCTGGAAAAAAACAATAGCCTGGATAGCCAGCCAGAACTGGTCAACCAGGACCCTTACGGAGGTGGCTGGATGGTCAAGGTGCGTGTCAGTGATCCGGCTCAGCTCAACACCCTGATGGATGCAACCGCTTACAAGGCCCTGATCGGAGCCTGATGGTATGGCGACGTTTTTCAAAGGCATAGTCCTTCCACTCACATGGACGCTTTGCGTCTTTTACCTCTTGAGTTTTGATCCCTCCAGTGTTGATGGGCTATCCTCCATCTGGAAAGTTTACGGCATCGATAAACCGATACATTTCGGAATATTCTTTGTTCTGTCCTACTTATGGACCCTTTGGGCAGTGAACCACAGAAACGAGACACGCTCCAAGATGGTTATCCTGATCATTGTTGTCTGTTCTGCGTTTGGAATGGGGATGGAATATTATCAGTTGTACTTTACCCACCGAACCTTTTCTTATTGGGATGGGGTTGCAGATGCAATAGGCTCATTAGCCGGTTCCTGGCTGGCCATAAAAAAGCCCCTATGGAAATAGGGGCCGTAACCAAAACTAACTGCTTATGAGAAAACTAAAATTTCGTTTTTGTCGGCAGGCATTCAATACCCGCACAATATATAGACGTTAATTGGGCTCTTGGAATTGTTAAAGACCAATTAAAAAGAGAAAATACTTTTTAACAGAAAGGAAAATCACGCCCTTACTGGGTGAGTTTACTGGAGTTTTCTGCAAATTGAAGTGCATCGATGAGTTCTTCGATGCCCCCATTGAGAACTTCTTGAAGGTTATAGAGGGTCATGCCGATCCGGTGGTCGGTCACTCTGCCTTGAGGAAAGTTGTAGGTACGGATCTTGGCGGAACGATCGCCGGTACTGACCAGGCTTTTCCGGTGGCGGGCAATTTCGTCCTCTTGTTTTCTGACTTGCTCCTCATAAAGACGTGTTCGGAGCATTTGCATGGCTTTTTCGCGGTTACCGAGCTGGGTGCGTTCGGTCTGACAAATAACGACGGTCCCGGTAGGGATGTGGGTCAGCATGACCTTGGTTTCCACTTTGTTGACGTTTTGTCCCCCTGCTCCACCGCTTCGGGCGGTTTCCATTTTGACATCTGCTTCCCGAATCTCCACATCCACCTCTTCAGCTTCCGGCATCACGGCCACGGTAGCCGCACTGGTATGAACGCGACCGCTGGCTTCCGTCTCCGGAACACGCTGTACCCGGTGTACGCCACTTTCAAATTTGAGCGTACCGTACACATCCTCTCCCGTTACTTCCAATTGCACCTCCTTGTAACCGCCCACGGTTCCTTCACTTTCATTCAATACGGCCGTTTTCCATCCCCTGCCTTCGCAGTAGCGGATGTACATGCGGAGCAAATCTCCCGCAAACAAAGAAGCTTCGTCACCTCCGGTACCCGCACGGATTTCCAGAATGGCATTTTTTTCATCTTGGGGATCTTTGGGAATGAGCAGGTTTCTGATGTCTTTTTCAATGGTCTGAATTTGTTCTTCTAACCCAGCCGACTCCCCTTTGGCCAATTCACGCAGCTCTTCGTCGTCGCCATTCAACGCCTCTTTATTGAATTCCAGATCAGATAATAACTTTTTGTACCGCTCGTAGGCCAGCACAATCTTTTCCATCGACCGGTACTCTTTCGAAAGCTGACTGAAACGCTTGTTGTTGCTCACCACCTCTGGGTTGGTGAGTGCCACTCCAATATCATCAAATTTTGCCTTAATCGCTTCCAGTCGGTCCAGCATGGTAAAAAAGGATAACCTCTTTATTGAGTAATTTCGTGCGCAAAGCTAAATCATTTAAGGATGAAATACCGGAAGTTCAGGGGCAAGCGACTCTTCAACGGACGTGAACTGTTCAACAACGATCACGTATTGGTCATGACAGAAGAAGGATGCGTTGAAGGTGTGGTTTCGCTTGAAGATGCCGGTGAAGGAATTGAAGAAGTGGATGGATTGATCACCCCGGGATTCATCAATGCGCATTGTCATTTGGAATTGAGTCACCTCAAAGATGTCATTCCGCCGCATACGGGACTGATTCCCTTTTTACTGGATGTGGTGGGCAAGCGGGATTTCCCCATGGAGATCATTTTGGACCGGATTGAAAAAGCCGAACAGGAAATGTACGAGGAGGGAATTGTTGCCGTTGGAGATATCGGCAACACAGACAATACCCTTGCAACAAAAAAGAAAAGTAAAATCAAGTGGAACAATTTTGTCGAAGTACTCAGCTTCAGCGATGAACTTTCAGAAACCCGGTTGAATCAATACCGCAACGTTCTGCAATCGTTCATGGACGCTACTGCCGATGTTGAAACCGATCACTTTAAATCGGCATTGGTCCCGCATGCGCCCTACACCATCAGTGATCGAACGTTCACAGAAATAAACCGACTGACACCTGGGGCCATCATCTCCATGCACAACCAGGAACATCCTGCTGAAGATGAGTTGTACAGAACCGGCAAAGGCGACTACCTTTCGTTCTTAAAATTATTCGGATTTGATGCCTCTCCTTTTCCCGTTACCGGAAAATCAGCGTTGCAGTCCTGCCTCCCACACTTTACCAACGGACAACGCATGCTGCTCGTGCACAATACCTTCATTCCCGAAGAAGATATTGCTTTTGCTCTTGAGTATGGGCGCACGCAGTTAGCAGGCATTCACTTTTGCCTCTGCGTAAATGCTAACCGCTATATTGAAAACCGTCTTCCCCCTATCACCATGTTGATGAATCAGGGAGCGCACTTGGTACTCGGTACCGACAGCTATAGCAGCAATTGGCAACTCAGCATTGCTGCAGAAATTCGGGTGATCCGGGAATGCTTTCCGGAGATTCCGCTCAGTACTGTGTTGCAATGGGCAACCCTTAACGGGGCAGAAGCACTGGGTCGGCAAGACATGTTAGGAAGTTTTGAAAAAGGAAAGCACCCGGGCGTGGTTGCACTCGATGATCAGCTGAATCCCCGTCGTTTGCTCTGATCAAACATCCAGTAAACTGCGAACGACCGGTAAGCTGCGCATGGTTCCAAAAGGCTGGATATGCAAGGCATAAAATTCCAAACAGCCGTCGATCAGCTTGTTCCGGGTGGCACGATTCAATCGGATCATCTCCAATTCATTCAGCTGCATCACCCGTAAAAGTTGTGCAATGTGCCCACTCTCTGGCTCAATCATGACGTGTTCGTGCAGAGGCAGATGGGAAACGAATTGTCCTTCACGCAGATCAACAATTGCATGATCATCTGAATAGGTATCCAGTAATCGGAAACCAAAAAAATGCGCCAAGTGAAGACAGAAAAAAATCGGAATGTTGGCAGCTTCGGTAGATGTTGCTCGATCGAGGCCGCTCAACATATCTTCTAAAAACAGAAACAATTCGGGTGAGGGATCAGGTTGCTTGATGCACTTTTGCAGCAGTTCAATCATAAACGAAAGAATTGCGTTTTTGATCACATCACTGAACAGGTGTTCATAATAAACCAATTGCCGAGCTTCCTTGATATACTGCAATGAGGTGGAGTAGTTGTGTGGCGCAACCAATTCAATCAGGTTGCCGATCTGCAGATGCGCCGATGAAACCACTCCCCCTTTTTTAGCACTGCGCACACCTTTTACCATGTATTGCTGCAAGCCAAATTTTTCTGTAAACGCAGAAACAATGAGAGAAGTCTCACCGTATTTGACTGTTCGCAGAATGATGGCTTTCGTCGATTGGATCACATGCATTAGTTGATGAAGAAAATCTTTCCAGCAACCTGGAAGGTATTGTCTTCGTTGGAAACAAAAATGAGGTAGGTGCCGGAGCTGGCCCGTTCACCTTTGTAATTTTTACCGTTCCAAATGGCTTGACCACCCAATGATCGCGTTTGGTGTACGAGTCGACCGTTCAATTCAACAATCCGCACCCAGGCATTTTCAGGAAGATTGCGAATGGCGATGGTGCCATTGAATCCAGATGGTACTGGATTTGGGAAAACAAACGGTTTTGTTTTTTCTTCAGCCGGAGCAGTGGCCGTACTCCTAAAGGAAACAATGCCTTGTTCAGTCATAAAAAAAACTTCTCCCGACTTGGGCTCAATGAGTACTGAACGAACACTGTCGCTTAAAAGGGGACTATTTTTTGTATCAAATCGGTAGATGACTTTCTGTGCATCCGCACTCAGTAACCAAACACCATTGTGCGTAGCGACCCATTTGCGGTCGGCTCCATCCACTTGTATATCATTGATCGTTTCTTCCGAAAGCAAGAGTCCCGCGAAATTATCCTGCTGCACAACCGGCAGAATGGCCTCGCAACTGGGATTGGTAAAGAGTTCATCTACGCACTGAACAATGGCCAGTCCTTTATTGGTTCCAATCCACGCAAATCCATTTCGATCGATGGCCACGCATCGTGCACTGGAAGAAGGAAGGTTACCCCTGCCCAATCCTTGACGGAACTGCCGCCATCGATCGTCTGAAGTTTGATCAATTGTTCCTCCATCATCAAAACAAAAAACACCATCGGATTCGCTCACGATCCACTTTCGGTTACCATCGGTGGCAATTCGCGTGATGGCATAGTTGGTTTGAGTAAAAGGAACGATGAATTTTTTCCAGCTAGCATCCTTTTTTCTAACCAGTAAATTTTCGAGCGTACCCGGATTGGCGATCCATAGATTCAAGTTGTTGTCAAATGCCATTCCTGCAACCCGGTATTCGTTGGGAGAACCGGCCGCTGCTGCGATGGGTGAATTTGCTGCATACAGAGTAAGCTTATCGTTCTTATCCCACTGAAGCAACCCTTTTCCGTACGAGGAAATAAAATAATCTCCAGTTGCAGGATCGCGCACCAGTGAATGCAGGTTGGTAAAATTCTCCAGCGCTGGAACGTTCAATGAGGTGCTGCTTGTCCACTGTTCATTTTCGAACACATAGCGACCGGCGGCGGGACCAGCCGCACGCATCCAAGGGGTGGGCCATCCGGAGACCAGCGCGATGCGATCTGGCTCTGCAATGCCAAATCCCCATGATAACCCGGATGGACGGCCGGTTTCGAGGACAGTCGAGTTTCCATTTTGCAGTACAATCACTCCTCTTTTTGAATCACCCAGCCAATAAGCAGATCCTTCGATCCAACAGGTGTAAGGATCTGCCATGCGTGGAGAAGAAATGAGCGTTGGGGAAGCCACCAGGGTAGAATACACAGCATATCCCTGCTGCGAACCCTGTTTGAAAGCAAAATAGATTTTTCCGGCAGATGTCCCCATGTGAAGAATACCGGTTGGAAGATTGGGCCAATGCAACCAGCGGTTGTTTTCGGATACCAGTACCGTATCTGCTTTTCGAACGATCAATCGGTTGTTCCAGGTAAGCAGTTGTTCGGTTCCGGTAAAGAGTACTTCGGTCGGTTCGTTTTTCCAATTGCGAAAATCATTGAGTTGTGTGGAAGGATAAGCAGCAGATTTGAGTCCCTCAGCAGTCGCTGCAAAAATCCTTCCATTGTACAAAGCCGTTGAGCTCACGGGGATGGCTTGACCGTTTGTTCCCAACCGGTACGTGCCGCGTATTTCATATTGATTGGGGTTCACTACAATGATTCCGATTCCAGATGAGAGAAAGGCATCGCCACCGATCCAGGTTACACCGCGAATGGTCTTGTCGCCCTGCACTTTACTCAACAGCACATCGGGAATGTTTCGGACGCGATCATTTTCGATCAGATCGAGATTGGAGTTGGCGTAAACTGCGAGGATCTTACCCGAAGCCGCATCCACTGCGGTGTGGACGATGCCCACATCGGAGAGTCCGGTGGAGCGAGAAAAAAAATGAAATGATTTGTCTGTGATGGCATAGCGATAAATTCCTCCCCTGGTTCCCACCCAGATGTTTCCGTCAATTGACTCGATGTGATTGACCTGCGACAGGGGTGCATGATCCCGCCACGCGCCAATCGGTGGCAGCCATTGAGCACCTGAAAAGTGCCAACAAAGCAAGAGTCCAAAAATGATCATGGTGCGCATCGCGTCGTAAAAGTAACAAATGTGAAATGCCATCCAATTATTCGTTTCCTTTGCAAAAAAAGATGTGGCAGCGCACGGGTGAATGGATTCTTCGCTACAGGTTTGCCCTCTTGGGTATATTCATTGCGCTCACTACGGCAATGGGCTATCAGGCCAGCAAGGTGCAGATGAGTTATGAATTTGCAAAAGCCATTCCCACTGATCATCCGCAATACCAATATTACGTACAGTTCAAGAAGACTTTTGGAGAGGATGGAAATTTACTGACCCTTGGTTTTATAACAGATGAATTTTTTACCCTACGCACGTTCAACCGGATCGGTGCGCTGGAAGAGGAGTTGCGAAGGGTTGAAGGTGTGGATGATATTATTAGTGTGCACCGATCAGTCGCCCTGAACAAAAACGACAGCACTGGACAACTGCAGGCGATAAAAATTTTTCCGCCCGGTATCCAGAATCAATCTGCATTGGACAGCCTCGGTGACTCATTCAGGAACCTTCCGTTTTACAAGGGTCTTATTTACAATCCAGCATCCAATGCCTATCTCATCGGATTGCGGATCAGCAAAGAGGTGCTAGGGTCCAAAAAAAGAGAGCAAATAGTTGGAGCCATTGAAAAAATAACTGCGGCCTTTGTACAGGATGCACAACTCGATGTGCACCTGAGCGGACTCCCACTGATCCGCACCAATGTAGCCATGCGCATCGCCCGTGAATTGAATTGGTTCCTCGCCGGATCATTGCTGCTTTCTGCATTGATTCTCTTTCTGTTCTTCCGATCCATCGGCACGATTCTTCTTTCACTCGGAGTAGTGATCATAGGAGTGGTGTATAGTTTGGCTACTATTCATTTGTTTGGCTATTCCATCACGTTGCTGACGGCATTGATTCCTCCGTTGGTTGTAGTGATTGGAATACCCAACTGCATTTATTTTCTGAACAAGTTCCATACCTCTTATGTGAAATCCGGTGATAAGCGAAGTGCAATTGTAGAAATGGTGAGCAAGATGGGAGTGGTCACCTTGTTCTGTAACATCAGTGCTGCACTGGGTTTCGCCGTATTTGCCCTGACCAAAAGCATGATCCTGAAAGAATTTGGAATGGTGGCAGGGATCAACATCATGGGATTGTTTTTCATATCGCTCGTGTTGATTCCGATCGTACTGCTTTATCTACCTGCACCCCAACCCCGGCATGTGCGGTATTTAGAAAATCCTTGGCTGCTCTCCATGTTGGGGAAAATTGAGCAATGGGTATTTGGACACAAAAAGATCATTTATGCATTCACCCTGGTTGCATTGGCTTTTTCAGTTGCCGGTATTCTTCGTTTGCAAACCCGTTCGTTCATCGTGGATGACCTGCCGACCAAAGACAAGATCATTACGGACTTGCGCTTCTTTGAACAGCATTTCGGAGGAGTATTGCCATTGGAAATTTTAGTGGACACGCGCAAAAAAAATGGCATTGCCGGATCACGGGCACTGAATATATATGAAAAAGTAGCGGCGTTTAGCGATAGCCTCAGGCACTATCCGGAGTTGGCAAAACCACTTTCGCTGGCAGAGGGACTCAAATTTGCACGCCAGGGATTTTATGATGGGGACAGCAATAATTATTCCATGCCCAATGCGTTTGATGGTGCCTTTTTAGCCGATTACCTCAAACCAGGAAAAGGAAAGAAAGAAAACAATGGAACGTTTGAACGATTGATGACGTCGTTCATCGACAGCAATCGGCAAACCACCCGCATCAGCGTCAACATGGCCGATATCGGCAGCACCGCTATGCCACAACTCATCGATCAACTGAAAGGCGATGCCATGGAAGTGTTCGATACCAGCAAGACCACAATAACCCTTACCGGATCCAGCATAACATTTTTGGAAGGAAACCGCTTCATCATCAGCGGACTCCAAGAAAGCATCCTCTGGGCATTTTTGTTCATCGCCCTATGCATGCTGTACCTGTTTCGATCGGTTCGGATAGTGGTGTGCTCCCTCATCCCCAATCTGATTCCGCTGATCATGACCGCCGGGTTGATGGGTTGGGCCGGAGTAGCCATCAAGCCCTCCACGGTGCTCGTCTTCAGTGTGGCCCTGGGCATAGCCATTGACATTACGATCCGTTTTCTGGTCAACTACAAACAGGTACTCCCCCATAACAAGGGTGAAGTAGTAGCTACCGTTGCCGAGACCATCCGTGAAACGGGGATTAGCATAGTGTATACCTCTTTGGTTTTGATTGCAGGGTTCATCATTTTTGTCGCCAGCGGCTTTGGCAGCACGCAAGCCCTGGGCTGGCTGACTTCCTTTACCCTGCTGACCGCCACAGTGACCAATTTGGTCCTGCTTCCGGTTTTGCTGCTGTTGCTCAGGCGGTCAAAGGCCTTATATATGCCTTAAACGATTCAATTTTTTATTTTTACTAAAAAAATGGGATTTTTTTGACTTCTATTAGAGCGTGTCTAATTTTTAGGTTATTTTTTATATATTGTATTGATAATTTAAGGCGGTAATGTGCTCCGGAGGGAATATTCCGGTAAAACACGCAACAAAGGGAGCAAATTAGTTGTCTTATCATATTTTCGCAATTCGTTAACATCCATTTAACCAAAGAAAAAGTCATGAGAAAAATCTTGATTCTTTTGTGCGGGGTTCTGCTTTTTGCGGGACAATTGTCCGCACAAAATCGGACGGTCTCCGGTAAGGTTGCGGATGCATCCGGCAATGCAATTGCCAATGCATCGGTGATTGTGAAAGGCAGCCGATTGGGAACCACAACAAATGCAAGTGGTAATTTCAGTTTCAGCGTACCTACTTCAGCAAAAGCGTTGATCATTTCAGCTGTTGGTTTAGCAGCACAGGAAGTCGTCATTCCTGCAAACGGAACGGTCAGTGTCACCATGGAAATGGATGACCGCAAAATGGAAGAGGTGATCATCACCGGCTATCAAACCAGAAGAAAGCGAGACGAAGCAGGTGCGGTTTCCACCGTTAGAGGCAAGGAGATCGAAAACCTTCCCAACCCTTCATTGGATAAGGCACTGCAAGGACGTGCAGCCGGTGTATTGGTTCAAGCCAACAACGGTATCCCCGGTGGCGGTATCAACATCCGCATCCGCGGTACCGGTTCATTCCTGGCGGGTACGCAGCCGTTGTTTGTCATTGATGGTGTACAGTTGAACACCCGCAGTGACGCAAACTATACTGAATCAAATCCTCTGGCTTTTTTAAATCCAAACGATATTGAGTCGATCGACATCTTAAAAGATGCTGCTTCGGCAGCGATCTATGGTGCGCAAGCATCGAATGGTGTGGTGATCGTAACGACTAAAAAAGGTAAAGCGGGTAAAACCAAGTTCCAGTTCAATACATATTTTGGACAGGCGACTGCTCTCCGCAAATTGGAAGTTTTGAACTCTCAACAACTGTTTCAGCTCAGAGCTGAAGCAGTGGGCAATGTGAATAACCTTCCGGCCAGCAACCTGGATATCCGTCGTTTTGTTTTGAATGAGTACAGAATCCCCATCACAAACGTGACGACTGATAAAGCTGCATTGGATGCTATCAATGCGCTTCCCACCTATGATTGGCAGGATGCAGCCTTCAAATCCGGCGCCATTCAAAACTACGAATTGAGTGCAGCAGGTGGTAACGACCGCACAACGTTCCGTTTATCCGGTTCATATAATGTTCAAGAGGCCATCGTATCCAAAGCCAATTTCAAAAGGGGGACCATGAAGTTGGACCTTACCAACAAGGCTACCGATCGTCTCACCCTGAGCACGTCCATCAATGCCAGTACGTTTGATCAAAACGTACCATTTGCTACTTCGGGTTCATTCCTGGGTAGTCCTGCGTTTGCCTCTGCCACTGTACTTCCGTTCAACGCGATCTACAACCCGAATGGAACCTATTTTGGTGTTCCCCCTGCAAATATTGCAGGTGTACTGAACCAAAATGTGATTGCAGTTAACGAGTTCAATAAGGGTTTCAACCGCACCAATCAGTTGGTGGGAAATATTACTGCCGACTACAAGCTCCGGCCCTGGTTGAACTACCGCGCATTCTTTGGATTGGACTATCGTCTGGTACAAGGAAACCGCTTTACCGATCCAAGAACTCCGGATGGATTCAACCGGAAAGGTCTGGGTCAGGTGGAAAGCGAATGGAATACCAACCTCATCTCTACTCAAACCCTGAACTTCAATTTCAATGTTGAAGACAAGCACAAAATCGATGGTTTGGTAGGATTTGAGTACAGAAAAGAAAATCAGGAAGGCATTGGCGCAACCGCAGAAGGTTTCCCAACTTTCCAGTTCACTACCTTGAACACTGCAGCAACGCCGTTGTCCACAACCGAATTCTTCACCGGTTACAGAAGACAAAGTGCGTTCACCAACCTGAACTATAATTATGATGGCAAGTACATCGTGAGTGGTATTCTTCGCTACGACGGATCATCCCGTTTCGGTGAACAGTATCGCTATGGTCTGTTCCCATCGCTGCGTTTGGCTTGGAACATCGATAATGAGAAATTCCTCGAGAATAGCAAATGGATCAATTCATTGCGCTTGAGGGCTTCATATGGTATCACCGGTAACGACCAGATTGGAAACTTTGACGGTTTGGGTCTGTATGGTGCCGCTTCACCGTATAGCGGAGCACCCGGTATCACCTTTAGCCAGTTAGCCAACCCTGAATTGAGGTGGGAGAAAAACAAGACCACCAACTTGGGTATTGACTTCTCATTGTTCAATAACAAAGTATTCGGTTCGGTAGAGGCATATGATAAAATCACAGCCGATCTGTTGTTGTCACAACCGGTGCAATTGACGACAGGCTTCTCCAGCATCACCCGTAACGTAGGTTCCATTCAAAACCGCGGTATCGAGTTGACCCTGGGCGTTCAGCCGATTCGTTCACTTTCACCCGGTGGATTCAACTGGACCAGCACCTTCATCTTTACTTTCAATCACAACAGGGTTAAGAAATTGTATGCCGATCTGATTGAATTGCCCGGTGATCCCAGCACCCGTGTTGGTCGCTCAATTGGCTCCATCTTCACACAGCAGTATGCGGGTGTGAATGCCGCTACTGGTCGACCCATGTGGTACGATACCTTGGGCAACGTAACCTATCAGCCGCAAAACAGAGACCGTGTATATGTTGGCGACTCTCAGCCTGATTTCTGGGGTGGTTGGACCAATAACTTTACCTGGAAAGGATTTACACTAGACGTATTCTTCCAGTATGAGTACGGCAGAGTGGCTTCTGACGGTCAGGTAAACTTCATGATCGAGAACATTGCCCGTCTGAACAGCTTCGTAGACGTATACGATAATAGATGGACTACACCAGGACAAATCACCTGGTATCCGAGAATGAATGCCAACGGTGCTGAAACCAAAGGTTCAAGTGCGCTCTCGGGAAGCAGACCACTGTTTAGAGCTGATTACATCCGCTTGAAGAACGTCACCCTTTCTTACGATCTGAACAGCGATCTGATCAGACGCCTTAAGATTGGAAGCGCACGCTTCTATCTGCAGGGAACCAACCTTTGGACCTCCTCCGATTGGTTCAGCTATGATATCGAATTCGTCGGTACATCCACGGGTATCATACCGCAGAGCAGAAATATAACCGCCGGAATTCAAATTGGCTTTTAATCCATAAAACTTGATCAAGATGAAACATACATTTTTGAAAATAAGTTTGATCGCATTGGTCCTGACCAGCTTCAGTGCTTGTCGCGACGCCTTGGAGATCAGTCCAAGACAATCGATTGACGCCACCAGCGCCTTGAACACCAAAGATGGTATCAATGCAGCCGTGGTATCGGTATACTCACGTTTTAAAAGCGTGCGGATGTACGGTCGCGATTTGATTGCACTTCCAGAGGCAATGGCAGACAATGGTTTTGCCACCAATAAATCAGGTCGACTCCTTGCAGAAGCCAACAACGTTTATCGTGCACACTTTGGTGATGCGCTGTGGTCGGCTTGCTACAACGGTATCAACCAGGCTAACCTTGTGTTAGAGGCTGTGCCGACTGCAACTGATGCCGGTATTACTGCCGCGGATAAAACTTCATGGATTGCACAGATGCAATTCCTGAGAGCACTGTATTACTTTGACCTGGTTAAGGTTTACTCTTATATGCCTGGGGCAACAGTTCCTGCGCAAGACAAAGGTGGAATTCCGCTTCTTTTGAAGGGTGTGAGTTCTTCCGATGCAGCCATTGCGCGGCTTCCAGAACGGGCTACCACCACAGCTGTTTATAATCAAATCGTTACAGATTTGCTCGCAGCTGAGGCTGCACTGACCTTCCCAGGATCAGGTACGAGCTTTGCCAACAAAGCTGCTGCTCAGGCATTGCTCTCTCGTGTATACCTCTACATGAAGGATTATGCAAAGGCAAAGCAATGGGCAGATGCCTGTATCACACTGGCGGGCAGCCGACTTTCCAACGCATCTAGTTATGTTGCACAATGGAGAGGCGCTTCACACAATGAAACCCTCTTTCAATTTGCATTGGCCACCAACGCGGAAAATAATGGTGTAAATGAATCCCTTCAGACCTCCTTCACTACACTTACTGCTCCAGGCAATACCACAGTGACGGGTGGTTTTGGAGATCTGGTCCCCACCCTTTCCCTGCTGACTCAGCTGGGTATCACCATCCCTGGTGGAAATACCACAACCAACTTTGGTTTGAGTGCGGCAATCGCTTCTCGTTCAGTTGACGTAAGGAATCAATTGTATGAGCCTGGCACTTCAGGCCGTGGTACATCCAAGATCGAGTGCACCAAATACATTGGAAAGAACGGATTCATCAACCTGGATAATTTACCGGTCATTCGCATTGCAGAAGTGTACCTGAATAGGGCTGAAGCAATGTCGACTCCTGGTTCATCCGTTTTCAATGCTACCGCTGCACTGGCCGACCTGAATACAATTGCTACCAACAGAGGCCTATCAGCATTTAGCTCAACAGGCACAGCGCTGTATGAAGAGGTGCTGAACCAACGCAGGTTGGAGCTGGCGTTTGAGGGACATCGTTTCTTTGATCTCAAGCGTCTTGGCCGTGATATCAACAAAGCCCCTCATTATCTGAACCTGGCCTTTACCGATATCAGGGTGCTTGCTCCCATTCCTACACGAGAAGTAGACGGAAATAAGAAGATCGTTCAAAACGCAGGATATTAAAACTTAATGACCATGAAAAAAATTATCAATCTATTTATAGCAATCGCCACAGCATCGCTGTTTGGTAGTTGTGTGAAAAATGAGTTGCCCGTATTCACGGCTCCGGTCGTTGAGTTTGATGCTGCTGCCTGGAATGCAAACGGCGCAGGACTGACCTATCCCATATTAACCAGGGTACCTGGGTATGGAAGGGCTGCTTCTACTACTGCCGATCCATTGCTTACCCGCCGCAGTCCCGGCATCAAACGATTCCGCATCAACCTCGTGGGACAGCAATTGCCCACCGATGCTGAAGTGTTTGTGACCGTATTCTCTACCGGTACAACTGCAGTTGTAGGCAGACACTACACTCAATTTTCACAATCGGTGAAGATTCCAGCCAATACCAGCTTTGGAGAATTCGCTGTTGAGGTGTTGAATCCAGGAACCTCATCGGCTACTCCTGTGGATTTGAACATTTCACTGAGCGGTGGCAATAATGGAATCAAAGTGAGCGAGAACTATAAAATCATAGGATTACGAATTTCCCAGCTCTGATTACTAGCGCTTCAACATCTAAAAGCGGATCACATGATCCGCTTTTTTTATTGCGGTAACACCTGCGATAACTTCTTTGGAAGGTCTTCCCCCCTGAGATCTTGTGCAATGATTACGCCATTGGGGTCAATCAGCACATTGAAAGGGATTCCTTCAATTCCATAAATAGGAACCACTTGTGAATCCCAAAATTTTAAATCGCTTACATGGGTCCAACTCAATCCATCGTCTGCTATTGCTTTAAGCCAAGGTTCTTTCGCTTTATCCAATGAAACACCCAGGATGGTGAAGTTCCTGTTTTTAAACGATGCAAATGCTGCAACCACATTGGGGTTTTCTTGTCGACAAGGCTTGCACCAGCTGGCCCAAAAATCAACCAACACGTACTTTCCCCTGAATGATGACAAGGATACGGGTTGACCGTTCACATCCGGCAATTCAAATACAGGAGCCTCTTTTCCTACCAGGCTGCTTCCACCGGAAGGCTGCAACGCTGAGCGGTACTTGGTGACCATCTCCATCACCCGAGAAATATTCATGTACCGTTTTGCAATATTGTTCAACACACCTGCAGCTTCCTGAGGATCAACGAGATTCTGTGTAACCAGAATCCCCATCACATACATGGTCACCGCTGCAGACTGTGCGGTATCGGCATACTGAAGCATATAAGTAGAGATGGACTCCAGTTTTTGACGGTATGTATCTTCCAAGGCAACTCGACTGCTGTCCATGACATCTCCCTTCGCCAGAATAGATGCTCTCAATCCTTCGGTAAGACTGAGTTGAGCATTCAATCCATCGTTGAATGACTTGAAGGAATTGCTACCGGGAGAGTTGGTCCAATAGCGATTGGGTTGGTCCAGATCGATGTGCAGATCCATCTCGTCTTGATCGGGGACAATGAACAGACTAATGGGCTGTTTTGAGAAACTGATGCGGCACAAAGCAGTGGGATCGACTGCCCCTGCCTTAAGCTCAATGGTCGCTGTACCCGATGGAATCGCAATCGAATCAAGACGAATGGGCTGTCCCTCCAATTCCAATACCTCGATGGTCACTACCTGATCTTGCTGGTTGTTGATGGAGTGTATGCGAACAACTAGTTCATCACCCACAGAACCGCAGCCAGAGATGACTGCTTGAACCATCAGTACAATTACAATTACATACGTACGCATAGGATTATATTTTTTCTAATTTTTCTATCAATAACTCAGTTGTTTTCTTGGGATCAGCTTTTCCTCTTGAACGTTTCTTTACTTCCCCCACAAATAATCCAATTAGTCCTTTTTTCCCTTTTTTATACTCGGACACCTTATCGGGCATGTCGCCCAACACCGCTGCTACCCAATTCAAATGATCCTCTTCATTCGTGTTGAGCAGTATTGATTTCTGCTGGGCCAGTTCAAAAACATCAACCCTGGTTTCCGTCAAAATCGATGGAAGCAGCGACTGAGCAGCTTGTGAGAAACTGACTTTGTTTTCTGCAACCAGTTTCAACAATGGTTCCCAATCCTCGGGATGCGCCGGAAGTTCAGACCATTTTAATTTTGCATCATTGAGATAGGAACGCACGGGTCCCAATAAAAAATTGACAAGCAACTTAGGGTACTGTGTTTTCTGTGAAATGACATCGAAAAAATTACTCAAATCATATTCATCCGTAAGCTGTTCAGCGTCATACTCCGAAATACCTTCCAACTGAAGATACTGAGCAATTTTTGCTTCCGGCAGGGCAGGCAACTGATTACGGACAGCAGTTAAAAAAGCATCATCAACAATAAACGGAGGGAGATCGGGTTCAGGGAAATACCGATAATCGTCCGCATCTTCCTTCGTGCGTATTGAAAACGTGAGTCCGGCATCTGTATCGTAACTGCGCGTTTCTTGAACGATGGACGTTCCTGATAAAGACAGATTGATCAATCGATCTATTTCCAATTGAACAGCCTGTTTGAGGTGGCGAATGGAATTGAGGTTCTTAACTTCTACCCGGGTCCCCAGGTGAGTGGAACCTACCGGTCGGACAGAAACGTTGGCGTCGCACCGTATACTCCCTTCTTCCATATTGCCGTCGCAAATGCCAATCCACTTGACCAACTTACGGATCTGTGTCAGGTAGGCTGCGGCTTCTTCGGCAGTATGCATATCCGGTTCGCTTACAATTTCAATAAGCGCTACACCTGCTCGGTTGTAATCCAGATAAGTCAGCGATGGATCTTGATCGTGGAGGCTCTTTCCTGCATCCTCTTCCAGGTGAATCCGGGTAAGGCGTACGTCTCTTTTTCCAGATGAAGTAGATATTCGCACGCTGCCGCCTTCGCAGATGGGGTGTGTGTGCTGTGAGATCTGATAACCTTTGGGAAGATCAGGATAGAAATAATTTTTACGGGCAAAGTAATTGGTACGGGTGATGGAAGAACCGCAGATCAGTCCCATTTTCACTGCTCCTGCAACCGCCTGCTTGTTCATCCGGGGAAGGGTGCCCGGGTGGGCCAGAACGATGGGACTCACATGGGCATTGGGCTGTTCATTGAAATGGGCGGCGTCACCTGAAAACAACTTTGATTGGGTCAGCAATTGTACGTGCACCTCAAGTCCGATAACAGCCTCATATGTAGTGTGTGCGGTTCCCACTAAGCGTATTTGACTGCAATTTAGCCCAATTATCAGAACCGGATAGCAAAGGCGGCATCAGTCAAGTAATGCTCGTATGGCGGGAATAACCGATGGTAGCCCGCCGGTATCCTGCCCCCCTGCCGTTGCCAATGTTTTTTGTCCACCGCCACCTCCCTTGATCATCGGAGCAACAATTGATTTTATGAGTTGCCCCGCATCGAGTCCAGATGATTGTTGCAATGCATCGGAGAGTCCGACTGCTACATAAGGTTTACCGGAAATCGCTGTGGCAAGAACCACCAATCGATTGTCTGAGGCAGTACGCAGTTCGTTACACAATTTTTTTAATGCATCCGGGGAAGATACTTCAATGATGGAGCCCAAGAATGCACGACCGTTGTGCATCTCTATGGCTGAAGATAATTCGTGTGTTAATTGAACCAACGCTTTTGCTTCGGCCGATTCCAGCTGCTTGCGAAGACCCAAGAGTTCTTCCGCTTGTCCCTCCAGCGCCTTAACAAGGTCTTGGGGATGCTTTAGCCCTTCCTTGATTGTGTTAAGAGTGCGACGTTGATTGACGACTTCTTGTTCAGCAGCTTCGGCGCATACCGCTTCAATCCTGCGCACTCCGGCTGCGATACCCGATTCAGAAGTAATCAGACATTGACCCAATTCGCCGGTATACATCACATGCGTGCCCCCGCAGAGTTCAACGGAATAAGTGGGGTCAATGGTTACTACTCTTACCCGATCACCATATTTCTCTCCAAACAATGCCATGGCTCCCAGCTGAAGTGCTTCTTCTTTGGGCATGGTGCGAATCACGACAGGAATATTTTCGCGAATCTTTTGGTTGACCATGTGCTCAACTGCAATCATCTCCTCATCGGTCATCTTTGCAAAATGAGAAAAATCAAATCGCGTACCCCCCTCATTCACCAAGGAACCCTTCTGCGCTACATGCGTTCCAAGTATGTGGCGCAATGCAGCATGGATCAAATGCGTGAGGGTGTGATGCGCTGCAATTTCCTTCCTGCGTGCTGCATTGACAGCAGCAACAACCGTCGTCTCAATGTGTTCAGGAAGCTCAGCAACACAATGAACAAACAGATCGTTTTCTTTTTTTGTATCGGTAATTTCCAAAACTATACCATTCATGGAGAGGGTACCGGTATCTCCAACCTGTCCACCGCTCTCTGCGTAAAATGGAGTTTGGGCAAGCACCAGCTGATAATACGATTGTCCCTTTGCGCTTACCTTTCGGTAGCGAAGTAACTGTGTGGTGGCTGTGATGTGATCATATCCGATAAAAGAAGAGGGTGCATCTGCTGAACTCACCTGTATCCAATCGCCTACGTCAGAAGAAGTTGCTTTTTTGCTGCGATTTTTTTGAGCAGCCATTTCTGCATCAAATGCTTTTTCGTCAACCGTCAGTCCTTGCTCTTGTGCAATGAGCCGGGTTAAGTCAATCGGAAACCCATAAGTGTCGTATAGCTCAAATGCAGCAACACCATCGATTACGCCTGTTGTTCTGGCAGTGGATACGACATCCTCAATTTTTTTCAATCCTTTACCCAAAGTCTTCAAGAACGTTTCTTCTTCTTCTTTTACGACCTTTTCAACAAATGCCAACTGCGCCTGCAGTTCTCCAAATACATCGCTGAACTGCGATGCCAGTCCCGGTAGAAGTTGATACAGCATAGGACTGTTGACTTCCAGATAGGAGTAATAATACCGTACGGCCCTGCGAAGAATACGACGAATGACATACCCTGCGCCGGTATTGGAAGGAAGCTGCCCGTCGGCTATGGTAAAGGCAATGGCGCGAATATGATCGGCCAGCACCCGGAATGCCACATCTTTTTTTGCATCGGTTCCTTCATATTTTTTCCCGGAAATTTTCTCAACAGCAGAAATCGTTCCTGAAAAAATATCCGTGTCGTAGTTCGAGGACTTGCCTTGCAGTACCCGGACCAGTCGTTCCAGTCCCATACCCGTATCCACATGCGTGGAAGCAAGCGGCTGAAGACTTCCATCCTTCATGCGGTTGTACTGAATGAATACGTTGTTCCAAATTTCTATCACCTGTGGGTGATCTTTGTTCACCAAGAGATGACCGGGAGTTGCAGCACGTTCTTCGTCGGATCGGCAATCCACGTGGATTTCACTGCACGGTCCGCAGGGACCCGTATCCCCCATCTCCCAAAAATTGTCTTTTTTATTTCCAAACACGATGTGTTCTTCAGGGAGTAACCCCTTCCATACTTCCAATGCAATTTTAGAAGGTGGAAGCTGCTCTTTTGAATCGCCCTCAAACACCGTGGCATAGAGTCGGCTTTTGTCCATTCCATACACTTCAGTCAATAATTCGCAGCTCCACTGAATGGCCTCTTTTTTAAAGTAATCACCAAAGCTCCAGTTACCAAGCATTTCAAACATGGTATGGTGGTAGGTATCGACCCCTACTTCTTCCAGATCGTTGTGTTTGCCGCTGACCCTCAGGCATTTTTGGGTATCGACCACTCGGGTATGCGGTGCTTTTTTATTGCCCAGGAAATAGTCCTTGAACTGGTTCATCCCCGCATTCGTAAACAACAGGGTAGGATCGTCTTTTAAAACGATAGGGGCTGATGGGACAATGACATGTCCCTTGCTCTCAAAAAACGTTAAAAACCTGCTCCTGATCTCCGCGGACGTCATCTGTTTAAGCGATTTATTAAGAATTCTCTTAGGATCTAAAGGCTATATTTGTGCCTCCCGGGGTGAGCAAAAATACACGATTAGGCACGGACAGCCGATGAAAAAGGTCAAATATTATTACAACACACAGACCCTTCGCTACGAGAAAGCGGTGACCCCGTTCAGGATCACCCTCCTGCGGGTATTTGCCTTCATTTCCACTGCCATTGTTACCGGGTTGATCATCGTGGCCATTGCCTTTCGATTCATCGATTCCCCAAAAGAAAAGCTCCTAAAAGTACAGCTTGAAAATGCTCAGGAAAACAATCGCATCTACACCACCAAACTTTCGGATATTGAAGACCGCTTAAAGCAATTGGAGCAGCGCGACAATGAAGTATATCGTTCGGTATTCGAAGCCCGTCCCATTCCCGACAGTGCCCGTGCCAAAAACATTGAAAAGCGGAAAGAACTGCAAGTCGTGGCTTCCATGGATAACGCACAAATTGCAGAAGGCATCAATAATGCCCTGAGTACGGTTTACAACCGGATGGCTGTTCAAGAGCGTTCCTATAAAGAAATAGAGGGCATGATCCGGAACAAGGAAAAATTATTGGCCAGCACACCTGCCATTCAGCCCATCAGCAACCGCACGCTGAATCGGTTATCCTCCGGATTTGGCTATCGCATTGACCCGCTCTACAAGACGGTAAAATTTCACCCCGGACTCGATTTCAGTGCTCCGCAGGGTACCCCTATTTACGCAACAGCAGATGGTGTTGTGCGAACAGCTGGAAATTTGGGTAACGGATACGGCAATCATGTCGTCATCAGCCACGGCTACTCGTACTCAACCCTCTACGGTCACATGTACAGAATCAAAGCCAAAAAGGGACAACGCGTTAAACGAGGAGAAATCATAGGATATGTGGGCAACAGCGGAAAATCAACCGGCGCACACTTGCACTATGAAGTCATCAAGGGGAAAAAACACCTCGACCCTATCTACTTTTTTTACAACGACCTTACACCGGAACAGTACCAGCGCATCCTGAAACTTGCTGCCTCCCGCAATCAGTCGTTCGACTGATCCAATGTGCATAACTCCACCACAGGAGATCCTGTAAACAGGTTATTTTCGTATAGATGTACAATCAGCTGGACATATTCCATCGCGATCAAAACGATTCGGTTTCTGAATCCGAAGCATCTTCTACTTCACTGTACTTGAATGTTCCCGATGATGCTACACTGGACAGTAAACAGTATTATCCGATTGGCGAAGTGGCAGAAATGTTTGGCGTCAACATTTCCCTGCTCCGATTCTGGGAGAAAGAGTTTGACATCCTCAAACCGAGAAAAAATAGAAAGGGAGATCGGCTTTTTCGTCCGGAAGACATTCGTAACCTGAAGCTGATTCACTTTTTGCTCAAGGAAAAGAAATACACCATCAAAGGTGCAAAAGCATTTCTCAAAAAAGGAAAACACGTCAACGAATCCTTTGAGACCATACAAGTACTGAAGAACATAAGAGCTATGCTGCTCGAACTCAAGTCTACCCTATCCTAAAGCGAAAGCGGTCGATTTTTCCCGGCAACACTTATTCCATTCGTTTCGATAAGATCCATGACGGATAGGTTGACGGCTTGTTTCACTTCATTGAATTCGCCTATCGCAATGGGTTCAGTATAGTATTCGACTGTCACTACGTAGGAATCGATGCGGATATCGGAAAGGAGCACTGACGCATCTTGAATGCGGGGTGCGGCTAGCCGAACACGGAGCTCTTGCATGAACTGGTCCAGCTTGGAGCGATCGGTTTTCAGATCCAGTTGCAGGACAATTTCTACTCTTCGCTTGTCGCGCATGGAAAGGTTATCGACGATGCTGTCTACCATTTGTTTGTTGGGGATGGTGACATACGACTTATCCGTACTGCGGATACGCGTACTGCGCAATCCAATTTTCTCAACTGTTCCGGTAATTTGATTCACTTTTAAGAGGTCGCCTACCATGAACGGTTTATCAAAGAAGATGATGAATGAGGCGATGAGGTTTTCAATGCTTTCCTTTGCGGCCAGTGCGATAGCCGCACCCACAATGCTCAGTCCCGCAAGTAACTTGGTGATGTCCTGATTGAATACAAATCGAATCATCAACAAAATACAGAGGATGATCAGAATGGCTTTCAGGAACTCCCTGAAAAAAATGATGAGCTGATCATCGGTCATGTCGCGCGACTGATTGGCTTTCTTTTCCATGATCACCGCCAGGTAATCGATCACCCGGAGTAAGGTCTGAAAAAACAGAAATAACAAAATGCAAATGCCGATCCGCTCCAGAATGACATCCGAGCCAACCCGTAAAATTTTAAATTTAAACTCACTGGGAAAGTTCAGCTCATCCAATAAAATAAATGCTGTGAGTGCAACAATAAAGTTTTCCAACGGAGGGAGCACCAGTTCAAGGAACCGCTCTTCGTCGATCACCCTTCCCATTCTTCTGAAAAAGTAAAATACTACCCGTGTTATTTTCTTACCGGCTCTTCGTTTCAGGATGATGACAAACAAGAGAATGCCTGTGATTAATGCATATTCCCAAATGGCATTTTCCCAAATGATGGTATCCAGTGGTCCCATTGCTTAGTATTTCCAATCAAATTTAATTAACCCATCGGCATTCAGAGCACAACCATAGCCCAACATGAGTCGAATCTGCTTAAAATCAGTCCACCCGCTGGGTACCGCTATTTCCTGTGTTTCAATTGTGCCGGGCCGATAGATGGTCCATTTCCCATGGCTGTACCCGATAATATTCTTACCCAATGGGTAGACAGACTCCCATCCCAGGAAAGCAACTCGTTTGTTGAGTGCTCCGTAGTAATCAAATGAAAACAATCCTTTCTCCGGATCATATACATAAACGAGTCCTCCGAGATCAAAGAGTACAGTCGGCACAATGGTCTCATTCAAGGCGAGTCGCAAGTCGGCAGTCTCCATAGCCACTTTCCCCTCATTGTCGATTTTTTTCAGCTTGCTTGCTTGTTCATCAAAGATCCAAATCTTATTGTCGTAACTCTGTCCCACCGCCTTAGCCTGAAATATTCCAGCCTTGCGCACATCAATGCGGTTCACCACCTGCAGGAACCGATCAAGGACCAAGATTGTTTTAAAATCGCGGAAAAACAGCAAGGCCCTGAGCGGGTTATCTGCCGATATGCTGTACAGCTTGCCGTACCGGCGGATATCATTGAATACGCCCATGGAATCCATGCTCGGTGCATATTTTTTAAGTTGGCCGTCTTTGGTAAGTGCACAGACATTTCCCGATTCATCCGGGACCATCATCTCAAAATTTCCTAAAACGATCTTGGTTGGCTTCCATTCTATGGACTGTGCGTGAACTGTTATCCAACAGAATTGAAGCAGAACCAAAAAAAACGATCTCATGCAGGATGGTTTTTCAATTCAAGATGCTGTCCATCAAATACCGCGTAAGAATTATAGCGAACCCAATCTCCCAGGTTGATGTAACGACTTGTTGGAGAAAGCGCATAGTCGATGGGGAGATGGCGATGTCCAAATACAAAAAAATCGATCGGCTGCTGTTTTAGAATGGTTCGGCAATAGTGCACCAGCCATTCTTTGTCCTCACCCAAAAACTGATCTTCTGTAGTGCCCGTCATGATCCTGCTTCGCTTGCTGAAATAATTGGCCAGCGAAATGCCGATGTGTGGCGGTATCAATCCAAAGAGCCATTGGCAGATAGGATTTCTGAAGATTTTTTTGAGCAGCTTGTACCCGTGATCACCGTGTCCTAGCCCGTCTCCGTGACCTACCAGAAACGATGTTTGCCCAAAATGATAATAGACGGGTTGGTGATGCACGGCAATGCCCAGTTCTTTTTCAAAATAACCCGACATCCACATGTCGTGGTTGCCGACAAAAAAATGGATTGGAATGCCTTCATCTGCAATCTCAGCGAGTTTTCCCAAGATGCGAACAAATCCCTTGGGAACAACAGAGCGGTATTCAAACCAAAAATCAAATAGGTCGCCCACCACCAAGATCATCGCCGCATCCTGCCGAATGGAATCGAGAAAATGAACAATTCGTTTCTCCCGCACTAAACTAGTCGGGTAATCGGGAGCCCCTAAATGAAAATCAGAAAGGAAATATACTTTCTTGCCCTCTGGAATTTGCATAGTCAAATATAATCCAGGATTGGGTGCAAACGCATCTTATGAATCCAAGAGTAAACAATACACCTCTTTGGGACCATGAACGCCTACAACAAGGGTTTTTTCAATATCGGCCGTGCGACTGGGTCCGGTTGCAAAACTGATCATCGAAGGCAATTGTGTGCCATACTTCTGCTGTAACATTCCAATTGCATCGTGGATATCATAGACCAACTGACTGGCCTTGGCAATGCAGATATGGACGGGGGCATAGACACTGGTGGTCCTTCCGGATGAAACAGCACTGCTCAACACCAGAGTACCGGTTCGAGCAACCAGCGCCTCACAGATGGTAATGGATACATCGGCATCCACCAATGGTTTTTCTGAGAAGGGACCAAATCCAAACGAACCAAGCGCGGCTCGTATATTTTCATCGGTACAGTACATCTCTTTCCACCCTTGCTGCTCCACCAGGTCCGTCAATTGCACAACCAAATCCTGCTCGCTTTCACAGATGCTGAATTTTCCTAGCAGCGAAGTAAATCGTTCGGCAAATAAAACCGCCAAATCATCTGAGGCAGCATCAAACGAAAACTCAGTCCTCTCAACATGTGGAAACGGAATATCCGTGGCATGCGTAAGGGCCGCACGAATATTCTTGAGAATGGTTTCTTTTCCGGTAGAGGCCTCCATGTTTATTCAGGATTGACTTCATCCGTAGCAAAGATCTTTTTTTCACCGTAGGGTCGTTTCCCGATGAGATCTTCCACGTCTTGCTGGTGCAATACTTCACGATCCAAAAGTGCTAATGCAATCTTTTCAACATCCTCTTTTTTCTCTTGGAGCAATTGCAGGGTGCGGATGTAGGCGCGGTCGACCAGTACCCTCACCTCATCGTCAATCAATTTACCGGTCTCCTCGCTGTATGGCTTGGTGAATGTATTTTCCTGTTGAGGATCGTAAAAACTTACATTACCTACTTTTTCACTCATGCCATACACCGTCACCATAGCATAGGACATGCGGGTGACCTGTTGCAGATCGTTTTGTGCACCGGTTGAAATTTTTCCAAAGAAGATTTCTTCGCTGGCCCTTCCGCCCAAGGTCATGCACATTTGATCCGTCAATTGCTCCGTATTGTAGAGGTATTGTTCTTTGGGAGTATACTGCGCGTACCCCAATGCGGCCACTCCGCGGGGAACAATGGTGACCTTCAGCAACGGATAGGCGTGTTCCAGGTACCAGCCGCAAACGGCATGTCCCGCTTCATGATAGGCGATGATCTTTTTTTCCTCCGGTAAAATTATTTTGTTCTTCTTTTCCAGTCCTCCGATCACACGATCAATTGCGTCCTGAAAATCATCCATCTCCACCATCTCCTTGCCTTTCCGGGCAGCAATCAGGGCGGCTTCATTGCAGACATTGGCAATATCGGCGCCTGCAAATCCAGGTGTCTGTTCAGCCAGTTTATGGATATCCAATTTCTCAGAATGCTTGATGGGCTTGAGGTGCACATGAAAAATACTTTCTCTCCCCTTGACGTCCGGTTTGTCGATGCTGATTTGCCGATCGAATCGACCGGGGCGCAGCAGGGCGCTGTCGAGTACATCGGGGCGATTGGTGGCCGCCAGAATGATGATGCCGCTGTCGCCACCGAAACCATCCATTTCCACCAGCAACTGATTCAGGGTGTTCTCGCGTTCATCGTTGCTCATCATTACGTTCTTTCCCCGGGTACGACCAATTGCATCGATCTCGTCGATGAAAATGATACAGGGCGATTTTTCACGGGCCTGCTTGAATAAATCACGGACACGGCTGGCACCCACTCCCACAAACATCTCCACGAAATCAGATCCGGAAATGGAAAAGAAGGGTACCTGTGCTTCACCCGCCATTGCTTTTGCTAGGAGGGTTTTGCCAGTCCCGGGCGGACCAATCAACAAGGCGCCCTTGGGTATCTTTCCTCCGAGTGCAGTATACTTTTTAGGATTCTTCAGGAAATCCACAATCTCCATCACCTCCTGCTTGGCCTCGTCCAGCCCCGCTACATCCTGAAACGTTATGTTGACACGGGTTCCTTTATCAAAGAGTTGTGCTTTTGATTTTCCAATGCTGAAAATTCCACCACCTCCGGCACCACCAGCACCTCCGCCCATTTTTCGCATCATCAGCACAAACAACAACCCGAACATGAGGAGCGGAAACAGGAAATTCACCAATGGACCGAAAAATTCAGGATCGCTGACGGGATCGACTTTCACCGGTGTCACCTCAGGATGCTGACTGAAATACGTATCAATATTTTCTTGATAATCGTCCACTTTTGAATAACTGAACTGAAAGTGCGGTCCTTTTGAGGCCTTGGCATAGACCAATTTCTTGGCGCCAAACAGTTCTTTGTAAACAGGGTTTTCCAAGCTGTCCCTTTTGATGTATACCCGGACCACTCCCTTGTTCTTCACCGGCTCCAGTTTCTCAACATGGTTTTTATCGAGCATCTTTTGCCGGAATTCCAGCTCCGTGATGGTGCTGGCGTCCGGACTTACCCCTCTCATGACCTGATAACCGATCAGCACGACTGCGGCAATTACATAGATCCAATAGAAACTGAAACGGGGTCCGCGCTGAGAAGGGCCATTGCCATCTCCCTTCTTTTTAAATGGGGAGAATGGATTTTGTCGCTTCTCGTTTTGCTGCTCTTCCTGACTCATACGTTCACTTTATTTTTTCGAAACCTTTTTCTTACGATTAACAACAGATTTAGGCGATTTTGGTTCTTCCACCTCCTCCTCATCGGAAAGTCCGTCGCCCCACATCTCTTCCAGCCGGTAAAACTTCCGGGTCTCACTCAGAAAAACATGCACCACCACGTTCACAAAGTCCACCAGAATCCACTGACTGGCTCCATGCCCTTCGTGCTTATACGGAAGTTCGCCACACTCCTTCTTTACCGCCTCTTCCACCCGGTCAGCGATGGCTTTCACCTGTACGGTAGAACTGGCCTCACAGACCACGAAAAAATCAGCCACCGCCTCAGGAATCTTCCTCAAGTCAAGGGATACCAGTTTTTCTCCTTTTTTATCCCGAATGGCTTCAAGGATTACGTTTAGGATTTTGCTATTCCTGTTGAGTCGGACGATCTTTTTCGGAGGAGTTGCTGCTTCGGTGCGGGATGCCAAATGGGTGCTTTTTATGTTCCTTTGTAACTTGCCCAAAAATAAGGATAATTTTCCTCCTCAAGGATGTCCCCTATGATCGGAAAGCCATTTATACAGTTGGACACAGTAGATAGTTCCAATAACCATGCCAAAGATCAGTTTCGCATGGGGTTGGCTGAATATGGAACCGCATTTTTTGCGATAGAACAAACCCAGGGAAGGGGTCAGCGGGATCGAAACTGGCAAAGTCAAAAAGGAGCCAACATCGTGCTCACGGTTATCGTGGATTGCAGAGCACGCGACCCGCACAATGCTTTTGTTTTCAATGCCCAGATCGCACGCTGCTGCTACGATTTTTTTCATTCCTACGCAGGCGATGAAACATCCATCAAGTGGCCCAACGATATTTATTGGCGTGACAGAAAGGCAGGTGGAATCCTGATTGAGAATGCTGTTCGAAATGGCATCTGGGAAGCCGCCTTTGTAGGCATTGGCATCAATATCAATCAAACAGCATTTGATGCAACGGCTGTTCGACCGGTATCACTCAAACAGATTACCGGGAAATCCTATGCACCCCAAATGCTTGCCCAAGAACTCTGCACCCTGATGCATCAGCATTTAACTCAACAAGATCACATCAGTGAGCAGGAAATCTTACACGCGTACTCCTCCGTTCTGTTTAAAAAAGATCAACCTGTTCTGCTGCAAACACCGCGGTGGAAAAAGGAGGCATACATATTAGGAGTGAACCGAACAGGACAATTACTGGTCCGGCATGAAGAAGAGGAAGCCCTCCAGCACGGAGAAGTAAGCTGGCTACTTTAATCCAAATCCTGCCTCGATTTCTGCAGCGTGTTCCTTTACTTTCGGCTTGGTAATGATTTTGATGATTTTTCCTGTTTCATCAATCAGGAATGTGGTCCTGAACACCCCCATGTATTTATTCCCATAGAGTTGTTTCTCCCCCCATACCCCGTATTTCTCGATGACCGCTTTTTTAGTATCGGCGATGATGCGGAAGGGAAGCTTGTGTTTAGAGATGAACTTTTTGTGCGAGGTTTCATCGTCCGGACTTACCCCAATCACTTCGATTCCTTTTTTTGCAAGCGACTTGAAGCCGTCTCGAAGATTACAGGCCTGAACGGTACAGGTGCTGGTATCGTCTTTGGGATAGAAATACAAGGCTAATTTTTTCCCTTTGAAATCAGCGAGTTGAATGGGCGCTCCATCCTGATCGATTCCTTTGAACGAAGGAGCTTTTTTTCCTTCCTGTACAGCCATACTTTAGTTTTTGATGATTCGATACGAGCGGGTTGTTTCGTTTCCCGCTTCATCATTAACAACAACGGTCAACAGATGTTCGCCATTGGGAACATGTTCGTCGACCGTATAGCTGTAGGTGGAACCGGAAGGTTTGAACAAGAGCCACTGTCCATCGACCTCCGCATTGAACGAGCTGATTTCCTTGAGGTTATCGGTAACAAAAAAAGATATCCGGCTGCCATTGACCAACCGTGCACCGTCGCGCAGTGCAGTGCCAATCGTAGGGGGAATTTGATCTTCCAGCAACTGGAAAGAGCCCATTTCCCGAAATGAAGCAGTGGCCCATCCTTTTTCCATAACTGCTTTGGTGATTTCTGTTTTGTGTTTGAGTTGACGTTTGATGACCAATCGACTCGTATCGACCAATGCTAGCGCGATATTGGGTTTGATGCGCATCGAAAAATAGGTCTGAACGGGAACGGACTCCGGTAATGCGTGGAACGTAGAAGAACGTTCAGAGGGACCAAGGGCATAGTATTTTTTCAATTCAAAATGGAAGTTGTCGTAAAAAGCATGTTCGTCAAACACCAGCTGCACTTCTTCGTCTTCATACACATTCAGCATACCTGCAATAAAATCCGCTCCTGGATGAGTATGCGAAGCAGCATGACCTATCTTTTTTTTCAGGGTAAACTGAATGGTCGATTTATTTTCTTCTGCATCGTACACATCGATCTCAAACGATGTTGCGGTTTGCGGAACAGGAATGGATCGCGAGTCGTTCTTGTAAATTGGAAGATCAAATTGTTTTGGCGGGAACAATAGCTGAAAGTAAGCTCCCCCTCTGGATTTATGGGCATGATCGATGTGTCCGTTGAGGTAGCGGGTTTTATCGTAACTGATATTTTCCAATTCAAATCCATTGATGAGCTGGTTATTCTTGGTTAAGAGTGCCTTGAAAATCCCATTTGTATTGGGAGCGCCGGTAACGCGGTCGGTGGCCTGTATGGCAATAAAGGTGTTGTCGAACGGAAGCTCCACAGGAGAAGATGGCACATAGGCGCTGCCTTTTTTGATAAGGTGAAACACAAAAGGCATTTGCTCATAGATGCTCTTGCTGCGGTCATAGAAGATCAGTCGGTGCAGGTCCGGTGGAGTTTGATCGTGAGGAGGAAAATCGAACCGCAGCGGGTTTAAGCAGTTCTCCGTTTTGGTGTCCCGAATTTCAAAATGAACATGCGGTCCTTGAGATGCACCGGTATTGCCACTGTACCCAATCAGCTGTCCTTTTTTAACGGGAAATTTTTCTTTGGGAACGGTCAAATCGATTTTCCAGGTCTTTTGTGCATACTGCTGGTCTTCTAGGAAGCGCTCGGCCGCCGGGATGAAGCGGTTCATGTGCGCATACAGCGTGGTGGTGCCATTGGGATGATCCAGGTAGATGGCTCTGCCAAAACCCCCGGTTTCTATTTTCATGCGGGAGATGAATCCATCAGCGGGGGCATATACCGGGAGGTTTTCTTGCGAAAGGGTATTCAGGTCAAGTCCCATGTGAAAATGATTGGGACGCATTTCTCCAAAATTAGCATTGAGCCGCGGGGGCACTGAAAGCGGATAACTAAAGTAAGGCGTACCATTCTGAGCAACAGCAGAAGAAGCACACATCAGCATCACTGCAATAAGAACTTGCTTCATGACGCAAAACTACTGGCAAAGCCTGAGGAAAAAAAACAGCTCAATAAACAGTATATTGAAGTGTGAAAATGATCGCCTTTTTAAAACAGAATTCATTTCGGTTGCTCATTGCTGCACCATGTGTGGGGTTCGGTATTGGAATTCTGGTTTTGTTTATAGCCCGAAACACTCAACCTACGGTGCAGGGTTCGCCATGGAAAACATTTTTGAATATCGGATCGGACGGAGAATCTGTTTTGCAGAAAGCCATTCGTGCAGGAGTAGGAATTTATGCCTTACCGAAAGAAGAAGTCGTTTATTTCATGGCCAATACCGACGAAGAAGGAAATCGACTGGAAGCAGGTCATCGCTATCGAATCAGCGGCAATGCTCCCTTCACCCGCATTTGGAGCATAACCTTGTATGACGACGACCATCGTTTATCGGCCAACCCACTGGAACGCTATCACATCAATGGTTCTATGATGAACACCGAACAAGGTCAGCCTTATTCTTTTATCATCAGCTCAAAAGAGGAAAACGATTACTGGTTACCGGCACCAGAAAAAGGGAATATCGTGCTGTGTTACCGGATTTACCTTCCCCCTGCATCAACGTTCCCCATCCAAGCAAGCCAATTACCCCGCATACAAAAACTATGAACATCCGATTGATCATAGCCGTCTTTCTGGGGGTGACCAGTTGCTGGGCCACTTTCTCGATGTATCCCTATTTCATCCAATTGGCCATTGAATGGAAATCAGGCAAAGAAAAAAATGTGCTGTTCCATCTCAAAGCTCCAAACCCCGATACACCGGATACGCCAAATCCCGACTTCCTTTATTCTGCCTTATTTTATGATTTGAGCAAAGGTGATCTGCTGTTGACCGGTGATGTACCGGAGCAACTTGATTATTTCTCCATTGCATTTTATGGCGCCAATAGTTTTCATTATGCGCTGGTAAAGGCCCGTGACATCAAGGAAAAAACATATACGATTCGGTTGACGAACGGAAATACCCCTACGCAGTCAAGCGGAGAACTTCATGTTCAATCCCCCAGCACATCAGGTACCGTTATTGTCCGCTACATGCGCAGAAATGCAGAGGATCATGCCTATATCCAACGGATTCAGCAACGCTCCATGCTTAAGCAACTTCCATAAACCTGCATCTTCAAGCCAGTAAATGGCTTTTTTCAAAAAAAATCTGCCCCTCGCATACAACTTTTTAGATTCTTACGTTGTCTATATAGTGGACACCAATGAAACGCAATTTCTCCCATATAATAATTGTCTTCACCTCTTTTCTAGCCCTTTTGGGGATACAGAAAAAGAGAGGAAAAGAGGAAATGGATGATGCCATTGTCTTCCCGGGCAGCAATTCCACCTCTGTCGTGGAAGACTTTGAGATGGCCGCCTACCACAACCAGGCCTGACTTTCCCACCAAGTTTCAACAAAATCAGTTTTGCTGCTTGAACCGCTCAATTTCCGTTAGGAAAGTACCTACCATCCATTACCTTTGCATCCCGGGTACAACCCGGTTTTTTTGTGCCCTTTACTCAACAAAAGCAACACGAGATGCCAAAAGACACCTCCATCCGCTCGGTATTGATCATTGGGTCCGGACCCATCGTCATCGGACAAGCTTGCGAATTTGACTATTCCGGTTCCCAAGCGGCCAGGAGTATTCGGGAAGAAGGAGTTAAGGTCATTTTGATCAATTCCAATCCCGCAACCATCATGACCGACCCCATGATGGCCGACCGTGTCTATTTGCTGCCACTCACCGTTGAGAGCATCGAACAGATCCTCCAGGAAAATGAAATTGATGCTGTTTTGCCGACCATGGGTGGACAAACCGCATTGAACCTGGCCAAAGAAGCAGAGGAATTGGGCATTTGGGAGAAGTACAACATCCGACTCATCGGCGTGGACATCAAAGCCATCGATAAAGCAGAGGACCGGGAAAAATTTCGTCAATGGATGATCCAAATGGGTATCCCCGTAGCTCCTGCTAGGACTGCCAACTCCTTCCTGGAAGGAAAAGAATTTGCACAGGAAATTGGATTTCCTTTGGTGATCCGACCATCCTTTACCCTGGGTGGAGGCGGAGCAGGTTTTGTCCACAGCAAAGAATTCTTGGATGAAGCCCTCAACCGCGGGTTATCGGCTTCCCCCATACACGAAGTACTGGTGGAAAAAGCTGTACTCGGTTGGAAAGAATTTGAATTAGAACTCCTGAGAGATGCAAACGATAATGTTGCCATCATTTGTACGGTCGAGAACTTCGATCCGATGGGGGTACATACCGGCGACTCTGTCACCGTGGCCCCAGCGATGACGCTCAGCGACACCGCCTTTCAATTGATGCGCAACACAGCTATACGCATCATGCGTGATCTGGGAAACTTTGCAGGGGGATGCAACATTCAATTTGCTCTCAATCCTGATACCGAAGAAATCATTGCCATCGAAATCAATCCGCGCGTGAGCCGATCCTCAGCATTGGCATCCAAAGCTACCGGATACCCCATCGCAAAAATCGCTGCAAAATTGGCACTGGGTTACAGCCTCGATGAACTCAAAAACCAAATCACCAAAACAACATCGGCCTACTTTGAGCCAGCCCTTGATTATGTAATCGTGAAAGTACCCCGCTGGAACTTTGATAAGTTCAAAGGCGCCAACGATACCCTGGGTCTGCAGATGAAATCCGTAGGAGAAGTAATGGCCATTGGAAGGAGCTTTACGGAAGCCATTCAAAAGGCCTGTCAAAGTTTGGAAAACAATGCCGTGGGACTCGGATACTACGGCAAGAGCCTCATGCATGCCGATGAAATTGTGGAGTACCTCAAAACGCCCAAGTGGGACAGAATTTTCCGCATCAAGGATGCTCTCATGATGGGGATCAGTATCAAGACCATTTGCCAGGCTACGCGAATCGACCGCTGGTTCATCTACGAGATTCAAAAAATAGTTGAGATAGAAAAAGAAATTGCCCGGTATAAATTTGATACCCTCCCCCTCGAATTGATCAAAAAAGCCAAGCTGCACGGGTTCAGCGACGAACAAATTTGCCGCATCATGCAAGACGGCAATGAAGATGCCCTCTACGAAAAGCGGAAAGCAGCTGGCATTACGCGTGTATACAAAATGGTGGACACCTGTTCTGCAGAGTTCGAAGCAAAAACTCCTTATTTCTACAGCAGCTTTGAAAACGGGGGCACCAATGAAAGCAAACGTACTGACAGAAAAAAGATTATCGTTCTCGGTTCAGGACCCAATCGCATCGGACAAGGAATTGAATTCGACTATTGCTGTGTGCACGGATTATTGGCCATCAAAGAATGCGGCTACGAAGCCATTATGGTCAACTGCAATCCGGAAACGGTATCCACGGATTTTGACATGGCAGATAAGCTCTATTTCGAGCCGGTCTATTGGGAACATTTATGGGAACTGATCGAATTTGAACAACCTGAAGGGGTCATTGTGCAACTGGGTGGACAAACCGCTCTCAAGTTGGCGGAACGGCTGCACCAAAAAGGCATCAAGATCATTGGCACTTCATTTGATTCCATGGATATTGCCGAGGACCGTGGTCGGTTCAGCGATATGCTGAAGAGCCTGGAGATTCCGTATCCACGTTACGGCACAGCGTACAATGTAGACGATGCTGTGGAAGCCGCCCAACAAGTAGGCTACCCCGTTCTGGTTCGACCTTCTTATGTACTGGGGGGGCAACGCATGCGGATCGTGATCAACGACGAAGAACTCGAATCAGCGGTCGTCAGCCTGCTCAAGCACATCCCCGGAAATAAAATTTTGATTGATCACTTCCTCGACCGTTGCCAAGAGGCAGAAATAGATGCCATTTTCGATGGTGATCAATTCCATGTAATGGGCGTGATGGAACACATTGAACCCGCAGGAATTCACAGTGGCGATAGCAATGCGGTTCTCCCTGCATTCAACCTAACACCCATGGAAGTGACCACCATGGAATTTTATGCCGAAAAAATTGCAAGAGCCTTGAATATCAAAGGACTGATCAATATTCAGTTCGCCATTAAAAACGGACAAGTGTTCGTGATCGAAGCCAACCCGCGTGCATCCCGTACAACTCCATTTATTGCCAAGGCCTATCAGATTCCGTATTTGAATATTGCCACCAAGATCATGATGGGCACCCATACGCTGAACGATTTCACCTACGAGAAAAAACTCGAAGGGTTTGCCATCAAAGAACCGGTTTTTAGCTTTGATAAGTTTCCGGGCGTCAACAAGGAACTGGGACCCGAAATGAAATCCACCGGAGAGGCTATTCGCTTTGTAAAAGACCTGAGGGATCCATATTTCAGGACACTCTACAAAGAACGAAGCATGCACCTGAGTAAATAAACCCCTGATCGGGTAAGCCGTCTTATTGTCAATTCCTGAATATGCACTACCGAATTGGGATCTTACTGTCGTTGCTTGTATTCGGTGGCATTCATGCTGTACATGCACAACAAAAAAAACTGACGTGCATCATCAAAGATGATCACTCGGATGAAGCTGTGCCTTTCGCAACAGTTCAGTTCAAAGGATCCCCCATCACCACATTAGCCGACTCAGCAGGAAAAGCCACATTCAGATTATTCCGATGGCCTTCGGATACCCTGGTGATCACCTATGCCGGATTTGAAGAAAATCACATTGGACTGGATACTTCCCGCCACGAGATCATGATTGAAATTCGCATGCAGCGAAAAAGACAAGTTGAAGGAGTGGTGGTGCGCAGCAAATTAAACCGAGGATTGATTCTGTGGAGAAAAATTGTAAAAAATAAAGACCTGCACGATAGAAGGCATTTCAAAAATTTCAGCTACGAGCTATACAATAAGATGGAGCTCGATCTGAATAATGTAAATGCTGAAAAAATGCAAAAAGGGTTTTTGCCTCCAAAACCATTTAAGTTCTTTTGAACAATATCGATACCGTTTCAGAAGAGAAACCCATTCTGCCAATTTATCTGGTCGAGACGCTGTCAGACTATTATGTTGAGCAGGATCCCCTGCGAACCCGGGAAGTGATTAAGGCAAATAAATCAATTGGCATTCAAAATGAAAGTGTGAGTAAATTTCTCGGAGGTACCTACCAGAACATCAACATCTATAAAAATTTTATTCCGGTATTCGATAAAGATTTTGTGAGTCCCATCAGCGATGATGGCGATCTCTATTACAGCTATAAAGTACCCGACACCCAATACATTGCAGGCAAGCGCTATTTTCATCTGGTCTTCCAACCCAAGCGAAAAGTGGGCAATGTATTTCACGGTGATGCCTGGATAGCCGATTCAAGTTTTGCTGTGCAGAAAATGAATCTGCAGGTCACCGAAGAAACCAATTTGAATTTCATTGAACGGATCAGTCTGGTACAGGAATACCAGTTGGTAGGCGATAGCATCTGGTTTCTGTCAAAAGATAAATTTGTCACCAACATTAAACTGACCGGTAAAAATAACCTGAGCTTCATTGGTCGTAAAACCGCCACCTACAGCAACATACGCGTGGATCAGCAACAACCGCCTCCGGGCATGGGAGCAAAACTGCTTTCGGATAAACGGGCGGAGATCATTGAGGTGAGCGACAGTGCAATGGAGCGAAGCGATGATTTCTGGTTAAAAAATAGACACGAGGTATTGAATGTCAATGAAAGAAATTTTTATAAAATGGCCGATACGCTGCTTACATTGCCTGCATTTGAGCAGTATTCGGAGTGGCTAAAATTCATCGGTACAGGATACCGTCTGGTAGGAAATTATGAAATCGGTCCCTGGATGAATTGGGTCAGCGGCAATACGCATGAAGGCTTTCGCATGCGCTTTGATCTGGGCACGAACTATCGGTTCAATAAGAATATTTATCTGTCTTCTTATGTTGCCTATGGCACCAAAGATCAAAAATTCAAGGGCAAACTGGAGTCGCTCTTCATGTTGGGAAAAAATCCACGCAGCAGCATTCGACTGCTCTACAAAGACGATATCGATTATGGTCAAACTTATTACGATGAGGTAGGATACGATAATCTGTTTGCACTTGCTGTTCGAAAAAATGCTGTCCCCATTAAACTGATTCAGATCCAGGAGCAAAAGATCGAGTACTTCAAGGAATGGAAAGCGGGATTTTCGCTTACTTCCAGCCTTCAACGTGAACACTATACCCCAATTCTCAATTTACCGGACAAGGCAGATTTTTCAAATACGGATCCTCCTGGAAATTTCACCGACACAAAGTTCAACTTGAAACTGCGGTTTGCCTATCTGGAACGGTTTCTCCAGGACGATTTTTTTAGAACCAGTCTGGGCAGCGATTATCCGGTGGTAGAATTGAATTTCACCATGGGACTGAAAGGTCTTCTGGGAGGAGGGTACCGCTATACTAAATTACGGTTCAGCTTGAGCGATTATCTCAAGTTGCCGCCGTTGGGTAATCTGTACTATAATTTTTATGCAGGGAAAGTCTACGGGACTGTCCCCTATATGCTCCTGAACATTGCGCCAGGAAATGAAATTTATTATTACAATAAATATGCTTTCAACCTCATGAATCGGTACGAATATGTATTCGATCAATATGGAGGATTCAACATCGAGCATAACATTGGTGCAGGCCTATTGCGGTTTCTTCCAAAAAACAACAAATTGAAGTGGCGGCAATTTTGGAACGCGAAATTGCTCTGGGGCAGCCTAAGTACAGCAAACTCCAAACTCAATATTCAAAGTGGATTCCCGTTTACAACACTGAACAACACAACTTATATTGAGTTGGGAACAGGAGTAGACAATATCTTGCGGTTTTTCAGAGTGGATCTGGTTTGGAGGGTTTCTCCCCAACCACAACCCGTGGAACAGTACAAGCGCTTTGGGGTGTTTGGTAGCTTTCGTTTTTCATTCTGATTCAGGCGTTCGCGATTTCATCGCAGGCCTGAAGAATGATGGTACAGGCATGTGCAATCTCTTCCTCGCTGATGATCAAGGGAGGCGCAAGACGCATGCAGTGTTGTGCAAACAAAAACCAATCGGTGAAGACCCCGAGTTCTATGCACCGGTCAATGACCCGCTTGTTGATGTCCCAGGACTCAAATTCAACGGCCATCAGCAGTCCGGCAGTCCGTACTTCGTGTATCAGCGAATGACGAAGACGATGTTTGAATAGTTGCGATTTGTATGTAACCTGATCCATGCAGCCCGATGCTAGCAGCGCATGGAAACCCGCCATTCCAGCCGCACAACAAACAGGATGACCCCCAAATGTTGAGATATGTCCCAAAACAGGATCATGTGTCAACACCGACATTTTCTCTCGGGCCGCAACAAAGGCCCCCAGTGGCATACCGGCACCAAATGCCTTTCCTAATAATACTATGTCGGGAACAATTCCGGTTTGCTGAAAGGCAAACAAGGAACCGGTTCTGCCCATTCCGGTTTGAATCTCATCCAAAATCAATAACGCACCCACTTCATCGCACCGATTTCGTAACTGGTGCATCCACTCGTTGGTCGGCCGCACAACTCCCCGTTCCGCTTGAATGGGCTCGGCAATGACGCAGGCTGTTTGATCATCGATGGCATCCAGCACTTCAAGCACCCCATGCGGCAAATGCACGATACCCGGCAATAAAGGGCGAAAAGCATTGCGCCAGTATTCACTACCCATTACACTTAAGGCACCCTGAGTGGATCCATGATACGATTGATCAAATGCAACAATCTTGGGTTTCCCCGTATACCGTTTTGCCAATTTCATGGCTCCTTCAGTCGCCTCCGTTCCGGAGCTGGTAAAAAAAACGGTATCCAATGCAGCGGGCAGATAGTTGCTCAATGAGGCGGCGTATTGCACCTGAGGGGACTCAATCAATTCGCCATAGACCATTACATGGAGGTATGCATCAAGCTGTTCCTTGGCTGCTGCTACTACAGCAGGATGTCGATGTCCCATGTTGCACACACTGATGCCGCCAATCAAATCCAGGTACTGTTTTCCATGCGCGTCCCAGAGGGTGCATCCTTCTGCACGGACAATTTCCAATGCAATAGGCGCATCGGAGGTCTGACCCACATGCCGCAAGAAAAGCTCACGCTGATTCATCCCTCAAAATTGCACAATAAGCATAACTTTATCCAAAAATTATGCCCTGCATTCTTCCTGTGGAGGGTAAGTCTCCTCAATTCGGTGAAAATTGTTTTTTAGCTCCCAATTCGACCCTTGTGGGGGACGTGGTGATGGGAAACGATTGCAGCGTCTGGTTCAATGCGGTCATTCGGGGCGACGTCCATTACATCCGCATGGGAAATAAAGTCAATGTGCAAGACAATGCCGTGATACATTGCACCCATCAACGCTTCCCGACAACAATTGGCAACAATGTGAGCATCGGTCATTCAGCGATTGTTCACGGATGCACCATTCACGACGATGTGCTGATTGGAATGGGGGCCATCGTGATGGATGGAGCAGTTGTGCACAGCAATTCAATCATAGCAGCGGGTGCGGTCGTGTTGGAAGGAACCATTGTGCCAGAAGATTCAATTTTTGCAGGTGTTCCTGCCAAAAAAGTAAAAGAGATCACCCAGGAAAAAATCAGTGGAGAAATTCAGCGCATTGCCAACAATTATATTCGCTACAGCGATTGGTTTCGTCAGTAGTCCTCACCACTCTTTTTCAGGAATACAATCCAAAATTGTGCAGTAACTGATGTAGCGTTCTTCATCTATTTGTCCGTCAACCACTGCCTTTTTTATGGAACAACCTGGCTCATTGATGTGCATGCAATCATTGAATTGACAACCTTCCATCCGTTGCAGCATTTCAGGAAAATAGTGCGCCAATTCGCATCGCTCAATTCCTGCAATTGCAAATTCCCTCATTCCTGGAGTGTCAATTAATCTACCCGCTCCAGGCAAATCATACATTTCAGCAAAAGTGGTGGTGTGCATTCCTTTGCCGCTCCAATCACTCACCTCCTGCGTTTTGATGTTGGCGTCTTTCATGATGGCATTGATGAGGCTGGATTTCCCCACCCCAGAATGGCCACTGATCAATGTGGTTTTATTGACCATGTGTTGTTTGCACTCTTCCAATCCAATGGTGTGCTCCACCGATGTCAGCAATACGGTATAGCCAATGGATGCATATACCCTTTTCCGATCTTCAAAAAAGGCCAGGTCTTGCTCTTTATAGAGATCATATTTGTTGAAGACGAGTATGGCCGGTATGTGATAGGCTTCACAGGTGACCAGGAATCGGTCGATGAACCCCATGGATGTTTTGGGCGATCGAAGTGTGGCAATCAGCATCGACTGATCCAGGTTAGATGCAATGATGTGTTGCAATCGCTTGTTCGCAGGTGAAACCCGGTTGACATAATTTTTGCGTGGATGCAATGCGGTGATGATTGCTGTGGATTCACCTTCTTCCATTTCAAAATCCACTTCATCCCCCACAGCAATCGGATTGGTGGAAGTGATATCCTCGATTTTGAATTTACCTTTTAATCGTGCGGGTATGACAGCATCCTGAGCATCATGGAGGGTGTACCAGCTGCCCGTCGACTTATATATAGTTCCTTGATTACCCATGGAATGCCTTAACTGAGGTAGCGTGCTACAATTGGCATGCGGCGACCGATTCCGAATGCTTTGGTACTTACCCGAATGATCGGACAAAATTGATTACGCTTGTATTCATTTACATTCACCATTTTGAGTACGTGCATCACCAGTGCGGCATCAAAACCAGATTGGATAATTTCCTGTGGACCTTTACGGCGTTCAATGTAGAGGTACAGGATGCGATCCAATACAACATAGTCGGGCAGACTATCACTATCCTTTTGATTGGGTCGTAACTCAGCAGAGGGTGGCTTGCTCAGTATAGGTTCGGGAATCAGCGGTTGCTTGGAATTGATGAACCGGGCAAGGGCATACACTTGCGACTTATACAAATCGCCTATGATGCTGAGTCCACCTGCCATATCCCCATACAACGTTCCATACCCGGTAGCCAATTCACTTTTATTTGAAGTGTTGAGCAAAACATACCCGTATTTATTCGCTATTGCCATCAACACATTGCCACGCGAACGGCTTTGGATATTTTCTTCTGCAATACCAAAGGGACTTTTCTGAAAAAGCGGCTGCAAGGCATCCATAAACGAACCGTAAATATCGGCTATGGGCACGACGTGATAGGGGTTACCCAACGCGCGGCTCAACGCGATGGCATCCGAAACAGAATGTTCAGATGAAAACTGGGAAGGCATGAGGATCGCCGTCACGTTCTCTGCTCCCAGTGCTTCCACCGCAATACATAATGCTACCGCTGAATCAATGCCTCCGCTGCTTCCTAAAATAGCTTTGGTAAATCCCATTTTTTGAAAATAATCCCTCACCCCCAGCACCAATGCCGATTTTACTTGGTCAATGTTGTGATCATTGGTAAGATAGTTGATGATTTGATCCGGATTGCTGGACTTGGCAACACGCATGTCTTTCCCAACGCGTATCGGAAAATTGTCAGATGCAGGTGTGGCGGGATACAGGCTTTCACTATCGATCAAACAGCTGTCCTCTTCAAAATACTTCAATTCGCATTTAAGTTCTCCCGATGCTGCATACACCAAACTGCCGCCGTCAAAAACAATTTCCGTTTGAGAACCCACTGCGTTGCAATAGAGCATGGGGAGTTGATACTTTAGCACGTTCATGCGAATGACTTCCTTACGGTCATCGTCGTGATCGTAATCAAATGGTGAAGCAGAAATATTGATCATCAGATCCGGGGAATGCTTCATGAGCTCGTCCATGGGACAAATACGGTACAGAGGATTGTCGCCCAGATTCCAGATGTCCTCACAAATGGTCAATGCAATGCGTTTACCCTTGAACTCAACCACTTTCCATTGATAGGCCGGTTCAAAATAGCGGTATTCATCAAATACGTCATAATTGGGAAGCAATGTTTTGTTGGCCTGTCCGATAATTTTTCCTTCGTGCAGCAACAACGCAGAATTGAACAGGTCTTTTCCCTCTTTAATAGGGTTTCGGGTTGGCGCACCCACGATAACACCAATTCCAACAGCACGATTGGCGATCTCCTGAACAGTCGATTCACATTGTACTACAAAATCTTCGAATTCCAGAAAATCACGTGCAGGATACCCGCACACGCTGAGCTCAGAAAATACAACAAGGTCGGCCCCATTGCTTTTGGCATATTCCACCTCTACCAGGATTTTTTCCCGATTCAGTTGAAAATTTCCAATGTGGTAATTCTGCTGCGAAAGGTGGACTTTCATGCGGTAAAATTGAGGAATAAAGGCGAGAAAATTAAGGTTTATCTATTTTTACAGCATGAATACTCGTATTCTGTTTTATCCGACCTTGTTATTTATGGGTTTTTTACTGCAGTCCTGCGGATCGCAAGCCAATACGCCCGATGTCAGCTCCATTGACATTCCGCTGGAATTGGTTCGATACGAAAAGCAATTTTTTGCAATTGATACCGCTCGGCTCGATGAAACATTGAGTAATCTGTATAATAAAGAACAAGCCTTCACCGTTGATTTTTTGACCAAGATCCTCGGCTTGGAAAACATTGATTCTGCACTTTGGCCAACATCCATCAGGCAGTTCATATCAACCTATCGATCTGTTGCTGAAATTACGCAGATGCAAGACAAGGAAATTGAAGAGGCATTTTCTCAGACCCGATCTGCACTCCGGTATGTAAAACATTACTTTCCGTCTTATGAACTGCCCAAAAAAATGATCACATTTATTGGTCCCATCGATGCATTTGCCTATGGCCAAACCGGCGGCGGCGGAGAGATCATCACACCGGAAGCAATAGGCATCGGACTCCAACTGCACCTCGGTGCCAATGCTGAACTCTATCATACCGATGAAGGCATGCAGCTGTATCCTTCGTATTTATCCCGTCGATTTACTCCCGACTATATTCCGATCAATGCAATGAGAACCATTGTGGATGATATCTATCCTCCACTGAATGGAGGATCCAATCTGCTGGAACTCTTGATCGATCATGGGAAAAGGATGCACCTGCTGGACTTATTTCTACCGGATGCAGCCGACACGCTGAAGCTCGGGTATACCCGTGTTCAATTAAACGGCATGGAAGAAAACGAAGGATTCATTTGGAATTACTTCAAGGAGAATAATTTACTGTATGAAAATGATGTACTGAAAATTCGTTCATTTGTCAGCGATGGACCTTCGACAGCTGAATTTGGATTAGGCTCACCGGGATTTACTTCGTTGTACATCGGTCGACAAATCATTCGAGCCTATTTGGATCAATTTCCTGAGACTACAGTACAGCAGCTGCTGTCGACTTACGCTCAAACCATTTTGAAAGGCTCGGGCTATCGGCCCAAGTAAGCAGGTCTGCCCATGGCATGCATGAACCGAACGTGCGAAGCAATGGCGGCACGGGTGGAATGAAAATACAAATACTGTATTCCAAATTTCTCGCAGGTATCGTGTACAATTCTACTGAGTGCAGGATAGTGAATATGGCTGATCCGTGGAAAAAGATGGTGCTCAATCTGGTAGTTCAAGCCCCCAACAAACCACGTAATGATGCGATTGGAAAACGCAAAATTAGCTGTGGTCTTGACCTGATGAATGGCCCACTCGTTTTCAATCTTTACCGGATCCATTCCTGCGGCCTCAAACTCGGCATGTTCCACTACATGCGCCAACTGAAACACAACGGCCAGGGTCAGTCCCAACGTAAACTGGCTCAAAATGAATCCAACCAGCCACCACTTCCAACCCACCAGTAGAATTGGCATTACTATATAAAAAGCGATAAAAAAGAGCTTCCCTGTCCAGAACAAAACATGCTCTTTCGCGTCCATGGGTTTCAGTGGAGTGGTGTATACTTTTTTAGAAAAATATTTGATGTAATCCATGAAAAACATGAACAGAGATGTAAACCCATATAGGAAGAACATATAAATCGCCTGAAACCGATGAACCGGCTTCAACGGCTGTGTGGCACACTGCCGCAAAAAGGGCATGTTGTTGATGTCGTCATCCACACCGTCTACATTGGTATAGGTGTGGTGAATGATATTGTGTTTGAGCTTCCAGAGGAATGCATTGCCACCTAAAAAGTTATTGGTGAGTCCGAAGAGCTCATTGACCCAACCCCGTGTGGAAAAGCTTCCATGGCAGGCATCGTGCATGATGTTGAATCCGATTGCGGCCATGTTCAATCCAAAAACAACCCAAAGAGAGGCCGTGAGCAGCCAAGGCATATCCACCAACATGAGGAGGAGGTAAAGTCCGATAGCCGAGGGCAATAGAATCGCTGTTTTTAAATACAACCGCCAATTGCCGGTTTTTTTGAGCCCGTTTTTCTCAAAATAGGCATCGACTTCTGATTTTAATGTATTGAAAAAATCCCTGTTGCTGTTGTTGAACGTCACGCGATAGCCCATGCTTCATCATTTGGTGCACGGTAAATTTACACCCATTAAATGATAAAAAGCATTAATTTCTTTTGAATGGAGCCTCAAGGTGAAAGACCGGAATGTTGACTTCAAAGCGCTGACGGGTATGCACATTTTCCATGAGGTACAGGCCAACCATTTTGCCCAATTCAGATTTCAGGTTGCACCCTGAAATGTATTGGTATTGTTCGTTAGGTGAGATAATCGGTTGAATACCGATTACCCCCTCTCCTTCTACTTCACGTTTTTCTGAAGTGCTGTCATAAATAAACCAATGGCGCTGCAGCAATTGCACCGGAAAATTATTATTGTTCTGAATGGTCACCCTGTATGCAAACATGTATTCCAATTGAAGAGGATTGGAATAATCCGGCTGATAGAATTGTTCTACACTGATTTTGATTCCCTCGGTAACCTTTGAAACCATAGTAGGATGTTAACCAAATTTAAAAAATTTGTACATTTCCTTTACAATAACAAGCAGCACATGAAAAAGTTCTTACTTATCTCGCTTCTGATTATCGGTTTTGTATGCTCATTTGCTCAGGGCAGGAAGGGCGATCCTAAACTGACAGAAGCTTGGGATCCTGTTCCCGCCATCGTATCACCCGGAAAGACTTCCCAGGATGCCCCATCCGATGCCATTGTGCTTTTCAATGGAAGAGATTTCAATGCCTGGACAGGAAAAGATGGGAAGAAAATTGAGTGGATGCTGGAAGAGGGAGCCATGACGGTCAAAGGAGGGACAGGAGAAATCACTACGCGTCAAGGTTTTGGCGATTGCCAGTTGCACATTGAGTGGAGAACTCCGGCTGTAGTGAAGGGAGAAGGACAGGGTCGGGGCAATAGCGGAATTTTCTTGATGGGTCAGTATGAGCTGCAGGTGCTGGACAGCTACAATAATAAGACCTATTCCAACGGTCAGGCCGCCAGCATTTATAAACAACTGATTCCCCTAGTGAATGCTTCACGCGGACCGGGTGAATGGCAGATCTATGACATCATCTTTATTGCACCCCGATTTGCGCCGGATGGCCGCTTACAGTCGCAAGCCCGCATCACTGTCTTGCACAACGGCGTACTGGTGCAAAACAATGTTGCACTTTGGGGGGGATCCGAGTACATTGGCATACCCGATTACACCCCGCACAGCATGAAAGAATCACTGATGCTTCAGGATCATGGTGACGCGGTGAGTTTCAGAAATATCTGGATCAGGGAGCTGTAATTCCGTTTTGCAGTTTCACCTCTCGAATGGTGGCCGTCCATTCATGCAACAGTGCATGAATGCCATCCATAGTATCTACTCCATCGGTAATCAGCATGAAATTTCGTCCGGTTTGCTTCAGATGACTTTTATTTGTTTTTGTTTGAAGGTGAAGCAGGAGGGCATTGAAGGAAAGCGACTGAAAATAAGGGGAGTCAGGATTGTTGACAAAAAAACATTTTAGGGTGCGTTGTTTGAGAACCATTCGCTCAAATCCAATGTCAACTGCCAAACGCCTGCATCGAACAGTGGTAAAGAGATCTTGAACACATGAAGGCATAGGACCGAAGCGGTCCACCATCTCTGCATGAAAGGCAGTTAGCTCTTCTTCGTCGCGACAATTATCCAATCGGGAGTACAGTGAGAGTCGCTCGGCAATCTGCTCTACATACCCATCCGGAATATGAATTTCCAGATCGGTATCGATCGTACAGTCCTGCACAAAATCATCTTGCTTGCTGATTTCATCTTTGAATACTTCCCTGAAACTGGTCCGCTTCAATTCCCGAATCGCTTCGTCTAGAATCTTCTGGTACATTTCAAAGCCAATCTCCAGCATGAAACCACTTTGTTCTCCCCCCAGCATGTTACCGGCTCCTCTGATGTCCAAATCGCGCATGGCAATCTGAAATCCGCTTCCCAGTTCAGCATGCTGTTCCAGCGTCTGCAACCGCTTTCTTGAGTCAGCCGGCAACGTACTCATCGGCGGCGCAAGCAAATAGCAGAAAGCTTTGCGGTTGCTCCTGCCCACTCGGCCTCTCAACTGGTGCAAATCACTCGACCCAAACTGATGGGCATTGTTGATGATGATGGTATTGACATTTGGAATATCGACTCCACTCTCTACGATATTGGTGCAGACCAGCACATCGTATCGCTTATGGATAAAGTCAAAAATACGTTCCTCCAGGTCATGCCCTTCCATTTGACCATGTGCAAATCCGATGCTGAGATCAGGGCAGAGCGATCGGATCAATTCACTCATTTCAGGAAGTCCGTTGATCCGGTTATGGATAAAAAATACTTGTCCACCCCGCTCTACTTCATAATACACTGCATCGCGAATCAAATCGTGGTTGAACACCAACACCTCGGTTTGAATGGGTTGTCGATTAGGAGGTGGCGTATTGATGATGCTGAGGTCGCGCGCACCCATGAGGCTGAACTGAAGTGTTCGGGGAATGGGCGTTGCAGTCAAGGTGAGGCAATCCACATTTGTTTTGAGTGTTTTAATTTTTTCCTTGTGTGCGACGCCAAACTTCTGTTCTTCATCGATGACCAATAATCCCAGGTCTTTAAATTCAATTTCTTTTGATAGCAGGGCATGGGTGCCGATGATGATGTCAACTTTGCCCTCTTTTACATTGAGCAGGGTTGCTTTGCGTTCTTTGGTTGATTTGAAGCGGTTGATAAAATCCACCGTGACGGGAAAATCTTTGAGTCGATCGCTGAACGTCTTGAAGTGCTGATACGCCAAGATGGTAGTGGGCACTAGAACAGCGGCTTGTTTGCCATCGGTACAGGTTTTAAATGCCGCGCGTATGGCTACTTCTGTTTTACCAAAACCTACGTCACCGCAGACCAGTCGATCCATTGGATGCGGCTCTTGCATGTCTTTTTTAACGTCGGCAATCGCGCGGCTTTGGTCGAGGGTATCTTCATAAATAAATGAGGCTTCCAATTCAGTCTGCAGGTAATTATCCGGTGTATGAGAAAATCCCTTTTCTGATTTTCGTTCTGCATACAATTTGATCAAATCAAAGGCAATGGCCTTGACTTTTCCCTTCGTCTTTTCTTTCAGTTTGGTCCAGGCATCACTGCCGAGCTTGTTGACTTTCGGAACATGCCCTTCTTTACCGGTATACTTAGAAATTTTGTGAAGTGAATTGATGTTTACATAGAGGATGTCATTGTCGCGGTAAATAATCCGAACTGCTTCCTGTGTTTGTCCTCCGTTTTGTATTTTTTGTAACCCACTGAACACTCCGACTCCATGGTCAATGTGAACGACATAATCACCGGGCTGCAATTCTTTGAGCGCACGAAGTGTGATCGCTTTGCTTTTATTATAGGCCTGTTTGATTTTGTACTTGTGATACCGCTGAAAAATCTGATGATCGGTATACAGCACACTACCCAATTCCACATCCATATATCCCTGGTGGATGGCATGAGGGATGGGGACAAAATGGATGGGCGCTTTGAGGTCTTCAAAAATGGAATATAGCCGTTCAAGCTGTCGTGCATTTTCTGAAAATATATAAACAGGTCGACGTGCAGATTCATGCGCAGACAGATCATTGATCAGTAAATCAAACCGTCGATTGAAAGCCGGCTGAGGAGTCGTTCGCCATTCTATAGTCAGATCAGGTGCAGGAAGGGTTGGGGTCAATGCTAGTTCGACTACCGGCATCTGCTCAATAGAGAAACTGAACTCCTGGAAAGACGTGAAGTGTTCCAATGGTGCAGCCGAAAACGAATCTTTATTGGATGCAATGAAGAGGTGAAGATGGTCTTCATGATCCCGGTACCGATCACTGACGATTTGCCAATTTGAAACATGCAAAACAGAAGTGCCGGTAAGTGCATCAAAGAAATTAATTTTTTGTTCATCGGGTGTGTGCGCTTCTGCATTGGGAATGATATTGACCTGCAAGAGCTTACGTTCGCTCAACTGCGACTCCGGATCAAAAATTCGAATGGAGTCGACTTCGTTTCCAAAAAGCTCGATGCGATAGGGTTTCTCGTTGGCAAAGGAGTAAATATCAAAAATGCCTCCCCGCATGGCGAATTGTCCCGGTTCAAACACAAAGTCCGTTCGTTCAAATCCAAACCCCACCAGTTGCTCCATCAATTCATCCGTATTCAGTGAATCGTGCACCTTCACCTGAACCACCCGTGAAAGAAGTTGTTGAGACACTGGCACTTTTTCCATCAAGGCTTCAGGATGGGTGATGATGATTTTTTTTCTTCCCTCACTGGCCAGCCGCGTCAATGCTTCAGTCCTGAGCATCACATGGCTGCTGCTCTGCAGCTGAAAATTTTTATTGTTTTTAAATGAGGAGGGGTAATAAAAAAGATCGAGTGGTCCCAGTAGTTGCTCAAGATCATTGTGAAAATAGGCTGCTTCTTCAGCATCTTCCAATACCACGATGTGGTTACAGGATGCAACGTGTTCGTGTTTGTATAAAGCAGAAAAAATCAGTGCTTTGGAGGAACCGTTCAATCCTTTGACAGCCACACGGGAAGAGGGGGACAATAGTACTCCTTCCGCTATTTGTTGAATGCGGGGTGAGGAAGAATAGCGGTCCAAAAGATGCTCCAGGTTCATGTCTGCGCCGCGGGGCAAAGATACCATTAAACTTTAATCCAGGTTTTAGTCAAATTAATCTGACATGAAAAATTATGACCTGAGCCTAAAAAGTGATTATTTTGTGGCTCACTACCCCCCTTTCAATGAAAGCGCTCATCCGGTTTACAATTCCTCTTTTACTCCTATCCATAGGTCTATTTTTTTTAAGAACAATCATGACTCAGATCCACCAAATAGCAAAAAGAGGCATCTGATCTTCTTGGACGAAGAAGATGAAAAGGGAACAGAACTTGAATTTGAAAACTCTAAAAAAAGGTGGGAATTCGAATGGTACCTATTGAGGGATCCAAAAACCAACAAGATTCCAAAAGGTATTCGTGAAAAAGAACTGGAATTACTCAAAACTCTTCCTGTTCGCAAAGATGGTATTTATGAAGGAATGATCACCACCAATAGCACTCTTGCCACAGAAGCAGGAAGCATACAGAACAGGTATATAGCTGCAGGTCCGAGTCAAAATGGAGGGAGGACAAGAACAATTGTCTTCGATAAACGATACAATGGTACGTCAAATCGAATCGTACTGGCAGCGGGAATTAATGGTGGAATTTTCAGAAGTACTGATGGAGGCACAAGTTGGGTTTTCGTTCACCCACCCGATCAAATCAGAAGCGTTTCTACACTAGCGCAGGATACACGTACAGGTTTTGAAAATACCTGGTATGCCGGAACAGGTGAAATAATCGGTGCTTCATCCGGCTATCCAGATATTGGAAACAACTTTGTTTTTGGCGAAGGAATGTTCAAATCAACCGATAATGGACTAACCTGGTCGAAATTAAGTTCTACAAATATCACCGACCCCACTCTGTTTACTTCTCAATGGAATTTTATACATAAAATAGTAGTTCATCCTGTCACCGGCCACGTGTATGCAGCGATCCATAGAAGAATCGTCCGTTCTATTAACGGTGGATCAACCTGGGAGTCAGTTTTTGAAAGCACAGTTCCAACAACCCCCCTGGAGGTCATTTGTGACATCATCATCAATCGGGATGGAACGCAAATAATTGTAGGCATGACCGGCCGAAATGCGGACCGAAATTTATCTGGAGTATGGATCTCAACAACCGGGGATGCTGGTTCCTATACCCGAATTGCAGGAGCAGGATTGAACTCTCCGCTAGGGTGGAGGGCATGGAACAATACAACGAGTCCTTTCGGCGACTACCTTTTCGGATGGGGAAGAGTAGCATTGGCACTTGCTCCCTCCAATCAAAATATTCTCTATGTGATGGTGGAAAATACAGATCAGGCTTCATTGGGACTTCCAGAGGCAGATTTATTCCGTTGCGATATGTCCACTGCACCATTTACATAGCGAAGTTTAGGGCCAAATTTGATTGCAAAACGAAATGTTTATGGCAAAATAACGGATAACCCCATCGAGCTTCAAGAGGGGTACAATATGCTATTGGCGATTCACCCTACAAATCCCAATTTAGTTCTGGCCGGTGGTGTAAACCTTTTTAAATCCACTGACGGATTCCTGACAAAAAATAACAACACCTTTATTGGAGGGCTTGAATCATTGACATTTACGGATCCAGATAATGCAAGTCACGTCGACTTTCATGCGTTTGCATTTGACCCGGTGAATCCAAATAGATTGCTCGTCGCTTCCGATGGAGGAATTGCACAGATCAACGATGTTCTTCAATCCAACGTTACTTGGTCCCTTTCCAGCAGCCGTTACCAAACAATACAGTACTATCATGTTGGAATTGACCCAACTCCTGGTTCTAGAACATTTTTCGGAGGAGCACAGGATAACTCAACAACGTTTCGCGATGCAAATGGACTAATAGGCGCACTTCCTGATTCCAACGATCATTATTTACTCATAGGTGGAGATGGGTGTCAGGTTGGTATGACAAAAAAAGACGCCAATGGTAAGCAGTATCTGTTTGGTGCAGCACAAAATGGCCTACTGTTCAGAACCAACTTGTTTCCACCCTTCACCCGGTTGGATATGTATAAGTCAATAAAACCCAATAATACTGGTGAAGGTGTTTTTGTCACTAATTTTCATCTAGATCCAGACAATACTGATTTGCTCTACTTTGCCATGGAGGATAGTTTATTCAACACCAATCAATCGACCACGGTTACCGCTGGTACATGGAAATTAATGGACTCAGTACACCCAAAAGTCATTGGTGATATCTATTCACTTGAGACGACCAGAGGAGCATATTCATCGTTCAACCATCTTTTCATCGGTTCAGGAGATGGGCACCTCTATCGAATCAGGAATCCACAAAATCCATCTAGCCCAGTTGTTGAAATAACGCCTCCGGGTATAACGTCTGGTGCTGTGATAAAAGACATAGCGGTAAATCCAAGAAACCAAGATACCCTCTTGGCAGTAGTCTCCAATTATAATGTATTGAGTATTTTCTGAACAGGAAATTCTACCGCCGCTTCTCCTACATGGGAGCTTATAGAAGGCAACTTGACAACACCTTCTATCCGTTCCTGCGAAATCATAGCCAAAACTACTGGTGTTGAATACTATGTGGGCACAACCATTGGTCTTTTCAGTACTACTAAAATAGCAGGCCCTTCTACCGAATGGCTTAGAGAAGTCAGTACTTCAGCTGACCCCTCCTCACAAATGCTAAATGCAGCCATCGTGAATTCGCTTGCCAGTCGCTGGTCCGACAACACCCTGGTCATCGGAACCCATGGCAATGGAATGTTTGCCACACCGCCTCTTGGCAATCCAGTTACCGTTACCACCGCTGTGTTTACTCCCATCCGCAACAATCCGGGATTTATCTATAAGATATTCCCCACCGCAACCACCGATCGGGTACAGTACAAAGTTGGCGACATGTTCACCATCCGCAAATTAACGGTTCAGGCAACGGGTAGCGGGGGACAAGTTATTCTCAGGCGACAATCCTCCTATCAAGATGGCTCCATCGATTTGAGCCACCAGCCTCCGGGCATGTATATCATCACGATCACCAGCAGTGACGGTAAATACCAGCACACCTCAAAAGTGTTTAAACGATAACTCCGACAATCAGAATTTTGAACGGATGAACGCGGCCAATCCCTCCATTGAAATCCGCTCCTGCTTCATGGTATCCCGATAGCGGATGGTCACCGTTCGGTCCTCTTTCGTTTGGTGATCGACCGTGACACAGAAGGGAGTTCCCAACGCATCCATTCTTCTGTAGCGCTTGCCAATGGTATCTTTCTCTTCGTAGAAACAGTAAAATTCATTTCTGCAGGAAGCCATAATTTCACGAGCAATCTCCGGCAGTCCCTCTTTTTTCAACAAAGGCAGTACGGCTAATTTTATGGGAGCAATTGCGGGAGGAATCTTGAGCACAACGCGACTATCTTCATTTCCATCTTCTTTTGTCCACTTTTCCTCCTGGTAGGCATGACACAAGACCAGCAAAAACATTCTATCTAGTCCTATGGAAGTTTCAATGACGTATGGCACATGCGACTGATTCACTTCCGGGTCAAAGTACTGCTGCTTCTTTCCGCTGAATTGCTGGTGATTCTTCAGATCAAAATCGGTTCGGCTATGAATTCCTTCAACTTCTTTCCAGCCGATTGGAAAAGCATATTCAATATCAACAGCCGCATCGGCATAATGCGCCAACTTAACGTGATCATGGAAACGATAGTTTTCGCTAGGGATACCCATCGCAGTATGCCATTTCATGCGCTCGGTTTTCCAATACTCATACCACTCCTTCTGAGAGCCGGGACGAATAAAGTATTGCATCTCCATTTGCTCAAATTCCCGCATCCGGAAAATAAATTGTCGCGCTACAATTTCATTGCGAAACGCTTTACCCACCTGTGCAATTCCAAAGGGAATTTTCATGCGTGCAGTTTTTTGCACATTTAAAAAGTTTACAAATATTCCCTGTGCAGTTTCTGGTCGTAAGTAAATTTCATTGGCATCTTCGGCAACCGAACCCAATTGGGTTGAAAACATCAAATTGAACTGACGCACATCGGTCCAATTGCATGTATTGCTCACCGAACATTTGATGCCATTGCGATCGATCAGATTTTTTAATTCGGTAAAATCATTGGCCGCTAGTCCTTCATCCATTTGACGCAGAAGATCATCCGCCTCCTGTTGTTTTCCCGACTTTGAAAGTTCTTCGGCTGCCCCTTCTATGAGATGATCAACACGGTATCGTTTTTTCGAATCCTTGTTGTCAATCATAGGATCGCTGAAATTATCAACGTGTCCGGAAGCCTTCCACGTAGTAGGATGCATGAAAATTGCTGCATCTATACCGACAATGTTATCGTGCATGCGGGTCATGGCATTCCACCACGATTCGCGGATATTCTTTTTTAATTCACTCCCCCACGGACCATAATCATAAACAGCGCTGAGTCCATCGTAAATCTCGCTGGAAGGAAAAACAAAACCATATTCTTTTGCATGAGAGATTATGGCTTGAAAACGGTTCTGATCGTTTACTGTCATAGGCCGCAAAGATAATGAAAGGAAGAAGGTGCGACAAGACAGGCCTGACTCTACCCGTTCAATTTGGGATTCTGAGCATGCCGATCTGCGTCGCGTGCTGTTTTTTTCTGGATGCTGCGCTCCAGGGCAGCAGTGAGATCAACACCCGTTTGGTTGGCAAGGCAAATCAATACCCATAGCACATCGGCCATTTCCTCTGAGAGTTGGTCGGGCGACTCCCCCGCTTTGAACGATTGATCCCCATAGGTTCGGGCCATGATCCGCGCCAACTCCCCCACCTCTTCGGTCAACAACGCCATATTGGTCAGCTCGCTGAAATACCGAACTCCCACTGTCTTGATCCACTGGTCCACCTGATCCTGTGCATTTCTGATCGTCATTATTCTTTGTTTTTTGTATCAATTAAAATGGTAACGGGACCATCGTTGACCAAACTTACCTGCATATCCGCTCCAAATCGACCGGTCTGAATGGGTCGACCCAGCTCTTGCGTCAAACACCGAATCATGGCATCAAACATGGGCACAGCATGCCCGGGTTTTGATGCACGGATATAGGAAGGACGGTTCCCTTTTTTGGTCGATGCATGCAAGGTGAACTGACTCACCAGCAAGAGCTCACCCCCCACATCGTTCACCGATACATTCATGACCCCCTCGTGATCGTTAAAGATGCGCAAGTGAACTATTTTTTGAGCCAGCCATGAAACATCATCCATTCCATCTGCTTCTTCAATACCCAATAAAACCAGCAATCCCTGTCGGATGGTTCCCAGCAATTCACCTTCTGAATGAACAGCAGCAGATGCAACCCGCTGAACGACTGCACGCATAGACGTTGTTTAAGCCCTAAATGTATTAAATGGGCCTTACATTTGTTGAAAAGAATCCCTTGGCAGATATCCGACAGCTGGCTTCACAGACCTTATGGTACGGAGTAAGTAATATCGTGGGAAGATTCATCAACTACCTGCTGACTCCCCTGCTCACCTACATTTTTGCTGCATCGGATTACGGTGACATTTCAATTTTGTTTGCCATTGCTGCATTTTTAAACGTACTCTACACCTACGGAATGGAAACTTCTTATTTCCGATTCCATGCACAAGAAGACGAGAAAACCGTAGTCAATACAAGCATGACCATCTTGTTGATCACCACGGTTGTGTTCAGCGCATTGTTACTGATGCCCATTGATCAATTTGCTGCGCTGCTGAAAATGGAAAACCATCCCGAATGGTTGATGATGGTCATAGCCATTGTTGCCATCGATACAGTGGCGGTGATTCCGTTTGCCAAACTTAGGAATGATGGTCGCCCTCGAAAATTTGCATGGATCAAAATCACCAACATCCTGACCAATCTGTTTTTCGTTATCTTTTTCCTCTACTGGTGCAAAGGAGATTACGAAGCAGGCAAACAGAGTTGGCTTGCGTCACTGTATGATCCGGAAATGGGCATTGGATATGTGTTTGTTTCGAACCTGATTGCATCAAGCCTGACCTTGATTCTGCTGTACAAAGAATGGATAGGATTCAGGTTGCAATTCAGCAGGGCATTGATCAGCGACATGCTGATTTACTCAACCCCATTGATCATTGTTGGATTTGGGGGAATCATCAATGAAACCATCGACCGGTTCATGATCGTGTTGCGGTACGAAGGAACAGAATTAGCAGCACGCACCGCAAACGGTATTTACAGCGCAAACTATAAGCTTTCCGTTGTGATAGTGTTATTCATACAAACTTTCAGGATGGGTGCTGAACCGTTTTTTTTCAAACAATCCACTTCTGAAAATGCTCCGATCATCTACGCGCGGGTGATGCGCCTTTTCATTGTGATGTGTTGCGCCTGTTTGCTGATGGTGGTATTGTTTCTGGATGGCTGGAAATATTTTATGGGAATCGGAAGGCATCCGGAATATGCAGAAGGGCTGCTCATCGTTCCGGTGCTGATGCTGGCAAAACTATTTTTAGGGATCTATTACAATTTGTCGATTTGGTACAAACTCACCAACCGCACAAAAACAGGAGCAGTCATTACCCTTATCGGTGCAGCGATCACCATTGTATTGAATTATTTCCTGATCCCGAGCTTTGGTTATTGGGGATGTGCGGTTGCAACGGTGGGATGTTACGGGAGCATGATGGTAATCAGTTATGTAATGGGGCAACAGCATTATCCTGTTCCGTATAATATCAGCAATGCTGTCCTTCATTTGTCGACTGCCACAGGTCTTTGCTTGATTCAGCTTTTGCTTCGACAGTCCGGTGTAGCTGTTTTCTGGCTTCACGTTAGCGGAGTACTGTTATTGACAGGCTATCTGTTGGTTGTTGTTCGAACCGAAAAAGAGGAACTGAGAAAAATTCCTTTGCTCAGCCGGATGTATCGTTAGCCCTTTACAAATGGATTATGCAGTTTTTCATGACCGATGGTCGTGGGCATTCCGTGACCGGAATAGACATGGGTCGCATCCGGCAGTGCGTAGAACACCGTAGAGATGGTCTTCAATAATTGATCGGCGTTCCCACCGGGCAGATCCGTTCTCCCTACACTTTCCCTGAACAATACGTCGCCCGCAATCAGCATTCCTGCTTCGGGCTGATAAAAACTAATGCTTCCGGGCGAGTGACCGGGTGTTTCAAGGATCTCAAAAGCGGGTCCGCCCCATTTCAGTTCTGAGGTATGATTCAAAAAGTGGAGTGGCCCACAATAATTATCAAAAGGCAGGTTCCACATCAGTGCGATGCTGGGCGAAAGTTCGAGTACGCGCTCTTCCAGTCGGTGCAGGTGCAGGTCCAATCCATAGGTTTCATGGATAAACTTATTCCCAAAAACATGGTCCAAATGGCAATGGGTATTCAGCAGCATTTTAGGCTGGAGAGCATGTTTATCAATGTACCCCGCCAATTCTTCCCGCTCAGCATCAAAATAGCAGCCGGGGTCAATGATTAAACAATTTTTCTGGTCGTCTGTCACCAAATACGTGTTCTCCTGTAGGGGGTTGAACTGGAAAATTTTAACGTTTAGCATAACCGCCATTTCTAGGCCAAAAGCTTTAATTTTAGCCGAAACAAAGGTACCTATTCATTTGAATCGCAGGCTGATATACCGCGTTCTCTTTGTAGTGGCTACTGGTCTGCTGTTTCACACCGAAACACTAGCCCAGGTGAGCACCGTTGATTTTGGGAAAAACAGGGTTCAATACAAAAAGATCAGCTGGAAATATTACCAGACGCGCAATTTCAATACCTATTACCATGAAGGGGGACTATCCCTGAGCAAATTCATAGCGCAAGTGGCAGAAGAAGAACTGAATACGATTGAGGAATTCATCGAATATGGACTGCAGCGCAGAGCAAACATCGTGATCTACAATAGTTTTACCGACTATAAACAGTCCAATATTGGATTGGGAATCGATTGGCAAAATACCGGAGGCGTTACCAAGCTGGTCAACAACAAGATCGTACTCTACTACAACGGCAATCTCAACGAGCTGCGCGTAAAACTGAGGCAAGGTATCGCACAAGTATTGGTAGAGAATATGCTTTTTGGCGATGACCTGGGAGAGTTTGCCAGCAATCAGGCCTTACTGGATATGCCCAAATGGCTGACCGATGGTTATGTTGCGTACGTAGGCGAAAATTGGAGTCCCGCATTGGATGATCAGCTCAAATCCGCATTGCTCTCCGGAAAATACAGGACCTTCTATCAGTTTGCTTTTGCGGAACCATTGCTGGCCGGGCATGCGTTCTGGAAATTCATTGGGGAGAATTATAAAAAAGACAATATCACCTATTTTCTCTATCTCTCCCGCATTTACAAGAGCTTGAACGCGGCCAGTCTCAAGATCACCAAGAAACGATTCAAGGAGCTGTTGGAAGAATTCATGCAGGAGGAATCCGATAAGTACCTGGCCGATAACCGCGGAAGAAAAAATCTTCCAAAAGGAAACGTGGTAGCGGTAGAAGAAAAAAAGAACGGCGAAGACTTTTATCGGTTTCAAGCCAATCCCATTGCCCGGAACAATTCCTACGCGATGGTCCATTTCAAAAGAGGCATTTACCGTGTAGTGCTGGAGGACTTATCGGATAAACGAAAAATTTTGCTCAAGGCAGGAGTGCTGAACCGGCAAGACGAAATCAATCCCAATTATCCCATGCTGGCTTGGGATCCAAAAGGTTCACGTTTGCTGGTCATCTATACAGAAGAAGGGAAAATAAAAATGTTCATTTACGATGCCGTTGCGCGCATCAAGACTGAAAAACGAGTACTGGATCAATTCCAGTTGATCCAGGATGTCAAGTTCATGCTCGATCACCAGACCATCATATTCAGCGCAGTGAAAAATGGACAGTCGGATGTATTTGTGTACAGCCTGAAAAACGACAAATTGGATCAGATCACCAACGATGTGTACGATGATGTAGATGCCTCCTTTGTTGCTTTCCCCAATAAAACCGGTATATTATTTTCTTCTAACCGACCTTCCGCCAACGCTGCAAAAGCAGACACGGCCATTCCTTCTCGCAACAATTTCAATGTGTTCCTAGTAGATAATTGGACCAACAGCCAATTCCGTCAAATCACTCAGCTGACCAAACAGCCCTACGGTCAGGCACGGTTCCCACTGCAATACAACGTCAATCATTTCACCTTTGTCAGCGACGCCAATGGCATTGGAAATCGCTATGCAGGATTTTTCACCACCCAACGCGCAGGACTGGATACCATCTACCGCATTGGGGATGAACTGCTGCGCAACCCCGATAAAAAAGAATTGGATTCTACCTTAAAGGCCTGGGAGAAATCGACTCCGGATTCCGTTGGATATATTTCCATTACGTCCGATAGCACCTATGTATTCCCCATCACCAACTACCAAAGTAGCTTACAGGAAACACGAGGATCCGGCGATAACAACCAAGTCAGCGAAACCCGACAAGAAGGTGATCTGAAATTTCTCTATAAACTCAAGATCAACGAAGCGGCTTTGTTGAAGCGCAACGTCAATGCAACGCCTACCGATTACATCAAGCAACTGATGAACGAGGAGAGAAAGAGGAAAACACGGGCAGTCTATTACGAAGAAGAGAAAACACCTGCACCCGGAGAGAAAAAAAATGTGCTATTCCAGACGGAGTTCGATCAGGAAATAAAAGACAGTACGCCTCCCATAGCAGAGGAGATGGTCGCACCCGAACGCGAAGATTATCTCAAACGAGCAAGGCTGTTTGATTATAAATTGAAGTTTGGCTCCGACTACGTGGTATCCGGATTCAATAACTCGGTTTTGGTGAACCGTTACCAACCCTTTGCAGGCGGAGCAGGTCCCATTTTTTTATCCAACTCCGATAACCTGAATGGCATCCTGCGGATGGGGATTTCCGATCTGATGGAAGACAAAAAATTCATTGGCGGATTCCGACTGGCAACCAATTTACGGGATAACGACTACCTCGCCTCGTTTCAGAATTTGAAAAGAAGATTTGACTGGGGACTCACCTACTTCAGAAGTAACCAGGAATATTATCCAATCTACGACTACCGGGACATCAAATCGCAGCTGCGCAACAAGTTGATGTCAAACCTCTATCAATTCAATGTCAGTTATCCGTTCAACGAAGTAAAAAGCATACGTGCTACATTGGGATACCGAAGCGATCGTGTAGCCATTTTTTCGGATGCCAACTTCCCACCATCGCTCAGTATGTCGGATACGATACTGAAATATGCCCTCGTTCGACTGGAATACGTGCACGATAACACCATCAACCCATCATTGAATATTTATAACGGTCTCCGGTATAAAGTATACTCCGATATAAATGCTCGACTTGTGAATGCTGAAAGCACAGGTAAATTCATGTTCAATGTTGGCGCTGATATACGCTACTATTATCCCATCTACCGAAATTTCATTTGGGCAGGGCGTGCTGCAGCCGATTTCTCTTGGGGATCGCAAAAACTGATTTACTACTTGGGTGGAGTGGAAGGATGGCTCTCACCTAAGTTCAACGATGCCATTCAACCAGCTCCAGATCAAGACTATACCTATCAAACGCTGGCCCTTAACCTAAGGGGGCACAAGCAGAATATCGCCAACGGCAATAACAATATGGTCATCAACTCAGAATTCAGGCTTCCCGTCTTCTCTACCTTTGTCAACCGACCCGTCAACAATGCCTTCCTGCGCAACCTCCAAATCATTCAATTCATCGATTTGGGTACCGCCTGGAATGGTAAATTCAATAAAGCACAACGACCAGCAGAAATCTATGGCGCCCCTCCCGTCCAAGTGATCATGCGCACCGGCGGCATTGGTCCCTTTGTTGGCGGCTATGGATTCGGCGCACGCAGCACCCTGCTTGGATACTTTTTACGGGTTGATGCGGGATGGCCCATGGGACGTTTCTTCAGTGGAAAACCCATTTGGTATTTTGCATTGGGACTTGATTTCTAAACCCCCTAACGGGAAGGCTTCCCAAATGTTGTTTCTTTTAACAATAAACGGTACCCGCTTCTGCTGTTTCTGTTCTTTAAAGAAACGATGTACAAATTATCGTATACAGAATCAGGAATTTCTTTTTGACTAGGCGATAGTTCCAATTCTGAAATCATTTTCAATACCGTGTTGCTGTGCCCCACCACCAATGCCGTCTCTCCGCTTGCCAATAGGGTATATAAAAATCTAGGCATGGTATCATGCGAATAAAAACGAATGGGTATGCCTAACTTTTCTGCCAGCGGCTGAGCAGTGGTGGCCGTTCGGGTTGTTTTTGTTGAATAGATGCTGCGGATCCCTTTCCCCTTGAGCATGTTGGCAAGTTCAGCGGCTCGTGCAGCACCCTCGGGAGTAAGGGGTGGGTCGACTTTCACGTCCAACGATTTCTCGGCATGTCGAACAAAATAAATACGCGTAGGACTGCACGACACACTAACAGCTACGAGAAAAATTAGAATACAACAATTTTTCATGATCCAAGAAAGGTGAATACACGTCAATTTACACTATTTACCCCTTAATCGAAACACCCTTTTCGCTTCGTATCCGGTGAAAATGACATTATACAGTGTATTCCAGTCCCGAGTTTTAGCAGATGAACGGTACCCCGATATCGTTGTACCCCTTTGTCAGAATAACTACCCTATGTATCCTCGGCGGTTGCCTTCATAAGGTGTATGCATTACCGGTACTGTTCAGCCATGCAGCACTTGTAGTGGGAGCGACCAGCAGCATATGTCTTGAATACTTCTTCTCACCCCGAACCATTCAACACCAAATACAACGGTCGCTGTACACTTCATTATTGCTCTTGATGATGGGATGGTGCACCTTTTCTGCAAGAACTACCGATCACGTAAATCCACCACAGTATGGAAATAGTGTTTTGATCCTGCAGGATCAAGGAAAAAAATCAGGAAAATCCATGCGGTTTATTGCAAAGCGAATGATCATCAACAACCGGTTGATGCAAGAGGGAGAACGCATTTTTCTTTACACCACATCCAATCCTATACTTTATAAAAAGGGAGATGTATTGGTTACGTTGGAACAACCCCTCAGCATCAATGCATTCCATCATCCGGGAGAATTTGACTTTAACGCTTTTGCAAGAAAACAAAACATTGCTTTCACGCTATACGCACGATCGGAACAACTCGTTCATTTCCCTATAGAACAATCGATCCTTGAAAACTTCTTATTGGCTGCGAATCGCTGGACACGCCGCGTGATCCAGAAATGGATATCCCATCCTGCGAACCGACCACTAGCAGAGGCAATGCTGATCGGCTATCGGGATGAATTGGATCAGCAACAACTTAACGCTTACACACAAACGGGAGTCGTTCACATCATTGCCATTTCAGGCATGCACCTAGCTCTGATTTTTTTGCTGTTGGATCGGGCAGTACAGCTAGTTGTTTATGGCAGGAAAAAAGCACTGCTCTCGCTGATCATTGTCGTTCCCTTTCTATGGTTATTTGCTTTGCTCACCGGAGCTTCTGCTTCGGTCCTCAGAAGCGTTGTCATGTTCACACTGATTGGCATTGGAAATGCTCTTCATCGGAAAAACCTGACCATCAATGTTCTCTTTGCTTCGGCTTTTTTATTACTGGTCAATGACCCCAAACGATTAGAGGACCTGGGGTTTCAACTCAGTTATGCAGCAGTATTATCCATTTTACTTTTTCAAAAACCCATTGAACAACTGCTTGCACTTAAACATCCGGGCGCAAAAATGATCTGGTCGCTTGTTGCAGTTACCCTCAGTGCGCAAATCCTCACAACGCCTATTGTATTGTACCACTTCAATCGGTTTCCCACACTGTTTTTAATCGCAAATATGGTGGCAGTCCCCTTATCCAGCTGCATACTGATCCTGGAAATCGTCCTCTGTGCGGTGAGCTGGGTTCCATGGGTAGCGGGAACAATTGGCACTGTTACGAGCGACTTAATCAGCTTCCTAAATTACTTTGTAACGGTGCTGTCTCGGGTACCCTTTGCTTCTATTCCTCTGCTTCCTTCTTCCATGGCCACATTATGTGGCTGGTTTCTGCTCATTACTGCCATACACTACTTCCTAAAACAACCATCGCCACATTCAAGCACAGTCATACTGGTGAGTCTGCTCATCCAGGGAGCATTGCGTACTATGGATCATTACCGCATTCATCAAAAAAAAGAGCTTGGAATTTTTTACATTAGGGGCTCGACCGCTATTTACCATCGCCATGGCACCAGCGCTACGCTAAACATCAGTCCAGATACCATTGTACATAAATGGTCACAACGCTACATCCAAACAGCAGGACCAACGCTGGGCATTGTACATTGGAATCAAAAAGAACTTTCCACAGATCCGCTGCTCATTCAATTTGTTTCACGCGACGCCGAATCTGGCAATCGATTCGTGATATCCGGTTGGCCAACGGCGCTACCTCCCCATCCATTGTTACACTTCCTCCATAAAAACGATGCCGTGGTGCTGGATGGAACGGTTCCAGTGTGGAAAATTAGCCAATGGAAAAGCGCTCTGCAACCGCTAGATTTGCGTCTTCATTTCACTGCGCAAAAGGGCCCGCTCATTATGGATTGTACCCCATTCCATGATGCCCTTCCAAAACCATGATGCATGCAAAAGAAGATTGACTCTGCATTGATTTCAGTATTCAACAAAGACGGATTGGAACCACTGGTGCGATTGCTGCATGAGCATAACGTTACCATTTACAGTACCGGAGGAACACAACAGTTCATTGAACAGCTGGGCATTGAATGCATCCCGGTGGAGTCGGTTACCGACTACCCTTCCATCCTGGGAGGAAGGGTAAAAACCCTACATCCCAAAATCTTTGGTGGAATACTGGGACGAAGAGGACTGGAACAAGACCTGAAAGAAATGAGAGAATACGAGATCCCGGAAATCGACTTGGTGGTGGTGGATCTTTACCCCTTTGAAGAAACCGTGGCACAGACCACTGAAGAAAAACTGATCATTGAAAAAATTGATATTGGTGGACCTTCCATGATTCGCGCAGCGGCAAAAAATTTTTCCGATCTGCTTGTGGTGGCTTCCAAGCATGATTACGCAGACATCGTTCGGATGCTGAGCGAACAATCCTGTGCAACTGAATTGCAGCAGCGAAAAGCCTATGCGGCCAAGGCCTTCGATATCGTTGCGCATTACGATGTTGCCATATCCCGCTATTTTTCTGAAAAAATTCCGCAACAGTTGTTGATTTCAGCGGGACATCCCTCTGTTCTACGGTATGGCGAAAATCCTCACCAACAAGGAGTCTTTTATGGCAATCTTGACCGGCTATTCAATCAGCTGCATGGCAAGGAACTTTCGTACAATAATATAGTGGATGTTGATGCTGCACTGCAGTTGATCCATGAATTCGAAGCCGGAAAAGAGTGCACCTTTGCCATCATCAAGCACACCAACGTATGCGGAATCGCTACCCGGGATTCGGTGGAATTGGCATGGAAACATGCACTGCAAGGTGATCCCGAAAGCGCCTTTGGTGGAGTACTGGTCTGCAACGGAAGTATCGATACCCCGACAGCCACCCTGATCAATGAACTATTTTTTGAAGTCCTGATTGCACCGCATATCGATGAGCCAGCATTGGAAATCCTCAGATCGAAGAAAAACAGAATTCTGCTGCAGTCGCATTCAATTGCCCTGCCGGGAATGCAGTACCGTTCCATGCTGAACGGCATACTGGTTCAGGATACCGATAAAGGAACACATGAGAAATGGGAGCTTATGGGAACCCGCCCAAGCAGTCCACAAGAACAAACCGACCTCGTGTTTGCCAACAAAGTCTGCAAACACCTAAAATCCAATGCCATTGCACTGGTGAAAAACAGCCAGTTGATTGGCAAGGGATGCGGTCAGACTTCCCGAATCGATTCCCTTCGGCATGCCATTGAGAAAGCAAAGCAATTCTCGTTCGACCTGAACGGAGTCGTAATGGCCAGCGATGCATTTTTCCCGTTTGACGATTGCGTTCGGATGGGCCATCAGGAAGGAATAACTGCATTCATTCAACCCGGCGGTTCAATTCGGGATAAGAATTCCATCCAATATTGTCTTGCAAATGGACTGAGCATGGTCATCACTGGTCAACGACATTTCAAACACTAACGTTCTCATCGTGCAGGGTTCCGCTTCTTCCCCTTCATCCAGAACCAATGCCTTGATTGCTGTGGGACTGGTGTCCATTCTTTGGGGAACAACCTGGATGGCTTCGAAAGTGGGGGTGCAGTATATTCCTGCATTGCAATTATCAGGACTGCGTCACTTGATCGGTGGGGGCATCTACGTTCTCTTCTTTCTCCTGTACAAGCGCATGGTTCCCACACGAAATCATTGGTTCCGATTGATTTGGATGTCGGTGCTCATGTTCGTACTCAGCAATGGACTCAGCGTGTTGTCGATTGTGTACATGCCCAGCGGACTGGGAGCAGTGGTTGGTGCATTGAGCCCGATCTGGGTGGTGGTGTTCTCCTTTGTTTTTGTAAAAAAGGCCATTTTTAAACCCCTGACCATCATCGGCATAGTGCTGGGTTTTGCAGGTGTTGTGGTCACCTTTTTTGAATTCTATCAAAAAATAATGGATACCGACCTGTGGCTCGGTATTCTATTTGGCTCAATCTCCAGCATCACTTGGGCAATTGCAACGCTGCTGACTGTAAAACAATCGGAGCACATCGATCCGTATTTTTCACTCGGTTGGCAAATGTTCATCAGTGGAGTGCTGCTCAACACAATATCTTATGCGTCAGGTCGGTTTGTATCGTACGACAACGTTCCAGCAAACGCCTGGTTGTCGATTGCCTACTTGATCATCATCGGATCGGTACTCGCTTTTGGAGCGTATATCTATGCGTTGAAGCGGCTGCCTGCAACACTGGTATCCATTCACTCCTATATCAATCCCATCGTTGCCATTCTGTTGGGGGATTTGCTCATGCACGAGAAACTAACGATCTATATCATAACCGGAACCTTGATCACCCTGGTCGGTATCTACCTGGTTAATTCCAGCTTTAAGCGCTAGGATGCTGTTCCATCCATAGCTGACGAAATGTTTTTTCGGGAAACTTGAGTTCGGCTCGGTTGCGAACCCAGCCCTTGAACAGTTTGTTCACGACCCAATTTTTTACCTTGCTGTTCCCCAGGTCCATGGATGGCCTGAACAACATGGCCTGTTGCCAAATGGACCAGGCCATTTTTTCCAGGATTTCACCGTTGCCGGTTCGCACAGCTTCCCTACGATTATACAACAGCAGTTCATGCAGGTTAATTTTCACTGCACACACTTCTGTACAGTTTCCACACAGCGAAGAAGCATGGCTCAAATGCTTCCACTCCCCCAGTTCACGCAAGTGGGGAGTAATCACACTGCCAATGGGACCACTGTACGTAGTTCCATAATTGTGACCGCCTACATTTTTATATACGGGACAAGCATTCAGACAAGCTCCGCAACGGATGCAATACAAACTTTCACGGGCAGTAGGATCCTTCAGGATGTTGGTGCGGCCATTGTCCAATAAGATCACGTACATTTCATCGGGACCATTTTCTTCCGATCCACGACGGGGACCACTGACAATGGAATTGTAGACCGTCACCTGCTGACCCGTTCCAAACGTTGCCAGCAAGGGCCAAAAAAGCGAAAGATCGCTTAACTGCGGAATCACCTTTTCAATTCCGGTAATTACAATATGCGTCTTGGGCCATGCCGCACTGAGGCGCGCATTGCCCTCGTTCTCTGTGATGGCTATGCTTCCGGTTTCCGGGATGATAAAATTGGCGCCGGTAATGCCTACCTCTGCCTCCGCATACTTTCTGCGTAACTTTTCCCGGGCCACAAGAGTGAGTTCCTCTGGTGATAAATCCATGGGAGTCCCCAAATGATCATGAAAAACACGAGCTACATCCTCCTTGCTTTTGTGCATGGCTGGTGTTACAATATGATAGGGAGGCTCATCATCCAACTGTTGAATGTACTCCCCTAAATCTGTTTCAATGCTTTCAATGTTGTGCTGCTTCAGAAAATCATTGAGAAGAATCTCTTCCGTCACCATGCTCTTGCTCTTCACCAAGGTCTTGCATTGCTTTTCCCGGCAGATTCTCAACACCGCTTCACAGGCCTGCTCGACCGTTGCAGCCCAAATGACTTTACCACCATTTGCCAAAAAGTTTCGCTCAAAGCGTTCGAGTTGTTCATCCAGATTATCCAGCGCTTTCCATTTGGCATTCTTTGCCTTCTCTCTGGCAAGATCCACATTGTTGAACTGCCGCTTGCCGATGGGGACTACTGAATTGTATTTACCAATGTTGTAATTGATCTTCTTGCGGTGGTCCAAATCCTTGGCCTTTACAAAACTCTTTTCTTTGAAAACGGTAGATACGCTCATCGCTTGAATTGGTTGTATTTATTTTTTCTGTGCCGTAGTATAATCGTTTGCAACCGCCTCCAGTGCCGAATAAAACTCTTTTCCAAATGCACGCACCAACGGTTCTTTGAGAAATGAATAAACCGGAACTTTTAATTGGGCTCCCAGTGCGCAAGCGGGACTGCACATGTCTTCCCTCGGTTCATAGTTGAGTAAATGATGACCGGAATACCGGCTCTTTTTCATTTTGATGGGATAAAGGTGACAGGAAATGGGTTTTTTCCACTTGATCAATCCAGCAGTGTATGCCACTTCAAATGCACATTGAATAACTCCTTTCTTATCGCGAAATCCATAAGCGCAAATGGTGTTGTTGACCGTAGGTGTAACCCATCCAAATTCTTTATCGTAACGGTATTTCCCTTCCGCTTCAACTGTTGCAATTCCTTCCTCGGTCATCAGGTGTTTTACTTTTTCATATGCCCGCAGCACTTCATCCAATTCGGCTTCTGTCAAAGGGGCACCCGCATCACCGTCTTTACAGCATCCTCCTTTGCATTTGGTGAGATCGCAGACAAACTGCTCCTCAACAATGTCATCACTCAACAGTATGTTGTCAATTACAATCACCCTACTTCTTTCTGCAAAAATAACCGAAAAGGATCAGAGGCTCATCATTTCCTTGAACCGAACGGTTTGTCGGCGCGAGACCTCAATCTTTTCGCCGCCCCGAATCTCCAACAGGAGTCCCCCGTTAAAAAACGGCTCCACCTTTTCGATCATTTTCATGTTGACAATGTGCTTTCGGTTGGCCCTGAAAAAGGTCTTGGTATCCAGGCGCTCTTCGAGCGAGTTAAGCGACTTTAATATCAGGGGACGATTGGGACCAAAAAATAGACGGGCGTAATTCCCAACGGACTCAAACAATCGGACATCCGATAATTTCACAAACCAGCATTTTTCGCCATCTTTCACAAACACTTGGTCGTTATCACTCAAAATTCCCCTGTTCTCCTCTTTTATCCCTTCATCCAACTCCTCCCGCTCTTCAACCGTGAGAATTTTTTGAACTGCGTCCGATAAGCGTATGGGGTCGATAGGCTTGAGTAAATAATCCAAAGCATTTACCTCAAAGGCCTTGAGCGCGTACTCATCGTGTGCTGTGGTGAAAATCACCTGTGGTGAACGCTCCAGCTCGGTAAGAAGTTCAAATCCGGTTTTTGCCGGCATCTGGATATCCAGGAAAATTAGATCCGGCTGATGCGACTCAATCAGACAAATGGCCTCATCGGCGTTTGAAGCCTCTGCAATCACTTCTATCTCATCAAATTCAGAGAGTAATTTCTTTAACTCATTGCGCGCTAGGCGTTCGTCGTCGATTATGATAGCCCGTTTTCTCATGGTTCAATGTTAATTCAAGGGAATAGACAAATGAGCCTCCACGTGTTGATCGTCTTTTTGCGCAATTCGAAACGACGCGCGTTCGCCGAATAAGAGGCTGAGCCGATTGGATGTGCTCTGTAAACCAAATCCTTCCTTATCTCCATTGTTGAATAGCGTTCCAGTGTTGGTCACGGAAAGCTGATACGACTGCAACTGGTCGGCAGAGGCAATGCGAATTTCACCGCTGGTGACCGACTTGCCGATGCCGTGCTTGATTGCATTTTCCACCAGTGTTTGCAGCATCATAGGAGGAATGGGATGATCCAGCGTTTCTTCATCGATGTCGTAGGTTACCTTTAGCCGATCCTCAAACCGAATCAATTCCAGGTTAAGATAATCCTTTACAATGTCCATTTCCTTTTCCAATGGAATCAGCTCCTGTTGATCGGAAATCATGCTGGAGCGAAGGATGTTGCTCAGCGCAGTGATGGCTTTACGGGCCCTGATAGGATCTTCATCGATCAAAGCTCGGATGCTATTGAGTGCATTGAAAATGAAGTGGGGATTAATATGGGACTTGATCGTTTTCAATTCGAGCGACTTCACCAGTGCTTCTAATTTCAAATTATCGAGTTGATTTTGGCGGGCCTGCGCTACATAATGATAAATGAAATAAATACCATTCCACACGAAGATCACTGAAATAGCATTGAATGCATTTGCAAAAACCTTTTGCCACAAACTCAGCTTCAATTCCTGAGGTGTTTCCAGCGACAATTCAACAGCCGCCAACATATCAAGAAGTCCAAATCCCAAACCAAAAGCAATGGAAAACAATGCAAACCCAATCAGTTGAAGATTGATGGGCCTGTTCAGCCAGCGGATTGCACCATAGGCCATCCGCATGATATGGGTAGTCAAAACGCCCAGCGTAACATACACCGCCAATCGCAATACGTTCACCTCATCCATGGTGTTGTAGGTGAAGGCAAAAAACAGGTTGATGGCGATGAAGACGCCCCAGCCTAGCGACTGAAACAGCCAGTATTTGGAGATGCTGTTGAACCGGTTGTACATGGCTCAAAACTATAGCAATGATTGATATAGCATCCTTTTTTTTGACCAGAGGCCAGTGGGCGGGTTGATTGGCGGGTATTTTGATTAACTTTATACCGCTTTTCAGCAAAAAGGCTCGAACAATTCACCGGGCCTTTTGTTTGTAATTCAAAGGCTTTTCTATGATCGAACCCGGTGCATTGCTGAAGCAATTGAATGGTCCCGCCGACCTCAAACGGCTGGGAAAAGAGGACCTGCATAAGGTATGTGACGAGCTGCGTCAGTACATCATCGATGTGGTGAGTGTCCACGGTGGTCACTTTGGCGCCAGCCTTGGAGTTGTGGAGCTCACCGTTGCGCTCCATTACATCTATAATGCGCCCTATGATCAATTGGTGTGGGACGTAGGACATCAAGCATATGGACACAAAATACTGACCGGAAGAAGAGATGAATTTCCCACCAATCGTAAATATGGAGGATTGAGCGGCTTTCCGAAACGAAGTGAAAGTCCCTACGACGCTTTCGGCGTTGGCCATTCCTCTACCTCCATTTCCGCTGCGTTGGGTATGGCATTGGCCGCCAAACACAAAGGAGAGCACGACCGAAAATCAGTCGCGGTGATCGGCGACGGAGCCATGACGGCCGGGATGGCGTTTGAAGCAATGAACCACGCAGGTGTTGCCGATTGCGACCTGCTCGTGATCCTGAACGATAACAACATGAGCATCGATCCCAATGTGGGATCGCTCCGCGAATACCTGACCGATATCACGACCTCCCATACCTACAACAAAATCAAAGACGATATCTGGAAAACCCTGGGCAAGTTGCCGGTGGGCGGAAATTTTTCCCGGGAAATGGCTTCCAAACTAGAACACAGCATCAAAGGATTTGTGACCAAAAGCAGCAACCTGTTTGAGTCGATGAAGCTCCGGTATTTCGGACCCATCGACGGCCACAACATTTCCAAACTCGTCGATACCCTGGCTGACCTTCGCGACATACCAGGACCTAAACTGCTGCACATCATCACTACAAAGGGCAAAGGATATGCCCTCGCCGAAAAAGACCAGACCAAATGGCATGCACCGGGACTATTTGATAAAGTAACCGGAGAGATTTATAAAAAAACCTTTGAAACACCACAGCCTCCAAAATACCAGGATGTATTTGGAAAGACCATCATCGAACTGGCAAAAAACAACGAAAAGATTTTTGGCATCACTCCTGCCATGCCCTCGGGTTCATCCCTGAAGTTGATGATGGAAGAAATGCCTGACCGTGCCATCGATGTAGGCATCTGCGAACAACATGCTGTGACGCTGAGTGCGGGTATGGCCACCATGGGATTGAAAGTATTCTGCAACATCTACTCTTCGTTCATGCAACGCGCGTATGATCAAGTGGTGCACGATGTGGCGATTCAGAAACTTCCAGTGATTTTTTGCCTGGACCGTGCCGGTTTGGTGGGCGATGATGGTCCTACCCATCATGGGGTTTACGATATCGCCTATATGCGCTGCATCCCGAATATGATCATCTCATCTCCGATGAATGAATCAGAATTGCGGAATCTGATGTACACTGCTCAGTTGGACTCAACAAATCTGCCGTTTGTGATCCGTTATCCCCGTGGAGAAGGCGTAATGCCGGAGTGGAAAACTGAGATGACCCCCGTTGTTATTGGAAAAGGTAGGCGGTTGAAGGAAGGAAAAGATATTGCCATCCTCAGTTTTGGTCACCCCGGAAACTTTGCAGCCACCGCCATACGCAACCTGAGAACCGAAGGCATACATCCTGCGCATTACGACATGCGGTTTGTGAAACCGATCGACGAAGAACTGTTGCACGAAGTATTCAGCACCTACAGCAAAATCATCACCGTGGAAGATGGCACTGTGATGGGTGGATGTGGATCAGCCGTATTGGAATTCATGGCACAACACCATTACCATGCAGAGGTAACCATCTTGGGCATACCTGATCGGATTGTGGAGCACGGATCCCAAAAAGAACTGCACCGCGAGTGTCACTACGACGCGCAAGCCATAGCGGAAACGGCCATTGCCATGATGAAAGATGCGGTAAACGTCATTCAGTAGGCGCTTCTATCTCCTCTTCAAAACGGTGTTCGTTGTATTCAAGGATGAAGTTATTGCGTCCCTCTCCAACGATGATGGTCATGAAACGCTGCTGGACCAGTTCCAGAACAGAAAGGAAAATAAAAATAGCGTGAACACGGTCTTGGCAGGTATCGAACATTTTTTCAAACGATAGGGTCTTCTCTTTTGAGCAAACACCCAATACAAACTCACGGGTTTCCTCCATGGTATAGTTGTATTGATAGACCACGTGTTGCGGCGCATTTTGTCGGTCGTGTAGACGCTGCATGACTTTTTCAAACACCTTCATGAGCTTGAACAGGGAAATCGATTGAATTTCGGTCCCCTCTGACGCTTCTTCCCCCACAGAGTTCAAATCCTGCTGCAGGTTTCCGCGACGGAACATGAACATGCGTTCTTTTTCCAGCTCTGCCAGTTTCAGGGATGCTTCTTTGAACCGCTTGTATTCGAGGATTTTATCGATCAGCTCCTGACGCGGATCGATTTCATTGCCGTGCTCGTCCAATTCTTTTCTGGGTAAGAGCAGTTTGGCTTTGATGCGCATCAAGGTGGAGATGAACAGGATGAATTCACTGCTGAGTTCAATATTGTCTTCCTCTGATTGCTTGATAAAGATCAGGAAATCATCGATGATCTTTTTGATTGGAATATTATAGATGTCCAGTTCGTCGCGTTCAATGAAGAAAAGCAGGAGGTCAAATGGACCTTCAAACTGAGGAAGCTGTATCTGATAAGTCGCTGTATTCAAGGGAGTGGTTTTGGTGAAGCGGAACGACAAATTTATGGATTGGAAGTTAATCAAAAGGGTACAGGGTGGAATTTTTACCGACATTTACAGTCCAATTTTTCCGCATCATGAAATGGATCCTATACGCAGCACTTTGTTTGATCTGGGGCAGTTCGTTTATCCTGATGAAAGAGGGACTGGAAACGATGAGTCCTTACCAGGTAGCTTCTATCCGCATACTGTGTGCCGGTGTATTCATGCTGCCCTTCGTTTTCAAGGCCTATCGGGAGGTGCCCAAAGAGGCGCTGTGGTCCATCATCCTTTCTGGTTTCCTGGGTACATTTTTTCCTGCCTATTTTTTCTGCATGGCCCAGACCAAGATCGATAGTTCGCTGGCCGGTATTCTGAATGCCCTCACACCGATTTCAACGGTTGCAATGGGTACCTTTTTCTTTCAGATGCGGGTCACCTGGATCAAATGGGCCGGCATGGTCATTGGTTTTGGAGGCATGCTGATTCTTTTGCTGAACGGAGAAAAAGGAATCAACCTCGACCATATCGCCTACTCACTGTTTGTCATCGGAGCCACCATTTGTTATGGCCTGAATGTGAACATGGTCAACAAATACATTCAGAATATTGCTCCCATGCACATTGCCTCACTGGCATTCAGTTCATTGATTGTACCCACACTGGTGGTATTGATGGCAACAGGGTATTTTACCGATCCGCATTTGGCCAATGGCGATTGGAATCAGGGAACGCTGGCCGCAGGCACATTGGGGTTGGTCGGTACCGGCGTTGCTTCGATTTTATTTTATTCCTTGATGAAAAAAGCAGGACCCGTTTTTGCGTCAACGGTTACCTATGGCATTCCCTTTGTTGCCATAGGATGGGGATTAACGTCCAATGAAAGCATAACGGCAGGACAATGGGTGGGCTTGGTCATCATTCTGATCGGGGTTCGGCTGGCGAACAAATGATCAGACGCTCATGATCTCTTTTTCTTTAGCAGCCAGGTGTTTCTCCACCAGGGCAATGTATTTGTTGGTAAGCTCCTGAATGTCTTTTTCACCGTCCTGAGCAGCATCTTCGCTCAATCCATTCTTCTGTAACTTTTTTACTTGCTCGATGGCATCCCTGCGAATGTTTCGGATGGCTACTTTGGAATGCTCGCCTTCTGCCTGTAGCCGCTTGACAATCTCTTTTCTACGCTCTTCCGTCAGCGGTGGAAGGAAGATCCGAATGATGGTTCCGTCGTTTTGAGGAGTCACGCCCATGTTGGCGGCGATGATGGACCGCTCAATGGGTTGCAGCATATTCTTTTCCCAAGGCTGGATGGTGAGGGTCCGTGCATCCGCGACGGATATATTTCCCACTTGATTGATGGGAGTAGGTGAACCGTAGTAGTCGACTGTCAACCCGTCAAACATTTGCGGGTTGGCCCGGCCCGCCCTGATCTTGACCAGTTCTGCCTCGAGGTGCGCAATCGCTTTCTCCATGGATCCCGAAGCCGTTTGAATACCGTGCTGCAATTCTTCAGACATAATCAGAACATTTGGTCTGCGAATTTAAGGAAAGAGGGGGAAATGGATGATCATTTTGCAATTAGAGCTTCTTATCCATGCTTGATAAACACATAGATAGAAAAAATCCGAATAATACAAGAACCGCTGTTATGAGGTTTATTCCCGTTGGTTGAAGAAGCCAGACAAAAAATGTAATTAAGAAACTTATCAACAACAAAATCAATGAAATTCTGTAGTGAGAATGCCCCTTTCTTAAAAAAATATGATGGATATGATTTGTATCCGCACTAAAGGGTGATCTTCCCTTAAGAGCTCTCAATACAAACACTCTCACTGCATCAAAAAGAGGAATATAAAAAATTGATACCGCTACTATCGAGGTTTCAATAATATTTAAATTCAATAATAAAGGGTTTTGGAAATTAATAAAGCGAATCGCAAAAATTGAATTCACAATACCTATAAACAAAGACCCTGAATCCCCCATAAAATTTTAGCAGGAGACGAATTGAAAGATAGAAAGCCAATAAGGCTCCCACCTAGACTAAATGCCATAATAGCATATGAAATTTCACCGCAATACGAAAAAATAAAACCAAAAAATAGTGCACCCCATGTACCAAGGGTCGCAGCTAATCCATCTATTCCATCTATTAAATTAAATGCATTAATTAAGGCCAAAATAAATAACAAAGTAATAAGAATTTGTATATTTTCTGCTATTTCAAATATTCCAAAGAGCCCATGAAGCGATTCTATTCGCATCCCCCCATACTCTACAATAATGTAAATAACAATGAACTCAATTAAAAATTTAGTCAAAGGTGATAACCCCTTAATATCATCAAGGAGCCCTATTAAAAAAATAATTATTGCGCAAGAAAAGATTATCAGGATCCCCGGATGCCAAAAAACAGAATTAGAAAAAATTATAGTCAAAAAACGGACACAAAAATTGAAATCCCCCCTAATGTTGGGATAGGGGTAGCATGAAGTTTTCTTCCTACAGGTATATCAAAAAGTTGAAACTTATTTGAAAATGCAATAACAATAGGAATACTTAAGAATGTTATCAAAAAAGAAATCAAGGGTACAAAAAAAAGATTTCCCATTTAGTTATTCAGCAATAGTATACGTATGCATAAAGGCAAATTTCAACATTAATGAGCAAATCCATTTCACTTATTTTACCACCAAAGTACCCTATTGGGAGAAAAAAATTATTTTTGCCAAAACCAAGTAATCATGCCTTCCCTCCAAGAAACCGCCACGCAAATCAGAAGAGATATCGTCAGAATGGTGCATGCCGTGCAGAGTGGTCATCCGGGAGGATCGCTGGGGTGCACAGACTTCCTCACGGCCCTGTATTTCAAGGTGATTAAGCATGATCCGGCCTTCCAGATGGATGGAATTGGAGAGGACCTTTTCTTTCTTTCCAACGGTCACATATCTCCCGTATTCTATTCGTGCCTGGCCCGATCGGGGTATTTTCCGGTTCAGGAACTGTCCACCTTCCGCAAATTGAATTCTCGCCTTCAAGGTCATCCCACCACGCACGAACACCTTCAGGGGGTTCGCATGGCATCGGGCTCGCTGGGTCAGGGACTGAGTGTAGCGCTGGGAGCGGCACTGGCCAAAAAATTGAACAATGACTCCCATTTGGTGTATTCGCTGCATGGCGACGGCGAGCTGCAAGAAGGTCAAATCTGGGAGGCCGTTCTGTTTGGCGCCCATCATAAAGTCGATAACCTCATTGCTACCATCGACTGGAACGGACAGCAAATCGATGGTCCGACCGACAAGGTGATCTCGCTTGGAAATCTACGGGAGAAATTTGAGGCCTTTGGATGGAGCACCCTCGAAATGAATGGAAACGACATGGATGATGTTTTGCGTGTATTGGAACTGGCCAAACAAGCAACCGGAAAAGGCAAGCCTATCGCCATCATCATGAAAACCCTGATGGGAAAAGGTGTTGATTTCATGGAGAATGATCACGGCTGGCACGGCATCGCTCCAAACGACGAGCAATTGAGTAAAGCACTGGCACAGTTGCCGGAGACCATTGGCGACTATTGATTCCTCAGATCAATAATTGATGCCGCAGCACTTCGAGCAGGTATCCAAGACGCCAATACAGCAATCACAACGACAATCGCTGCCACCCACATAAAGTCCATCCAACGCAATTGAATGGGATAATAATCAATCAGGAAAGTCGTCCCCTGCAACGGTACTATCTTATACGTAACCTGCAGATAATAAAGCAATAGACTGATCAGGACCCCACACCCGGCACCCAACAATGACAGCAGCAATCCCTGGGATAAAAATATCTTCTGGATCATTTGATCCGTTGCACCCATTGCTTTCAATACCTGAATGTCTCTTCGCTTTTCCATCACCAACATGCTCAAGGCTCCGACCATATTGAACGCGGCCACTGCCAGAATTAACGTAAGGATGGCATAAACGGCGAGCTTCTCCAATTGCATGGTGGTGTATAAAGTTCTGTTCTGCTGGAAACGATCCTCCACTGTGTAAGCGCTTCCCAACTGTTCTTTTAATAAAGTAGTAATGGAAGCCAGATCTGCATGGGGATACAGCTTGAGTTCCAGGGCCGTATACTCATTCGATCCATACCCTGCATAGGTCCGTAAAAAGTCCAGATTCGTGAGCACATATTTATTGTCAAACTCACTTTGTATGGCAAAACTTCCTGTTGGCTGTGCATTTCCCACTGCAAGCGAACCATTGGGATCGCTCAGGTCAGGTACCCCTTTCTTGGGAAAGTAAACGGAAACCGGAAAGATGGTTCTATCCGAGAGCAATCCCAATGCCTGCTCAATTCCTACGCCCATCACCAGTCCCGGTTGCTCCGGCGTTCCCAGTTCAAACGTACCTCTGTATAGAAAAGCCGGTACGTTATTGACCTGCGCATATGCGGTATCTACCCCTTTGATGGTGACAATGGTTTGCATATCAGCATTCTGAAGCAGCGCCTTTTCTTCCGCAACCAGGGAGATCGTTGCTATACCGGAAATAGACCGCATAGCCTGCAGCTGTTCGGCACGGATCTGAATGGTTTTCCCTTGTGAAGCACTGACTTTGATATCGGGGTAGAATGACCCGTAGAGTGATTGCACCAATGTTTCAAATCCATTGAAGGCACTCAACACGACCAACAAGGAAGCTGTTCCAAAAAACATGGCCAGCATACTGACCCAACTGATGATGTTGATGGCGTTGGTGGACTTTTTCGCCCTGAAATACCTCCAGGAAAATTTCAGGATGTGGGAAGAATTCATTTGTCTCGATCTTCATTGATCTTTTTGAACAGCTCTTCCATGCGAAAGACATGGTCAAGGGTATCGTCACGAAAAAATTTCAATTCTGGCATTCTTCTGAGCTGTTGTTTGACCCTCAGACCCAGCTCGCGCTTGATCTCCCCTTTGCGGTCTTCAAATCGCTTGAGTGTAAGTTCAGGGTCTGTTACCTGAAAAAGGCTGAGATAAATTCGGGCTTCCAGTAAATCGGGAGTCACCTTCACAGCAGAGATGGAGACCATGCCCCCATCCATCATGTTCAGTCCCAACCGGAGAAAAATACCGTTCATCTCCTCTTGGATCACTCCTGCAACTTGTTTCTGTCGTTTTCCTTCCTGCATATCAACCCCCTGATAGCTGTAAAATTAGTTACTTTGTGCACACGAAATGAAAAGCCTCCGTGTCATTTTCCAGTACATCAAGCGCTATCCTCAGCTGGTTGCGGGCTACCTGCTGATGAATCTGCTTTCTGCTCTGTTTTCACTGGTCTCATTGGCCATGCTCGCCCCCTTCCTCAGCCTGATATTTGGAGGCAATGAAAACAAAGGGATGGCCGGGTTACCAATGTTTGATCGGCTCTCCGCACTGATGCACTCTCCGGAAGGAAAAATTGAAGCACTGGGAATCATTTGTGCAATAGTAGTTGGGGCGATTCTGCTTAAAAACTTATTTCTCTACAGCGCACTTTTTCTGCTCACGCCCATCCGGCACTCGATTATCAACGATATGCGCAGCGATATGTTTCAGAAGATTCTGCAGCTGCCCGTTGGTTTTTTCAACGACCAACGCAAGGGTGATATCATGAGTCGATTGACCAACGACTTGCAGGACGTCGAGTTTTCAACGATGAGTTTTCTGGAAAGTTTTTTCCGTGAACCTGTACTCATCACGATTTATCTCATCGCACTGATCAATCTGAGTCCCGAACTCTCTCTCTTTCTGTTGATCTTCCTTCCCGTTTCGGGTTTGATCATCGGCCGTATTGGTCGCTCACTTAAAAAAGTCTCCAACGACGTTCAAGTCAAGCTGGGTGAAATCCTCAGCACCATTGAAGAAACGCTCGGGGGCATCCGCGTAGTGAAGGCATTCAATGCGGAATCGCAACAATTGGAAAAATTCAATGCAGAAAACAGCGATCTCTTTCATACCAAAAACAAAGCGGTTCGTCGGCGCGACCTCGCCTCGCCGGTTTCAGAAACCCTGGGGATATTGGCCGTCAGCGGTGTGCTGTATTATGGAGGCACACTGGTTTTAAACCAGGATTTCTCGCTGACTGGACCTGATTTCCTGACCTTCATCGCGATCTTCACCCAAATCATCAATCCCCTGAAAGCCTTTAGTACCGCGAGTTACAACATTCGTAAAGGTGCGGCCAGCATTGAGCGGATTGAACGACTCATCCGGGAGGAACAATCGATCCAGGACGACCCAAACGCACAACCCATCACACAGTTCAATTCCAGTATAGAGCTCCAAAACGTTTCATTTGCATATGCCGATCGGGTAATCCTGGATGCCATTGACCTGACCATAAAAAAGGGACAAACCATTGCCATCGTTGGTTCCTCCGGTTCGGGTAAATCAACGCTGGTCGACCTGATCCCCCGTTTCCACGATCCCAGTTCCGGTGAGGTATGCATCGATGGAGTCAACATCAAACTGCTCAAGATGAAAGAGCTCCGATCGCTCATGGGAATTGTTACACAGGAACCAATCCTGTTCAATGACAGCATCGCTGCCAACATCTCATTGGGAAATCCTTTTGCCTCGCGGGAGGCGATCGTATCGGCAGCGAAGATTGCCAATGCACACGAGTTCATCATCGGAAAAGAGGAAGGTTACGATAGTAGGGTTGGCGATCGAGGATCCAAACTCAGCGGCGGTGAACGCCAGCGCATCACCATCGCACGTGCCATCTTGAAAAATCCTCCCATCCTCATTCTGGATGAGGCTACCTCTTCATTGGATACGGAAAGCGAGAAATGGGTGCAGGATGCCATCAGTAAATTAATGAAGGACAGAACCAGCATCATCATTGCACACCGTTTATCTACTGTTCGGCATGCCGACGAAATCATTGTCTTGGATCAGGGAAAAATTGCAGAACGGGGAAAGCACGAAGAACTCATGGCTGTAAATAGAATATACAGTCGATTGGTATCGATGCAGGAAATGAAATGAATCAGTTTCCAGAACCAGGTCGATTCATGCCCATCTTCGCCTCCATGCTCAACGTAGCATGCGGAACAGCACGCAAACGCGCTTTATCAATAAGGCGTCCGGTAACCCTGCAAATGCCATAGGTCTTGTTTTCAATGCGCATCAAGGCCTTTTCTAATTTCTCAATGAAATCGATTTGTCGACTGGCCATCTGACTCAACTGCTCTCGCTCCATGCTCAGGCTTCCATCCTCCATCGTCATGTACCGACTGTCGGAGTCTTCACCACTCATGGAATCCTTGCGGGTAATTAGTCCATTCAGATAGGTCAACTCTTGCTTTGCAGCACTGAGCTTGTTTTGCACCAATTCACGAAACTCTGCAAGATCGGCATCCGAATACCGCTGAGAATGTGCCGGAGGAGCTGCTTCTGCTTTACTGTCCAATACCGAACGCGTGAACTCCGGTTCGTATTTGCGGGAACTTTTTGTACTGATTTTCGGGATGGCAATTGGCTTCACCTCATTCTTCGACTCTTTTGCACGCAAGGCCTTACGGATCTCTGCTGCGCTGGCTACCGTCTTGCTGGTCTTAGCAAACCGGGTCTCGGGTGAAATGACCGGAACTTTCTTGCCTGATTTTGTAGCAGGTGCCGGAGCCTTGGGTTTGCCTCCTTTTGCAGGCACCTGCTTTTGCGCAGGAACGGATTTATCAGCCGGTGTGGTCTTTGACGCAGGTTTTGCAGCCGATTTTACAGGGACCTGCGCTGTTTTCTTAGCAGGGGCTGCTGACTTGGGAGCGGGTGCAGCGGCTTTTGGGGCTGGTTTTTTTGCCGGGACTTCCTTCTTTAAAGGAACAGCCTTTTTAATCGGAGCCGCTTTAGGAGCCTGCTTTTTTGCCGGAACTGCCTTTTTCACGGTAGCGACCTTCGGAGCCCCTTTTTTCGCGGGAACTGCTTTTTTAGCTGGGGCCGACTTAATCGCTGCTTTTTTAACAGGCGCTGCTTTTTTCGCGGGTACCGCTTTCTTGGAAGGAACAGCTTTTTTTTCAGGCGCCTTTTTTACAGGCACCGATTTTTTTACAGAAGACTTTGATTTGACAGGAGCAGCTTTTTTCTTTGGTGCAGGTTTTTTCGTTGCCATGTTACTACTCTTTTTTTATTACGTTGATTTTCAGCGTTTTGCCACTTATCTCCGTGTCAACTCCCACTCCCAAATCCTGTAGAGACCGGATCTGGTTAGCTAAAATTTCGGCGCAAATATAGTCATTAAATACTTCAATCGCTTGATCCAATTCCGGATCCGAGGCCACCTCAACCTGAATCCGATCGGTCAATTCCAGATCCATGTCCTTTCGTATTTTCTGAATTCGGTTGACCAGCTCACGGGCATTGCCCTCCTGTTCCAGAACAGGCGTGACCGTTACATCAAGGGCCACTGTATGAGCACCCCGGGATGCAACCATCCAGCCTTGAACATCCTCGCTTTGGATGTCCACTTCCTCCCGCAACAGGGAAATGTTCTCTCCTTCCACCCGGATCTGAATCGATCCGGATTGCTCCAGGGATCGTATTTCTTCCTGCCCCATGGCAGCAATGACCGCTGCAGCAGCTTTCATGCGGGCTCCCAGTTTTTTGCCCAGCACCACAAAATTGGGCTTGATGCGCTTTTTAATAAAGTCATTATCCGCCGGCAAAAATTCCATTTCTTTCACGTTCACTTCCGCTTTGATCAGATCCTCGACATGCTGCAGCTGCGTGTGCATCTGGGCATTTGAAATGGGGATCAACATTTTTTGAAGCGGTTGTCGCACCCGAATATTTACTTTCTTACGAATGGATAACACCAGTGAAGAATATTCGCGTGCCATGGCCATGCGTTCTTCTAGCAGCAGATCGATCCATGCTTCTTGGGCAACCGAAAATTCGGCATGATGGACCGACTGAACCTGCTCTTTACCGGTCACCGCATTTAAATTTCTGAAGAGTGAATCGGTAAAGAATGGCGAAAGCGGAGCTGCAAGTTTGATGATGGTCGACAAACACGTATACAGCGTCTGGTAGGCTGAAATTTTATCCTCGGCATATTCTCCTTTCCAAAAACGACGTCTGGACAACCGCACGTACCAGTTGCTCAACAGCTCATCCACAAATTCATCGATGGCTCTGCCTGCCAGAGTTGGCTCGTAATCGTCCATGTGACGATTCACTTCTTTGATCAACGATTGAAGACTGGAGAGAATCCAACGATCCAGTTCTGGACGCTTTTCAAACGCACAATCAGCTTCCGCGTACGTGAATCCGTCCACATTGGCGTAGAGGACAAAAAACTGATAGGTATTGTACAAGGTACCAAAGAACTTGCGCTGCACTTCTTTGATCCCTTCGAGATCAAATTTTAAATTATCCCAGGGCGATGCATTGGTGATGAGGTACCAGCGGGTTGCATCTGCGCCAAATCGGGCAATGGTATCAAAAGGATCCACGACATTGCCCAGCCGCTTGCTCATTTTATTGCCGGTCTTATCCAAAACCAGTCCGTTTGACACCACTGTTTTATACGCTACGCTATCAAAAAGCAAAACGCCCAATGCATGTAGAGTATAAAACCATCCTCTGGTCTGATCAACTCCTTCAGCAATAAAATCAGCCGGGAATGCTTGTCCCCCATCCATCATCGCCTGTTCTTCGAACGGATAGTGCCATTGGGCATAGGGCATCGCCCCACTGTCGAACCACACATCCACCAGATCCGGAACGCGACGCATGGGCTTACCCGAACGACTAACCAGAATCATTTCATCAACGTAGGGCTTGTGCAAATCGTTTACGCCATTGACCAGAAACGATGCATTCGTATCTCCTCCCAACTGCTCAGCCGCTTTTTTCAATCCCTCGTTCAATTCGTTCAACGATCCGATACAGACCTCTTCGGTTCCGTCTTCCGATCTCCAGATGGGAAGCGGGGTGCCCCAGAAGCGGCTCCGACTCAGGTTCCAATCGACCATGTTCTCCAGCCAATTTCCGAAACGGCCCTCGCCAGTCGATTTGGGCTTCCAGTTAATGGTCGTATTGAGTTCCACCATACGATCCTTCAATGCCGTGGTCCGGATGAACCAGGCATCCAACGGATAATATAAAATGGGCTTATCGGTTCTCCAGCAGTGCGGATAATTGTGTTCGTACTTTTCTACCTTGAACGCCTTGCCTTCTTTTTTCAGTGTAACGCAGATGTCTACGTTCACATCTTCGTAGTGCTCCTCGTTTTTATAGTTTTTAACAAAGCGGCCGCTGAAGGGGCCGAGTCCATCTACAAACTTTCCTTCTCGGTCGACCAGCGTCAGAATACCCAAATTATTTTTCTTCCCTACTTTAAAGTCGTCTGCCCCAAACGCAGGTGCCGTGTGCACAACACCGGTTCCATCTTCCGTGGTAACAAAATCTCCCACTACTACTTTGAATGGATCGGCATCGGGCGTGAGGGATAGAATGGCAGCGCGACTATTCGCAGTGGCGGGAAGCAATTGCTTGTAATGCAACCCTTCTAATTCGCGTCCACTGAACGTTCCTAACACCGACCAAGGAATGAGCTTATCTCCCGGTTGGTAATCGTTCATGGAAACCCCACGACCATCTTCTTTGAAATATTTTCCCAACAACGCACTCGCCACGACCACCATCTGTTTTTCAAACGTATACGGGTTGAAAGAAGCCACCAGACTGTATTCGATGTCTGCACCAACGGTCAGACCAAGATTGGATGGAAGGGTCCACGGCGTGGTGGTCCAGGCCATGATGTTAACGGGCAAACCTGCGTCGCTGATAGAGGCAATCTTTTGCTGCGTTGGATGGGATGCGTTCTGATCATGGTCCAATTCAAAGAGGGCCACCACAGAAGTGTCTTTGACATCTTTATAGGTGCCCGGCTGGTTCAATTCATGTGAGCTCAGTCCCGTTCCTGCTGCTGGAGAATAGGGTTGTATGCTCACATTTTGATACAGCAGTCCCTTGTCATATAACCGCTTCAAGCACCACCACAGGGATTCAATGTACTTATTTTCAAAGGTGATGTACGGATCATTCAGGTCGACCCAGTACCCCATTTTGCGTGTGATGTCGTCCCATTTGTCTTTGTAACGCAGTACCGCTTCCCGGCATTTCTGGTTGTATTCAGCAACGGAAATTGTTTTTCCGATGTCCTCTTTGGTGATGCCCAGTTCTTTCTCCACACCCAGCTCTACCGGAAGTCCGTGTGTATCCCATCCTCCCTTGCGTTTCACCTGGAAACCTTTCATGGTTTTGTAGCGGCAGACGAGGTCCTTGAGAGTCCGGGAAATCACGTGATGGATGCCGGGCATACCGTTGGCACTGGGTGGACCTTCATAAAACACGAAAGGAGGAGCTCCTTCGCGATGACGAATGCTTTCCCAGAAGGCGTCTTCCCGATCCCAGGCTGCCAGGATCTCCTTTTCGAACTCCGGAAGGTTCAGTTGGCTGTATTCTGTGTAGGTCGACTGCATACGAATTTGAACGTGCGCAAAGATAGGGTCATTTACAGATGCTGGTATCCGTTAGTTGCTTGGTGCCATTTGACTGGTAGGTATAGCGAAATGTATAGAGCCCTCTGCGCTTTACCCCATTTTTTTCATCGTAAAACTTCATCACTTCCATCTTGGCAAACTTTCCATTTCCAGTCCGAATTAAAATAGTCCTGGCAGGAATTAATTTGATGAGCGATGTAGTTGGATCATTTTCAAACCATGTTGTATCAATTGCGCGTGCCTGTGTTGAATCGATATCAATGGCAACCGTATCCGGAAAGCAGGGAATATCATCATACACTCCTTTGAAGACCAAGCCACCTCCCTTTCCGGGTCCACTGACTCCGTTGTTGGTCAACAGGACACTATCCTTAAAGGCCACGTCCCACCGGGCAGTTGGAGAATCAGTGAACGCTAGCACCTTGCTTTGCTCGAAACTAAAAAACACAAAATGGACTGAAGTGTCCGCTTCTATGGTCTTGTATTTTTCAATGAGCATCTTTGATGGAACTGAGGTATCCGCTTTAAAACAAGCCTGTATCAACGATCCGGCAATCAGCAGAGCAGTTATGGAAATGATTTTATGCATTCTTGAGTATCAGCAGTTACGATGGCAGGCAAAGATAAAAAAAAGTTAGGGGGTTTGCGAGAATGGCCATGGCCATTCTCGCAAACCCCCGTATACGTATAAACCCAAACCTTACTTCGTAAAAATCTTGGTTCCGTCTGACTGATACGCAAAACGGAAGGTGTAGTAACGCTGCTTTTGAAGCTTCTCATCAGAAGGCGCACTCACTGCTGGGGTAACACCTCCTTTGTAATAATTGAGGATCTCCATTTTCGCAAACTTACCGGAAGCAGTGCGGATCACAACAATACGACCGGGAGTTGGGATGAATAGGTTGTTCGGAGCATCGTATACATACCAGCTCTTTCCTACTGCAGTTGCAGCTAAACTCTGATCCAGTTTAAAAGTAGAATCAGCAGAAATTGTTTTCAAGTCATCAAAAATGCCTTGGTATACAAAGGCACCGCCGTTGCCTGGACCACTGGCCCCACCATTGGTGATGATGGTGCTTCCCCTGAAGGCAACATCCCATTTTGTGCTTGCAGAATCAGTACTGGGTACAACCGAGTTGGTTTCAAAGCTGTAGAACGTGAATTTGTTGTAGCCGAAAGGGCGACCATCAGTACCGATACCAATGATTGGATCAGCAGGAACATCTTGAACCAATTTGTCGATCAATGTGTTCACCGGTTTAGAGGTGTTCTCCTTGGAACAAGAAGCCATCACGAAGGTGATCAGCATTGCGCTTGCGAATAATTGAATTGTTTTCATTTTAGTTGAGTATTTATATTTTAAAAGTTGAATTGCACATCGATGTATCCCGCCCTGCCTGGATTGCCAGGGAGGTACTGAATGTCTTTGTAATTAAACATGTTGTCTACTCCGCCCATGATCTTCCAATGCTGCCCTATGCTGAAACCCGCACTGGCATTGACCTGCACATATCCTTTGGCATACTCATCGGCACGATTGATCACGCCGTTGCCATCGATATCCGCAACACCCCAGCGACTCCTGTAGAAGGTGCGCAGGGTGGCAAAGGCACCCTTTACTGATTCATAGGTAAGTTTCAGATTGGCATTGTGACGGGAGCGGAACGGGAGTCCCCCATAATCCGAAAGTTTTACCCGGGTCACTGAACTTGAAAGGTTGCTTTCGCGCTGGTACAACGCTCCGTTCTTGATCGACTCCAACACTTCTTTGTCGGCTGCATACAAAAACTGATACCCCAATCGAGTTGTTAATCGTTTATCGATCTTTTTTTCCAGATCCATTTCAACGCCTTGGGTGAGCGCCCGTTTGAGATTGAAATAGCTGAATATTTGTCCACCGTTCTTTTTCAACGCCACGACATCGGTCACAATCATGTTCTGAAGATCGTTCCGGAAAAAATTCGCTTGAATGGATGTGGTGGTGTTGATTTTGTATTTGAATCCGAGGTTGATGCCGCCAGAGACTTCGGGTCGGAGCGACGACAATGCATCAGCGCGTCCTGTCAGCTGATCAATCAACTGCAGCTCCTGATATCGTTTGAGTTCAACTTTGGCCACTTCTGTTCCAAAAACCGAATAGGCGCCAGCCGCCAGGTTGGTGAAATTCAGGTAGAGTTGACGAAAATCGGGTGCCTTGAACCCACGACCATAAGAAAGATTAATGGTCAGGCGTTCAGTCGGTGTATAATGCAGGGCCAGCTTGGGACTCCAAACCGAGGCATAGGCCTTGTTGGCATCAAAGCGAACGCCACCCACCAGGGCGAGGTTCGCGGCAAGCTGCTCCTCGTGTTGAGCAAAAAAATAGGATATTGAATTGGATCGTTTGGTAGACATAGAATCATACCTGTTTGAGGCTACGGATTCGCGCACATGTCCGACTCCCAACGTGAGGGATGAACCCTCCCTGATTTGCCAGTCGGTTTGGTTTTCTACCCTTGCAAACAACTGATTGAATCGATCATTGTAGTTGCCTGCAATATCTTTAACATCCAACTGCTGATGCGACTTAAACCCGGTAACGTAACCGCGGAGCGTCGACTTCCAACGCTTTGCATCATTGAATTGGATATATGGAGTGACATTGTATTCATCGTTTCGCTCAAACCCTTTGGATAGGATCGGAACACCTCCATTGACTACCTCAATGGTATTGTCGATGTACGTAATATTTCTTCTCCAACCGGATCCGATCTTCCACTGCTTGCTGAGCTGGTGATGGATTGCAACCTGTTCGGCCAATTTCCAAAACGGCTCTACAGTCTTCTGCGCAGCGTTGGGCTTCAAGCTGTACCCTTCTGAACGGTTGTAGTTGGCTGATGCCGTTATATCGGTGTTGTTGAATCGGCGGGAAAAATTAAAAGAACCATCCACCGTATTGAATCGGCCATACCGCAGGGCCACATTGGCTTTGCGTTGACCAGCCCCATCGGTGATGATGTTGATGACTCCTCCCATGGCTTCTGATCCATACAGACTGGAAGAAGGACCTTTTACGACTTCTATCTTGCGGATATTACGAACGGTTACCCGTGAGAGATCCAAAACGCCTCCTGTTCTTCCGATCAGTGGCTCACCGTCGATGAGGATCAACGTGTATTCAGAGGAAAGTCCCTGCACCTGAATCCCCTTTCCAAAATTATCCACCATCACAATCCCTGTCTGCTCAGCCAATATTTCATTGAGACGCAACGAACCGGTTTGATATACCGCTTTGGCACCGATCACTGAAACCGGAATGGCGACATTTCCCATCAGCCGGGGGGTGCGGGTGGCGGTAACCACTACCTCATCCATCGAACGGGCGGTTGCAGAATCCATAGGAAGCTGCGCGCGGATGCCGCTGATGATGAAAAGAGTACAGATAACGAGAAAATACTTCATGTTCCGTGAAATGCGGTACAAAACTGACATTTGAAAACGTCATTTTTATCACGGAATTGTCAGAGAAAGGTTGAGAAACTATTTATGACGGAGCGGTGACAAAAGCTCACAGGGCTTGAGTCCCGTATGCTTCTTAAACGCAGTGGAAAAATGGGAAATGGATGAGTAGCCCAACTGCGCAGAAACCTCGGAAACACTGAGCCCTTTCTCATAGAGCAAATAGCGGGCATGCTCCATTCGTTGTTCCTGGTAGAAATCAAAGATGGTGGTTCCAAACATGACCTTGAACCCTTTTTTGAGGTAGCATTCGTTGATGGCGGCCTTTCGGCTGAGTTCCTTGATGGTAATGGGATCACCAATGTGCTCCAACAACACTTCGCGCGCTTTGATGATTTTTTCACGATCGTCCTGGTGCATTAAAAATTTACAGGCAGGCACTTCGTCCTCTCGAATCGAGCTGACCGCCTCCAGGGTGTATAAGAGCAAGATCTGGGTCTGGGCGTTGACAAAAATATTTTCTAGCGTGTCGGTGTACCGGTGATTCAGCAGGGAATCAAGGGTATGCCGTATGCGACCGGTAATGGTGATGGAGCTACTAAAAGACTGGGGATGACGAAACCGAATGATGTCTTCAGTATCGGGCTGGGTTTCGACCCGAATCAGGTTGGTCAGATGGGCAGGCTCAAATCGGAAAATGAGGTGATCGACGGTATCGGTCTGCTCCACACACTGCGCATTGCGATTCAATATGCAGGCCTCACAATTGGTTTGAGCATCATTGCAATAAGTTTGCCCACTTACACAGAACCTCAGCTCCAGGAAGCGGGCCTCAGCAGCCCCCCCAAAATGATAAATCAGGGTGCCCGTATCCTCTGAAGGGATTCCTGAGTGTTTATATCGACGAATGGAGTAGCTCCATGAGCCGGGCAGATTCCTTTCTTTCTTCAGGACCACATCCGAATTTTCCAAGGGTAAAACACCCCCGTTGGGTGAGGATAATATGTCAGCAAATCCTGCCATGGGACTGCAAAGATAGGCCAATTCCATCTCCCTTATTTTTAGTAAATTTGTCGACCCTCCACGGCGTGCTAAACCCCATGGAGATGTGAAGCATGAACATAGAAAACGCGAAGCAAATGGACCCCGTGAACAGCGGGTATGGAGCGGACAGTATTCAGGTGCTTGAAGGACTGGAAGCGGTCAGAAAAAGGCCGGCAATGTACATCGGTGATATCGGGGTAAAAGGCCTTCATCATCTGGTATACGAGGTCGTTGATAATTCGATTGATGAAGCACTTGCGGGATATTGCAATGATATCATTGTAAGCATTCATACCGACAACTCCATTTCCGTTCAGGATAATGGTCGGGGCATCCCCACCGGAATGCACCACAAAGAAAAACGCAGTGCACTGGAAGTGGTAATGACCGTCCTGCACGCCGGAGGTAAATTCGATAAGAATACCTATAAGGTTTCAGGCGGCCTCCATGGCGTAGGCGTGAGTTGCGTCAATGCCCTGAGCACCCAACTGAAAGTGACCGTCCAGCGAGAAGGAAAAATCTTCGAGCAGGAGTATGAACGCGGTGTTCCCAAATATGCCGTGCGTGAGGCCGGCACCAGCGACAAAACCGGGACCACCGTTCATTTCTGGCCCGATACCACCATTTTCACGGCCACCACATACAATAAAGATATTTTGGAGAGCCGTTTGCGTGAATTGGCTTACCTCAACAAACGCATTCGCATCACCCTGCACGACCTGCGCGATAAAGATGAAAATGGAAACACCTACCAGCAAGTGTTCTATAGCGAAGGCGGAATTGTAGAATTCGTGGAGATGCTCGATAAGAGCGGGAAAAGAAATGCACTGATCCCCAGCATTATTTATATGGAGGGACACGATACTGAATCAAACGTTGCCGTGGAAGTCGCCATCAATTACAACGACTCCTACAACGAGCACATTTTCTCGTACGTCAACAACATCAACACCATTGAAGGCGGAACCCACGTTGCCGGATTCAGAAGAGCCATAACGCGGGTATTTCAGCAATATGGAAAGAAACAGGGACTCTTCGAGAAATCGAAAGTCGAGGTAGAAGGCGATGACTTCCGCGAAGGCCTCAGTGCCATCATCTCGGTGAAAGTCCCCGAACCCCAATTCGAAGGCCAAACCAAAACAAAACTCGGCAACTCAGAAGTCATGGGCATCGTGGACGTTACGGTTTCACGGGTGCTTGAAGCGTACTTGGAAGAGAACCCGCGCGATGCAAAAAACATCATCAGCAAAGTCATCCTCGCCGCTCAGGCAAGAGCGGCCGCAAGAAAAGCCCGCGAACTCGTACAGCGCAAAACGGTGTTGTCGGGCGGTGGACTTCCCGGAAAACTTTCCGATTGCTCCGAAAAAGATCCTGAAAAAAGTGAACTGTTTCTGGTGGAGGGCGACTCAGCCGGTGGTACCGCCAAGCAAGGGCGCGACCGCAACTACCAGGCCATCCTTCCCCTGCGCGGTAAGATCCTCAACGTGGAAAAAGCTATGGAGCACAAGATCTACGACAATGAGGAAATACGGAACATGTTCACGGCACTGGGTGTGAAGATTGGAACGCCTGAAGATCCGAAAGCACTGGACTTAACCAAACTGCGCTATCATAAATTGATCATCATGACCGATGCCGATGTGGATGGCAGCCACATCGCCACACTCATCCTGACCTTCCTGTTCCGCTATATGAAAGAAATGGTGGAACAGGGATATGTTTACCTGGCGCAACCTCCGCTCTACCTGGTTAAAAAATCGAAGGAACAATTCTATGCCTGGAACGAGGAACAACGCAGAGGGTTTGTCGAGCGGCTCGGTGGTGGCAAAGAGGACAGCGTAACCGTGCAGCGCTACAAGGGTTTGGGAGAGATGAACGCACGGCAATTGTGGGAAACCACCATGAATCCGGAAACCCGAACGCTCAAGCAAGTCACCATTGAAAGTGCTGCGGAAGCCGACAGGATTTTCAGCATGCTCATGGGTGATGAAGTGGGCCCTCGCAGGGAATTCATTGAATCCCACGCCAAATATGCTAAACTTGATGTCTGATATTCATTTATAACCATTAAAACAAAAAACATGTCAAACGACAACATGATCAAAGCCTACAACGTGAAGACCAAAGAAAAAAATGTTCCCATGCAAGATGCTGTGATCAGCAGAACGGCAAAAGGCGGATACATTGGTAAAGGTCACGACGGCAAAGGCAACAAGCTGACTGCACTGCTGAGTGAAGCCAACGCATTGGCCGCCATCAAGGCAGGCACAGCAAAACAAGGCTGGTAGTCGCAACACTTTTTCGCATACATAAAAGACAGGCAGTGCCTGTCTTTTTTATTTTACGCCAAAACCGTGTGCCGCTAACCACTTTTTGGCTTTCTCCCGATGATCGCCCTGTAAAATAATTTCTCCGTCTTTTGCAGCACCTCCTGTTCCGCAATGACTCTTGAGCTGCTTTCCCAAATCAGCAAGGTCTTGCTCTTTACCAATGAATCCCAGGACAAGCGTGACGGTCTTGCCCGCTCTGTGTTTGGCCTCCATTGAAACGCGCAGGCGTTGTTCAGATGGACTCAACACCTGTTCCTGTTCATCCTGCTCAGCATACTGAAAATGAGGATCTGTGCTGTAAACAAAACCCGACCGCCCGTCCTTATTTTTCTTCATCGATTGGAGTGTGACGCCGTGTATGGATCACAAAATGAAGGTAAAATGAAATCGAGTAATTTTGCAGCATGAACAATAAAAAATGCATGCTGGTGATCATGGATGGCTGGGGGCTCGGAGCGGTTGCACAAAGTGATGTGATCCAACATGCACAGGTGCCTTTTGTCAGCTCTCTGTATTCCACCTATCCCAACAGTACCTTGATCACCTGTGGCGAGCAGGTAGGGCTACCTGAGGGGCAAATGGGCAATAGTGAAGTTGGACACCTCAACCTCGGAGCCGGCAGAATTGTCTACCAAGAACTGCAACGCATCAACGTGGCCATCCGCAGCGGCGCATTTCAGCAAAACCCCACCCTTTTATCGGCAATTGATTACGCCAAGAAAAATAATAAAGACCTGCACCTGATGGGATTGGTCAGCGATGGCGGTGTTCACTCCCACATCAATCACCTGAAAGCATTGACCGACGTGTGCAAATCAGAAGGATTGAACAATGTCTACATTCATGTATTCACCGATGGTCGGGATACCGATCCAAAAAGCGGCTACGGGTTTATACACGATCTGGAACAACACTTAACCTCCTCTTCTGGAAAAATTGTATCGGTCTGCGGCAGGTACTACGCCATGGACCGTGACAAGCGCTGGGAACGAGTAAAACTGGCCTACGATGCACTGGTGAACGGAAAAGGAAAATACGTGAAACAGGCCAGTGATGCAATACAAGAGGCTTATGCTGAGGGAACCACTGATGAGTTCATCCAACCGCTTGTTGTCACCGATGCTAGCCACCAACCGCTTGCAACCATCAAAGATGGTGATGCGGTCATCTGCTTCAATTTCAGGACGGATCGATGCAGAGAAATTACAGAAGCACTCACGCAAAAGGATTTTCCCGAGCAGGGGATGAAGAAATTATCACTCGAGTATACCACCATGACGGAATACGACAGCACTTACAAACACGTGCATGTTGTCTTCCACAACGATAACTTGACGCATACACTTGGAGAAATACTCGAGCAACATGGAAAAACACAAATCAGAATTGCTGAAACTGAAAAGTATCCACACGTAACCTTCTTTTTCAATGGCGGCAGAGAAGAGCCGTTTGTTGGAGAAAAAAGAATCATGGCGCCGTCTCCTAAAGTAGCAACCTATGATTTACAGCCGGAGATGAGCGCGTTTGAGCTGACTGATTTGATTCTGCCGGAGATCAGGGGGAAGTCGGCCGACTTCATTTGCCTCAATTACGCAAATGCTGATATGGTGGGGCATACTGGCAATTGGGAAGCAGCAAAAAAAGCAGTAGAGACCGTTGATGCCTGTGTCAAACGCATTGTAGAGGCTGCACTTGAAAACGATTATACCGTTTTTCTTACCGCCGACCATGGCAATGCTGATTATATGATCAACGAGGATGGAAGTCCCAATACCGCCCATACCCTCAATCCGGTTCCATTTTTTATCATTGACAACACGTGGAGAGGATCCATCCAACCAGGAAAACTAGGCGATATCGCCCCCACCATCCTTTGGTTCATGGGAATTCCCATCCCTTCAGAAATGACCGGAGATGTGCTGGTCGATTCACTATGACGAAGCGTATCAGTTGTCGCACATGCCTATGGTTGATGCTCATGGTGGTTCTGGGCAACACTGCTTTCTCACAAACTGTACGCGACTCCGCATCGGTGAACCTCGATGAAGTGGTGATTTCCGGAAGCAAGTTTGCTGAAAAGAAAAAAAATATCATTCAAAAAATTGATATCATCAATTCTGCAGCCATCCGAAGAACAAATGCACAAAACACTGGTGATTTATTATTGTCAACGGGGAATGTTTTTGTTCAGAAAAGTCAGCAGGGCGGAAGCAGTCCTGTGATTCGGGGATTTGAAGCCAGTCGCGTGCTGCTGGTGATCGATGGCGTACGCATGAATAATGCAATTTACCGATCAGGGCATTTGCAAAATGTAATTACTGTCGATCAGAACATGCTCGATCGCATAGAAGTGATTCAAGGCCCCTCCTCTACTTTATTTGGAAGCGATGCGTTGGGCGGCGCGATCCACATGATTACACAACAACCCAAACTCTCAACCAGCGACAAGAAACGAATTGTGCAGTCCAACGCCTTTGCCCGGTACTCGACGGCCAATCAAGAAAAATCCATCCATGCAGATGTTACCATGGGTTCAAAAAAATGGGGCAGCCTGACAAGCATTACGTTCAGTGATTTTGGAGACATGCGCATGGGGGCAAACGATAAAAAAGGATTTGAGGGATTTGGTACCCGCAAAGAATACATCCAACCCTACAACGGTACCATAATGGATACCGTATTGCGCAACAGCGCTATCCGAAAACAGATTTTTTCCGGATACCGTCAAGTAGACCTGATGCAAAAAGTGCTGTTCAAGCCTAATCAGAAGATCTCCCATTTGCTGAATGTTCAGCATTCTACAACCGGTGATGTGCCGCGATACGACCGTTTGCAGGATATACGTAACGGAACGCTACGCTACGCAGAATGGTACTATGGTCCACAAAACCGCACGCTTGCTGCATATCAGTTCAAGGCAGAGGGATTAACAGGATTTTTCAACGAACTCAATTCCGTTGCCAGCTACCAATGGATCGAAGAGAGTCGAATTACCCGAGAATACAAACACTATGATCGTCGCGATTCACGCATTGAAAACATTGGTGTCGTAGGATTTACATTTGATGCACGAAAGAAGTTACTGGATGATGAAATTGTGACGGGCATTGATCTTCAGTTGAACGACTTGTCTTCCAAGGCCACCCGTACCAATGTGATGAATGGCCAAATCAGCAAACTCGATACCCGTTACCCGGATGGAAATAATACGATGAACTATGCAGCGGTATACGTTCAGCACATCCATAAATTCAAATCCCGCAAATGGGTATTGAATCAAGGAATACGAATTCAGCATGTAGCTCTTCGCTCGAATATTGTCGACAACTCCTTCTTTCAATTGCCCATCACACGGGTCAATCAACTGAACTGGGCCGCTACAGGAAATATTGGATTGGTATACAGTCCCAATACTCAAAACACGTTCAAATGGGGATATGCATCGGGGTTCCGGGCGCCCAATATCGATGACCTCAGTAAGCTGTTTGAATCCAGTACAGCAGCGCGACAAGTAGTCGTTCCCAATCCCGAGATTCGTCCCGAGTTTACGCATACGCTGGATCTTGCCTATGCCTTTCGGGTGGGACAACGGTTTGAACTGGAAGCCGACGTGTACTATACACGATTCAACAATGCTATTGTAAAGGCCCCATTTCAGTTGAATGGAAAGGACTCCATCGAATACTACGGTGTAAACAGTCAGGTCCTGGCCAACCAAAATGTGAACCGTGCATATAACTGGGGGGGAACATTGGAAATGCGATGGAGATTGAACGCGCAATGGAAAATGACAGGAAACATCAATTGGCAGGAAGGAAGGTTTCTGACTGATCCGTCGAAGACTTCAGCAGTTTTTCAACGCCAGCCAGACGGAAGCTATGCTGTTGTCCGGGCCAAGGTCACTACAAAACCACTCGATCATATTCCACCTGCCTTTGGTAAATGGAGCCTGGCATATGAGCGTTCGAAAGGATACGCCGAACTGTTTGTTTTATTCAACGGCTGGAAGCCCCTGAATGTATACAATGCCGACGGGGAAGACAATGCACAATATGCAACTGCAAAAGGAACTCCTTCGTGGTCGACCATCAACTTACGATCGGGGTACAACCTGAATAAGCAGATGGTTCTTCAGTTCTTCATAGAAAACATCCTGGATCGGAATTACCGCTATTTCGCGTCCGGATTCTCCGCTCCAGGCAGAAATATTGGATTGGCTATTCGAATTTCGCTGTAAATCAATCATTTGGTAAAAAATTACGAGGATCTTTCCAAGCAGCATCGCACATCTAAAAATTGTCTTACATTCAGAGATCAATTGGCAAGATCTCATGACGGAAGAGGTGCTTCTTCAAGGGTGTTTAAATAACGATGCAAATGCGCAGCATGAATTGTACCAGCGGTACAGTCCCAAAATGCTTTCCGTATGCTATCGCTATTCAAAATCACGCGAAGATGCAGAAGACATGCTTCAGGAGGGATTCATTAAAGTGTTCACCCAAATTGGGAAATACGAACACCGTGGATCATTAGAGGGATGGATTTTGCGCATCATCGTTCACACCTGCATCAATCACCTCAAACGCAACAAGAAGTTCAACGAACACGTTGATCTGGCCTATGCCGGAGACCTGATGATCAGGGAAGACAATATTCCCGCCATCCTGCAGGCCAAACAGATCGTGGAGTGCATCCGAATGCTCCCACTAGGGTACCGAACCGTACTCAACCTCTTTGCCATCGAAGGCTATGCCCACAAGGAAATAGCACAGATGCTGGAGATTGAGGAAAGTACCAGTCGTTCGCAGTACACCCGGGCCAAAAGCATGCTGGAAGAAATTCTGAACAAAAAGAACATCTTGCAACCGTCAAAAGAAAAAGTCAAATGGATTTCAGGTGCGAGTGCAGTGTAGCGAATATCGATTGGGTTGATCAATACTATTCATGAGGAATTATTCAAAAGAGGAGCTTGAAGACTTGCTGAAGGAAAAATCGGAGCAGTATTTACTGTATCCTTCCGATACTGTTTGGAAAAACATTCAGCGCGAGTTGCATCCCCGAAATGGATGGCTCAGCGCCTCTTTTGCTGCACTTTTGCTCATAGCATCCGTGACGGCCATTTGGATAAAAAAAGAAGTACACGACAATACTGTTCCTGTTTCAAAAGCGACTGCTTATCGGTTTGTTGAATTGCCCTCTGTTGTCGTTCGAACTTCGGTTGTTCATAAACGCGTGCCCCTTATGGCTTCAACTGTTGAGCAGCGAAGCATTACGGGAACAGTCGCACAGGTTGAAAAATCAATTCGGGAAGATGATGCGCCGGTTCGGCCTCCGCTGGCAATTGTAGCGCCAGGAATGAGCGAGTTGAATATGAATGTTGCCGTCTCCACACCTGTTCGGCTGAAAGAAAGCCGAACGTTTTGGCAAACTGCTCTTCAAACAGTAGTCCAGGGAGCTAAAAAAATTGGCAAAAAAGGAACCTGGCAAGTATACGTTACACCCAGCATCGGGTACCGTCAACTGGAAGGACAAGCCACTCGCACTAATTACCAATATTCGGTTTACTCCTACAGCACCAATGCTCCACTTGCGCGCAATGTGAAAGATGCGGTTAGTCATCGTCCCGGTGTTGGCTTTGAGGCCGGAACGGTGATGTTCTATCCAATCAACAAGCGTTTATCCCTGAAAACAGGATTCCAAGCGAATTACCATCAATATCAAATTGATGCATACAGTGGATATCCGGAGATGGCGACCTATGCAGTGAACAACTCTGGTGCATTCGCTTCAGCGATCAATGCAGTTTCCATTTATAGAAACGACAATGGTAATTCGCATGTCACCTTGAGAAATGAACACTACATGTTTGCTGTTCCCATTGGATTGGATTACCGGGTAGCCGGAAACAAAGCGTTTAACTTTTCAGTGGCATCGACTGTGCAGCCGACATACGTGTTTGCCAATTACTCCTATCTGATCTCTACCAATTTGAGGAACTATGCGAAAGAGCCCAGCTTAAACAGAAGGTTCAATATCAATACTGCAGTAGAGGCAAATATTAATTTTACAAAAGGCTCCAACACATGGAGTATCGGTCCACAATTCCGCTATCAGTTGCTCTCCAGCTTTAAGGACAAATATCCCATCAAAGAGAACCTGATGGATATGGGTATACGCGTTGGACTCATAAGAACTATCCATTAATGGTATACGCATCGATTCAGCACACGCTCCCGGCATCACCGGGTATTTACAAGTATTATGACGCTTCAGGAAAACTGCTGTATATCGGCAAAGCCAAAAACATAAAAAAGCGTGTTACCTCCTATTTTACAAAAAGCGCTCACTCGTACAAGACCATGGAAATGGTGCGGCAAATCAATCGAATCGATTTCATAATTGTCCGCTCCGAGCACGATGCCCTTCTACTTGAAAACTCACTGATCAAAGAATTTCAACCCAAGTACAACATCGAACTCAAAGACGATAAAACCTACCCCTATATCGTCATTAAGAAAGAACCCTTTCCCAGAGTTTTTTTTACAAGAAGAAAAATCAATGACGGTTCCACCTATCTCGGACCTTTTACCTCGGTGGCACGCGTTCGGGAATTGCTTTCCTTTATCAAACAGTATATCCCGCTACGCACCTGTTCCCTGAATTTATCTGAAAAAAATATCACGAGTGGAAAATTCAAGGTCTGCCTGGAATATCACCTGGGCAATTGCAAAGGGCCTTGCGTAGGAAAACAATCTGTTGCAAACTATGATCAAGGCATTGGTGAACTAAAAAATATGCTGAAGGGAAATTTAAAAGGGATCCTGGATCAGTATAAAAAAGAGCAACAGACATTCATTGAACAGTTGGCGTTTGAGAAAGCCGATCAGATTCAACAAAAGATCAATGCACTAAAAAATTATCACGCTACGTCTGTCGTGGTCAATCCGCGCCTGGGAAATCTCGATGTTTTCGCTTGTTCGATGAGCCAAGAGGATGCAGTCGTTAGTTTTTTGGCCGTTCGAAACGGTACTGTCATCAATGCGCATAATCGCGCCTTTCGCTTGACCATCGATGAATCAAAGGAAGAAGTGCTGACGCAGGCCATTGTTCAATTCCAGCTGCAATTCGGGGATAGTGCAACAGAATTGATTGTCCCGTTTGACCTGCCTTTTGGATTCGATGCATTTACCATTACGGTTCCTCGATCCGGCGAGAAGAAAAAGCTACTTGAAATGGCTGAGGCCAATGCCAACTACCATGCCGAAGAAATCAAAAGGAAAAAACTCCTTCAGCTGGAGGCTGGAAAGGGAACAATACAACAATTGCTGGAACGTACACAAGCACTTCTTTCCTTACCCACCCTGCCTCGCCACATTGAATGCTTTGATAACTCAAATTTTCAGGGTGGTTACCCTGTTTCCGCAATGGTTTTTTTTAAAGACGGAATACCCAGCAAAAAAGATTATCGTCATTTCAATGTGAAAACAGTAAAAGGGATCAACGACTTTGCTACCATGAAAGAAGCAGTCAGCAGAAGATACAGCAGAATGCTTTCAGAAAAAATTGCGCTTCCCGATTTGGTCATCATCGATGGAGGCAAAGGACAACTCTCCGCCGCGTGCGAAGCCCTTGAAGAATTGGAACTGGGAGGTAAGATGACAGTGATCGGATTGGCAAAAAATGTAGAAGAAATTTTCTATCCGGGAGATCAAGAGTCGTTGAAACTCGAATACCAGAGCGATGTATTGAAATTCCTTCGTCGCATCCGTGACGAAGTACACCGCTTTGGCATAACCTTTCACCGAAAAAAACGGAGCAAGGGACTTACCCGAAATGAACTCACGGAAATCAACGGAATTGGAGAGAAAACAGCAGAACGTCTGTTGCAGCATTTTCGATCCGTCAACAATGTGCGCAAAGCGAACCGCTCAGAATTAGAAGAACTGATTGGTACTTCACTTACAGAAAAGCTGCTGAACTACTTTGACCGGTAAATCAATACGACCAAAGATCCTGTTCGAAATTGAAGATCTTTGTCTTGATGTTATCCCCTTCCAATAATCGCAGGATATCGTCCTTGATATATTGCTTGATGAAGAGGTCGTAAGGGTTATCTATGGTTGATTTTACGATGTAGCTCGCAAAGAACCTGCTTTCAAACAATTCTTCCCAGCTCATTCGTCCCCCAAAGTTCTTACCGTTGTATACTTCGTACAAAGCAAGAACTGGACGAAGATCAGGATAGTAAATCCAGAAAATAGGCGACTCACCCAACACATTACCGGCATCATCTACGTAAGTCTTGATAGGAGCGATACCCAGAATTCGGGTATACATTCTGGAAGACTCTTTATCAAACACCCACTCTTCTTTGACACGAAACTTGATAATGTCATCAGGATTGAATTCACGGCACACCAATGAATCTTTGAAAATACCCCTTGATCCAGTGGGATCTTTGGCCCAATCGATCACCTGAACAGAATCACAGCGACCAGAAATGACTTCTCCAACACGTGCAACGGTCATGGGAGTTGTGAAACGATCATCCACATTTGGATCGAATGCCGTAACATCTCCTTTGCGCACAGCCCTGAGCAAAATGCTAATGAAGCGCTGGTTACCATTGTCGTCTTCAGCCTTGTAGCGGAAAGGAAGGTTCATTTTCTCGCGAATATCGATCTCCCTCCAAACACGCTCCCGGTACCATGCATCATCCTCGCGGATATGTTCGTATGGCAATGGAGTCCGGCTTTTCACAAGATTCCGCTCAATGGCAGCGTCTGAACGCAGAGAAACCTTGACTGAATCAAATGCAAATGGATCCTTCACAGGAGGAGGAGGCGGCGGCTTGACGGTATCGACCTGTGTCGCTGCTGCATCAAGTACCTGGGTAGCGGCCTGACCAGCACTCGATTTTGGAGCAGTCTTAGCGGTCGTCTTTTTTGTAGACACGGTCCTCTTCTTGGTTTGTGCATCAGCCAATGAAGCGATCATCACTGTTGCAACAAGTGTCCATATCAGCCTTGACCATTTGATGTTCATATCAGAAGTTTTATCGAATGAGTTTATTTCAAATTATATGAGAGTCCAGAGGACAATACACGGGTACGTCCGTCTGGACCTTTCACTGTGATATCGGTAATCGCTACCAATGCTCCCGGCTTTAATTTATTGATCAAGGTAGCTGCTGCACCGGACCAACGTGGCCCCTTGTTTTCTACCGGAGCATAGTCAGGAATGTCTGCGCTCAAGGCTCCTACTTTATAACTAACAACTTCAAACGGTGCATCAAATTCTGAATCTTCCAATTTAGCGATGATGCCCCCCATTGCTTTAAACGAAGCAGATGGAACGGGACCCGCTTTCAGATTGCCGACATAGGCAGTCGGGTTGGGCAGCTGCTTCACACGGAAACCCACTTTACCCGCGGCCTTGTCGCCGACCAACACCGTAACAGTGTGTTCACCGTATGATCCGGCAGTTGGGCGAGCAACATACTGATTGCCGCTGGTCTTGGTAATCGTTCCCCCGCTGAACTGAGCACTCACTTTTTCGCTACCGGCACCGGTAGTAATGGTGAGAGGATTATCGACTCCAATGTACAACACGTTCATTTTGTCGGCCGACACCGCAACTCCTGCAGGCGCACCAACGGTGTACTCTACTTTCTTTGAAATTGACTTCTTTTCTCCAGTATTTGGATCAATGAAACTCACGGTCACATTCATGCTGCGTGTACCGGTACCGCCAACTTTGAATGTAGTTTCCGCTACGCCGTTTGCGTTTACAGAAATAGGTCGACCATCAATGGTCACTTCTGGTTTCACGTTCGAATTGAACGCACCTAAACCGGCCAATACCGTCATCTCTTCACCCGGCATCAAATACGTAGAACTGGTTCCCACCAATGGCTCGAATTTATCCATGATGAGTTTAACCGCTCCAACTTGATTGATGCAATAGGTAGCGGCAAGACTTTCTGAGTTTTTTATATCATTTTGAAATTTGGTCAGGATGGTCACCGCAGCAATCGTCGGTGCCATATAGAAATAATTATTGACCCAATCTTTTAATTTGTCGCCAGTAGAAAGATTACCGGCAGTCGATTTAGGAATCTCAAGACTCAATGGAAATTCATCAATAATTTCTTTTTTCAATTCCGGATCCAGATCGAGCAGTTTTTTTCTATATTCTTCTAACTTTTTATACAACAACTCACCATTTCCCTTTTCATTGAAATAACGAGTAGCCGCATCGATATTGTCTTCCCGATAAATACCGGTCTCCGGATCCAAATCCGATTCTACTTTCAAATCCTGCTTTTGTTTTTCAATCAGGTTAAATACTTCTGCAGAGATCGATCGTATGATGTCCGCCTTAGGTTTCCAAATGGCCGCTTTTTCAGCTGTTTTGGGGTCTTTGATGAGTTCTTCGAAACTGGAATAGATTTCGTTGTTGGATCCTGTCAATACATGGTTGGATTCACGAAGGCTGTTGTCTACAACCTTGAATGCATTGAGGATCTCTGCTGACACATTCAACGCAAGCAGGGCGGTCAACACCAAATACATGATGTTGATCATCTTCTGCCGCGGTTCTTTAGGTAGTGCCATACTATAGGAATAATTTGATGTTTGTAATGGGTTGGTTCATGGATCAGGCACGTCCCTGCATAGCAGCTAGCATATTGCCGTAAACGCTGTTCAGGCTTCCAAGGTTTTTAGCCAGGAGCGCAATTTGTTCTTGTGTCTTTTTTGCATCATCCACACTTCCTTGCATGGCCTGAGTTGCTTTGTTCAGGTTTTCGTAGAAGGCGTTGAGCGACTTCACATGACCAGCTGAGCCTTGCAATTCTTCCTCATACATTTTATTCAACGAACCGAGGTTGCGGGTCAATGCCTGCACCTGCTCATGAAATGCTTTGGATCCTTCAGCGGCCTGACTGAATTGCTGCACAGAGTTTGCAGCTGATGCATATGCATCTTTCATCGTAGAAATGGCTGCAGTGGCTTCTTTTGTCTTGGCAGCAAATTCGTTTGTGGCATCCGCAACGCTGGTCATGGAAGCCATTCCCTGTACCGTTTTATTGAAATTAGCAAAGTTCTCGTTGAACTTGCGCAGATTATCCGGGTTGATTTCTTTTTCTACCATTTTTTTCAACTCATCATTGGCTGGCGTTGGGGAACCTACACCTTTCTTGAGCGCTTCCGCCACTTCTTTCATTTCTTCGCCAGCAGGGGGAAGAAATGCGTAAATCAAGAAGATTATCGCTTCTGTCAACAAACCGACGGTAAGCATGATGTCTGCAAAAGACTTGTGCAGGAGTTTGGCCCATGCACCAAAAATTACGACAGCAGCACCGATGCTGACGACCGAGTTGACTATTTTTTCTGTTTGTTTGGACTGAGGAGCCATTGGAGAATTTTTAATAGTGAGAAGTTATGGGTAGATGTTAACGAAAGGTTTTCATTGGAGGAAGATCAATCACACAACGGAAACCGAGATAGGATTTGGTCGTGTCTTGATACTCGTATGTACGTGCACTGTTTTGGAGGAAAAAGCCCACGTCTTTCCAGCTTCCGCCCCTTACGACCTTGCGCTTCATGCGCGGAGGATCATTTTCGCGGGCATTCAAACGGATATCCGGATTCATATCGTGCTGAAAATTATAGGCGCCTTCATAAAATAGGGACGATGTCCATTCTGCAACATTACCTGCCATGTTGTACAGACCAAAATCGTTTGGCCAATAGGCATCGGCTCTTACGGTATAGAAACCACCATCTTCCGGATAGTTTCCTCTTCCGGGTTTGAAGTTGGCCAGCAAACACCCTTTCTTATTCCGCAAATAGGGACCGCCCCAAGGATACGGAACTTGAGAACGACCACCGCGTGCTGCATATTCCCATTCTGCTTCAGTAGGAAGCCTGAAATCAGATTCCGTCATGCGCTTGGTAGCTTCAAGATACGAATTCAAATAAAGAGTTCTCCACTCACAGAAGGCAGTCGCCTGCTTCCAATTCACCCCCACCACGGGATAATTTCCATAGGCAGGATGGGAGAAATATTTTTTCGCCATCGGCTCGTTGTACGAATACGAGAAGTCCCGTATCCATACCGATGTGTCTGGATAAATGGGAGTGTCGGTCTTTACAATAAAATTGGAACGAGGCTTATCTGCATTCTCTCTTCTGGCACCCTCTCTGTAATCAAAAACCTCTGAGTGGTATACAATTTTCTTGGCATCCAGTTCTTTACGTCCGTTGATCCGGTTATCAGGGGTAACGATTAACGCACTGAGCTGCTCCTGAATCTTTGGATCGCTCCACTTGATGGTCTTTGCCTTCATCCAATCAATTACTCCAGCACCATCAGGGGATTGTTTTTTAAAGTTCAGGATGGTAGCTGCGATAGAATCCCGCACCCAATGCACAAACTGGCGGTATTCATCGTTGGTGATCTCAGTGGCATCCATCCAAAAACCATTGATGGAAATCTGCTTGTTGCGTGCGGTAAATGCGTAACTGATGTCTTCATCCGATGGGCCCATGTGAAAAGTTCCAGATGGAACATACACCATTCCGGGAGGCTTAGGCATGGTATACTTCATCCCTACGGAAACTCCATGGAGTTGTCCATCACCCAAACTGGTTTTACCCTTGCCCGATTTCCCACATCCCGAAATCGTAATTCCGAGGGTCAAGAGCAGTGTCAAATTAAGCAGATTGCCTTTCATCGTTGTTCCTGGTTTTGTGAGGAATTGAACAAATATATCCAATTCAACCTATTCGTTTGGGGGCCATAGGGCTTGAAAATAAAATTTTAACAAGCCCGAAACATATAGAGAACCCAACCCTCAAAAACGGTTAATTATCAATCATATTGCACCGGATCTGCTATGATTTTGTTAAGAGCATTTCCAGTGCCTGCTCGGAGGAGTGCACCGGCTGCATACATACCTGGTTTTTGCAGGCAAAAAAGGTTGAGGGGACCGTCGGCTGCCTCCCGGCCAACAGGGGGTAGCCGGGTAGTAGTTCCTGAGCAACCAGGACGACTTTGTTAGGCACAAACTGCCGCATCAGCTCCCGGGCTTTTTGGGGAGCATCTTCACCCAATACAACAACCTCATACGTTTCTTGTTGAATTTCAAGGAGTAAGGCCGACCAGACCCCAAAGGAAGTCGGATGTTTTGTACAAACATCCAGCATGCCCAATGCCATGTGTACTCCCCGATCTTTCCAAGCTGGACGACTACACAGCATGCCCAGTCGGTAAAGATTCCAGGCCATGACCGCATTTCCACTGGGCATCGCCCCATCGTAAACATCCCGCTTGCGCACGGGAACATCCCCCTGAAGCGAGGAACTGAACCAGTAGTACATTCCCTCCGTATCCCCGTGGTACCGATCTGCATATTCTACCACTTGCTGGGCAATGGTTAAAAAATCGGAGCGACCACTGAGCACGTGAACATGAATCAAGGCGTCGACCAATGCGGATACATCATCAAGCATGGCCAACTCTTTGGCATGACCAGATGAATACGTATGCCGCCACACCTGCTGCTCCCCATCATAAAACACAGCAATCAACCTATCCATATGGAAAATCGCTTCTTCCAGCCAATCGTTCCGCTCAAAAACCATGGCAGCCTGTGAAAGGGCCTTATTGTACAACGCATTCCATGCCAAAATAATCTTGTCGTCTGTCAGTGGTCGTTTCCGAGCAGAACGACTCACCATTAATTTTTGCCTGGCAACATCCACCTGCTTCCAAATCGCATCCGAGGAACGGCCCTTTGCCACCGCCCACTCCTGGACAGGCATGCGCAAGTAAGGAATGTTCACTCCTTCCCAATTGCCCGCTTCTGTGATGCCAAACAGCTCCGCCATGTCGGGACCATCAGCACCTAAAATGGAGGTCCATTCTTCATACGACCACGTATAAAATTTTCCCTCAGCCCCTTCACTGTCTGCATCCAATGCGGCGTAATAACCTCCCTCCGGCGCCCGCATCTCGCTATACATGAATGCAATGGTCTGCTCAACTGCCCGCAGGTACTCCGTTCGGGGAGTCACCTGATAGGCCTCCGTCATCACTGTCAACAACAGAGCATTGTCGTATGTCATTTTTTCAAAGTGTGGCACAAGCCACCGATCATCGGTAGAATATCGGCACCAACCGCCTCCCACCTGGTCAAATAAGCCCCCCTGCATCATGCTGAGCAAACTGAATTCAACATGGTGCAACGCCTCACTGGAACCCGTGAAATATGCATACCGCAATAAGTACTGCAGCGAAAAAGTTTGTGGAAACTTGGGGGCATGCCCAAACCCTCCGTGACGGGGATCGGCCGACTTCAACAGCTGTTCGGCAATCTCGTGCATCACCGACTCGCGGATGCTTACCGAGTCTGCTTCAGCAAACTGCACCGACTTCCAGTTTGCCGGCTGATTGGAGTTGCGCAGGTACTCCAATAGATTGGTGGCCTGCTCCTCTATCTCCGATCGTCGCGAAACATATGCGTCTTTTATTTGCTGCAACACCTCCATCCACGATATTCGATTGGCATAGCGCCTCGGAGGGAAATAGGTTCCGCCATAAAAAGGATGAGCGCCACTGGTAAGAAACATATTCAGTGGCCAACCTCCATTTCCGGAAATCGCCTGAAGCGCATCCATGAAAAAGTGATCCAGATCGGGCCGCTCCTCGCGATCAATTTTGATGCAAATAAAATGCTGGTTCATGAATGCAGCGACCGACTCATCTTCAAAACTTTCACGCTCCATTACATGGCACCAGTGACAAGCCGCATATCCAATACTCACTAGAATCGGTTTATCATGGGCTTTTGCCCGTTCCAATGCTTCTTTTCCCCAAGGATACCAATCCACCGGATTATGGGCATGCTGAAGAAGATAGGGACTTGATTCGTGGATCAGTCGATTGGTATGCGCCATTCTTAATCCGCTTGAAACAAATCGAGCATTGATGAGGTTATTTGGATCGCTTGTTCTCGACGAGGAACTTTTCAAGCGCGGCAACCATAGAAGGAATTTGCGGCTGCGGGGCTTTTATGTGCAACTTCAACCCTGCGTCTTCTATGGCTTTTGATGTATTGTTTCCAAAAGCACCAATGAGCGTGCCATTTTGGTTGAAGGTTGGAAAATTCTCTAGAAGACTTTTTACTCCACTCGGGGTAAAGAAACAGATGATATCAAAATCGTGAGCGGAAATTTTTGATTTAACATCACTGCTGATCGTACGGTACATGTAGGGAGTTGCAAACTCACACTGATTATTCTTCAACCAGTTGACAATATCATTGTCCTGCTGATTCTCAGAGCACGGGTACACAAATTTTTCATTCCCCTTGTGCTTATTGATCACATCAAAAAGTCCTTTGTTTGCACCATCTGATCCATAAAATACCTTGCGCTTACGGTACAAGATGAATTTCTGAAGGTAGAACGCAACAGATTCGTTGATGCAAAAATATTTGGTATCCTGTGACACCCCCACCTTCATCTCTTCGCAAATCCGAAAGAAATGATCAATAGCATTCTTGCTGGTAAGAATGACGGCAGTATACTGGGCAATCTCAATTTTTTGCTTTCTGAACTCTTTGCAAGGAATGGGCTCAACCTGAATGAATGGCATAAAATCCATCATCACGTTGTGCGTTTTTGCTAATTCAAAATAGGGAGATTTCAGTGATTCCGGCTTGGGCTGCGTGATCAGGATCTTCTTGGGTCCTTTCTTTGCTACTGACGATCCTTTTTTTCCGTTATTCATCATGCCGACATCCAATAATGTGCAAAATTATAAAAAATAATCGCTAAGAAATGAGAAGTATTTTTTTGTTTAAACATTTTTTAAAAATTATTAAACAACATGCTACATCCAGCCTTCCACCACCAATGAAACGGTCCGCGACAAAAATTTAATGAGCAATGCGGTGGGTAACGCTTCAAGCGAAACAAAGGCCAATGCGACTGAAAACAGCTGCATCCTTGCCTGAGTAGTAAAGATCTGAAAACCCCTGATCAGTCGATAGACGTAAGACAACACCAACAGCACTACTGCTATTTTAAAAACATAGGCAGAAAATGCCGTTGCAGAAAATGCTATAATAAATGATGTAAACAAAAGGAATAGACTCAGCAATTTATTTTGGAGTGAGATGACAAAAATATAATTATTGAAGCTGTCCCGCAGATCAAAAGCCCATCCCATCATGCGCATGAAAATCGACTTGAAGCCATAAATGAATAAAAGAAAAACAGCAATACCTCCCAACAACAACCAGCGCTTCCATCCAAAGAATGAAACATCCCATTCCAAACCAAAGTAGAAAAACAGAGATCCTGTGATTAAAAAAAGGAGATTGAAAAAAAAGGCTACATAGGGCATTTGCGTTAGCTGATCTTTGACCTGACGGAAAATAAATCCATCATCAAAAAATGCTCTGAACATTTGTCGCACATACTGATTGGAATAGCGATTGATGATTGCAGCATACAACAACAAAAAACAAAATGAATAAAAGATCCACTCGGTATGTTGACGCCGGATTCTGGGCGCGTGAACGGGTGCAGACGTGATTGGAAAAGGATAGCTTTCAGATTGGTCAATGAATGGTTGGATATACACCCCATACACCCCATTCTTGCCGGTGGAAGCAAATTGGGAAAGTTCCGTTTTCGTAAGCGGTTTGTGATTCAGGATGTATGCTTTGCGCATGGAATCCAAAATGATGCTATCCACATTCACAGATGGCTCAACGGTTATGGATGGGTTTTGATCTTGTGCCCGAACCGAGCAGCAAAGCAAAACAAAACACAATAGGGAGAGCCGAGTCATGATTCAAAATTAGTTCTTTCATGCAGCATCTCAGAACAGTCCCACAAACCCAAAATGAATTTTTGATTGACGCAGTTCAATCGACTGACTGGGCGACTTGCCTACTGCATAGGCCAGGTTGAACATTCCCGACTTTGTTTCAATCACAACTCCTACTCCCAATCCCGCATACACACCTGCCCGATCTGTATACGCAGTTCTTCTGGAAATCCAGGCCAGATCTGTAAACCCGTAGAGATAGGAAGCGCGACCCGTCAGGTAACGGTATTCAAGCGTCCCGATAGCATATGCCCTGGAAAATATACTCTCTTCATCAAATCCCCGGAGTGTTCGAATTCCTCCAATCTGATACACTTCATTCAGCAACAACCGTTTTCCATTGATCCAACCCGCTTGTGTACCCACCTTCACTGTTGACGAAGCTCCAATCCGAACATATTTACTCATTTTTAATTGCACTCGAAATTGGGTACCGGACTCGGGCACCGTGTCGTAGAGTCGACTAAAATCAACCGGATTACCACTCAGATCCTGCTTGAGTTGCAGAATACTTGAATTACGCATAATCTTGCGAAGCCCAATCGTACCCTGAAGATCCCATTCAGTGCCCTTTCGGGGATTGAAAGCATCATCGGTGGTAGATGTTCGGTATCCCAATCCCATTTGAGTGGTGCTGACATCCAGGAATGAAGGCAGTTTCAAGGTTGCGCGCACGAGCAAGGTGTCGGCGTTGAGCAGACGACTGGAAAACTGTTGAATGAACACACGGGCAGATGTCTTTCCACTGATGCCATACCGCAAGCCGGCTCTCGCCTGAATGGTGAGAAACGATGAGTCCCTGCGTAGCAAATTGAATTGCAGATCTACGCCAGCACGACTATTGAAGATGAACGGTTGATCAAATGCCAGCTGTATTCGAGGTGACCGAACCTGAAGCTGTTGCCAATTCAAATACAAGCGCTCTCCTCCTCCAAAACTATTGCGCAAATCCATTTCCGCTTCTCCCGTCAATAACAGCTTCCCCCCTATTTGTTCATTGGACGGCATCAGTCCCGCTAAAAAATTAAACCGACTGCTTTTCTGAGGTTCTAAATAGAGGTTCAAGGCAGATCCCGTGGCCATCAAATGCATATCCCAAGGCCGTATCTCTCGAATAAAATCCAACCCCGCTAATCGACCAGAAACCTGATTGAGTCGGGACCTGCTGTATCCATCACCGGGATTGATTTCCAAGAGTCGTGCTAAAAAGCTGGTTTTGATTCTTGCCGTGCCCTCAACATGAATGCTGTCAATCGTATAATAGGGTCCTTTCTCCGTTTCCAACACCGCATGCAAGGCCCCTTCGTGGAAATATCCATGTTTAAACTGAACCGTAGCAAACGGAAAACCATTGTCCTCCAAAAAGTTCAGCAACTGACTTCTCTCAGCAACGAGTTGCTCCGGATCCAGCAGATCGCCGGTTTTTTGCCACCTTCTTTTCTATTGAGATGTATCTATCCATGAAAGCGATGAATCCCACCTGATCTGTCCCCATCGGTACTGGTCGCCGACAAACAACCAAACCTGTGTGTAGGAAGCAGTGGAATGAATGCTGTCGACAGAAGCCGATAAAAACCCTTTTTTAAAGAAAAGCGTCAACAATTCATGCTCTATGAAGGCAGCGCATGCCTCTTTTGTAAGAAATGAATCGGGAATACTGATCTGCTGCACAACCAACTCTTTTTGCTGATCAATGCTTTCCCACTTGAACAGATGCGATTGCCCGTTCAAATGATTTGTCCCAAAAAAAAGAACAAAAGAGAAGAACAGCCTAAAAAGTATCGAACTTTGCACCTGTACAAATCTACACCGGAACACGCATTGTTGATGGCAGGAATCTATATCCATATCCCCTTTTGCAGAAAAGCCTGTCACTATTGCAATTTTCATTTCAGTACGCGATTGGATGAACTGGATGAAATGGTCGATGCCATTTGCACTGAACTCCACATGCGGTCCTCGGAACTGGAAACGTCAATCGAAACCATTTATTTTGGAGGAGGAACACCTTCATTGTTGAACCCTTCTTCCATTGAACAGATCCTGAACACCCTCCACCGCAACTTCAGCGTACATCAGGAGGCTGAACTGACATTGGAAGCCAATCCTGATGACATCAACGCAGATAGTTCGCGTCAATGGAAATCCATGGGCATCAATCGATTCAGCATTGGAGTGCAGTCCTTTTTATCCAAGCACCTCGAGTGGATGAACAGGGCGCATACTGCCGAGCAATCGCTGCGCTGCATCTCCACCATACGGGAGGCAGGCTTTGAAAATTTCAGCATTGACCTGATCTACGGAAGCCCCTCGCAAACTGTGGAGGAATGGGTCGCTGATCTAAATACTGCCATTGAATTGGAAGTACCGCACCTCTCCTGCTACGCGTTGACGGTAGAAGAAAAGACTGCACTCCATAAAATGATTGGACTAGGGAAAATTCCCCCTGTGCAAACTGAACTACAGGCGATCTGCTTTGAAGCCTTGATGCACCTGGCAGCTGAGCACGGTTACCATCATTATGAAATTTCAAACCTGGCAAAGCCAGGCAAAGAAAGTCGGCACAACAGTTCGTACTGGGAAGGCGTTCCCTATCTGGGATGTGGACCTGCTGCACATTCGTATGAAGGAAACAGAAGAAGCTGGAACATCTCCAGCAATCGGGGGTACATACAATCCATTCAAGAGGGCGAACTCCCGTGTGAGTGGGAACAATTGAGTGAGAATGACATGCTCAACGAATACGTGATGACTGCTTTGCGCCGATTCATCGGCATTCAACGCAATGTACTTGAAGAAAAATGGGGAGAGCAGTCGCTTCGCCGCATTGAAAAGGAAATTCAACCGTTTGTGGAACAGGGACAAGTCATTGCATCCGCATCCGGATGGCAGCTATCGACTTCCGGAAAATTTTTTGCCGATGGTATCGCGGCAACGCTATTTACACTGTGATGCGCTAGCAAAGTATAGTTTCCAGGTGCTCAAATGCAACCGCAGCATCCACCTGCTCCCAAAGAATCGCATAAATGGTTCGTGCGATGGGCAAATCGATCTGCCATTCCAGTGCCATGCCATGAATGCACTTGGCTGCAGGATATCCTTCGGCCACCATTTGCATCGTGAGCAAGGAAGAGGCAACACTGTATCCCTTGCCAATCATGGTTCCGAATGAACGGTTGCGGCTGTATAATGAGTAACAGGTGACCAGTAAATCTCCCAAATAAACTGAATCGGTATAGGCATAGGAGGTGTTGGAGCGATTCCACTCAGACAGAAATCGGTTCATTTCTCCGGCAGCATTTGCAACCAACACACTTTGAAAGTTGTCACCATAGCCCAATCCGTGGGCTATTCCTGCGCCTAAGGCATATACATTCTTCAGTACTGCAGCCAACTGAACACCTTCTACATCGGTGCTCACAATTGTTTTCAAATACGCAGTGCGAAACAGGTCAGCCATTTCATGGGTGAGCACAGTATTTTTCCCTGCAAAGGTTAAATAGGAAAGTCGCTCTGCCGCCACCTCTTCTGCATGGCAGGGACCCATGATGGAAATGTATCGATCCTCTTCTACACCTGCAGTTTGTTTCAAATAGGTATTGAGCAGGACTTTCTCCTCGTGCAACATTCCCTTGACGGCAGAAAGTATGGTCGTAGAAGGACGAATGAGATTGCTAAACGGTTCAATGTATGATTTCAGATAGGCCGAGGGAACGGCATATACAACAATCTCACACGTGTCGTATAAAGACGCAGGATCGGTGACAACCGACAGATGGGAGCCCGTAAAATATACAGAACTGAGGTATTTAGGATTGTGGTGGCGAGTGCGGATGCATTCAGCCATTTTTTCATTGCGAACGCACCATACAATCGTATGCTGATTATCGGTCAGCAATTTGACCAACGCCGTTCCCCAACTTCCACTGCCGATGACTCCAATTTTCATCCGGCAAATATAGCCCTTATCACTTCTTCTCTTCGAAGAGCTCTTCTTTCTTGACGACTTTCACCTTCATGCCGGTACGCAATGTTTTACTGATCACCGTATAAGGTCCCACAATCACTTCATCTCCTTCCTTCAACCCTTCAATGACTTCTATGTTATTGATGTCTTGTATATCCGTTTTTACTTTCACCCGTTTTACTTTTCCATCTTTCTCCAAGACAAATACCACCTCATCCAATTCATCCAGATCTTTTATTGCAGCTTCTTGTGGCTCTTCTTCACCTTCTTTTTTCTCCTCTTTTTTCGACTTTTTCAAGTCTTTGCTGTCGACGGCCAGTGTATCCGATTTTTCACGCGTAGTCACCGCATTGATGGGAACCGATAACACGTTGGCATGTGTATTGGTCTGAATATCGGCGTTGGCACTCATTCCGGGACGGAAAGGAAAACTGCCTTTGCCATTTCCGATCAAATCCTGATAAGATTCAGGAATCAACCGAATGCGTACCTCATAGTTGGTTACATCATTTGAAGAAGTGGAAACGACTCCGCCTGTACCGCGACTGGTACTGGAGATCTGCGTCACCACCCCTTTGAACTTGCGCTTGGTATACGCATCCACTTCCACCAATGCAGTATCGCCCAATGAAACTTTTGGAACATCGTTCTCGCCCACGTCCACGCGCACTTCAATCACCCGCATGTCAGCAATGCGCAACATTTCTGTACCGGCCATCATGGAGTTGCCCACTACGCGTTCTCCTTTTTTTACATTCAACAACGATACAATACCACTCATGGGAGCGTAGACGCTGGTGCGACCCAGATCTTTATTGGCACGCTGAAGATTGGCCTGAGCACTAGCTACTGCAGCCCTTCCGCTTTTGATGGATTGCTGTGCCGCATTGTAATCGGCCCGTGATGTAAGGAATGCATTTTCTGCTTGTTCGTATTCCAATTTAGAAATGACCTTCTCCTGAAATAATTGTTTTTGGCGGTTGTACTGGCGCTCCGACTGATCCAATCTCGCTTTAAACGAAGCCAAACTCGCCTGAGCATTTTCAACCTGTGCCTGTTGTTGCGTAACCAACGCAGCAGCCTGATCGCGCTGCGTAGCATAAATATCGGCATAGATCATCGCAAGCAGTTGTCCCTTGGTAACACTATCCCCTTCCATCACCTCCAGTTGCACAATTTCACCAGAGATATCGGGACTTATTTTCACTTCCACTTCGGGATATACTTTACCACTGGCGGTAACAATCTCGGTGATATTGCTCCGTTTTACTTTTTCGGTAGCCACCTTGGTCGCATCGTCAGAGCCGATGATTCCGGCTTTCTTCAAGCCCAACAATGTTCCTGTAACGACTACAACACCAACGATGATCCAGATCCATTTTTTGTTCATTGCGATTCGCTTTTCGATTGATTATAAACGCAGACCTTGTCCCTTATAAAACTCCAGTACTTTCATCCGAAAGATGTATTCGTATTGTGCAAGAGCCTTATCGATTTTGGCGCGTGTCAGATTATTTTGATTGGTTAACCATTCAATGGTTTGCATAACACCCAACTCATAGCGTTTGTTGGCCAGGTCAAATGAGCGTTGTGCAGTGGACATTGCCTTTTCTCGGGCAACCAGTGTTTGAAGTGCTCCGGAGGCACTGTAATAGGCCGTGTACACATCTTGCTTGAGCTGTAACTTATCCCGCTCAATGATGAGGTCATTTCGCTTGATATCAATTTGAGCACGTTGCATGTTGGTCCGGGCCTGGGTACCGTTGAAAATTGGAACATTGATGGATAATCCAATACCCTGACCAAATTGATCGCGGAGCTGTCGGTTGTACCCCGAAAACAGATCTCCCAATCTTCTGCTCTCAAAGTTTGCAGCAATGGCAGGGGCATAAACCGGTAACTGTGTGGTGCCCTGCTTCACGTAGGCACCCGTCATTTCTTCACCTGTGATGGAAAATCCTGTGCTCTTTTTCAAGAACTGGTTGAAGTTGGTGGCCAATTGACCAAATCCCGTAACCGAAGGCAAAATTTGCCCTTTGGCAGCGAGGTAGCTTTTTTCTGCAGCCGACTTTCTCAGTTCATTGAGACGGATCTGTGGCTGTGTTTTCATCGCCATCTGAAATACATCGTCGGGATGCATGGACAATAAATCCTCAACCGGAATTTTATCTGCCTGCGGCATTTCCAATTCAAAATCCTGATCGGCGGGTAATGTCAACAATGCTTTAAGAGAAAGCTTATCGAGCTCCGCCTGCGAAATGGCTTGAACAACCGTTGCACTGTCGCGCGCCACCGTTGCTTCCAGCTCCGCAGCATTGAGCTCCGGAAGACTCCCCGCATCGACCAGCTTGCGTGTATTGAGCAATTGAGCTTTGGATTGCTGAAGAACTATGCGAGAAATCTCAACCTGTTCGTAGCTCAGCAATGCACGCAAATAAAGCTGCGCAATATTGAGCCCGATGTCGTTCTTGATTTTATCAACTGCAGTTTTTTCTGCTTCCAGTGAGAATTTATTGGCGGCTTCCGTGTTTTTGAGGCTGTTGAAGTTGAACAGCAATACATTCGATGAGATGGACATCTGCTGGAACATGGCAGATCGACTGGTGAACACGTTGGTGGTCCGATCTAGGGTTCGTCCAAAAGAGAAACCATGGGTAAGTCCATACTGCAGACTCGGAATACGCTGTAAGTTGGACTGGCGGTAGTTCAGTGCCGCTTGTTCGGCCTGCAAAAGGGCCTGGCGAACGTTGATGTTGTTGTTCATCCCGTATTCCACACACCGGCGGAGATCCCAAACATCACCCTGACCCGATACAGAAACCCCACAAAATGCCAAAAAAAGAACGAGCAATGCCTTCGATCCCATAGTGTTATGATTGCGTTCTGCAAAGATTCAATTTAATGGGGGATTGACAAAATCACTCGTCCTTTGAATCGACCGTTTACAACGGTGATATCCCTTTGAAAGCATTGGCCAGATCGCTGATAAGGAATTCAGCGTCTTCAAGGCCGATGTAGAGTCGAATCAGGCGATGATTGGGTTCATCCGGTTGGAAGTCGCCTGCCGGCATTCCCACGCATTTGGGAATGACCAAAGATTCGTGGCCTCCCCAGCTGACGGCCATTCGAAATGCCTTGAGGCTGTTGCAAAATTGTTCGATGGTGGCGACGTTGTCCGTCCGCATGTAAAAAGATATCAAACCGCATGCTCCCTTCATCTGTTTTTTAGCCAAAGCATATTGAGGAAAGTCGGGATCAAACGGAAAAATCAGGGATTCAACGCGGTCGACTGTTTTCAGGTAGTTCAGAACGGATTGCGTTGTACTGGTGATGCGATCCAATCGCGATGGAAGCGTTCGGAGTCCCCTCAGTAACAACCAGGCATTGAACGGTTGAATGCCATTACCGGCACAGAGGTATTCACTGAGAAAAATTTTCCGCATCATGGCATGAGAGCCCGTGAGCACTCCTCCGAGTGTATCGCTGTGTCCACTGATGTATTTGGTAGCAGTCTGCATCGCAATATCGATTCCAAAGTCACCGGGTCGCTGATACAGCGGAGTGCAGAACGTATTATCGATCATCGTTACGATCCCTTTTTCCCTGGCAACTTTTGCAATGGCTTCAAGATCCTGAAGATCGAGCCACCAGGAGTTGGGCGACTCCAAATATATGAGTCGCGTGTTCAGTTTAATGTGCGATAAAAAACCAGCTGTATCGGCACCGTTGGCATAGGTAACTGAAATTCCAAAACGCGACAAGATCTTGTCAAACAAATGCGCCGTCCATGTATACGGGTGATGGACCGACAGAATATGATCCCCAGACTGAACGTTGGCCATCACTCCGGAGAAAACAGCCGCTGCACCGTTGTTGAACACCAGGGCATCTTCTGCACCGTCTAATGCGGCTAATTTTTTTCGGAGGATATCGACAGTGGGATTGAGTCCCCGGCTATACAAATACCCTCCCATTTCATCTTCAAGTGCCTTGCGCATTTCTGCAACGGTATCGAAATTGAAGTTGCTGGTTTGGATGATGGGTGGAGCAATGGCATTGAAGTATGCGGCATGATCTTCGCCCAGGTGGTTAATGATGTAGGATACATCAGGATGCTGTTCCTGCATGATGTGTTTTCTTTTTTTGAGTAAAAAAATAAATCGCCAGGAACACGGCCAACACCCCGGTAGCAGTCAGCGCAGTTGTGGGCTGATCAATGGCAATACTGGTAGCTACAAAAACATAGGCAGTGATAAAGACAACCGGCATCAAAGGAAAGAGCCGCATGCTGTAAATACTTTTTTTATCCAAGTGCGCCGTGCGCTTTCGGATGATGAAGATGGTAGCAGCAGAAAAAGCCATTCCAATGGAATCCAAAAAAATGGTAAAACTGAGGATCTTATCAAACGTATCTGCAAAAAACAATACAACCACACTGATGATGGCATAAACAGTAAGGCTAACCGTCAGCACTCCCTTGTCGTCTTTCTTACTGAAGGCCTTGGGCAGGATGCCATCTTCGCTCATGGCAAACATCACACGGGGATTGCTCAACAACAGCACGTTTACATAGGCCAAAACCGCAATGAACAATAAAATGGAAAATGCATACCGACCCGTACTTCCGAACATGCGTTCAGCAACAATTGCAGCGATTCCTTTGGCCTGCTTGAGTTCCTCAAATCCAATGATGTGGTAATACGCGTAGCTGACCGAGAGATAAAGTAAAATGATGACCAGGATTCCGATGACGATACCGCGTGGAAGATTTTTTTGCGGATGCTTGACCTCATCCCCGAAATTGATGGTTTGCTGGTATCCGCCATAGGTGAATGAAACAGCAATCAGCGCCAATCCAAAGGATTTGATATAATCCATGGTGGACCAGTCGCTTGTAGCTGCAACCTGCGATACCTGAGGTGTGGAGGCGGGAAAAAATACTGCAGCCACAATCAACAAAATCATGCCAATCTTGACTACCATTAAAATGTTTTGTGTGGTAGAACTCATGCGCAGTCCCATCAGGTTGATGCCATAGAACAATCCGATGGCAGTCATGGCAATGAGCGCTTTGGTGAAGTCGCTGGTAGGCCCATCAAAAATGATTTGCGCAATGTATTCGCTTCCAATTAGGGCAACACCTGACAAAGACGCTGCATTTGAAATCAGGATGATGCAATTGACACCAAATGCAATTGAAGGATGATAGCACGTAGCAAAGATCTTGTAGTAGCCCCCCGTAATGGGATAGCGGGATCCAATTTCAGCATAGGTCAATGCACCACAGAGCGCGATGAGTCCCCCAACAATCCAGCTGATAAAAAAAACATTCGGAGTAATGGCTGCACGTGCGGAATCCGATGCCGTCCGAAATATCCCCATGCCAATCACCAATCCAATCACGATCATGGTAATATCAAACAGATTGAGCAGCTGACGTTGCTTATTCATTCAGCAAAAATGTGGAAATAATTTTTCATACCAATCCACTGAATACACATAGTTTTGTCGGGCATTCGGTTGGCGTACGTCATGCGTCGCCATTAAAAGGGAAGTCCGGTTCATCCCGGCGCTATCCCCGTAGCTGTAATGACCAGTCCGCGCAAGCGGAGCCATTCCTTCCACAAGCCACTGTTCACACGGGAAGGCCAGGAATGGGGTCGAGCCAGAAGACCTGCCAGGTGCACATTCATTCATCACGAGCTTTCGGGAGAAAAGCCGGAGATCGATAGTCTGTTTCAACACAGGTATCTTTTTCGGTTCCGAAGGTTCATAGTAAAACCAACTACTATGACCAGATTGTTGTTCCTGTTCCTGACCTCTGCCCTTGCATGCACAGCGGTTGCACAATCCGATTCCACTTTTTCCTTGGATGAAGTAGTGATAACGGCCAACCGATTTACCCAAAAGCAAATCAATACGGGTAAGGTCGTCACCGTTATCAAACGAACCGACATTGAAAATTCACCGTTTATATCGATCGGAGAATTGCTGAGCCGACAAGCCGGCATTACCATCATTGGGGCCAACAATTCACCCGGTGCCAACAACGATGTATACATGCGTGGAGCAGGTACCGGTAATTTATTGATGTTGATCGACGGACTACCGGCTTATGATGTTTCCACCATTCGGGAAACATTTGACATCAACTTCATCCCCCTTGGAGAAATAGAGCGAATAGAAATATTGAAAGGGGGGCAATCCACGCTCTATGGTTCAGACGCCGTTGCAGGAGTGGTCAACATCATCACCCGCACCAACGATGCCAAAAAACCAACTGCGAGCATTCATATCCAACAAGGATCCTATTCAACCAACACCTTTGATGCTTCCACATCGGGAAGAGTCGGTAAACTCAAGTACAAGGCGCAGTACATGCGCTCCAGCTCAAAAGGGTTTTCTTCTGCGATTGATTCAACCAAAACGGCGGGATTTGATCGCGATAATTTCTTTCAGCAGTTTGCACTGGTGCAACTGGGATCTGCATCGGATGAAAAATGGGGATGGAGAACAAGTGCACAGTGGAACCGCTATACCAATGGGCTGGATCAGACTGCTTATGAAGACGCAAAAGACTTCACCGCTGCTAATGAAAACCTGATGATCAGTGGTGGAATCACCCGCCGGTTAGAAAAAGCAACCATTCATGCCAACCTCAGCATGAACAATTCGCTGCGCAACTATTTGGACGACTCCGTGTACCTGAACGGCTTCTCAAAATTTCTGCGAAACAACTTTAAAGGGCGATCGATGATAGCAGAAGTCTATGGTAATTACCGGTTCAACGACAAATTCCGGTTATTTGCCGGATTCGATCAGCGTTGGCTGAATACGGATCAGTACTTTATTTCGGTAAGCGACTTCGGGGTGTATGAAAATACATTAAACGCAGATACAGCAAAGATCAGCGTCAGCAGCCTCACCTCTTCCCTGGTGTACAACAGCGGAAAAGGATGGAATGTAGAGGTGGGAGGTCGACTCAACTTTCACAGCCGTTACGGCAGAAACGCCACATTCACCTTCAATCCCTCTTATGTGTTGAATAGCAAATGGAAACTGGCATATAACCTGTCTTCAGCATTCAAGGCCCCTACCCTGTATCAACTCTATGATGGATTCGCAGGTGTCATCGGACTGAAACCGGAAACTTCCATCACGAATGAAGTATCGGTGGAATACATCGGCTCGAAACACGTGTTTGGACAAGCAACAGTATTTCATCGGACCATCAAGAACGGGATCGATTACGACTACTCCATTTACAAGTATTTCAATTACGGGGAACAAAAGGCAAAGGGCCTTGAATTGGAAGTAGGATACAGGAATCAAACATTTCAAATCAATGTGAATTATACACTGCTTAGCTCTAAAGTCACCACGACAAAATTTGCATACGACGCTGGATTCTTCAGCTATTTTGCCGTGGGCGATACCATCTACAATCAACTCTTTCGCGTGCCGGCCAGCAGCCTGAATGCGAATGCAGGATGGCAAATCAATAAAAAAATTCACGTATCCCTATACCAGCGAATTGCCGGCAAGCGGTATGAGCCCATTTTTGACAGTGAACCTAAAGAATTAAAACCCTATGCCACAACGGATGTGTTTGCAGAATATCAATTGAATAAAGCGTTGCTGGTATATGGATCGCTGCGCAACGCATTCAATGCACAGTACCAGGAAGTCTATGGATTTGCTACCCGCGGACGAAATGTTCTGTTTGGTGTGCGGTTCACACTGGATTAATCATTCACCTTCCTCAGGTGTTGCAGGAAGCGAAGGAGCGGAGGAAGAAGGCAGTGACTCAACGTTGCGAAGTTGTCGTTGGATGGCCCGGGTCCGAACCCCAACAACCTCTTCCAATTGTCCCATTCCCGTCTGAAAATTCTTTTGCGCCTTTTCCAGGAGTCCTCCGAAATTATCAAACTCCTTCTTGACATTGCCAAGTACGTTCCATACTTCGCTGCTGCGTTTCTGCAACGCGAGGGTTCGGAAGCCCATCTGTAAACTGTTCAGCAATGCAACCAGGGTGGTGGGTCCGGCAACGGTGATCCGGAATTCATCGCGGAGTTGGTCCACCAGCGAAGAGCGACGAATCACTTCTGCATAAATGGATTCAAAAGGAAGGAAGATGATGGCAAAATCCGTGGTATGCGGTGGGTCGATGTATTTGTCGCGCACATCTTTCGCCATTTTCTTTATGGCCAGTTCCAGCGTTTTTGTTGCGGCATCAATCAGTTCAACATCTGCACTATCGTATGCCGCCAGCAGTTTTTCATATACCTCTTTGGGGAACTTGGCATCGATCGGTAGGTATATGAAGCTCTTATCGTCGTCACTTCTTCCTGGAAGTTTGATGGCAAATTCCACCGGATCACTGCTTCCCTGTTTTGTTTTGACGTTGGCATCGTACTGATTGGGGGCCAAGGTTTGTTCAAGCAACATGGCCAATTGAACTTCCCCGACATTTCCCCTTAATTTGACATTGCCCAACACCTTTTTCAATCCCCCTACTTCGCTGGCTATGTTTTGCATTTCACCCAACCCCTTCTGTACGCTTTCCAATTGCTTACCTACGAGTTCAAACGAATGACCCAGTCGCTCATTCAACGTCTTTTGCAATTTTTCATCCACCGTCTCCCGCATCTGGTCCAGTTTCTTTTCGGTACTATCAATCAGCTTGGCCTGCCGATCATCCAACTGTGCAAATTTTTCCCGTTGCAAATCATTGAACGATTTCACATTCTTATCAAACCCATCCGCAAATACCTTGAAAGCCTTTTCAATGTCGGAGCGCAGTTCCCGATTTTTTTCTTCCGTTTTCGTGATCAGGTTTTCCAGTTTTTCCGCCTGCTGTGCTCCGGTATGGGTGAGCGATTGCGTGAGTTCAGTTCGGTTTTCGCGGGCAATGCGATCGCTTTCTGATCGGTTGATGCGAAAATCTTCCTTGAGGGCCGTTTCGATTTTCAGCAGCGCTTTTTCTAGTTCGGAAATTTTATTCAGATAGGAGGCATCGCCGGATTTACCGCCCTTGATCAATTGAAAGAGCAGCAGGCATACGGCAAGAAAAAGCAAAACGACGGTCAGGATGTCCAGCATGAGGGCGGCTTGAAGGACAAAGATAATCGGACTGCCCATTGTGCCCTCACCCGTTTAAAATTATTTGCGTATTTTGAATGGATTGAAGATGGAAATCCGGTTTGATCATAAAACTGCAATTGTAACAGGAGCGGGACAAGGCATTGGACTGCGGATCTGTCAACTCCTGATCGATGCCGGAGCCAGGGTGGTGCTGAACGATAGCGATCCTATCCTTTGCGAAGAGGCGGGCCGCGCATTGGGCAGCAACTGCGCTGTAGTTTCAGGCGATGCCGGTCGCATGGAAACCATCACGACCATGGTGCAGACTGCAAAAGATCGGTTCGGAAGCGTCAATTGTGTTGTGGCCAATGCCGGCGTAACGCTGTTTGGATCATTTGCGGGATATACAGAAGAGTCGCTGGATCGACTGCTAGCGGTAAACATCAAGGGAAGTTTTTTGCTGGCCCAACAGGCTTCGAATGAGATGATTCGAGCGAGGAGCGGAGGCTCAATCTTGTTCACTTCTTCCGTAACGGGACATCAAGCGCATCGCAATCTTGCAGCGTATGGGATGAGCAAGGCAGCAATTGAAATGCTTGCCAAGCAGCTGGTGGTGGAGTTGTCCGAGCACGCAATCAATGTGAATGCCATTGCACCTGGAGCAACGTTAACCGAGCGAACGTTGAATGATGCAGCATACGAAAAGACCTGGTCGCGCATCACTCCTATGGGTCGACCTGCTCACGTGGATGATGTTGCAAAGGCTGCATTATATTTTATTTCCGATGAAGCTCGGCACATCACAGGGCAATCGCTGGTGATTGATGGCGGTTGGACATCGGTCAGTCCCTCACCGTATTAATTGAACATGAATATTAGAACCCTTTCTGCGCATCATTCTATATTGGGTGAAGGTCCCGTCTGGGACGCTGTGCGCAACCGGATTCTGTGGGTGGATATAGAAAGCGGACAAATTCTGGAGTTTAATCAAGAACAGAAAGAGGTCATCATTCTCAATGCCGGTTCTCAGGTAGGATGTTTTTCGCTTTGCACTGACGGAAATATCATTGCCGGAACAGAAGAGGGTATCCTCAGGATCAACAGAAACACGGGTCAGCGTGTGATAGTGGCTCGACCAGAAGCAGGTATCAGTGGCAATCGATTCAACGATGGGAAAACGGATGCACGGGGAAGGTTGTGGGCAGGGACGATGCCGTTAGCCGAAAATGCCCCGTTGGGGAGCCTGTATAGAGTCGGTCAGGACTATTCATCAGAAAAAGTTTTTGGCCATGTGACGATTTCCAATGGGATCTGCTGGAGCCACGATAACCGCTATATGTATTATATAGATACCGTAACCCTCGGTGTGGATCGGTTTGATTTTGATCTGGAGACGGGTAAGCTAAGCAACAAAATCAAACTCATTTCAATAGATCCGAAGGACGGTTATCCCGATGGCATGACCATTGATGCGGAAGGCATGTTATGGATCGCGCATTGGGGTGGATGGCAAATCACCCGATGGGATCCACAAGAAGGAAAAAAGATAGGCTCCATTCGGATGCCTGCATCCCAGATCACGTCGGTTTGCTTTGGTGGAGTGGATTTTAGTGATATGTATGTTACTTCCGCCCGAAGGGGCTTGAGTGTGCAGCAGTTGGAAAAAGAGCCATTGGCCGGCTCAACTTTTGTGATTGAAGGTTCGGGATACAGGGGGACACCATTATATCTGTTTAAAGTCGACCCGCTTTTGCAAGAACTGAACTAAATTTGCAGTCCGGCCTCGTAGTACAATGGATAGTATAAGAGTTTCCGAAGCTCCAGATACAGGTTCGATTCCTGTCGAGGCTACAGTTTCCGTTTTTTGCTGAAACCCTGCACCTGACCCAACCGATTATGCCTGCCAAAAGGACCTGCATCCTGTTGCTTGCTATGCTGTGTGCTCATGCGGCGCATGCGCAATCCTTCCCTCCTTCGCGGATCAAAATGTATTGGAAAGACAGCAACGACGTTCCGTACATGACCTTCAAAAACGTAAAAAAAGAACATCCGGATGCCCTATTCATGACCAATGGTGGGCCGTATACCCGAGCACATGAACCGGCGGGACTTTACATTGAAAACGGAAAAAAGCTCCGCAACCTCAAACTGCAGCAAAACCCTAAAGTCCCCTATGGAATCCCTCCCCAGGGAATCTTTGTCGTTGAAAAAAATCGTGCTCGGATTGTTTCAGTAGATCAGAAACTGGATGAAGCATCGATCGTATTTGCCGTTCAGGCAGGACCGCTGCTGGTAATCAACGGAAAAATAAACAATCGCCTACCCAAGGGAAAAATAACAATGCGCAATGGAGTGGGCATTAAAAAAGACGGTACGGTTTATTTTGCCTGCCTCAAGATGGATTACCGCAGCTTCGCACAACACTTCTTAAACGAAAGCTGTATTACTGCACTTTTGCTGGATCATACCGTCTCTGAATCCTGGCTGCCGGAAAGCGGAACCAGCTTTGGCCGCTTTGGTCCCATCATTGTCGTCGAATAAGGAAGAACTACCTTTGCTCTTCAATCGCTTCCCATGTTCCTGAAGGAATTTGATGCCATCGTTCATAACAGAAGAGCAAATCGAAAATTTGCCGAAGACATTGAGGTACCGGATGCTTTCATCTACAAAGCCCTCGAACACGCTATGCTCTCACCCAACAGCAGCAACATGCAACTGTGGGAGTTTCACTGGATCAAAAACCCGGACTTACTGCAAAAATTCACGCCGATCTGCCTCAATCAAACAGCTGCCAAAACGGCTAAACACCTGGTGGCATTTGTCGGCCGAAGAGATCATTGGAAAGAACATGCGCAATGGAACCTTAACTTAGTCAAAGCATCAATCGGTGAACGGGAACCAACCAAAAAAGAAAAACGCGGATTGGACTACTATGGGATCATGATGCCGCTGGTCTACCGAAGAGACTTGCTGGGTATCTCTACCCTGATCAGAAAAATGGTTTGCTTCATAAAAGGATTCAACAATCCGTTCATGCGCATCAACGGAAAAAGAGATCAAAACATCATCGTTCATAAATCCTGCGCACTGGCAGCACAGACGTTCATGCTTTCAATCGGTGCTCAAGGATTCGATACTTGTCCCATGGAAGGCTTCGACCCTATTCTGGCACATCAGGCACTGCAGCTTCCCAGAGGAGCAGAAATCACCATGATTGTTGCGGTAGGCAAAGGAACGACAGAAGGCATTCAAGGTGAACGAAAAAGATTACCCTTTGAAAAGACGATAATTATTCATTGAGTAACGTCGACTTGAAAAACTTCCACGCTTCCAAATGCACCTGGATATCTCCCGGATAATCGTGCTTGCCTCCAATGACTTTCAACAGAACGACTTCCTTTGCTTTACCTCTGTACCGGTATTCTTCAATTGTTTTTCCATCTGTAGGATCCGTGTCAGGAAGAAGGCGTTTGACAGGAGCTGCTGTATACCCGGCTAAAGTCGACCAATACTGCAGTGTCCGGTCAGTCGATCGCACAAACCCAAAATTTCCACTTCCTAAAATAACCTCTCCCCCATCATAGGGATTGGTATTGTCCTTCGTGCCGTTTACAATCATGACATTCATCGGCTTGCGCATTTCGGGACAATCCAAATTATTGGTATCGGGTAAATTGGCGATGATGGCGGTGATGGCGCGTATCTCTTCAGGCATGGTCATCGCTAACTTATATGCCATGTGGCCACCCCCGGAGGTACCCACCACAAACACCTTCTTGCGATCAATAGAATAGTGCTTTTGAAAATACCGAATCATCCCTTTAAAGAAATCTTCTTCATGGATGTTCAGCTGATTGGCCTGTGAGTTCGCGGCCTTTCTGCATTCATTCCAATAATTGAGATAGCCGTTTGGATAAACCGCAATGAATTTTTCCTGATCCGCAACGTGCATCAGCTCTGGTGCACGCTTCAGCATTTGCTCACCCGAACCACCGGATCCGTGCAAGATGAAAACAAGAGAAGGGTCTTGTAATTTGTCGACTGGCGACTTATACCAGAAACTTCTATCAATCCCATCCACACGAATAGAATCTTTCTTAATCACTGGAGCTTGTGAGTAGCCAGCGCCACTACTACACATCAATACCCAGCTAAATAGGAAAAGCCTCATGATGATAATTTACGTTACCAAAATAAGGCTTTTTATAGAGTTATTGGCCTGCAGTCGCAGGCTTGAATTATTTCACGATAATCGCATTGGTCACAACGACATCACTCAGATAACCTTTACAGAATCCCTTTACTTTTACCTGGTCATTTACATTCACAGAAGCTGCTTCTGCAGAATCCAAGGTCACCATTACCCCTGAAAATGGATCTTCAGAGGATAGGGTCAGTGTTCTTTCCCCCATCTGAGTTTGATCAGTGGCAGAAACAGTACCTGAAATCAACAACACCTTATCCAAATAAGATGCATTGGCAGAAGTCTCGTTTTCTTGATAGGCTTTCACCAAGACGGAGGCATCTACAGACGCAGCCTCAGCATTGACCATATCAAATTTGCGGTTCTTCATGTAGACAAAAGCATAATAATATGCGGATGCTCCTCCGATGAGGCCTAACAATAAAATGGAAATGATGATCTTTTTCATAGCCCTGCAGGATTTCTGAATTCTTTAGGTTTAATAATAGTGAACACGCGAGATACATTGAACCCAAAACGAATGTTGCCTTTACCCCATTCTCCAGTAGTCTCGTGAATGAATGTGCGCTCGGTCATTCCTGTTGAATTGGTCATGTGTAACTGGAATACGTGTCCACCGGTTTCAATATCGAAACCAATCGACAAGGCATCTTTATAATCCGGGTTTGGAAGCTTATTGACACGGTAATAATACTCGCCTGTCAAATTCACGCGTTTACTGATCCGGATGCGCGAAGCGAGTCCCACCGACATAAAATCATTTGGCGTTGATTGCGTCTGGACCAAATTGTAATGGAAATACGTTGGCGTGACCTGAAAGGAAAAATAATCTCCAAATTTTCGAGCAATGATCAACTGGTGCGCATAGGAAAGCCGATCGCTTTGATACGGCACGTAAGTAGTGGTTGGATTTTTGACCGATTTATAAATCACCGTTGCAGCATAGCTGAGCGAAAGCGGAAACTGTCGACCACCTGTGGTTTGGGACAAAATGCGGACTTTGGTAAATGCATCGTACTGCTTTTCAAACGTACTTCTTCCAATTCCCACCATCCAGTTTTTGGTGATGCCATAATCCAATCCAAGACGGATCGAAGCCTGGTCAAGTCCAAACAAATTGTACGCCCCATCGCTGAATTGACCAAAGCGGTGCAGGATCCTAAAATCCAATATCCCCTTTCCCACATTCTCTATGGAGTGGCCATTCACCACACGGGTCGTTTTGAAAGTAGCCGTCACGATATCGGTCACCTCTTCCTCTTTCTCTGCAAACAGGTCAATTTGTGCCTGAGTAGAGAAGGGAGCGGCTACGACCATCAATACCAGCCACGCTGATTTGAAATTAAATGGTTGCATTATTGGTATTTGCATTTAACTGTGATCGCAACTTCAGGAGCGATTTTTTCACCGATGTACAATCCTTCTACTTTATAATCCTTCAACTTGATCTTGAACGTTCCTTCCATTTCTGGAGCACCGCCAGCAACCTTCATGGTTCCGGTAGCCGCTACTTTGTTGGTAACACCGTGCAACGTAAGATTTCCATCCAGGGTTACCGGATACGATCCATCCTTTGAAAAGTTAACCTCCTTGATGTTGGTGATGTATCCTTTGAAATCGCCTTTTGGAAATTTAGTCGACTCCATATAGTTCTCGTTGAAATGGTCTTCCATCAACTGATTTTCAAACTTGAAGCCTTTGATCAGTACTGCAAAAACGACTTGTCCGTTTTCGCCGACAAACTTGGAATCGGTTTGATTGTTGATGGCAGCGATTTTTTCAATGGGACTAGAAGCATTGAATGCTATTTGTCCCGTCTTCGTCGCATACACCTTTTGTGCCTGACTGTATTGAGTACTCATCATGAAGAGCACCATTGCAGCAATTTTGGTCATTTGTTTCATACTGTATGATTATTAATTATTGAGTGAACCTTTGCGGATCCATGCTCCCACTTTATTGATGGTGCACGCATCGAGCTTAGCACCTCCCTTGGGCATCGGAGAAGCCTGACCGTTGTGAAGAAGTGAATTCAACAGTCGACCATTATCCACCCAGGGCTTAACGCCGGCATACGTATAGAGCTTGATGCCCGCTCCTGCTGCTGCAGTTCCGCCGTGACACGCATTGCAACTGGCATTGAGGATCGGGACAACCGTACTCGTGTAGGTTACTGCAGCAGTATCACACGTAGTCGGCTGCGGATAAATCAGATCAGCTTTATCGTAATAGCAGGAACTCAGTCCCGCAACTACCAGGGCTATCGAAATGTAGGGTAGGCGTTTCATACTCGTTATTGGGGAAATCCGTTATTGATCCATTTTGCGAACTGATTGATCTGGCAATCCTGCATCTTTCCGGATGGAGGCATGCGCTTGGAAACAGCAATCGTAGGATCGTGATTAATTACTTTTAAGAAATTGACTTTATTGGCGTTGATATAGGCCTGTGCACTGGCATAATCACCCAGGAAGACATTTCCTGAACCTGGCTTAACACCGTGACAGCCATTGCAGCTATTTGATAAGATGGTCTTGATGGGATCGTTATAGGTAAACTTAGTCGTATCACATGAGTTCACACATGATGTATTGAGCGCTCCCTGATTGATCCACTTCAGGATGATATTTTTTTGTTCAGTCGACATTTGAGGGCTGCGCCGAGGCGGCATTTCTCCTCCAATAATGGTATAGTATTCACTGCGATTAGGATTTTTTGCACGAATGCCTTTCATGATCGATGCATACGTCACCGTTACAACACCCTCTTCCGCAGAAGCCGCACTATGACAGCCATTCGATCCGCAGTATGAAACATATAACGGAAGTACTTGTGTATTAAAGCAAATAGTGTCAGAGTTTGTCGCAGTACCACCCGTTCCTGGATTAACAACGATGATTTCCCCGTTTGGATTAGTGGGCTCATTAATGATTTCGTGGGTACAGGCCGCCACCAGCAGGGCGAAAAAGCCCAGGATAATGTAGTTAGTTTTCATACAATAAAGTAAGTTCAGGTAGTTTGGATTAAGACCTCCTGCGTTGTTAAAAGATTAAGAAGTCTTGACCATTTAACATTGCATTAAGTACTGCCTGAGGGGTTACTGATATCGGATTGCATTAACAATCAACCACTTAAAAACGCAATAGTTATTCTATTATTGTGCGGATGGGGTGCTTTGCATTGAATTTGGCCTCCTCTATCCGATGAAACCAGTGTTGTGCCTCTGTGTAGACCCCGGCGCGATCCCAACAGGCTCCAGCGTAATAAGTAAATGAATGACCGGATGCAGTCGGCAAAACAAGTAGGTATTGATCCGTTCGCTCTTGGAATGCCGACGCTTTACCACCGACAAACACCCCCACTCCGGTTATTCCGTCTTTCCCATGCTCGGGTTCCCAATACCCCATCCAGCCCTCTTTTTCTGAATTACGGAAGATCCCGCCAGGTTCTTTCCGCTTGACAACTCCGGCTGCCACTGGGAAAGAGGGGCGCGTGGGACTCTTATAAACTACCGCTATCCGATTGAAATCAGATCCCGCATCCAGGCTGATGGTTTTGGTCACCGTAACGGAATCGGTGCCCACCAACCACGCATCGTACTCCAATTGAAAAGTTGTGCGCAAGGGACCATTATCCAAAACCCGCCAACGGGCATACGTTCCATCGTAACAAATGCCGTCGCCCCACAATGGCGCACAATTCCCGGCACCCAGTGTTCGCCCAACATGGTAATAATCCATCCCATCCCCCTGATCTTCGTGATAGTTTCCCCGTTTGTACCGCTCATTGATCACCAATCGATCCGTACGCTTCACCCATACATCGATCCCGTAGGCCATTTCCTTGGGGGTTTTCTCCAAAGCTTTTCCATACATCCGAAAAGCAATGCGATCGTTTTCCCAGGCAAAATCATCTTTGCGTTCCGGGACAAATCGTCCATACGTCTTACTGGAAACAGGTTCCGAAGCACCGGCACTGATCAACAATCGCTTCCGCTGCTTCGCAGCTAGATCAACCTGTACCAGAAGATTCAAAGGGCGATCTGCACCGTTGTATTCTATTTGTATCGGCAGTACGTTGCCGTTCAACGCCTCTGTTACCCTCAGCTGATGAGGATTCAACAGGGGATATTTATGGAGTAACATCTCCCATGAAATGGATACGACTTCCCCTTTTCGATCAAGACGGGTTGGATTGATGAGCATGACCGACTGTCCCAATAGCACCGTTGGCAGCAGCTGCATTACCCAAACAGCAAGAAGCAGCATGAACGGATGCATTCGTCGATTAACCTGCATGTAAAATGGCATCAATGCTGTTCAATTCTTCGGGACTAAAATCAATTCGGGTATGGGCATTGTATGCATCATGCACATGTGCTACCTTACTCGCTCCAATCAACACAGAAGTAATGCGCTGATCCCTGAGCAACCAGGAGATGGCCATTTCAGAAAGTTTTTGTCCCCTGCTCGCTGCCAGCTCATTCAACTGTGTAATCTTCTTGATCAATACCGGAGTAATCTGCTCAGGCTTGAGCGAAGGATTGCGTGCGGCACGCGATTGTTCAGGAATACCCTTCAGGTATTTGTCGGTCAGCAACCCCTGTGCCAATGGCGAAAATGCAATGCACCCAACATTGTTGGTTTGAAGCGTATTCAATAATCCGTTTTCAGGTGTGCGTTCCAACATGGAATACTTGGGTTGATGAATCACACACGGTGTTCCCAATCGTTTAAGAATATCAAATGCTTTCTGCGCCTGGTCAGGAGGATAATTGGAAATACCCGCATAGAGGGCTTTGCCCTGACGAATGACCAAATCCAACGTTGACATGCTCTCCTCTAAATCAGTATTGGGATCAGGACGGTGGTGATAAAATATATCGACATAGTCCAATCCCATCCGTTTCAGACTCTGATCCAGACTGGCCACCAGGTACTTCTTACTGCCCCATTCACCATAAGGACCCTCCCACATATTGAAACCCGCTTTTGTAGAAATGATCATCTCATCACGGTAGCGGACAAATCCATCTTTAAGAATTGCACCAAAATTGGATTCTGCACTTCCAGGGGGCGGACCGTAATTGTTTGCAAGATCAAAATGAATGATCCCAAGATCAAAAGCCGTATACAGGATCGGTTCAAAGTTTGAACGGAGATCCACATGACCAAAATTGTGCCATAGTCCCAACGAAATCGCCGGCAACACCAATCCACTGTTTCCGCAACGACGGTAATCAATTCTTGAATACCGTTCCGGATGCGCTGCATAACCCATAAAAAAATAATTTTTTGAAAGATACGAACTGTCGATAAACTAGAAAACCACCTTAGCCAGACTGAGGTAATTTCCCCGCACACAAGGCACAATGCATTCGTTGGGTGAAATCTGTCGCGCATACCGGGTCATGAAACTCATGTTGGGAACCGATCCACGGAAAGCAGGATTACGCTTCAGCCGATCACCGGGTACAAAATCAACACTGGATAAGAACAACTCCCCTTTCTTTCGTTCATTGTACAAGACATGAATACCCGATCCCGACTTGGTGAGCGCATACGATATAAAATGTGCCGTTTTCTCTTCCCGTTGAGATTTTCGAACGATTTGGATTTCTCGAAGGTTGCCGGACCCCTCCACTGACAAGAGCACCATGTTTCCAGCAGTATACCGAATCAGGTTTCTGCTGCCCGATTCAACGGGAATACCCGTAGGTAAATAAGGATTGCGGGGACCATTGAATCCGTATGCACCTGGCAAAAAAGAACCGTAAATCATTCCAGAGGCAGGACCATCGTATCGCTCCAGAGAAAGGGGTCTCATCAATGCATTGGTATTCCCGATCACTGTTCGAAACTCCATGATCACTGTATAACCACCCCCGCTTTCGGGAATCACCTCATCCAAAAAACAATCGTTGAATAATTTTTTATCCTGACTTCCTTTTAAGTCGACTTCCTTTCTCAAGCTATCGCTGAAAGGCAATTGATGCCCGTTGAAAACACCTCCATAATTTAAATCAACCATGATGGAAAAAATCCCACTGGCATTTCCTCTTTTTCCTGAGCCGTAGATAGAAGCAATAATCAGTTTATCATTCCGATTATCAATAGCCGTTTTAAAAGTCGAAACAGAAAATTCACGGAAACGAATGGTCGAGGTGCGGACAGTATCCACATGAATGGGTTTGACCAGCACATCCAATCGGGCCAACTCATCCACATCCTCTTTTTCGGTCTTGCGTACAAATACCAAATCGCCCTTATGGGTAAGGGTCAATGGTGTGATCATATCAAATCCATCGGGGGTACCCAATAACAAACGGGCACGATCAGAAAACGTCATGTCCCGATTGAAAATTTGGGCATCTACACGAGTCGTCAATTCATCCACCTTATTCAGATGGTAGATCAACAACTTGCTTTTATTAGCGTTTGCAGAAATTTGAAAGGGTTCAAAATCAGACATACCCTCAATCGAAGCAGAATCCAAGAGTACCGGTTCCCGGATCAATTTTCCATCACCATTCAATTCCGTCATGGAAACATACAAATTGGTTTCTTCCACAAATTGAAAAAACAAAAATGCTGTTTTCCCCATGTTTACAAAATCAGCCTTCGTCAATTCCTTGGGCAGAAAAGAAAGTTCCAGTTTTCGTATCAGCTCCATACGATCGTTGAAAATGGATAACTGTCGCCCGAGCCTGTTGCCTCTATAGACAAGCGTATTGCGATCCACTTTTCCAATCACATCCACATCAAACTGCCGTTCGGATGTTAAATCCACAGGAGAATAATAAATCTCCTGAGCGTGTGCGACCATGGTCACAACAACACACCCCATCAAGATTGCAGATCGCAGCACGCTGAAAAACATATCAGTAAGGTAAAGAAATGAGGGTTAATCAGTAACTTCCAGTTAGAAACAACTACCCGGACAAAAAGTTTATCCATGAATACTTTTGTATCCACTTTAGGATTGGCCCTCCTCATCAGCACACTGCCCGTTTCGGCTCAGAAAAAAACCACCCCGGAAACTGCATTGATGCAGTACACCAACAATGGCGATGCCCATTATGCCTATGCCGTGAAAGATTCTGGTAAGCTCGGATCAACCCGTACGTATCACCTCAACCTCACTTCCCAACAATGGAAGGGAATCACCTGGCGGCATCAGTTGAGTGTTTTCATTCCTTCGCAGGTCGACTACTCCGGTGCGTTACTGATCATTTCAGGAGGCTCCAACACCAGCGAACAACCGAACTGGTCGGCAAGCGACAGGATGTGGCCAGTTGCTGCACAAATTGCCGAATCCAATAAATCAGTAGTGGCCATATTGAAACAAACCCCCAACCAACCCTTGATGGATGGACGAAAAGAAGATGCACTCATCTCCTACACGTTGCATCAGTTCAAACAGGATGGGCAATACGACTGGCCCCTGTTGTTCCCAATGGTGAAGTCGGCCCTCCGATCCATGGACGCGATTCAGGATCTGACCATCACCCGATCCAATAAACCAGTCCATGAATTCATGATTGCCGGGGCATCGAAGCGAGGCTGGACCACCTGGTTGTCTGCCGCTACTGGCGACAACCGAATCAAGGCTATCGCTCCGATGGTGATCGATATGCTGAACATGCCGCTTTCGTTGAACGCTCAATTGAAAGCCTATGGGAAATACAGTGAACAAATTGAAGATTATGTAAAACTGGAAATCCCACAAACCACCAGCAGTAAAAAAGGGAAAGTCGTCACGACCATGATTGATCCTTACAGCTATAAGCACCGGTACACCATACCAAAGATGATCTTCATCGGCACCAATGATGAATACTGGACAGTCGATGCAATCAAGTGGTACATCAACGATTTACCAGGTGAAACCATGATACACTATGTTCCCAATGCAGGTCACGATTTGGGAGGAGGAGCACAAGCACTGCAAACGCTCAGTGCTTTCTATGGCAAAATGCTGCAACAGGCAAGCTACCCGTTGCTAAAAAATAACGCCACTGTACAGGAAAAAAAATTCAAAATAGAAATTGAGGGCCCTTCACCTGAACTGCAAGAAGTTGCATTATGGACGGCCAATTCCACTGACCAGGACTTTCGAAACGAAAAATGGTCGTCCACCTCTGTTAACGGAAACGGGAACAAGCGCATCATTGAAATACCGCTGCCCGATACAGGGTTCAAAGCATGTTATATTGATTTTAAATACAAAGGTCCACAAGGACCATATAGTTCATCCAGTCGCGTCTACGTACTATCCGCTAAGGGAGTTGAGTAGAGAGCAAATACGGCTTCATGATGGATTGCCAAATTCTGTAGCCTTTCTCATTCATGTGCAACCGATCCGATAAGAATAGATCTTCCATACAACTTCCATCGGCATGCAGCATGGATGAAAACACGTTGATGAAATCAGTTTTCGGTTCTGTTTGGCAAAACGATTCAATTTTATCATTGGCCTGACGTACGGTGGGTAAAAAGGCTACACGACTGGGACTCGGTTTTATAGAAACAAATGAAATGCGCGTAGATGGAAACCGATCCCGGATCATGCCGTGCAATAACCTAAAGCGATACAACACCGTATCAGCAGTAACAGATGATGAGAGAGCAATATCATTCTCTCCGCAATATATCACGACTTGAAGGGGATGATACGGAGCCACTACCTGATCCACGTAACGAATCTGATCCAAGAGCGTTGAACCACCAAATGCCCGATTGATGATACGATGCTCCGGGAACCATTGCTGGACGTCTTTCCACATTGTGAATGAAGAACTGCCAATCAACAAAATACCATTTCGCACTGGCGCTTGCAGCGAATCCATTCGCGCAAATTCTTTGATTTCTTTGCTGAATGGTTGTGCCTTAACAATCAAGCTGCTGCTCAGCAGCAGAGTTAAATAAAAATATCGAACGAATAAGTGCATAGATTACATCAATATCGCCATGAAAGAAGATCAGCCCCTTTGGGTGCGCGTGTTTTTACCTCTTCAGTCCATTTGGGAATAAACATTTGGTGGTAGCGTAACCGACTGATGTAGTTGGGATGTTTATGGTCCCCATTCCAACAATGCTCTGCCCGATCACCATAGTCCACCTCACAATTGCATGCAGGATTCTTTAGCTGCTTTAACATGTCTTCCGCTGAATAGACCGCATTGTTTAAATAATAATTATCCATATCGCCAACATACAAGTGAATCTTTCCAGATAATTGATTCCCGATTTTTGCCCAGTCGCGTTGTATGATGTGGGTTAAATCATACTGCTCTCTCCAATGTTCCACTACACGTTTATTGATGTTACCGGTCCTTTTATCAAAGATCCTTACCGGGTAACCATCTGGACCCACTGGTGAATAAACTGCTTCCCAGATATCCCATTGATCACCGCTTCTGCTTTTTGTTCCCAAGGCCAATTCACGGTGATTCATGTCGCGCACCATCGCATCTACATGTCCCAAGTAATTGCGGTGTCCCGGACGCAACGTATTTCTAAAAGGCCCTTCACGGAAATAGGCATTCTTATCGTTGTAAATATCAACCGTCATGTAGTGATGGAAATCAATCGGATCGGGACATGCAGCATAACTGCCGTTGTACTCAGTGGGATAAAATACCTGGGCAGCCAATGCTTCCCAACCTCCTGTACTTCCCCCATACATGAAACGTGCCCATCCTTGACCAATCCCCCGAAACCGTTTTTCAATTTCAGGAATCAATTCATAGGTAATCGCATCGCCATAGGGACCAAGATTGGCTGAATTGACAGCATATGAATCATCATAGTATGGATTTGCATGCTGAATCTCAATTGCTATGACGCGCGGAAAATTGGGTCCAGTCCATAACTTATAAAAATCATAGGCCTCTTGCTGCACAATTTTATTATAGCCGATCAGATTGAACCGCTTGGAAGTATCTGGAATAAGATTGGGATCTGGCGGTTCCGTCCTCCACCCTCCAAAATCAGAAGGAAAATGACCGTGGTAAATGGCCAAGGGATACTTAACATTCGGATGGGTGTCCCATCCTTCCGGTAACAATATGTGTGCACCCAGGTACATGGGTCGGCCCCAAAATTCAGTCAGCATCTTGGATTGAATCTTTATGTGCTTGATGTACTTCGTGTCCTCCGGCTCCTGGATGGGAGGAATTGTTTTTTCTAAAGCAAGTGCATATCGGAAAGCGGGATCCGCCTTGAATGCAACACGTTTTGGAACGGAATACAAATTTCCGGGAGCGATATTCCAATGTTGACCCTCGCCGCGATCCATGGGCAACTTAACCACGTGTCCATCTTTTCGTTTAAATGTTTCATAGATATGAAGTAAAACCTGAACGCTGTAGGTACCATTTTTAATTTTGCTGAGCGATGGGACCGGATATCCATATGCTTCTGGGTTGATGCGCACAGTGGTTCCAGGTTTCCATCCCTCTACATCCATTCCAAAAATCTGCTGAGTTCCCTGGTCGTCACTGATTTGAAAGCGCGGTTCACCCACTGGATTTTTTGAGAGCATGATCAAGAGGCGGCCATCTACTGCAGTTTTGCTCAATTCGGCGGGAAGCAGCACTTCAAACGTCTGCCCAGCTGTTATGAAGCCAATCAATACCAAGCATAGAGTCGAAAGGATGTGCTTTTTCATATCTCTTATAATTTCTGATTAAACTTACTCATAATTGTCGAATACAGTTATGCAATTTTGCTTCATGAAACATCGAATACGTATATCTCTTTTCATCCTACTGGTAGTAAGTTCGGTATGCATGGGCCAACGCATCAGGAATACACAGCAATTCAACCGGAGCGATTACCTCGACAGGAGTCGCGCACACCGCAATACGGGCTGGATATTATTGGGCGGTGGAGCGCTGGCAGTAGTGGGCGGGTTTGCAATATTTGCAAACAACGTTGACCTGTGGAACGACAGCAACGATAATGTTGAAGTGTGAAGCATCATCATGGTCGGTGCCGGAGGAGTTGCAATAGCTGGAAGCATTTTCTTTTTTTCCTCCGCAATCGTCAACCTCAGACACGCAAACGATCTGTCTGCCAACATTAAACTCGAGTCCATACCGAACACAAAGAGTCCGCTTCAGTATCGCCCCATGCCTGCCATTGGAATTGCATGGAAATGGATGCCCTGATCAACCAACCAATTTCTGCTCTAAATCTTCAAGAGAAACTCCTTTTGTTTCAGGGACTTTGGTCAACACCCAGATCAATTGCCAAGCCATCATCGCTGCAAAAAATGCAAAAATGGGCCATGGATTTTCCTTGAAAATTCCATTTACATCATCAATGAAGATGGGAGCAATCAACGTGATCAATGCGGCAAATACCCAATGAATGCTGGCACCAAATGCCTGTCCCAATCCCCGAACCTGATTGGGAAATATTTCGGAAATGAATACCCAAATCACTGCACCTTGTCCCATGGCATGCGATGCAATGAACACAAGCAGGAAGGGGAGTAAAAAAGTCGAAGAGGCAGACGCAAAAAATGCATAAGCGACCATGGTCAGGCTGATGATGTATCCAAACGAACCAATGATGAGCAGCGTTTTTCTTCCCAATCGATCAATCAGGAAGAGCCCGACAAATGTGAAAATCAGATTCGTCCCCCCAATGGCCACTGCATTCAGCAACGACTCCTGTTCGGCTAATCCAGCTGCTTCTAAAATCCGCGGAGCATAATACAGAATGAAGTTGATTCCGGACCACTGATTGAAAAATGCTACCATGAAGGCCAGCCATACTATCCTTCTGTACTTGGTGTGCAACAAAACGCCTGCATGCGAAGCTTGAGCCTCCAATGCGGCACCTCGTTTTTGTAACCAGCGTGGACTCTCCGGGATAAACAATACACCAATCGTATACAGAAGCGAAGGGACGACCATGACCCCCAGCATCCACCTCCAATCGTTTTCGCCTCCAACTCCGGAGAGAAAATAATTGGATAAATAAGCAATCAATATGCCAAACACGATATTGAACTGGTACATCGCTACGAGTCGGCCTCTTGAAGCAGAGGTAGAAATTTCTGAAATATAGGTCGGCGCGGCAACCGAAGAAATACCAATCCCGATACCTCCCAATAATCTAAAAAACGAAAACGAATAGGCATCCTGTGCAAGTGCTGAACCAAATGCAGATACCGTGAACAACAAACCGACGGCCATCAACACTTTTTTTCGGCCGTAGCGCTCTGTTGGTCGACCGCCAAAAATGGAACCGATGACCGTCCCCCACAACGCCATCGACATGATAAAAAATCCATGAAACCAGGGGGATGTGTTCCAGAGCGCTTGAATGTCTTTATCCGCTCCGGATATCACTACCATGTCGAATCCAAAAATAAATCCGGCCAGTGCAGCGATCAGTGAAATGATGAACAGGTTCCGCGGTGCAATTGCTTCCGCTCCGGCTGAACTTTCGGCATTCATATGCATAAGCAGTCGATTTGCTGCTTAAGATAACCAAAATTTTGTTTTGGCTTGCTACTTGGTTAACGTAAATAGAGCTGTTTTGAGGTCAGCACTGCTGCCGCCGATGCCGACTCCAAACGCTCCGGGTTCTGCCACAAACTTCATGTCTGCATTCCAGAATTTCAAAACAGAAGCGTCGATGGTGAAGCGAACGGTTCTGCTCTCTCCGGCCTTCAGCATGATTTTTTGAAATCCTTTGAGCTCTTTCGAAGGAGGAGTAATGCTTCGCACTTTATCTTCAATATAGAGTTGAACCACCTCGGCACCATCTCTGAATCCGCTGTTGGTGACGGTCACCGAAGCCGTTATCGCTCCTGCTGCAGTCATGCTGCTGGCACTGAGTTGAACATCACTGAAGGTAAACTGCGTATAGCTGAGTCCGTGACCAAATGGGAAAAGCGGACCATTGGGCACGTCCATGTATTTGGTACTGAATTTATTGTTTGGATCCATGGGTCGACCTGTAGTTTTTTGTGCATAATAGACCGGAACCTGTCCCACGCTATACGGAAACGACATGCTTAACTTTCCGGAAGGATTCACGGCTCCGTATACTGCATCGGCAATGGCATTGCCTGCTTCAATACCGGCATGCCAGGTGTGAAGAATCGCGGAGGCTCCATCTACAATATTGGTCAATGCAAGCGGTCGACCACTCATGATCACCACGACCACCGGCTTACCGGTTGCATACAACGCATGAAGGAGTCGCACCTGACTCGCAGGCAATGTAATATCGCTTCTGCTCGCCGCTTCTCCACTCATCTCGGAAGCTTCTCCTACCACGACAACCACCACATCAGATGACCGCGCTATCGCAACCGCTTCCTCCAGCATTGCGGCCGGTGTGCGCTCATCAATTTCTGCACGCATGCCAAATACATTGGCCTGCTTGGCCAACGATGGATCATCGGTAATGTTAGCGCCTTTTGCATACGCGATGTTCACAGGACTGGCTGTCTGCTTGAGCAATCCCTCCATCACGGAAACAGATAACTGCGGATCTCCGCTCACCGCCCAGGTACCCAGCATGTTACTGCGGTCGTTGGCCAGTGGACCAACCAGCGCAATGCGTTGCGTCTTTTTGATGGGCAATGCATTGGCGTTGTTCTTGAGGAGGACAAAGGATTGTGCGGCGATCATGCGAGCAAAATCGCGCTTCGACTGCGTCAGAATTTCATTTTTTCGGTTCTCATCGATGTACCGATACGGATCTTCAAACAATCCCGCCTTATACTTTGCTTCCAGCACCTTACGGCAAGCACGATCGATATCTGCTAGTGTAATCTTTTTTTCATCCAGGGATTTTTTCAAGGTGGTCAGAAAGCCTTCACCCACCATGTCCATGTCCAGTCCCGCACGAATGGATTGAGCCGAAACTTCCTGCAGATTACCCAACCGGTGATTGACCATTTCATTGACAGATGTGTAGTCGCTCACAATCATCCCATTGAACTTCCAATCGCGGCGAAGCAAATCCGTCAACAGCCATTTGTTGCCAGTAGCCGGCACTCCATCAATATCATTGAACGAGGTCATCACCGAAGCAACTCCTGCATCCACAGCAGCTTTGTAGGGCGCCAAATAATCATTGAACATGCGCGTGCGATTTATATCGACTGAATTATAATCCCTTCCTCCCTCTGGCGCACCGTATAATGCAAAATGCTTGACACAGGCCAATACTGTTTTTTTATCCGACAGCGATGTGCCCTGATAACCCTTTACCATAGCAGTAGCAATCTGTGCACCCAAAAACGGATCTTCGCCCGAACCTTCTGAAACCCTTCCCCAGCGTGGATCACGGGCTACATCGACCATGGGAGAGAATACCCAGTTGAGTCCATCGGCTGTAGCTTCTTCCGCCGCAACAATGGCACTCTGACGAATCAAGGCCGTATCCCAGGAACAACTGATCCCCAATGGAATCGGGAAAATGGTTTTATGTCCATGAATCACATCCGAACCAAACATGAGTGGAATTTTCAGTCGCGTTGAATTCACGGCCATGTCCTGTGCCTGTCGGACTTTCTCCGCGCCGATTACGCCAAACATGCCGCCGACTTTTCCGGACTTTATCTTTCCTTCCACATCCGTACTCACAACAGAACCGGTAGGAATTCCCGATCCAGGGGTGATCAGATTCAACTGACCTATTTTTTCTTCCAGGGTCATCTTGGACATCAATCCGGTGATGAACGCGTTCATTTTTGCATCCTGTGCGATGAGTTGACCGGAAAAGAATACGGCGGCAATGAGTAACGTTTTTTTCATGCTTGTGGGTTTTTAGTCTGCTTTGATGATGGGAGACGAAACGGATATTCCGTTTTCATTGATGGCTTCAATTCGATAATAGTAGGTCTTTTTACTGTCCATTCCTTTGTAATAGTAATCATTGGCATCATGGACCATGATGCTGGTATAAAGCTTAGTGGGGTCTGTGCCGAGGTAAATGTTGTAGGCATAGGCGTTATCGACCGGACTCCATTTCAACCACGCACTTCGCTTATCTTTCTCTGTTCGCAACACATAAAAATCACGCACCGGATCAGGACCCCCCGCTTTGCCTTTTCCAAATACCCGCAATCCACTGATGGCAAACTTCCCGGAAGGAACATGAATATTTTCCAACCGGATGTACCGTGCATCAATGGGCGTACTCAATTCAATGTAATCGTGGGGGACATCGGAAAGGTTCCGCGATTTATCGGTCATCACTTCCCATTTTTTTCCATCCACGGAACAATACAGCATATACCGGTGAAACTGATCCGTTGTCTTACCCAAGAACACAGCATCCTGATCGGCGTAATTGATTTGCACAGCGTGAACGGTAGAAACAGCACCCAGATCCGACTGTACCCATTCTCCCTTGTTTGAAGTGGCAGCACTCCAATAGGTCTTGATGCTCTCGTCCACAACATGATTGGCAGCATAATTACTGGCCAGTGTGGAAGAGACCAACACGGGCTTCTTATAATTCAACAACATCCAACCGGTGAAACGGGATTGCTCATGGGATGTTGCATCTCCAGGCAAATAATGCGGATAATCTCCAAACGCCGTATTGCAGTACATCACACCATCTTTATCAAATCCCGCAGGCCATATTCCGAGTCTGCGTTCAAAATTATTTTTCACGGCAATCGCTATGGTGGATACGTGCCAATACTTTTGTTGGTTATCCTGGAAAGTGGCGCCATGACCTGCACCGCGCGCAAATCCACCTGCTTTAATGCTCAGCGGATCGGATTGATTTTGAAAATATCCCAGTGGACTTTCTCCAACCGCAACGCCGTCGGCATAGCCACTGAATTCCGTGCCAGGTGCTGCATATTGAAAATAATACTTTCCCTTGTGCTTGGTCACCCACGCCCCCTCGATGAAACCATCCAAGAAGGTATCATCCATGTATTCCCCAAACCGGTGCCATCCGTATCGCCAACTTTCAAGAAAATACATTTCCTTTCGTGTGCCCTTGGGTTGAAATGTTTTTCGATCCAGTTCAATGCCATACAACGGCCAACGGTTGCTGCTTCCGTTGTACATGTAGAACCGTCCATCGTCATCCAAAAAAAAGGCCGGGTCCCATCCACCGATATCCAGTGAATCCACCAGCGGCTTCCATTCGTTGGCCTTCGGATTGGTACTCATCCACAACGTGAAATTGCTGGAATAGGTGGAACCAAAGACAAGCATGGTATCCCCTATCACTGTTACTGCAGGAGCACATAGTTCGTCGTATACGTTGTTCCAGGGACGAAGAAATTTCTTGGATACAAAGTTCCACTTGCTCATATCCGAACTCCACCAATACCCCCATTGGTTGGTACTGAAGAGATAATATTCTCCTTTATAGTTGACAATAACCGGATCAGCAGTGGCCCGGTGCCTTCCCCAAACAGAAAAATTCGGTATGGGCGTATACCCGTAATCGATGTTGATGGGATTGCAATAAGTAGTGGGTTGTGCTTCGGAACAAAGGTGGATCAAGCAACAAAAAAGGAGCACTGGAATTCTCATGCGATCAATAATAATAGCCAAAAATGATGTTCATTTCATCTTCACTGGTCAGTCCGAAATTCACCGTCTTAGCAGTAGTATTATAGTAGGTAACTTCAGAAGTGAGTCCCTCACCCGGCTGTAAAACAATAGGAGTAGCATATGAAACATACAAGGGGTGTTCCCAGTCGGTGTTGGTATAGACAATCTCACCATTGCGTGGACCACCGGCAATCTTGATCACAAATTTTTCGCCGAGCTTATGGTTGTGTGATGTGAGCACAATCACCCGCGTCAATGCATTGAACGTAAACGTCTTTGTAAACGTTCTGCGCTGACCGGCTGGAATGCTGATCGACGTATTATTCAAATCCAATGTCTTTGCTACATACTGCACACTGCTGGCGGGAACGGTATAAAAATTGACATGGTTTTCCCCTCTCAACGTAAAATTGGTGCGATTGAAATAATGGGCATTCAAATCAAGGGGTGTGCCCGGCGCCAACTGCAATGCAACACCAGGAGGAAGCGAAAAATCTGAATTGACTTCACTCCCGCCTCCCAAGTAAATATGGTTCTGCAGGTTTTCAGGATTGATGGTTCCATTGGAATTACGCAAATCGCGTAATGTGTTCTCCAGAGGTAGGATAGCCGGATCCCGGAAAGTATAGACAACCAAGTGGTGGCTGTTGGACATTCCACGCGATTGAATGCGGTTGACATACACCGATGTAAGGTTAGGAGTGTTTCGTCGAACAAACACTTCGCGTTCAAACTGAGGCGGCACATCGAATGGATCAATCCTCAACTGAAATCCAGCACCGGTGGGTGGAGGAGCGAGCGGCTGAATGGAGGGCTGGCACACACTGCTGTCGTTGAGCAACGACAGGTTCACACTGGCATCGGTTGCACTGGCACCGTTGATGATCCACTTTCTTATGAATTCAACTTGACCCTTAGTTAAAAAAATTCCGCCCAGCGGCATTTGTGCTCCAAAATTGGAGGAGGCAGCATGGTGACCGGTTTCACAGGTGATCTTATGAATCAAAAAACTATTATCCGGATCCCGTGGGTTCACCAACTTCAATCCCAATGCTGCCGCTGCGGCATTTCGCGCATTCACTCCCACAAGCGCGGCAAAGGACTTTCCAGGAGAAAGAATCAAACCATGCTGTGCAAATCCGGGATCGGTTGTGGATGCGTGACAACCGGATACGGCACAGGAGGTAGTTAAAATTTTCTCTTGTATGATATCGAACGAAGGGGTTGCAGTGGGTTCGGCAGGTGCTGCATTTTTTTCGCAGGCAGTCATGAAGACGATCCCCGCGAACACAAACAAACCGATGAAATAACGCGCGTTCATGTTTTTCCAAATGTACTGAATGTAGCCTAAATCTCCTTTCTTTGTGGCAAAGACAACGGTTGAGGCGACTGATCCTTTTCACACTGGTACTTTTAGCAGTACAGACTGCGCACGCAGATACCATTCCATCCCCTCGTTTTACAAAAAAAGCATGGATGATCCCGGCTGGATTGTTCACGACAGGTGTACTTGTAGCCACCGCTCCTCCGTTCAATTCACTCGAACAATCGATCTACAACGATTTTCAGCCTTCGAGAACGGCTACCGAAATAGACGACTACACGCAGTACGCTCCGGCGATTGCCGTATTTGCGCTCAGTGCATCGGGAGTTAAAGGGCGCAACAAGCTTCCGGCTCAAGTAGTGGTATTTGGACTCTCCACCGTAACGGGCGGAATCGTCACGCAATCACTCAAGCGCATCGTCAACCGCGAACGACCCGATAAAAGCGATAACCGCTCCTTTCCTTCAGGCCATACCACCACTGCATTCATCGCTGCTGAATTGCTGCACCAGGAGTACGGACACCGATCGGTTGTCTACAGCATTGCAGGATATGGAACAGCTGCATTGACGGGATACCTGCGCCTCTACAATAATAAACACTGGCTGGGAGACATCCTGGCCGGAGCTGCGGTGGGAATCGCTTCCACCAAGTTGGTCTATTGGGCCAAAGAAGTTCTCAAGAAAAAACAATCGAAAAAGAAATTGGAAATCAACCCTGCGTTTTAATTACGCGTTGGTTTCGTCAATTCTTCCCAGCCGGCTTTCATGAATGGCCACTGCGGTAAGGTATTCAATAAGATCGCTTCCTGCAATAAGGTCGATTCATTGTCCAGAAAACTAAACAGCCGATCGATGGGATTTCGTTTGAACAACAATGAGAAAATGCGTGCACCGGCCATCTTTTCTTTATGCAGCAAATGCAACAATACACTGTCGTACCAAAAAAAACGAGCATCCATTGCTGGACGCTTGATCAATGGATGTTTCCCTTGTTTGAGCGCCTGCACAATAGCAGCTGAATGTTTCTGGATGAATCGAAACGTGTAGCCGCTGGAGGGCTTGGTTTGCCCTCCCATCGTTCCCAATTGAGCGATGTTTCCTTCTCCGGGTGAAAACCGGTAATTGGTCATGGGGATGATGCCAAACTCACGTTCCACTACGGTATACTGTGAAAGCTGCAACTGTTCTTTGACGTAGCGTTCCAGTCCCGCTTCATATGCCTGGTCGTTCAAGAGCTCCTTGGTGAACAACGTATATTCCACAAGTGCGCGACGATCAGAGAGGGGCATGACATACACAAATGTGGTTCCTGCGTGTTGATCGACTCGAAAATCCATCAGGATCGGCTCATTGGGATTGAAGGCTGGTGCATCGGTTTCAATGATCCATCCCTTGAAATGCTGCAAGAGCATGTATTGATCGGATGATACGACAGGAGGGTGGAGTTGAATGCTGTTGAATACAACGGAGCATTCATATCGATCCACATCGGTTTGCACATATGCTCCACCTGGAGTTTGTCCCATATCCACAACCGACTCACGAACAATGCTCACATTGGGAAAGCGTTCGATGCATTGATGGCAATGACGATAAAAATCGAGCCCCCTGATCATCTTGTACTGATACGGATGAAGGTTTTTCAATGCAGAGTACCCATTGGAATGAAACCAGGCCTTATTCCATTTCGCATGCACGATGCTGTCAAACAACCCATCCCCTTTTTCCCAGTAACACCAGGTGCGGTCGTTGCTCTGCTTGGCATCTTTTTCAATCAACAGTATTGAACAATCCCTGAAGGATGATTCAGCGAGCATGTGCATGAGCAAACTCAATCCCGCACATCCGCCACCTGCAATGATGTAATCGTATTTAGGCTTCGGGGGCATATTCCACCTTCTTGCCTTTCATCAGTGATTTATCGCGACGCACCTTCTCCCAGTATTTTTTATGCACATACAACATTCCAAAACTTTCTCCTTCGTGTTTATCGAGGTGCTTGTGGTGCATCTTGTGTGCCCAGCGAATGGCACGGATATAGGTGTTATTGCTGCGCGAGAACCATTTGAACCGCTGGTGAATGATGACATCGTGTATCAAAAAATAGGCGAAGCCATAGGCCATGATGCCAAATCCAATAGCATGTAGCCACCAGATTCCATTTTGCATTCCAAAAAGGATGCAGAGAAAACTGGGCACGGCAAAAATGAAAAAGAAGGCATCGTTCTTTTCAAAAAATCCTGGCTCCACCTGATGGTGATCCATGTGCAGGTACCATAAAAATCCGTGCATGACCCATCGATGGGTACACCAGGTGATGCCTTCCATGAGTAAGAAGACACCCAAAACGACGAAAAAATAGAAGACGACTGCCATGCGGTAAAGTTAAGTTGAAAGCGTGTATAATAAACACGGAAAACATGGTAAAGTTCAGTCGCCGGACTCAAAAAATTGACTGGAATCAGGTGTACCGCCATCTCCGGTCAGCAGCCAAAACGGTTTTACACTGTTTAGCGACAAAACATTTTTCCAATCTGACGTTTGAGAAATTGGATAAAGAAAAATCTCTGTTTTCACCGACTGGATAGCCACTCAACCGGGAAGCCTGCTGGTGGCGGGCTCTTATGGAAGAAGCGAGATTTCTAATTTGTTCAAGAAAAGTTTTCTTTCAGAGGCAATAGAAGGACACCGATTGCCCATCTTTATTGCTCACCATTGAGAAGTGTGCACAATCGGCTCAATCCGGTAGCGTGTAGAAAACAGATGAGAGTCGATCGGACCCAGTTCAATCAACCCCATGTGGTTATTGAATGCATCCGGAGGAGAACTCAGGTTTTCAATGGCGATGCTCCGGCGGTGATCGGGGGTGTAGACCTGCAGATACGGATATCCTGTCTCGGGATAAATGAACAATTGGAGTCCCACTGACTCATCCCGCAGCGTGCAATGCGGCAGCGGTTGTTCGGCATCCAGCTTGAAACAATTGTCGAGTTTCACCCGGTGCAACGCCGCCCACTTGAACCATTTTTTATCCGGTACCAATTTACCTGTTGGCAGCAATTCGGAATCAAACTCAACCTGTTGACGGGAATTGATGTACAGCGATGCTGTATCGATGGATCTTCCTAATTTAAAATAGGGATGCCATCCATCCGAAAGCGGGATTGTTTTTCCACTGCGGTTATGAACGGTTGTCGTGATACTGAGTTGATTGGCCTCTTCCAGTCGGTACCGCACATTCATGTCGATGGCAAATGGATATCCCGGGTGATCACCGGAGTAGCGGTAAACGAGTTTGCATTCGGCCATGAAAGCACTGGCCTGTATGAATTCTATTTCGTGTACTGCATCATACAACAATCCGTGAATGGCGTGACCATTCAATAAAAATTTATCCGCCGTATATTGATGCCCTTCCCATGTGTACTGCGCAGCATGCAACCGACAGACGAAGGGAGATAATTTTGCGCTCTTGAACCCCTGTGTAAGCTGTTGTTTCCAATCCCCTACATCTTGGAATCCATCGATGATGTTGAGCCGAATGCCCTGATGCATTACTTCAAACCGATTCAGGATGGCGCCGGCTTCCGGAATGATGACGACGGTTGTGCCGTTTTGCCGATCGCAGAGCTCCACTTCTTTCCATCCGTTGCGTTCGATCAACGCAGCAGAGAAAGGAGGAGTGCGATTTACGTGGGGCTCCATTACCAGCCCAGTAGATAAGCAAAGATCAAGGGTGCAACGATGGTGGCATCGCTTTCCACAATGTATTTGGGTGTGTGGATGTCCAGTTTACCCCAGGTAATTTTTTCGTTGGGCACCGCGCCGGAATAGGAACCATAAGAAGTAGTGGAATCGCTGATCTGGCAGAAGTAGCTCCAGAAAGGAACATCGTGCCATTCCAGGTCCTGGTACATCATCGGCACCACGCAGATCGGAAAATCGCCGGCTATACCGCCACCGATTTGAAAAAATCCAACGCCTTTCCCGCCGCTGTTTTTGCGGTACCAATCCGACAACCAGACCATGTATTCAATTCCGCTTTTCATGGTGGTGGCCTTCATTTCATTCTTGATGACATAGGAAGCAAAAATGTTGCCCATGGTAGAATCTTCCCAACCACCTACAATGATGGGAATGTTGCGTTCCATGGCCGCAATCATCCAGCTGTCTTTCGGATCGATTTCGTAATCGGGTTTCATCACTTCGCTCTTCAGCAGCTGGTACATGAACTCGTGAGGAAAATAACGATCGCCTCGTGCGTCAGTGTCTTTCCAAAGTTTCACGATGTGGTGTTGAATTTTCCGAAATGCTTCTTCTTCCGGAATACAGGTGTCGGTCACCCGGTTCAATCCCTGTTCCAGCAATTCCCATTCCTGTTGCGGCGTGAGATCGCGGTAATTCGGTACACGGCGATAGTGCGAATGGGCCACCAGGTTCATGATGTCTTCTTCCAGGTTGGCACCGGTGCAGGAGATGATGTCGACTTTCCCCTGGCGGATCATTTCCGCAAACGATACTCCCAGTTCGGCCGTACTCATGGCCCCGGCGAGCGTGACCATCATCTTACCTCCTTCCAGCAGGTGCTGTTCGTATCCTTTCGCTGCATCTACAAGCGCCGCTGCATTGAAGTGGCGATAATGGTGCTGAATGAACTGGGAGATGGGGCCTTTCGACATAGTGATGATTTAGGCGGCAAATTTAGTCAGAAAGCAGTTGCGATCATCACCTGCAGGCCTCATAAGTTTCCGTTCACTTCATAGAGTTCATCCCAGCGCGTGGTGAACCGTTTGCTGCGCATTTCCTGCCGCATTTTCCAGTTGCGGGTAAGCCCTGACACCGCAAACTTCACGATGTCATCGCGCATGCTGAAGTTGATGTTGTCCAGCGCCTGCATCAATGCACGGCGGTCGCTTCCCGCAGATGAACCAAACAAATTTCCCTGCAACGCATCATCAGGAACAATGTCGCCCAGCACCACTCCGGCCTTCAGGTATTTTGCGCCCTTGCGGTAGAGGGTGGATACTTGCGGGACTGCCGCCTTGATGAGTGCAGCAGTATCGGAAGTGGGTTGAAGGAGGGTTGCGCGGCTGTACAGGTGCTTGGGGTCATAGGCATAGGGTTGTCCCGCTACCCCGTTGTACACCAGGAACACATCCACCGAAGCAGCAGCACCGTATTGCCGACGCAGTTTTTCTGCTGCACGTGCCGTGTAGGTGGCAACCGCTTCTTCGAGTTCATGCAGCGTGAAGATCGGTTTTCCGAACATGCGCGTAGTAGCGATCATCTTCTTTTTTTCCAAAGGATCCTTTAATGGAATGCAGGGTTCTCCGTTGAGTTCGCGGATCATGCGCACCCCTACTATCCCGCCCAGTTTTTTGCGTGCCCATTCCTGCGGCATGTGGCGCAGTTGCCAGGCAGTGTTGATGCCGTAGCATTCTTTGAGTTTGCGGGCGTAGCGGCGACCAATGCCCCAGAGGTCGGACACGTCGGTCGATTCCAGCGCATGCTGGATGGCCGCCTCATCGTGCAGCACCAATACGCAGCAGGTTTGTTGCTTGTTTTTTTTGGCGATGCGGTTGGCGACTTTGCTGAGGACTTTCGAGTGAGCGATGCCGATGGAAACCGGTATGCCGGTCCACTGCACCACCACTTCGCGCAAGCGTTCGGCAAATCCCTGTAGGCGATCGATGGGCAGGTGTGCAAGGTTGATGAATGCTTCATCTACCGAGTATACCTCCACGCACCGGTGTTCTGCATCATCGCTGAGGGTGCGCAGCGTGTCCATCACGCGTAGGCTCATGTTGCCGTAAAGGTTGTAGTTCGAAGAGAAGACCGCTACGCGGTTATCGGCCAAGCGCCTTCGGCTCTCGAACAACGGTGTGCCCATGTCAATGCCCAGGCGCTTGGCCTCATCGCTTCGCGAGATGATGCATCCGTCGTTGTTGCTCAATACCACTACCGGCTGCGATTGCAGGTCCGGGCGAAACAACCGCTCGCAGGAACAATAAAAACTATTGCAGTCAACAATCGCGTACATGTTCAGCAAGCATGAATCACGTAGGTCACTACTCCCCAAATCGAAAACTCTGCATAAGGATCGACCTCGATTGGAGCAAGCCGGTTGGTCTCCGGTATGAGCCGCACTTTATTGAATCCTTTTTCCAGTCGGCGAATCAGCATGTCGCCGTTCAGTACTGCAATCACCACTTTGCCGCTGACCGGCTTGATGCTGCGGTCCACGATCACCGTGTCGCCGTCAAAAATGCCGGCACCGATCATCGCCTCGCCGCGCACGCGCATGAAAAACGTGGCCGGTTTGTTGCGGATCAGTTGTTCGTTGAGGTCAATGCCCCGCTCCGCATGGTCGTCGGTCGCCGCCCCAAAACCCGTTGCATTGGCGGTACGCACCTGTTGTTGCTGAAACGACTTCGAGCCGGCGTAGGTCGCGTCGTAATAAATCTCCTCATCCATAAAAACTAATTTTATTAGCAATAATATGCTAATTTATTTAGCAATCAAAGATTTGTTTTCCCTATTCGCCCTTTACGTATAAACACCTAATTAAGAAATATTTAGGAAAGAAAAATTGTTTGAATTGTATGCGTTTCAGTAGTTTTAGGGTATCGATGAATGCCATTTCAATGGCATTCGAAAACTAAGATCCGAATCATCCTATCCAAAAGCCCGTAAATCCAACGGTCCGAAAAAAACCACCAATCCAACCCTATCCAAAGTCATCAGGCATCCGATTACTATGAAAAAGTGCAAGTCATCCAACGCCTGAAGATACGTGCCCTGCTTTCGCAGGGTTTTTTTTTATATTAGCGTATACCAATTGCCGGCCCATGCCCAACAAGTTCGAGATCAAGTTCCTGGAAGGTCCCCGTTCCCGGTGGGCCGACTTCAAATTCGTGATCAAGGTCTGCATTGAATTCATTCGTGGCTTTCGGGCATTACACTTCTCCGGTCCCTGTGTGACCGTCTTCGGATCGGCCCGCTTTCCCGAGGGAAGCGAATACTACGATCTGACCCGCCGCTTCGCGGCGGAAGCAGCAAAGCTGGGGTTCACGATCCTGACGGGCGGGGGACCAGGACTCATGGAAGCAGCCAACCGGGGTGCAAAAGACGTAGGCGGTCGCTCCGTCGGCTGCAACATCATCCTCCCCATGGAACAACAACCCAATCCCTACCTCGACAAATGGGTAAACATGCGGTATTTCTTTGTCCGCAAAACCCTCTTGATCAAATACTCCTACGCATTTGTAATCATGCCCGGCGGATTTGGAACACTCGATGAACTCTTCGAAGCCATGACCCTGATCCAAACCGGAAAAATCAAAGACTTCCCGGTGATCATCTTCTGCAAAGACTACCATAAAGAAATCATTGAACACATCGAAAAAATGCGGCAGATGAAAACCATCTCGGAAGAAGACCTGAAACTGTTCCTGGTCACCGATTCAATCGACGAAGCCGTTTCCCACATCCGGGACTGCATCCAGGAGTTCGGCCTCCAATACGAAACCCGCAAGCCCTCCTGGCTGCTGGGAGAAAAAAGATGACGATTGTCATTTATTTTACACCTTTTCGTCATTCCATTTTAGGGCCCATCCCATCATCTTTGTGCGATAAAAACAATTAAAAAGCAAAGAAAATGGATGGCAAAATTTTGGATCTGTTCATGAAAGAGAATGACGCGTGGAACGACCTGATCTCCCGTCAATGCATGGCATTGGAGATCAGGTTGATGAAGATATTTCGGATCAGTGCAAGGTCCGGATGAGCCATTTCGGGTCCGCTGTGCGCATATCGGATCGTTTGTCCCTTTTTCGCAATTGGATGGATTTCGTTCTGGTTCACCATGTTCAAGCAGTGCATGCCGGGGAGACAAGGTATACCAGAGAAATCAATCGATGCTGAAGAACAGCTACAATTAACCTCAAAAAATACTCAATGATAAATTAACTGCTATAGCAGCATCCGCAAGGCAATAAAAAAGAGGGACTGGACCAGCAACAACAACGGTGCAAATGCATTGTACCGAACGGTAGCCATCCGCTCAATGATGACATTGGCAATGAATGCTACCGCATACCAGCAGATATAATTATAGAGAGGGATCTCCGTGTTCGTCCAGGACCAAAATCCAAGTTCAACTGCTACCGGTTCCATGATCCAATCAAATGCCATGGCCATGAATGCAGACAACGGCACCCGGATCAAATGCGACCAGCTGAATTGTTCGCAGATCCACCGGGATGACATATAGGCGCAATAAACAACCGTGAACCAGTTCACTCCAATCAAAAACGGTACACCCCACATCCCTTCGCCCAACACATTGCCATACCGGTAATCCCCAAACAACCAACCGGTGTTCACGCCGATGATTTCTGCAATCCATCCCAAAGAAGCAACTCCTGCAAGCAATTGAAAAAGTACGCTGCGATCCGAACGATCGTTCCAGATGACCAGCAACACCATCGCAACAAGGTTCACGGGGGTGTAGGCGACAAACAACTCTTTATCCACGGCCAGCATTCCCCAAACACCAGCCACATGCACAAGAACGGCAACGAAAATCGACCACCCCAAAACTTGGGGCACCATCCATATTGAAGGGAGTCGTTGCAATAACCCGTGGCGCATGTTCATTTAACAATACATCGGGGGGATGGTTCAATCAAACATTCCGCTCACGATTTCCGCCCCCTTGAGGCAAAGCGGAATTCCCCCACCGGGATGCACACTTCCCCCTACACAGTACAATCCTCGAACCCCCGATGCCTGATTGGAATGACGCAAAAACGCTGAAAACTTAGAATTGCTGCTGGTGCCATAGAGCGACCCCAGATAAGAATCGGTTCGCTGCTGAATCAGTTCTGGATGCAGCACTTCTTCTACAGCAATGTGCGCTCCAACAGGCTCCCCCAGGAGTCGCTCCAACTTCTGAATCACCCTCGCCCTTAACCACCGGGCATGTTCCTGCCAATTGAAATCCACCCGGGCAGGTGCATTCACCATCACAAACCAGTTTTCACATCCGGAAGGAGCTTGCCCCTCCTCCATTTTGGACGTTATATTTATATATATCGTTGGATCCTCGTGGTATTCCTTTGTGTCGAATAAGCACGCAAACTCCTGCTGATACGAATGACTGAAAAATATATTGTGCAAGTGAAGGGCGGGATACGACCGGTTCATCCCCCAGTAAAAAATGAAGGCACTGGAACTTCGTTCATTGCGCAATACGTTTTCGGCCAATTGATTCTTTCCCAATAATCGCTGATAGGTATAGTAGGCATCAACGTTGCTGACCACTGCATCCGCCGGATGAAAGGCATCATTCGAAATGATTCCCTTTACCGTTTCCCCGTCCAACACAATGCGTTCTACGGAAGAATTCAATTCAAATCGCACCCCTTTGCGTTTGGCAAGTGCCACAAGCGAGCGGGGTATGCTGATCATGCCGCCTTTTGGATAGTAAGTCCCCTGCGTCAACTCCAGGTGCGGAATCAGACTCAACATTCCCGGAGCGCGATAGGGATTGCTCCCGTTGTAGGTAGCAAATCGATTGAAGATCTGAACCGCTTCGGGTGTTTTGAAATGAGCCCGGTTGTACCCGTTCAAGGTTCCGAAAAGATGGGAGAAGCGGACTGCAGACAATGCCTTGAGAACTCGGGGATGCAGCCAGGTCGATACCCGATGCAACGAATGATTGAGAAAAATGGTACCCACCGCATCGTATACGCGACGCGAAGCGTTCAAGTAACGAATTACATTTTCCTTGGGCTCCCCAACCGTTTGATGCAGTTCTTCTGCGAGCCGATCATGCGACGTATACGCGTTGATGCGTTTTCCGTTTTCGAAAAAATAACGGCAGGAAATGTCGACGGACACATAGTCAAAATGATCCCGCATCGTTTCCCCGGCTGCTGCAAATAACGCTTCAATATTTTGTGGTTGGGTGAACAGCGAGGGACCAGCATCAAATGCATAACCGGAGCGTTCAATCCAATACATCTTCCCTCCGGGTACTTCATTTTTTTCGAAGACCACTACTTCGTGTCCTTTTGCAGCCAACCGAATCGCTGTTGCAATCCCGCCAATTCCGGCTCCGACTATACTTATTTTTTGGGGATTCATACGGGCAATCCGTTGGCCGACACATACTCCTCTAGCATGGGGAATGCAATCTTGAACCAGGCAGTATACTTTTCAGGATGATCGTAGATGCTGTGTTTCAATTCGTCCATCGACATGTACCGATGGTCGCCTACCTCATCTTCGTTGGCATGAACGGGACCGTCGTGCCGACCCATCAGCACATGGTCGTATTCGTATTCAGTGAGATCATTGTCCAACTCCGCTTTGTAAATAAACCTGAAAGCAGGAACAACCGCCACATCCATACCCAATTCTTCCCGTACCCGTCGTACCGCCGCTTGCACCGGTGTTTCCGAACGATATGGATGACTGCAACAGGCATTGGTCCACAACCCACCACTGTGGTATTTTTTCAGCGACCTCCTCTGCAACAACATTTCACCGCGGGAATTAAAAAGGAATACACTGAATGCGCGATGGAGCAATGCCTTTCGGTGCACCTCCATTTTTTCCATGAAACCCACCGGCTCATCGTGCTCGTTGACCAGGGTCAGGTACTGCTCTTCCATTCAACGGATATTATGGCTTGGCTGTTTGCAAAGCAGTTTTGAATTCACTGGCCAGGGGACTCACACCCGGATCAAAATAACCGGTGAGTCGGCCTGCCTCATCAATCACATACTTGGAAAAATTCCAAGATGGCGCCTTGCTGTTCCACCCATTCAGCGCGGGATCCGATAGCCATCGGAACAATTGATGCTGCTCAGCTCCCTTGACCACACTCACTTTCGACGCCATGGGAAAATCTACACCGTAATTTTTTTTGCAAAACTGTGCGATCTGCTCGTTGCTTCCTTTTTCCTGTTGCTTAAAATCGTTGGCAGGAAAACCAACAATTACCCATTCTCCATTCGACTGAACATGCAACTGCTGCAGTTCTTCGTATTGACCCGTATACCCGCAATCACTTGCTGTATTGACAATGACAATTTTCTTTCCCTTGAATGCCGCAAGACTCGAAGGCGTTCCATCGATCAGTTCAAACGGAATATCATATACACTCGAACGAGGATCTACGTTGTTCGCCGGAGTTTCCACTGCACTCTTCACACCAAAAAAATGCGTAACCGAACGCAATGCCGGATAAATGGATTTCAAAACCGATTGCCGTGTTGTCATACCCGATTGTTTTTGCGATGCTGCACAGGCCCATACCAACAGGATCATGATAACAAACACGACCGATAACCTGATCAATGAACCCATGCGTTGCATTATACGTATTTGAATAATTTTTTTAACACCTTTACTTTTCCTTTGAAAGGAGCATACCAGAGCGGAACATCAAACCAGGATCGGGAATGCAACACAGATTTGGGTCGCGTGAACGTTTCAAATCCGTAATATCCGTGGTACTGTCCTACTCCACTGGGACCAACACCTCCAAACGGAAGATGAGGATTTCCCAAATGGATGATGCCATTATTGATGCAACAGCCTCCGAAGCGCACCCGCTCAATGTAAAACTGCTGCGCCGATTTTGAGTCTGCGTAGACATACAAAGACAACGGAAAGGGATTGCGTTCAATCCACTCGAGTACTTCTTCCTTGCTTTCATAGGTGATGATGGGCAGGATGGGGCCGAAAATTTCCTGTTGCATGATCGCATGATCCATCCCTACACCTTCAACCAGCGTGGGTTCAATGTAGCGATCCTGCTCATCGTGTCGACCGCCACTCACTATTTTTCCTTCATTCAACAACCCCATCAATGTATGAAAGCGCTTTGCATTGATAATGCGGCCGTAATCCTCGCTCTGTCGAGGATCATCACCCAGCATTTTAGAAAATTGGTGCCTGATTTTTTCAATCAATGCATCCTTGATGCTGTGGTGCACGAGCAAGTAATCAGGCGCCACACAGGTTTGTCCTGCATTCATGAGCTTGCTCCATGCAATTTTCTTAGCGGTATATTCCAGAGAAGCTGAAGCGTCAACAATGCAGGGACTCTTGCCGCCCAGCTCCAGGGTGACCGGCACCAATTTTTTGGAGGCCATCTCCATGATTTTTTGTCCCACCGCTGTACTCCCCGTAAAAAAAACATGATCGAATCGAAACGCCTGCATCAATGCAGGTATGACTTCACCCCCTACACCCTGCACCACTTTGACGTATTCATCCACAAATACCGAAGAGACAATGGCTTCAATGACCTGTGCAGTATGAGGCGCTTCTTCAGATGGCTTCAGGAAAGCAGTATTTCCTCCGGCAATGGCACTTACAAGCGGACTGATGGAAAGATAGAAGGGATAGTTCCAGGGACTGATGATCAGCACGGTACCCAACGGATCGCGGTGAACGTGGCTGGTCGAAGGAAAAAACATCAAAGGGGTAGGAACCTCTGTGGGTCGTGCCCACTGCTTCAAATTGCGAACTGCAAATTGAATCTCTTTGACAACCTGTCCAATCTCTGCCCCAAAGGCTTCGTATTCTGACTTTCGGAGGTCCTGGTAAAGGGCTTTACAAATGGCTTCCTGGTTGGACTCAATTGCCTTTTGCAGATCCTTCAGTTTGTTAATGCGATGCGCAACAGGACGTGTTGCCATCGAACGGAAATAATCCGACTGCCGATTAAATAATTGTTGTAAAGAATGATCCATTGGAATGCTGATGAATAAACAATCAGCAGTCAAGTTAGTTCATTTTTTTAACGCACCTGGACAGCAGCAGTGATTAGTTTTGGGGGATGAGTTTGTCCACGACAACCTTTCCGACTTTTTTGCCCGCAACATTACCGGAATCCAGATCGAACCGGTAGTGAATTCCGCCATAAAGTCGCGATAAACTGGCTTCCTGTGCGGCTTCCCGAAACGACTTGATTTCGCGGTTGGCAATTCCAAATTCCAGCAGAGAAGTATCGGTAAACGCAAGTGTATCGCCAAAGAAACGCGTCATGACTTCGGCTGCTGCTGCAGAAATGGTAGAATGACCACTGGTATAGGAAGGAAACGGAGGCGTTTGAATATAGGGATGCCAATTGGCATCGAGTTTATCGTTGATCACGGTTTCAGGTCGTACATATAAACTCCTGTATTTTTCATCCCAGCAACTGATGAATCCATCAAACAAGGCAATGGACGTATGCGCATAGACTGAAACCGTTGTTGCAAAATCAGCTCCTGCATTTTTTGAAGCAATGCCCACAATGTTCATCCAGTGTCCGGGCGGTGAAAACTTTTTTGTGGCAAACATCACGTGACCGAACACATTCATTTTAAATGGGTTGTCGTCCCAGAAATCTGCAATATGCTTTTGCTCTTCGCTCAATTGCTCTCCAGTTTCTTTCACTTCCATCAGGGAACGGAAGTACACACTGTTCTTGTTCATCGAAAACGCGGGTGGTCGACCCGGTTGGCATTGCGATGCCGAATCCAATACAAAGGGACGAATGGTATTCCACAGCGGTTCCAATCCAGTTGCATACATGGGTGGTGTAGGCACCCAGAGTCCAGTCAAATCCTGATAATTCACCGCATGCCGCGGCGCCCCGCGTGTTGCAGCATAGTTGTCTTTTTTGCTCCACCGTAAAATTGCAGCCGACATTGAATCGGAAAATCGAACAGATGCCGTGCGAATGGAGCGCGGAACATCCAAGCTATCGGCCATTTTCAATAAAGCTGCATGATATCCCATTAAGCTGCCTTCGGGAAATGTGACTTCGTTGCCGACTTTCACCAGGGCCAATAGCGCCGAGAGCTGATAATCAATGTGCTCCCCAACTTCAGGCTTGGGCATGGATGGCATGTGCGCAATGCGTCCCGCCAGAGAGTGCAATGAGCTGTCGCCTGCCGCCAAGCATTCGTATGCCGCAATCGTGGCATATGCATAATTTCTGGCAGCGATCATGGGTGGAAAATTATTTTCCAATACCACGTCGTTCAATTTTTTAACCGACTTGCTGAATAACAACGGATCCCTGAAGGGTGAGGTATACGTTGAGAGATCCTGCCGACAACCAACTGCCATCAACACAGCCACAACAGCAAGAAACAAATTCAGCAAACGAGACATCTTAAACTGGTTTATCACACAATAAAGGTATGCGAAACAACACATCCGTTTTTTGAGTTAAGCGATAACAGCGATCATGCTTATTTCTACATTCACTCCTTTGGGTAATCCTTTCACGGCTACGGTCTCGCGGGCAGGAGCTTCCGATGGAAAATGCGTGCTATAAATAGCATTGACGGTAGCGAACAGCGACATATCCGTGAGAAAAATAGTCGTCTTCACCACCGTCCCAAAATCGGTACCGGCTTCTTGCAAAATCACATAGAGGTTGTGCATGACCTGATGGGTTTCTTCTTCAATGGTGGTTGCCTCAACCTCGCCTGTTTTGGGATTGATCGCTATTTGTCCTGAAATAAACAACATCCCGTTGGCCATAACAGCTTGGTTATAAGGACCTATCGGCGCAGGTGCCTGATCGGTATGAATGATTGTCTTTTTCATGAGAAAGATTTGTGAGGACGAAGGTAATTGGTTTTCAGCAACCTACTTTTGCACTACACGCATGTCAGCTCATCCGCACACCATACTCCTCATCGACACCGCCCAGGAAACGGCCATGGTGGGCTGCAGCAGCAACGGTCTCCTTCGGCATTGCATCATCAACACCTCACAGAAAGAACATGCAACGTTTTTACATCCGGCGATTGAAGAATTGACCCAAGCGTGTTCACTTAGCATGGGTGAATGGAATGCGGTTGCTGTTGTAAACGGTCCTGGCTCCTATACCGGATTGCGGGTGGGACTTTCAGCAGCAAAAGGAATTTGTTACGCACTCAACATTCCATTGATCTGCATCAACACCTTAGAGTGGATGGCCTTTGGAAATTCTCCCAACCAAGCCGAGTTGATGTGTCCCATGATCGACGCAAGAAGATCAGAAGTGTTCACTGCAGTTTACAATCACGACATGCAGGTGCAGAGACCCGCTCAGGCGGTTGTGTTGGAGGCCGACAGCTTTTCGGACTTGCTTGATCAGCATACGATTCATTTTTTTGGATCGGGATCAGAAAAATGGAAAGCCATTTGTCGCCACCCACACGCCAACTTCCATCCAGCACATCACTCTTATGATCATTTGGCAACCATGGCAGAACAACGTTTTGCAATCCATGCATTCAATGATTTGGCATTGACCGAACCCGAGTACACAAAAGAATTTTTTTCGACTTCGAAAAAAAGTATCTAACCCCGCCGCCGCTACATATTAGAATTAGGATTATGTAATTCGTGCCACTCTTTTTTATTGGCATCCTTCTTATATTCGCATAGCTAATCACCACCAAACACCCACCATGTCAGATTTTCTAAAAGAAACTCGAGGCAACGGAAGTAGCGGCCAACCAAAACCAAATCAGTTGCAACAAAAAGCACCAGCCCTTGATCAATTGAGCATCAAAAAAAGTTCGCTCATATTGCGTGCAATCAATCATGGATTGCGACAGGACATGATTCGGCTGATTGATAAGAAAGGACAAGTAACGGTTACCGAAATTTTTGTCGACATGCGACTCGAGCAGTCCGTCGCCAGTCAACACCTCGCCATCTTACGAAGAGCCGGAATCGTCAGAATCGATCGCGATGGAAAATTTGTGTATTATCGACTGAACCTTCCGCGACTGGAGATGATCAATGAAATGATCACGAACCTCCTCAAATAATCTTGCTCAGTCATTCAGTTGTTCAAGAGAGAGCTCCGCATATTCGGGCTTGTAAGGATGCTTCCATCTGCGGTGACTCCATAAATAATTATCCGGACGCAACCGAATGATGCGTTCCAGGTATTGAATGTACTTGAGTGTCATTTCACCTTCTCTCAGTGTGCTCGTATCATCCGTGAACAATTCCGCTTCAAACGTGTAAACGCCGCGTTTGAGTTTATAGAAGTTGGCAAAGACCACCAGGTTGTCGCGACTGATCGCGGCCGTTTCAGGTCCCCTCACAAACGGAGCGGGTCGGCCAAAAAAATTAGCCCACCAGGCTTTTGCAGGGTGACCTGGATTTTGATCGGCCACCAATGAAATGACGTATTGCTTGTCCTGATACGGTAGAAAATTGTTTTTAAAATCATTGGCCGGTATCAGAACGGTTCCAGTTCGTCTGCGAATCTTTTTGAATAGGGCTTCGAAGAAGGGATTGGTAATGGGCTGATAGACGCCAAGAAAAGGCAAATTGAATTCTCGAGCAGCACCCAAGTTGACAATCTCCCAATTGAAATTGTGCATGGCATGGATCTGGATGTTCTTTCGGGTACTCCTGAAGATCTTGAGCATGTCAGGATCCACTACAAACATGCGATCGATCAGGCGGTTATCGGAACTGATCAGCTTGACTGATTCCACGAGGGTATCGAAGAAATTCGAATAAAACTTCTTCGCAATGCGCCGTTTTTCCTGAATTGATTTTTCCGGAAATGCACAATCCAGATTGGACAACACAATTTGTTTCCGGTACCCGATCAGATGAAAATTAAGAAACGTCAGAGCATCGCTCAATCCGTACAGTACCCGCAACGGAAGCAGGGAAACACCAAATAAAACAACGTAGACCAGCTTGTCAATCACAGCAATGGATCAGTTAAAAGTTCCGGTGGTTGCCATCGCAGAAGGGAGGGTTCTTGGTTTGCTTGCACTGGCAGAGCCATACTTCTTTTGCCTCTTCAAACGTCACTTTTAGGCTGGCAAAAGGAGCTCCTTCAATTTTTTTGTGTTGTCCATCACAAAACGGCTGCTTTCCACTCAGTCCGCACGTGCACCATGCATAGGTCTTACCGGCTTCAACGTTTACACAACACGGTTCGTTCTTGGCTGACTTAGGAAATCCTTCGTTTGGAATCATCTCACTCATAGTAGTTTATTTTTTTCGTTAATTGTTGTTGAACCCGCTCATCCAACTCTTGCATACCAACACCTTCCACTGCAATAGTGTTCACGACTTTTTTGGCGTCGTGTACCGAATTTTTCAATTGCAGAGTAAACAGATCGACTCCTGGTCGATCGGATTTATTGACCACAAACAGATCCGCCATCTCAATGAGTCCCGCTTTCATGAACTGCACTTCATCACCCGATTCCGGCACCATGACCAGCACTGTAAGATCTGCCAGTCGGGCCACCTCCACTTCAGATTGTCCCACTCCCACGGTTTCGATGATGATGCGGTCAAATGGGCAAGCGCTTAAGAACTTCAGGATATCGGTGACTGCCGGGTTGAGTCCCCCGAGCGCACCGCGACTGGAAAGGGAGCGGATGTAGACCTGCGGTTCATTGTACCAACGGCTCATCCGGATGCGATCCCCCAACAAAGCGCCGCTGTGCATGGGCGAAGAAGGATCCACGCAGAGGACCGCCACCCGTTGCTGCTGCGCAACCAAAACGGCCACCCAAGCATCGACCAGGCTGCTCTTGCCTGCGCCGGGTGGTCCGGTAAGGCCAATGATGCATGGCGGCTGCGCCTTCGGCGCAGCCGCCAATAGCTTTTCATATCCCTGGTATTTGTTTTCAATCAGGGATATGCACCGAGCAATGCTTTTTTTGTCGCCCGACAACGCCGCTTCCAAAAGGGAATGCTCCATCACCACATAAAATTATCGCTTTGACGCGATAATCTGCACGCGCATTCGGCAACTTTATCAGACCTTTGTCCGCAAGCCTCCTGCATGAAAACAATTTGCCTTGATTTTGGAAATACGCGATTGAAAGCGGCTGTGTTTGAAGACGGAAACATTCTGCATGCACAATCGCTTCGCGAGGACGGCGCAGAAGACGTGCGCATGCTCCTGAACCTCTACCAACCGGAGCGCTCGATTCTCTCTTCCGTGATTCACCACGCTCCGATCATCGACGATACCCTAAATCGGCATACCCGCTTTCATCTCTTGTCGCCTCAATCCAAACTGAACTTCACCCTCGCCGTGGGCAAGCCGGATACCATGGGGGCCGACCGACTGGCATTGGCTTCGGCTGCAGTTCATTTCTTTCCCTCTACACATAACCTCGTGATCGGACTGGGCAGCTGCATCACCTATAATTTTATCAATAAATACCACTCCTTTCTGGGAGGCAGTATTTCACCGGGATTGGAAATGCGCTTTCGTTCCATGCACGAACACACCGCCCTGTTGCCACTGATCCAAAAAGAATGGGATTTTCCACTCATTGGCTACGACACCAAAACCAATCTGCTTTCCGGTGTCATCATGGGAATGGCAAAAGAAATAGAAGGAATCGTTCACGAATACGAAAAACGATACGGGAACTTTAACGTGGTTTTAACCGGGGGCGATTGCACCTATTTTGCAAGCCTATTAAAAAACAGGATATTTGCGGACCCCGAATTTTTATTCAAAGGATTGTATGCGATCAGTGAGACCAACAACTAACTTTTCTATAGTATTCATCCTCCTGATCCCGATCCTGATGCTCACCGCTCCAGCCATCGGACAGGAAAATTCACCCTATTCCCGCTACGGGCTCGGAGATCCCTTACCCGGGTACAACATCCTGAACAGGGGAATGGGTGGACTGTCTTCTGCTTACGCAGATTACAGTTCAGTTAATTTTACCAACCCCGCCTCCTATGCTGAACTCAAAGTGACCAGCTTCGATATCGGCCTGGACTATAGTTCTCGAACCCTGCGTGCCCTCAACCCCCCTCGTCGTTATGTTTCCAACAATCTGGTTCCTTCCTACTTTCAACTGGGCTTGCCTCTTTCCAAATCCAAGCTTTGGGGAATGAACATTGGTATGCGACCAGTTTCCAGAATCAATTACGACATCCTCATCAAAACACGGTTGCAAAACGTCGATAGCGTCAACTACAATTATACAGGCAACGGCGGCTCCTATCAAGCCTATACCGGATTCGCATACGGAAACAAATTCCTGAATGTGGGCATGAATGTAGGTTACATGTTTGGAACCAAAGAATACTCTACCCGATTGAGCTTCATCAGCGATACGGTATTTTATAAATCCACCAACTCGACTGATTCCACACGATTTGGCGGCATCTTCCTCAACGGTGGCGTTCAATTCAAAATCAAGGTCGCGGATAAAATCACCATGCGCATCGGCGCACACGGCGAGCTGAAAACAGAAATGAAGGCCAACCGAAACATCACTCGACAAACCATCGACTACAGTGCAACCAATGGCACGTCCGTTATCGACAGCATATACAAAGGAAATAATGAAGCCGGTACCATCATTCACCCCGCCACCTGGGGCGCAGGCATCATCTTACAACATGAAACAGACTGGTTGTTTGGCGCAGAACTGAATTATGGAAAGTGGGGCGATTACCGGTATTATAGTCAGACCGACAACCTGGTGAACAACTGGACCATAAGGTTGGGAGCACAAATCCTTCCCAACTATCAATCGAATAATTATTGGAGCCGTGTAGCCTACCGCATGGGCGCTTCATTCGGTCCGGATAACGTTCAATTGAATAAAAGAGTACCTCAATACAACTTCAGCTTCGGTGCAGGTCTTCCCGTTCGCAGAAATGTATACACCAATCAGTATACCCAAATCAATACAGCATTCGAAATAGGGTTCAGGGGGAATCGCGAAAACGATATCCGCGAAAATATCTTCAGGCTCTCCGTTGGGTTCAACCTGGGTGATAGCTGGTTCAATAAGCCTAAATACCAATAACCGCATCGTGAACTTGTACAGCTCCATACTGATGATGATTGCATTGGTTGCCTCCTCCTGCGAAAACGATGAACAAAAAATTAATGCCTTGTTCAAACGAAGACTCGGCGTGGATGAAGCAGAGCAGATTACTTCGTTCATGAGCCAAGGCGGAAAAATGAAAGCCAAACTGACCGCACCGCTCATGTTGCGTTATCAGGACAGCAGCTCCAGGATCGAATTACCCAAAACCTTGCATGTCGATTTCTATGACTCACTCTTGAACGTGGAAAGCAAAATGGATGCTGAATTTGCGCTCTACTACGAAACGAGAAAAACTGTTTTCCTGAGAGACAATATTAAAGTTTACAACAGCAAAGGCGATACACTTTTTTGCAAAGAGCTGACATGGGATCAATCCCTTGAGAAATTTTATACCGATAAACCGGTACGCATCAACACTCCGGACATCATCATGTACGGTGAAGGCTTGTCCGCGCCGCAGGATTTCAAGACATTTGAAATCTACAAGGTCACCAACAGCGTAATCCGCGTCCAGCAATAACTTTCTTACAAGAACAAATCCGTATACAACGGTGCTCCGGGCACTACTGAATAACCCGACAAAACCGTGATGCCTTCGCTGGCCAGCACTTCTTCGTCAATGAAAAAATTTCCGGTACAGGTGGAGGAAGGACGTTTCAAAATATAAAAAGCCGCATCGGCGAGGATATCGGGGGTTCGACTCATATTGATCAGTGCTTGTCCCCCTAACAAATTCATCACGGCAGCCGTTGCAATTGTTGTACGAGGCCACAGCGCATTGGCCGCGATACGGTACTGCTTTAGCTCCTCTGCCAGTCCCAACGCAATCATGCTCATATTGTACTTGCTCAGCGTATAGGCCAGATGTCCGCCGAACCATTTTGGATCCATGTTGATGGGCGGAGATAAATTCAGGATGTGCGCATTAGTTGATTTTTTCAAATGCGGTATACAGTGCTTGGAAACAAAAAAAGTTCCGCGAACATTGATGCCGTGCATTAGATCATACCGCTTGGCCTCCGTTTGTTCAGTAGGCGTCAATGAAATAGCAGAAGCATTGTTCACTAAAATATCGATACCTCCAAACTTCGACACCGCCGATTGAACCGCTTCTGCAATCTGCTCCTCAAATCGGATATCGCACTGAATGGGCAATGCCTTTCCGCCGGCCGACTCTACCTCTTCTGCTACAGAAAAAATTGTTCCTCCCAGTTTTGGATTCTCTTCAATCGATTTTGCGGCTATAACCACATTGGCTCCTTCCTTTGCAAGCTTCAACGCAATGGCTCTTCCGATTCCCCTGCTTGCTCCAGTGATGAAAACTGTTTTATTGTTGAATGACATGTGATGGGATTTATTTGATTGCAGTTATAGAGTCGAAGGCATATACACCTCTGCCATAGGTGGCAATGACAAGATTTCGATCGCGCGGATGAATGAACAGATCCTGAACCGATACCGCAGCGGGCAGGTTGCATTGAAGCGACTTCCAGCTTTTTCCCGCATCGGTGCTGACGTACACTCCCATGTCGGTTCCTGCATACAGGATGTTGGCATTTTTATCATCTTCCCGAATCACATTGACCGGAGCAGATGGGATGTTGGCAGCAATGCTTCTCCAGGTTGTACCCTTATCGTCAGAAACAAAAACGTAGGGCTTGTCATCGTCTTCGCGTCGGTTGCTGAGGGTCAAATAAACACGTTGCTCTTTGTGGGCAGAAGCAACCAGTCGCGATACATGCGCATTCGGCGGAATTCCGTTCATGATCAAACTGAATTCGCTTCCGTCTGCCGCTCGCGTCCACACGCGACCATCATCGGTGCCGGCATAAAGTAGTCCTTTGCGAATAGGCGACTCATCAATGGCCGTTATGGCCTGGTGGTTGATGGCATACGGTGTCTTCCCCATGCGCATTTTATCGTTATAGGTTAAATCACCGCTGATGCGCTTCCAGGTTGTTCCTCCATCCTTTGATTCAAACAGATACTGAAATCCGTGATAAATAGTTTTATTATCGTGCGGAGAAATCATGGTATAGGCCAACCACTCCCCGCGATGAATGTCTTCATCGGCTGCTTTTTGTGGAAAGATGTCGCGGGTCCTGACTGAATCCGGATTTGATTTTTGTCCCCACCGCTGTTTGGGCATACGAAGATCACTCTTGGTGAGTCTTCCATAAAAAGTGCTGGCATACATGATGTCGGGATCTTTGGGGTCCATAGCGATGATGGTCCCCTCACCACCGGGAGCATCGTCCCATGCCATAAATCCTTCAGGTTGTATACCAAAAGTATTCTTGACGCTGCCCATGTAGCTTCCTTCGTCCTGGACAGAACCCACAACATTGTACGGCGATTTCATATCGTAGGTGATGTTGTAAAACTGTGTGGTTGGAATTTTTCGAAAGAAATTTTTCCAACGGGCACCACCGTTGTAGGACAATACAACGCCTCCATCGTTACCGTTGATGATGTATTGGCTATCGTTTGGATCAATCCACAACGCATGATTATCGCCGTGCGTCGGATCACTTCCTTTTTCTGTCCCCCGCATCATTTGAAACGTCTTTCCACCATCGGTGGATTTAGCCAATGGCACGCCCATGATATAGACTACGTTCTCGTCGTTCGGATCCACACGAATTTGTCCGAATACCCATCCATAGGTTCCGGCAAATCGCTCCAGTTTCTCATCTTCTGTACTCACTTTGGACCAATGCTCTCCTTTGTCGTTGCTGCGGTAGACCTGAACGCCGAACGGTATCACCTGAATGGGTCGACCATACGGGTCAAGTTCACCCGGCTTGGGATCGCGCTTGGGGGTATGGTTATCTACGTAAGCATACACCACATTTGGATTGCTCTTGGACATCGCCAATCCAACGCGACCTGTATAGTTTGTTTCGGGCAACCCATCGGTGAGTTTTTTCCAGGTCTTTCCTGCATCGGTCGATTTGTATAGATAATCCCCATCTTCCGGAACAGGATCACTCCACCTTCTTCTGATGCGGTTCCAGGTTGAAACGATGAGCAGATCCGGATTGGATGGATCCATCACAATATCGATTGCACCGGTTTTTTCGTCGTTGCCCAGCACTTTGGTCCAGTTGCTTCCTCCATCGATTGATTTATACAATCCCCTATCATTATTGTAACTCCACTCATTTCCACTTGCTGCAGCATACACGATATTCGGATTGGTGGGGTGCACTATGATGCGGGCAAGGGTGCCGGAATTGGTCAGTCCAATGTGCTTCCAGTTCTTTCCGCCATCAATCGATTTGAACATCCCCATACCGGGCAATGACGCACGAAAAATATTGGCCTCACCGGTACCCAAATAAATGATATCCGGATTGGAAGGCGCGAGCGCAAATGCTCCTATGGATTGTGTTCCAAGTTTGTCGGTGAGGGGTATCCAATTCTCACCCGCATCACTGGTCTTCCAGAATCCTCCCGTTGCAAACGATGCAAAGATGATGTTCTTGTTGCCGGGAATACCGGCCACTTCGGTAACGCGACCACTGATCAGATCGGGACCAACATTGCGCCATTGCAATTGCTTGTAAGGACTTGCAGCGATCAGCGCCTGTTGCACACGAAATGCTTCCATGCGCTTTGTGCCTAACCCGTTTTTTGGTTGCGCAAACAATTGAAATCCAGACAAGAAAAGGAGACCAAGCACAACTGTGCACATGCGCATTGGACGTGCTGATGAAATAGGTGACATAATGAATGTGTATGAAAATGCGTGATAGAAATGAACATAAATATATGCATTTCAAAACAACGATTGCAATTAGGGATAAACGCTCTATATTGGCAAAAAATAGTTCAGATGAAACAGTTTTTTCTGATTGCCGTGTTATTGATTTCTCTTTCCGGTTGGACACAAAAGAAGAAAGTCGCTCCCCCAACCAACGAGCCGCTCAAAGCGGCAACCATGAGCGGAATCGATGCACGATACGATGCATATAAAAACGTGGCATTGACCATTTGGGACCATGCCGAATTGGGGTACAAAGAAGTCAAGAGCTCAGCACTCCTCCAAGAAACGTTGAAAAAAGAAGGGTTTACGGTCGAGTCGGGAGTCGCTGACATCCCAACCGCTTTTGTCGCCACCTACGGAAGCGGTCAACCGGTCATTGGCATCCTGGCTGAATACGATGCTTTACCGGGACTTGCGCAGCAGGCTATTCCGGAAAAAAAAGGAATAGACGGTAAGGCTGGCGGACATGGTTGCGGCCATCATCTTTTTGGTACGGCTTCCGTTGCTGCCGGTATCGCGATCAAGCAACTCATTGAAGAAAAAAAACTTACGGGTACAATAAAAGTATATGGATGCCCCGCTGAAGAAGGCGGCTCCGGTAAAGTGTATATGGTCCGCGCAGGACTGTTCAACGATGTGGATGTAGCCATTCACTGGCACCCCGGTGCTGAAAACGGAGTGACCATGACCAGTGCGCTGGCCAATACCTCTGCCAAGTTTCGTTTTTACGGTCTATCGGCTCACGCTGCTGGTGCACCCGATCGAGGTCGTTCCTCTCTGGATGCAGTAGAATCGATGAATTACATGGTCAACCTCATGCGTGAACACATCCCGCAAGAAACACGCATTCACTATGTGATCACCAGCGGTGGAAAAGCTCCCAACGTTGTACCAGATTTTGCCGAAGTATATTATTATGTGCGTCACCCAAAACGCGATCAGGTCAAGCAGATCTTCGATCGAGTGGTCACTGCTGCTAAAGCAGCTGCTATGGGGACAGAAACAAAAATGGAGTATGAAATCATCGGAGGCACGCACGATCTGCTCCTCAATCGCACCCTGGGTGAAGCCATGCAAAAAAATCTCTACCGAGTAGGCGGCGTAAAATACACCGCTGAAGAAGTTGCATTTGGACAAAAAATTCAATCATCGTTTACCTACAAAGCTCCTGCTATCAGCATGGCCGACAGCATCGCGCCTTTAAAAATTGAAATGGATGCCGGTGGCGGTTCTACCGATGTGGGGGATGTGAGTTACGCACTGCCAACCGTTGGACTGCGTGCCGCTACCTGGGTGCCTGGAACACCGGCGCACAGCTGGCAGGCCGTGGCCTGCGGCGGAACAGAAATAGGAACCAAAGGAATGATGGTGGCTGCAAAAACAATGGCCCTGACGGCTATTGATCTGTTCACCGAACCTGCCTTGATCCAACGTTCAAAAGATGAATTCCAAAAAATGAAAGGCGACTATAAGTACGAAGCGTTGCTAGGCAATAGAAAGCCTGCGTTGAATTACCGCGATTGATCATCGTACCCTCTAAATCATACCATCATGCGATACATCCCGATCCTATTGGCTTGCAGCATCCTTTCTTCTGCCCAGGCACAAAAAAAAGAATTGAGTGAACGGCAAATGCTGCGCAACGAACGCACCAAGATCACGGAATCATTACCGCAGGTGATGGGTTGGCTGAACGACGAACACGTGTTGATCAGCAAACGTGTGCACCCGGATTCTCCTTCACGCACAATGATCGTGGAAGCCAAGTCGGGAAAGATTAGCATGGCACCGGAGGGCACAACACTGCCCACCGCTGCACCTGCACCCACAGTGGGCATCGTAGCAAATGATGTCGTGTACACCGAACCGGGACAACCCACAAAACAGTTGACCAAAACACCAGAAACAGAGATCAACCCTACGTTGTCGCCAGACAAACAATGGGTAGCCTTTACTCGAAAAAATGACCTCTACAGCATACATGTTGCCTCCGGAAAAGAATACCGCATTACCCATGACGGAACAGACCTGATTTTGAATGGGTATGCAAGCTGGGTGTATTTTGAAGAAATTCTTGGTCGACCCACCCGCTACAAATCCTTTTGGTGGAGCCCCGACAGCAAGAAGATTGTCTTCATGCGCATGGATGATACACAGGTTCCTCTTTTCCCCATTTACAGCGAATCCGGTCAGCATGGCTTCTCAGAAAATACCCGCTACCCAAAAGCAGGCGATCCCAATCCAACCGTTCGCATCGGTATGGTCAATGCCGAAGGAGATGGATTGGTATGGGCCGACTTCAACGAAAAGCAGGATCAGTATTTTGGAATGCCCTACTGGACACCCGACGCAAAAACTGTTTTTGTTCAGTGGATGAACAGAGGACAAGACAGTCTTATTATTTATGCAGTTGACCCATCTTCCGGCGCAAAACAACCGCTTTATGCAGAGCATCAAACAACATGGGTCGATTTGGATGATCAGGGAGGCCGCATCACCTTTCTTCCCCACAACAAGGGATTCATTGTGCAAAGCGATAAAGATGGATGGGATCAGTTGTACTGGCACCACCCCGATGGTACGCTAAAAAATAAAATCAGCTCCGGTCAGCACTGGAGCACCGCTGTTCAATTCATCGACACCATAAAAAACATTGTTTATTTCACCTCACGCGGTGAAAACTCTACCCGCACAGATTTTTATCGCGTTGACCTGGATGGGAAAAACCAAATGCGCCTTTCTTTCGGTGAATTCACACATGCCATCAACCTTTCTCCGAAGGGAAGTTATTTCGTGACCCGTTATTCCAATGCGGGCACCCCCGACAAACTGGCGTTGCTGAACAACAAAGGAAAACTCATCGCAGAGTTGGGCGATAGCAAAGGCACTGAATTTGAAACCTATGCGCTTGCCAAAACAGAGATCCTCCGCATCCCATCTGAGGATGGGCTGTTTCAATTGCCGATTCGCATCACCTGGCCATTGAACTATGATCCTTCAAAAAAATATCCCGTGATGATCAACATCTATGGGGGTCCCAACGCCGGCACCGTTCGCGATGGATGGCAGTTCAGCGGAACAACCCAATGGTGGGCGAAAGAAGGACTGATCCAGGTTGCGATGGATCACCGTGCAAGCGGTCATTTTGGGAAAAACGGCATCAATTACATGCACCGCAACTTGGGAAAATGGGAACTGATTGACTGGATCACCATCGTAAAATGGCTGCGCGAACAAGGAGCAGATCCTACACGAGTAGGCATTGCAGGATTCAGCTACGGAGGATACATGACCTGCATGGCCCTTACCGCCGGTGCGGGTTATTTCACACATGGACTTGCCGGGGGAAGTGTTACCGACTGGAAACTGTATGACACCCATTATACCGAACGATTCATGGACACTCCCAAAGAAAATCCTGAAGGGTATGCCGCGGGTTCAGTAATGACCTATGCTGATCAATACAAGGGACTGCTCAGAATTTATCATGGCACCATGGACGACAACGTACACATGCAAAACAGTCTCCAGTTGATCCGTAAACTGCAGGATTCGAAAAAGCATTTTGAATTCATGCTCTACCCCGGAGGTCGACACGGCTGGGGCGGTAACCAGAACCTGCACTCGACAAATGAAAACAATCAATTCATTTACAGGAATTTGTTGAACAAAGAAGTGCCGGCAGCCATGGTTCGATGAACCGGATTATTTTCAGCATCTTTTTTCCGTATCTTGAGGGATACGAAACTTGCCGCTTATGAAACCTACGCGTTTATTTGATTGCCTCAACTGGCAGTTGGAGCAATTCCCACAAGAAGACATGTTCGTCGCAAAAGAAAACGGCACATGGAGAAAATACAGCACCCAGGAAGTTCGTCAATTAGTGGACAGCCTGAGCATGGGACTCCTTCATGCAGGCATGGGCTACCAGGACGGAAGCATCGAAGGCAGAGATAAAATCGCCGTACTCAGCAATAACCGTCCGGAATGGCTGATCCTCGATCTGGCTGTGCAACAAACGGGCGCATTGCTCACTCCTATCTATCCGACCATCAGTGCCAATGAACTGGAATTCATCCTCAACGACGCCTCCGTTAAATTGGTATTTGTGAGCGACGAAGAACTCTACAGCAAAGTACAATCGGTGCGCGCCAAAACACCATCTGTTCAAGCCGTCTACACGTTCAACGATATTCCCTCTGCTCTTCATTGGAAACAACTCTTGCACAGTGGCAATCAGGAAGACCTTGCACACTTGGAAAACGTTCGATCGGCAGTAAAACCGGAGGAATTGGCTACCATTCTTTATACTTCCGGAACCACCGGTTTCCCTAAAGGAGTAATGCTTTCGCATTTCAACATCCTCGATAACATCAAAAATGTGGAAGATGTACTGGTCCCCATTTGTGGACCCAGCGATAAATCGCTGAGCTTTTTACCGCTCAACCATATTTTTGAACGCATGGTCAGCTACATCTACATGTACCGTGGTGTATCCATTTACTATGCAGAAAACCTGGAAACGATTGGAGAAAATTTAAAAGAAGTACAGCCTACGCTGTTCTCAACGGTACCGCGACTGCTTGAAAAAGTGTACGAGAAGATCATGGCAAAAGGAAGAGAACTGACCGGCGTTAAAAAGTCGCTTTTCTTTTGGGCTGTGGCACTGGGCAATCAATATGCAGTCGATAAAAACATGGGCATTTGGTACAACATCCAACTGGCCATTGCCAATAAACTGATTTTCTCCAAATGGCGGGACGCCTTAGGAGGAAATGTAAAAGCGATTGTTACAGGTGCTGCAGCGTGTCAGGTTCGACTGCTGCGCATTTTCACTGCAGCCAAGATCGTGATCATGGAAGGTTATGGACTCACCGAAACCTCGCCGGTAATCAGTGTGAACCGATTTGAAGACGACGGAAGACGATTTGGAACGGTGGGAAAAGTCATTGACAACGTTCAGGTAAAGCTGGCGGAAGATGGAGAGATTTGTTGCAAAGGATCGAATGTGATGATGGGATATTATAAGCGTCCTGATTTGACTGCAGAATGCATCGATGCCGATGGATGGTTCCATACGGGAGACATTGGAGTATGGGTGGATGGTAAATTTTTAAAGATTACGGACCGTAAAAAAGAAATCTTCAAGACCAGTGGCGGAAAATACGTAGCGCCTCAACCGATTGAAAACAAAATGAAGGAATCGCCATTCATCGAACAAATGATTGTGGTGGGGGCTGAACGTAAATTTACCGGAGCCTTGATTGTTCCTTCATTTGCTACACTGAAGACCTGGTGCGAGAAAAATGGTTTGTCGGCAAACAGCAACGAAGAAATGATTCGTCATCCCCGGGTTCAAGAGCACTATAAATCAATTGTGGAAAAATTCAATCCGCAATTCAATCATGTGGAACAGATCAAAAAATTCGAACTGCTTTCACAGGAATGGACCATCAACGGAGGAGAACTTACACCTACACTCAAACTGAAGCGAAAGGTGATCATGGAAAAGTACGGCAATACCGTTGAGCGCATTTACGCAGCGGAAGACTAAAAATAATGCTGACCAGAAGGCATGGTGAATACGCGCGATTGTTGCTCGTTTAGAAAGGCTTCGTAAGCACTCGCGTGGGTACCCGTCCAGAGCATAAATGCGTCAGGGTTCGAAGCAGAACCAAAGATCCATTGGTTGTAGGCTTCAAACAAACCACTCCTCATCAAATTGCGCATGTGCTCAAATAAATAAAAACGATACTTTGATCCATTGCTGGCAAACCAATCTAAAATGAATCTGGATCGAATGATGAAAAGTGTTTCGGGGTTTATGCCACGGAGGGCTAGAGAATTTTGGCGCTCCATGATTGCAAGAAAATCCTTTTCAAAATCAGTCGCCTCTTTGATATAATGTTGTTTTATATCACCCGGCATAAAGACGCGCTTATAGGATTCAAGCAGGAGGATCTTTATCTCGTTGGATCGTGGCGAATAACTTTCAAGATTTAAAAATATTTCTCCGTATATAATACTTCTGGCCTTATCGCCTGCTGCATAATAAAATTTTGCAGCATGATAATAATTACCGGAATACGAAGGCTCAGATTCCAGTCCGTCTTCCCAATATTTAATGGCCAGCGCCGGTCTTTTTAACTCCCAATAGACTTCCCCGATTTCAGTACAAAGCGGTCCGCTTCCTTCAAATCTCTTCAGGCCTTTCTTTAATATCTTCTCACATTTTGAGTATTCCTCACGACTTCTGAGTATGCGAGCTGCAATCTGAAAAGCCTGCTCGTCCACATCCTCTCTCTCCATGAGGACAGCTGATTGATTGGCTGCCTTATCCAGATCGCCAGACAGATAATGCGTATAGGCCAGGTATTTGAGCAATTGAAGATTTCCGGGCTCAATCTGCAAAGCACGATCGAGCACCATTACTGCATTTGAAAAATCCTGATTCCGCTGAAACGACAATGCCGTAGCACGCAACTGTTCAACAGATTGTTGTTGAGCCATGGTCGCGTCTACCATTAGAAAGCATGCAAGTGCAATCAGTATTCTCTGCATATTGGATAGTCCATCAAATTTACTAAAAGGCCACTATATCCATTAACGGATCACATGGGTCAATAACCCATCCCGCAGTTTTGGCTCAAACCAGGTACTCTTGGGAGGCATCACCTCACCACCATCGGCTATATCAAACAGCTGACCAATGCTCACCGGATAAAAACTAAAGGCAAGCGCCATCTCGCCGCTGTCGACCCTCCGCTCTAGTTCTGCTGTTCCTCTTATGCCGCCTACAAAATCTATCCGCTTGTCTGTGCGCTGATCGTGAATGTCCAATAGTTTTCCCAAAACGTTGCGCGACAAAATGGTTACGTCCAATACTCCGATTGGATCTTCTGTATACGTCCCCTCCAACGCCGTGAGATGGTACCACTCTCCTTCCATGTACAACCCAAATTCATGAAGCTGCAATGGAACTACCGCTTTTTCAGAATGTGCAAGGGTGAAGTCCTCTTGCAACGCACTGATGAACTCTCCTTTTGTGTTGCCGTTTAAATCCTTGATCACCCGATTATACGGAAGTATGTTTAGCTCACTTTCCGGAAACAAGGTGGTGAGAAACATTCCCGACGCAGGTGTGGCTGCATTGCCCAAGGCCTTTCGGACCTTTGCTGCACTGGCCGCGCGGTGGTGACCATCCGCAATATAGGTACAGGGAGCCTCAGCTGCAAACAATGAAGTGATTCGGTTTACCGACGTTGCTTCATCAACCACCCAAATGCGGTGTGCAATACCGTCGGATGCAACAAAATCATATACCGGCGCATGGGTTGATTTCCACGTTTGAACCAGCTCATCCATGGAGGCAATGTTGCGGTAAGCAAGAAATACATTTCCGGTTTGTGCCCCTGTAATCGTGATATGACTGATGCGATCCTGTTCCTTTTCCGGACGCGTGAACTCATGCTTTCGGATGATGTCCTGTTCGTAATCGTCAACTGAAGAACAGCATACCAAACCCGTTTGACTGCGACCGTCCATCACCAGTTCATAAAGATAATAACAGGGATGCGCTTCCTGAAACAGAATTCCTTTTTCAATCAGTTCTGCAAAATTGGTTCGTGCTTTTTCATATACCGCTGCATCATATAGCGGATGGGTTGAAGGCAAATCAATTTCTGATTTTGTTACGTGCAAAAATGAATAGGGATTGTGGAGTGCGGCGGTGCGGGCTTCATCGCTCGACAACACATCATATGGAGGAGAAGCAACGTTTGCTGCATGTTCGGGTTGGGGTCGTACTGCCTGAAAAGGATAAATACGGGCCATGTTGAATATGTTTATGCGTATTGGTTTGCAAAATCTCGTGCCATGTCGGTGAATGCCTGAACAGAAGATAACGGCAAGGCATTGTACATGGATACCCTGAACCCTCCTACACTGCGGTGTCCCTTCACTCCAACCATCCCTTCAGTCGTGCAGCGATCCAAAAATAATTTTTCGAGTCGTTCATCCTGCATGGTGAATACGGCGTTCATGCGACTGCGATCGGTTTCGTGAACAGGGAGATGAAATACAGGAAGGGCTTCCAGTGTTTCATACAGCAACTTTGCTTTCTGTTCATTGATGCGCTGAATACCCGCCACGCCTCCCTGCGCTTTGAGCCAACGCAGGGTAAGCAAACACACATACACTGCAAAAACAGGAGGTGTATTCAACATGGATCCATTTTTGATATGCTGTCGATAATCCATCATCGTAGGAAGATGGGCATTAGCAGTTGCCGCAAATGTTTTGTCGATGACCACCAGGTTCACACCGGCAGCCCCAATATTTTTTTGTGCACCTGCATAAATGAGCGCAAATCGATTGAAATCCATTGCATGACTGAGCACATCACTGCTCATGTCGGCAATCAATGGAACGCTGGTATCTGGAATGGTGCGCAGTTGCGTTCCTTCGACTGTATTGTTGGTCGTATAATGGAAATAACATGCATCTTTCGGTATTTCAAACGCGTGTGGGATATACGAATAGTTCGTATCGCGAGAGCTGGCAACGACCTGCACGGCTCCAAATTTTTTGGCTTCTATGATGGCCTTCGAGCCCCAAATTCCGCAATCCAAATAGGCAGCAGTGCGGTCCTGGGATAAAAAATTCATGGGGATCTGAAAGAACTGCGTGGAAGCACCTCCGTGCAGAAAAAGCACCTCTTTGTTTTCATCGAGCTGCATCAGTTCTTTGATGAGTTGAATTGCCTCCGCCATCACGGCTTCGAACAGGGGTGTTCGATGACCGTATTCCAAGATGGAAAGTCCCGTTCCATTGAAATCCAGAACAGCCCGACTTGCTTCTTCCATTACTTCCCGGGGCAGAATGCTGGGACCGGCATTGAAATTGTGTATCATTTCGTTCGCAAGATACTTATTTTAAGGAGCGGTTGATGGGAGTTCAGGCTGACCGGCATCTACCCATGCGGTATACCAAAAAGACGCAACCGTATACATGGATTGACGAAGCCTTCTCTCCACCATTCCTTCCAATCGATCATGATAGGCACTTGAATAGCGTTTGGAATAATTGCGTACCACTACCCCATTGCGTTGCTCATAGGACATCTTATCCTGCAACCTGAACTGCCGGGAAAGTTGTTTTTCCAGCGTGAGGACCGTATCAGCAGCAGCAGCACTTTCTCTCACCCGATCCCAGATCCAATCCAATGGAGCGCGAAAATACTGTGCCGGCGAAATGACCAGATCGTACTCCTGCTCGGCATACAATTCAGGAAGCCGGCTCTCCCAAAATGCGTGAATACCCAACTGATCAGTCAACTGGCCATTGTGATTGCTGCTTGCATGCAACGGAACATGGGCATCGGAAATATAATGCCCGATATCGGCCGATAATTTTAAAATCTTTGGCACATCCTTTTCTTCAAATGCTTTTTGTAGCCGGTATTTCATGGTCATGATCCACCAGGGAACAATACCATGTGCATGCAAAGAGTCTTCACCCCAAACTCCAACTGCAGTATTCCACGGTATCGGCCAGCGGAGCGAATCGGGTAACCGGTAACGATCCATGTCGATGTAATGCCGGGGCGCTTCCTCTTTGAGTGCATATCGCCGACTATCGGCATCTGTTGCATGATCCGCCAGATACCGAATGTGCGTTTTAAAGAACCCAAATAACGGTGAAGGCACCAGAAATACAGCATGGTAATTGATGAGCCGATGCCCATAGAAGCCCCACCCCACAGCAGATGGGGAAGAAACAATCAACACCACTACCCATAAAATAAAACGATAGAAACGAATGGTCATTTTTTCTCTTCTCCTCTGTATTCTGCAACATCAGTCACCCCACCCGAAACAATGAATTTCATGGCATCCGCCGAACCCACATCCTGGATGGCTTTGATGCGATCCTGACGAACCAAATAGGTAATTCCTGAAAATGCGTAGGAGTGGGGTACATAAACCGAGACGTATTCCCGCATCCCAAACTCCGAAAGGTCCGTTTGCGTGATAAAACCAATCCTCCACACATCCGGTGCATCTACCGATACCAATACCGGCTTATCGAATTTGCGTTTGTTCCCGGCGAAGGCCTCCAGAAAATCTTTGACGGTAGAGTAAATGATTTTGATGCCGGGTGTTTTTTCCAGCACCTGGTCAAAAAATGATACGATGCGGGAGACAAAAAACAAGGAGGAAATGTAGCCGACTAACAAAACCAGCAGCACTACGACCAAAAATCCGAGTCCCGGTATTTTCTCAGGATTCCCCTGCGGATTGACCTTGATCAAATCAGGAAACAATACCCTCAATACATTGGGAAGGATACCATCAATAAAATTGAATAATGAAACAACAGCCCACCCGGTGATCACAATCGGTGCCAAAATGACCAGTCCCTGGAAAAAATAGGACAAAATCCGGGACGGTTTAAAGGAATTCATGGACCTGATTTGTACAAATATAATGGTTAAAAAATGGAAAAAATGAGCAAAAAACGATTAAAAACGACCAAAAAAGGATCAAAAAATAACATTTAACACGAAAAAAGACCGTTTAGCAATTTTCAAAAATAAGTTGCACAGAAACTTTTTTTACATAAATAGTTTCCATAGTTTTGCGACGCCAAATCGAATATGGAGACGAAAGAGCGCATCATAGGGGCTGCAAAAGAGCTGTTTTTCCGGTTGGGAATACGCTCGGTTACGATGGACGACATCGCCAATCACCTGGGCATGTCTAAAAAAACCCTGTACCAGCATTTCAGCGACAAGGACGAGCTGGTGGATACGCTGGTCGAGCGTGAAATCGGCATCATGCAAACCGAAATTCAATCCTGCTGCTTTGATGCCAGCAATGCAGTTGAAGAGGTGCTGCACAGCATGGAAATGTCCAACCGCCACTTCAGCAACCTCAATCCGATGGTACTGTTCGACCTGCACAAGTTCCATTTTGAATCCTTCAAGAAATTCACCAACCACAAGAATACTTTCTTGTTCGAGATCATCCGCACCAATATCCAAAGAGGTATTACAGAAGGACTCTACAGAAAAGACATCAATGCAGAACTGCTCTCCCGTTTCCGACTCAACATGTTGCTGATGCCATTCAATATGGAAGCATTTCCTCCGGCGCAGTTCAACCTCAATGAGATTAGCAATGCAATGACAGAGAATTTTTTATACGGCTTGGCCACCGAAAAAGGATTTGAAGTGATTGAGTCATACAAACAAAGAAAAAATCAACATGATCAATAAATCGTTCAGCATGAAGCATTGGAGATTGGGAATCGTCGCGGTGCTGGTTTTGACGGGACAGGTGTCGATGGGACAAAAAATCTACAGCCTTTCGGTAAAACAAGCCGCAGATCTCGCCTTACAAAATGTTACGGAAATCAAAAACCTGCAAATCGATCGCGAATTGCAGATTTCCAAAAATAGAGAATACATCGCGCAGGCATTTCCACAACTCAGCGGAACCGTATCCACCCAGCACTTTTTCTCCATACCGGTTACCCTGTTGCCCGACTTCATCTCGCCCTCGGTCTACCAGGTGCTGGTCGACAACGGCGTGCGCAACGGCGCAGGCGCTCCCATCATCAAACCCAGCGGTCCACCTGAATTTTTCCCTGCACAATTCGGTGTTCCTTGGCAGTCATCTGCCGGCTTCACCTTCCAACAACTGCTGTTCCAGCCGGATTTGTTCATTGCAATTGCCGCCCGCAAAAAAGCAGTCGATTTCACCGAAGCGAATCTGAAAATCATGGAAGATTCAATCAAAAGCAATGTGTACCGCTCCTATTATAGTGTGAAGATTGCCGAGAAGAGAAAGCAATACCTCGACGAGAGCATCGTGCGCCTGCGTAAACTCAAAAGTGATCAGGAAAAACTCTATAAAAACGGATTTGCCGAACGACTCGATATCGATAAAACACAGGTATCGCTCAATAATTTGATGTCGACAACCAACCAAATCGAAAAACTCATCGAAATCGGTTACGCTTCCCTCAAGTTTGGGCTGGCAATCAACCAAAAGGATTCCTTGATCCTCACCGATTCGCTTTCTGAAGAGGAAGTAAAAAAAGATCTTCTTGAATTGACGAATTTCCAGTACACCGACCGCAAAGAAATTCAATTACTGGGCGTGGTGAAAGACTTACAGGGACTGGACGTCAAACGAAACAAACTCTCGTACATGCCCATCATCGCTACCTACTGGAACTACTCCAGAAATGCGTTGGGACAAGAATTCAATCTATTCAACTTCGAGAAAAAATGGTTCAAAGCTTCTGTATGGGGCATCAACATGAGTGTGCCGATTTTTGATGCGGGACAAAAAGGCGAACGAATCCGACAAGCCAAATTGAACCTGCAAAAAACAAAAAACACAGAAGAAAACCTGAAACGCGCCATCGATCTTCAGATCAACACCTCTTCCATCATTTTCAGAAATGCATTAACGACGCTCGACATGCAAGACCAAAACCTGGATCTCGCACAACGCGTTTATGCGGCTACTATGAAAAAGTACCAGCAAGGGCTGGGCTCCAGTTTTGAATTGCTTCAGACTGAAACCGATTTGGAAAATGCTGAGGCAAATTTTTTCCAGGCCCTCTATGATGCCATCACCGCCAAAATCGCTTACACAAAAGCATTGGGTAAACTCTAAAAAAAGAACACATGATACACATGAAACAATTCATCTTGATCAGCGCAACAGTGTTGTTTGCAGCCTGCACCGGAAAAAAAGAAGAGAACACTAGTCTGGCAGGGAAAAAGGCAGAACTGCAGCAACTCACCGAACAGCGGGATGAGTTGTCCAAAAAGATACTCGCACTGGAGACCGAAATCCAGAAACTGGGCGGATCAACGGCTCCTGAAAAAACCAAACTGGTTCAAATCACCGAACTGATGAACAGTGATTTTTCACACTATATAGAATTGCAGGGTAAAATCATGACGGAAAATGTTTCGTATGTGACGCCAAGAGGAATGGGGGGGCAAGTAAAATCTATTTTTGTGAAAGAAGGAGATGCCGTTAAAAAAGGTCAGCTCCTCATGAAACTGGAAGACGGTATCATTCAGCAAAGCATCAAACAGGTGGAAAGCCAACTGAGTTTTGCCCGGAATATTTTCTCGCGACAAGAGAATCTCTGGAAAGAAGGCATCGGAACAGAAGTCCAATACCTGTCGGCAAAAAATAACGTAGAGTCGTTAGAGAAACAACTGGAACTGGTGAAAGAGCAACTCAGCACTACTTCTGTATATGCCCAGGTAACCGGTGTGATCGAGGATGTGAGCATCCGAGTGGGTGAAACGTTCATGGGTTCTCCAATGGCGGGTATCACCATTGTAAACCCTACATTGCTAAAGGCCGTTGTGGACGTACCGGAAAACTATGTGAGCAGAATCAGAAAAGGAATGCAGGTGGTGGTCAGCATACCTGATTTAAACGAATCCTTCAATTCCTCCATCAGCCTGGTCAGCGAAACCATCAACGTCACCTCCAGAAGTTTTACGGCTGAAAGCAAAATAACCGGAAGATCTGCAGTGAAACCCAATCAGGTGGCTGTGATCAAAATTCTGGATCACGAAGCGAAGAACGCCATTGTTATTCCGGTTGAAACGGTACAGGCAGATGAAAAGGGTAAATATGTATACGTGCAATCACTGGAAAACGGTAAACTGATTGCTCGGAAAAAACAAATCATGATCGGAGAGTTCTATGATGAAAACATTGAGGTGAAAAGTGGGTTGTCGACTGGCGACAAACTGATCACCAAAGGTTACCAAGGATTGTACGACGGTCAGCTGATCACAGAAGGAAAGTAAGTGTACCCATAAAAAATAAGTATGGACAACTCATCATCAAATAAGCCGATGCACGATCTTCTGAAAAATATAAAAACATTTGGTCCCACCGACTGGGCCATCAAAAACAAGACAGCCGTCTACTTACTCACGTTGATCATAACGATCTGGGGTATTGGCTTGTTTGTCTCGTTTCCAAAAGAGCAGTACCCAGACGTAGTCATTCCCAATATATATGTCCAGACGGTATATGTAGGCAACTCACCCAAAGAGATCGAAAGCCTTGTTACACGTCCTATCGAAAAACAATTAAAAGGAATCACGGGAGTAAAAATCAATAAGATCACCTCCAACTCTTTGCAGGATTTTTCCGCCATCATTGTAGAATTCAGCACTTCCGTAAAAACAGACGTGGCGCTTCAGAAAATGCGCGATGCCGTCGATAAAGCAAAAAAAGACCTGCCAGCTGACCTCACACAAGAACCCGTTGTTCAAGAAATTTCTCTATCCGAATTGCCCATCATGGCAATCAATATCAGTGGCGATTACGATGAAGTAAAGCTGGGTGATTTTGCCGATCAACTGAAAGAAAAAGTAGAAGAGCTCTCTGAAATCACGCGCATAGATGTAGTGGGTTCTCCGAAGCGGGAAATCCAAATCAACATGGACCGCTACAAAATGGAGGCGGCGAAAGTAGGCTTCTCTGATGTGGAACAGGCCATTCAACGGGAAAATGCAGACATCTCCGGCGGTCTGTTGGAAGTGGGTGATCAAAAACGATCCCTGCGACTGAATGGCCAGTTTCGGTCATCCCTGGATTTAAACAATGTCATCGTTAAAAATATTTATGGCGCTCCACTCTACCTAAAAGATTTAGCGCACATTACCGATACGGTAAAAGAGAAAGAAAGCTACGCGCGACTGAACGGCAAAAACGTGGTTACGCTCAGCATCATCAAACGCTCTGGCGAAAACCTCATCAATGCATCAGAAAAGATTAATGCCATTGTCGAGGAAATGAGAACTGATGTGTTTCCAAAAGATTTAAAAATCAATATTACGGGCGATCTGAGCATCAAAGCTGCTGCAGCATTTGATGAGCTGGTGAACTCGATTGTGATCGGCTTCATCCTGGTGATGATCATTCTCATGTTCTTCATGGGAGTCACCAACTCGTTCTTCGTAGCATTGTCGGTTCCCTTGAGCATGTTCCTAGCGTTTATTTTGTTGCCAACGGCCGACTTCATCGTGGGCTCCAATGTAACACTGAACTTCATCGTGTTATTTGCTCTCTTGTTTGGATTGGGAATTGTGGTGGACGATGCAATCGTGGTGATTGAAAATACGTACCGCATCTTTTCGGAAGGAAAAGGCAAAATCAGTCCCACAGTAGCTGCACGTTATGCAGCCGGTGAAGTATTCGTTCCGGTTCTGGCTGGTACCCTTACCACACTGGCACCGTTCATTCCTTTACTATTCTGGCCGGGGATCATCGGAAAATTCATGATCTATCTGCCCACAATGCTGATTTTCACACTAACCGCTTCGCTGTTTGTAGCGTACATCATGAACCCTGTGTTTGCAGCCGATTTCATGCAACATGAAGAGCACGGTGCAAAAAAGAAATCGGACGTGTTCAGAAAACCATTATTCTGGTTATTCATGAGCGTGGGGATCTTGTTTGAAATCATGGGATATGGCACCGATCAGTCTTCCTATCGTTTTGTAGGAAATTTGCTGATATTCTTTGGCCTCCTGATAGTCCTGAATGCCTATTTCATTACGGGTGCAATTGGATTTTTCCAAAACCGATTGCTGCCTGCGCTGATGAATCAGTATGAACGTCTGCTGCGGTGGACAACCAAAGGATGGCGTCCGGTCAAAATGCTCATTGGAACATTTGCTTTGCTCATCTTTTCATTCATATTCTTTGGCATGCGGAATGTGCCAGTGGTACTGTTTCCGCAGGGCGATCCCAATACCATCTATGTCTACCTCAAACTTCCTGTAGGAACAGATGTGAAATACACCGACTCCATTACCGGTGTTTTAGAATCCCGCATCAATACGGTATTGGAAACCAACAATGGAAAGGAAAATCCATTGGTGGAGAGCGTCATTTCCAATGTGGCGGTTGGCGCGAGTGATCCAAACAGCGGCGACCGCAGTACGCGGCCGGAGCTGGGCAGGATTCAAGTCAACTTTGTTCCCTTTGAAGAACGGGAGGGCAAGCCGACACAACAATACATGGATCAGATTCGAGAGGCCGTTAAAGGCATCCCGTCTGCAGAGATCAGTGTGGCGCAGGAAAGCAATGGTCCTCCCACTCAATCACCGGTCAATATAGAAGTCTCTGGAGAAAATTTCGAAGAGCTAGCCAATACCGCGATCGCATTGCGAAATTACTTGGGCGATAAGAATATTCCGGGTGTGGAAGAGCTTAAGATTGATGTGGATTTCAATAATCCAGAAATCGCGTTGAGCATTGATCGCGAACGTGCATTGATGCAGGGTATTTCAACGGGACAAGTAGGCCTGGAAATCCGTACTGCCCTTTTTGGTAAAGAAATCTCCAAGCTTAAAATCGGGGAAGACGAATACAAAATCATCTTGCGCAACGATGCCTCTCAACGTAAAACCTTGTCCGAACTTTTGAACATGCGCATCACGTACCGGGATTTCACAACGGGACAAATCAAGCAGGTCCCCATCAGCTCCGTAGTAAAATCTGATCTGAGTACCACCTACGGCAGCATCAAGCGCAAGGACCAAAAACGGGTAATCACGATCTTCTCGAATGTGCTCATCTCACAAGGCTATACGCCACAGGCGGTGAACGCTGAGATTAAAGAATACATTGATGCCTTTCAAAATAAGCCAGAAGGTGTAACGGTGAAACAGACCGGCGAGGAACAACAAACACAGGAGACAGCTGCATTCTTGAGCAATGCGTTGTTCATTGCTGTGGGACTCATCCTCATGATCCTCATCTTGCAATTCAATTCATACAGCAAAACCATGATCGTATTGAGCGAGATCATGTTCAGTCTAATCGGAGTGTTGCTCGGATATGCCATATTCCGATCCACATTTGCCGTGGTAACCACGGGTATCGGCATAGTGGGCTTGTCGGGAATCGTAGTCAAGAACGGCATTTTGGTCATAGAGTTTGCAGACGAACTTCGATCAAGAGGCGTGCGCACACGCGAGGCTGTGATCGAAGCGGGAAAAACGCGCATAGTGCCGGTGCTGCTTACAGCACTTGCCGCTATTTTAGCACTCATACCATTGGCCATCGGATTCAACATCAATTTCATCACGCTGTTCTCCGAACTGAATCCGCACATTTATTTTGGAGGCGACAACATGGTGTTCTGGAAGCCGCTATCGCTGACCATTATCTGGGGACTCATGTTCGCGTTCTTCATGACACTGTTGATCGTACCGGCGATGTACCTGATTGCAGAACGCCTGAAACGTCCGATGTCTAAATTCTTTGGGGGTAGATGGATTTCTATTCTGGGGCTGCTCGGTCCGTTCTTCTTTGCATTGACCGGTCTCATGTATATTTATAAAAAAATAACAGGCAAAAAAACGTGGTATGGAAACATTTAGCACACGCTCCAATCATGAAATCGACTACAAGATTGTAGGCGAAGAAATGCAGTACGTTGAGGTCGAGCTCGACCCTCAGGAGACCGCCATTGCAGAAGCGGGCGCCTTCATGATGATGGATGAAGGAGTTCAAATGCAAACAATTTTTGGGGATGGCTCCGGTCAGAACCAGGGTGTATTGGGAAAACTGTTTTCAGCAGGCAAGCGACTGCTGACGGGCGAAAGCCTGTTCATGACGGCATTCACCAATGTCGGTCAGGGCAAGAAACGCGTATCGTTTGCATCACCCTATCCTGGGAAGATCATTCCACTTGATCTCCAGCAGTTGGATGGTCGCGTGATTTGTCAAAAAGATGCATTCCTCTGTGCAGCGAAGGGAGTCAATGTTGGGATCGCGTTCCAGCGTAAACTTGGGACTGGCCTATTTGGCGGAGAAGGATTCATCATGCAAAAGCTGGAAGGCGATGGTCTTGCTTTTGTACATGCAGGTGGACACGTGTTTGAACGCTATTTGACACCAGGGGAAGTCCTCAAGATCGATACCGGTTGCGTAGTAGCATTTACCCAAACAGTCGATTACGATATTCAGTTTGTCGGCGGAATCAAAAATTCCATTTTCGGTGGAGAAGGATTGTTCTTTGCAACCCTGCGCGGACCTGGTAAAGTTTGGATCCAAACATTACCGGTCAGCCGATTGGCCAGCAAAATCATTTCGTATGGCACGACCAGCAGAAGAGAAGAAGGCAGCATTCTCGGCGGATTGGGCAATATGCTCGACGGCGATGGCTTCTAATGGAAGGGAGATTATTTCTTCCTAACCAAAATCGCTTCTGCTCTCCTGTTCATCCACCCAAGGCGTTCTTCGAACGTGGGAACGATGGGGCGGACTTTCCAAAATAGTCAGTCGAGATGCGATTGGCTTTGATGCCATAGCTCATCAGGTATTGCGTACTAACTTTTGCACGCTTTTCAGAGAGCTTCAGGTTGTAATCTACATCTCCTTCTAAGTCGGTATCGTAATTAAGGCTCGAAGCAGATATAAATGTAAATCTATTGGGTAGAATATCCTCTACTTCTACCTTACGTGTAGTAGCGGGACCAAGATTTCTAAGTTCCAACGTGAAGACAACCTCTGTTCCTACTCTGGCGAATGCCTTATCTACTGTTTTCACAATAGAAATATCGCTTCCTGCAACGGGTTGGCCCACGTTTTGAGCCAATGCAATTGCATTCACGAATAGTAATAAAACGAGACTTAACCAGAATTTTCTCATCTAATTATCTTAAAACCAGCTGTTTGGGTTAAAAACACTACGTCCAAAACGTATTTTTGGAGGTATAATTGCGTACACAGCACTACGTATTTTTAAGGGTAGGTTTGTCAACAGGTTTATAAAATATTGAAAAGCAATTAACTATATATACTAATTCCTTCTACCGTATATATTGCCAAGAAGTCGAAGGATCTCTACATATAACCAGACGAGTGTAACCAGCAATCCAAAAGCACAGTACCATTCCATGTACTTGGGGGCACCCATGGATGAACCCTGCTGGATCCGGTCAAAGTCGAGCAAAAGACTGAGGGCTGCAATACCTGTAATGACTAGGGAAATACCGATGCTCAGCGGACTTCCATTGTGAAGAAAGTTCATCTGAACTCCAAAAAGAGATAAAATAAAGGTGATGAAATAAAACAAGGCAATGCCGCCGACTGCCGCAAACATGATGGAGCGGAAACGGTCGGTAACCCGGATCACACCAAAGCTGTACAGCAAATACATGGAAATGGCCGTGCCGAAAGTCAGCGCGACCGCCTGCATCACAATGCCAGGAGCTACCTGACTGAAGGCGTCATTGTATAGGGCTGAAATGGCCCCAATTACCAGTCCCTCCAGCAATGCATAAGCCGGAGCCAGGTATTGCGCCAGCTGGGGTTTGAATATGAGGACCAGAGCGACGATCAATCCACCGATTGCACCCCCCATTACATATCCCTGAATGTTATTGTCCACGCTGGCCTCATTCCATACATAGAAGGAAGTGGCCATCATCATCAGAAACAAAAAACCAAATTTGTTGAGCGTCCCGCGAAACGACATGGTTCCGGATCCGGATAGCCCCGATGAACGGTGAAACGCTTTTTCGGATAAGGCGGGATTGCTTGAATTGAAAAGTGCCATATTGGGTAAATTTGTTGTATAAAATTAATTAATTTCAACGAATCCCTTGTGTAGAGGCTTGTTAAAAGCCTCATATTAAAAAAAACAACAATGATCCAAAGAAAAGAAGAGCTGTTGCAGGATATCGTGATCAAGTTCGCAGGCGACAGCGGTGATGGTATGCAGCTGACCGGTAGCCAGTTCACCAACAATACGGCTCTGCTGGGCATCGACCTGGCAACGTTCCCCGATTTCCCAGCAGAGATTCGTGCCCCCCAGGGTACATTACCAGGCGTAAGCGGATACCAGCTTCGGTTTTCTAGCGATGCCGTGTTTACACCGGGCGATCAATGCGATGTGCTGGTTGCCATGAATGCAGCCGCTCTGAAAACAAATCTGAAAACAATCAAACGCGGTGGCAAGATCATCGCAAACGTGGATGGGTTTGATGCAAAAAATTTACGGTTGGCCAATTATCCCGATGGTGTAAATCCGTTGGAAGATCAATCCTTGGATGGATTCGAAGTAATCCGCATGGATGTGACCAAGATGACGCGGGAAGCCCTCAAAGAAATCACCATGGGCACGAAAGAAAAGGATCGTGCAAAAAATATGTTCGTGCTTGGGTTTTTATATTGGATGTACAGTCGGGACATGGACAGCACCCTCTCTTTCCTCAAAGAAAAGTTTGACAATAAGGATGATATCCTGAATGCGAACATCAAAGCACTACAAGCCGGCTACAACTACGGTGATACCACTGAAACCTTCACCACCCGTTATCGTGTAGAACGTGCAAAAATGAAGCCTGGTACGTACCGTTCAATCATGGGCAATCAGGCGTTGTCGATGGGACTCATCGCGGCTTCTGAAAAAAGTGGATTGCCTCTGTTCCTCGGCTCCTATCCCATCACCCCTGCTTCTGATATTTTACACGACCTGAGTAAGTTGAAAAGCTTTGGTGTAAAAACATTCCAGGCGGAAGATGAGATTGCCGGTATTGCATCGGCGATTGGCGCCAGCTATGGCGGATCGCTGGCCATCACCACGACATCCGGTCCCGGCATTGCCCTCAAGGGCGAAGCGATGGGATTGGCCGTGATGCTGGAAATTCCATTGATCATCATTGATGTGCAACGCGGTGGACCTTCAACGGGACTCCCGACAAAAACCGAACAGAGCGATTTACTGCAAGCTTACTACGGCAGAAACGGCGAATGCCCCATGCCCGTGATCTCCGCATCCACTCCCAGCGATTGTTTTGATGCCATCTATGAAGCCGCACGCATTGCAGTGCAGCACATGACACCGGTGATGTTTCTGAGCGATGGATACATCGCCAATGGCGCAGAACCCTGGATGTTCCCTCAGACAGATGATCTTCCTGCAATCAACGTGACTTTCAAAAAAGCATTGGACGAAGGAGAAGAGCGGTTCAAGCCCTATCTGCGGGATGAAAAACTGGTTCGCCCCTGGGCAGTTCCGGGAACAAAGGGATTGGAACACCGAATTGGTGGATTGGAAAAACAGGACATTACCGGAAATGTGAGTTACGATCCGGATAACCATGAACACATGGTCAAAACACGCCAGGCGAAAGTCGACCTGATTGCCAATTACATCCCCGAACAAAAAATCGATACCGGTGCAGCCAAGGGAAAGGTTCTGGTGTTGGGTTGGGGAAGCACTTACGGCGCCATCAAAAGCGCAGTGATGGAACTGATGGCAGAAGGGCACGCGGTTTCGCATGCGCATTTGAGATACATGCGACCGTTTCCCCGCAACTTAGGTGAGATCTTAAAATCATTTGATACCGTATTGATTCCTGAAATCAATAACGGCCAGTTGATCAAAATCATTCGCGATTTTTATTTCGTCGACGCGAAAGGATACAATAAAATCAAAGGCACTCCGATAACAAAAGGTGAACTGACGCAGGAGATTCAAAAATACCTATAGCAGGAGAAGATCGCATTACACGATCTTCTCTATGATTTTTCCTGTGGCTTTTTCTTTTAAGATGAGTTTTTTAGTGCCGTAGTGGGTCATCTCTTCTTTAACGAGATAATGGTCGGCATCGAATTCAACAAGGTGACTATCCTTGGTCACTCCTACCCTGCCGCGCCATTCCTCTAACTTGACCGGCTCCCATAATTTTGATTTTGCACTGCGGTAAGCTGCATCGAGCACTGCATTCACGACATACCCATCGTAAAATGTTTCACGAGGTGATGTATTCGATTCAAAACAGTTGAACATTTCCGCAAACATGTGATTGTATCCCAATTCATTGAGCTCATCTCCTACCGGAAACAACCAACCTGAATTGCTTTCTGCTTTTTCTGCTACATAATCTGCGCCCTTACCGGTTGTGAACATATCAAAGCCGGTGCGCAAAAATCCATTGATCCAAATCGTTCCTTCGGTTCCCATCACTTCATCGCGCAGATCGAGTCCACCGCGGAAGGTCCAGCTGACCTCAAACTGCGCAATCGCTCCGTTCTCGTATTTCACCAAGCCAATGGCGTGGTCTTCTGCTTCAATGGGCTTCACCTGGGTATCCGCCCAGCACATGACTTCCACGGGTTTAATGTCCTTCCCAATGTAACTGCGCGTGATTTCAACGCAGTGACAACCCAGATCCAAAATACAACCGCCACCCGCTTGCTCCATGTCCCAGAACCAATCGGAGTGGGGACCAGGATGGGTTTCGCGCGACTTCGCCCAGAGGATTCTTCCCAATGCTCCATTCTTTACACTTTCGTATGCCTTTAAAAATTTTGGCGTATAAACGAGGTCCTCTAAATACCCATTGAATATGCCGGCCTTCTCAACCGCCTCGAGCATGCGCTTGGCCTCGGTCGCATTGCGTCCCAATGGCTTGGTAGTGATGACCGCTTTCTTGTGCTTCACACAGAGGTTAACCGCTTCTTCATGCAGATTATTCGGTAGGGAAATACAAACCATATCCACATCGGGATGCGCAATCGATTCTTCAATCACAGTCGTATAATGATCGCATCCATAATCCTCGGCAAACTTTTTGGCCTGTACTTCCCTGCGCGAATAAATTGAAACGATGCGGTCTTTACTCCTCAATCCCTGAATGGAATCTGCATAAAATCGTCCGATGAAACCGGACCCCAACATTGCTAATCGTACCATGGTCTATTGTTTATTTTAGTTGATTTAAACTTTTCGGGTATTGTCCTTGAACATCACAATAAAGAGCACCAGAATCACAGCTGCAATTCCGGAGGGCACCAGCCAGACGTTGAGCCAGGAAGTGACTTCATTCACGGTATAAGTATCTTTTACAATACCGGATACTTCGGATCCGATGAACATACCTATGCCATAGGTGGCAAGGGTGATCAATCCTTGTGCTTGCGACTTGATCCGCTCTCCTGCTTTCGCATCGGTATAAATCATTCCGCTCACAAAGAAGAAATCAAAACAAACACCGTGCAACAAAATGGCTGCATAGAGCATCCACTTGCCGGAGAGCGCATCGCCGTATCCAAAAAATGCAAAGCGGGTGATCCAGGCAAGCAGTCCGATGATCAAAATATTTTTAACCCCCCACTTGCTGTAGGCCAGTGGAAGCAGAAGCATGAACAACACTTCGGAAACTTGTCCAAGCGACATGATGTTTTCAATGCGGAAGGTCGATGGATCCGCATCCGGATAGGCCAACTTGAACGTATCGGTCAGCGAAGGATTGGCCCAGGCATAATAGAAGGAAAGTGGAATACAGATAAGCACAGAGGAGATGAAAAAGATGACAAAGGATCGGTCTTTGAACAACATGAATGCATCCTTTCCCACGATCTGGGCGAAAGTCGTAGGACCTGTTGCGGTTGGCGGTGTGGAGGGAAGTGTAAACGAAAGGAATCCGAGCAGCGCCGATGAAACCATGGAGATTTGGAAGATGGTGACTTTATCGCCTACGCCCATGAATCCCACCAGGTTGACCACAGCAATCCAGGCGATGGTACCGAATACCCGGATGGCAGGAAATTCTTTCTCGGGATTGGTCATTTGCCTCATGGAAATGGAGCTCGTCAATGAGATGGTCGGCGCAAACGTCAAACAATAGAGTAACATGATCCAGAAAAACGCATCAGGGTCTTTGGTCCCGGTCAGCACAAACAATAAACCTGCTCCCAGCAGGTTCAGGACACCCAGGACTTTTTGGGCCTGGAAGAATCGGTCGGCCAGCATCCCCACAAAAAAAGGAGCGGCAATCATGGCGATGGAGAAGGCAGCATAGGCATTGCCCACTTGTGCGCCTGTAGCCCCGAGCTGGTCGGTCATGTATTTACTCATTTGTCCATACCAGGCTCCCCATACGAAGAACTGCATGAACATCATGATGGCTAACTGGGTCTTTACAATTGGTTTCATATGGCTGTCTGAGTGATCAAGATAATGATTTTTTGTAGTGATTGCACAGCGATTGGAGTCCGCATTCTGCACACCTGGGACTGCGGGCCAGGCAGGTGTACCGGCCGTGTAAAATGAGCCAGTGATGGGCCTTGTGCACCAGTTCGGCGGGGATGTGTTGGATCAACTGTTTTTCCGCAGCCAAGGGTGTTTTGGCGCCCCGGGTGAGTCCCAGCCGTGCTGAAACCCTGAATACGTGGGTATCAACTGCCATGTTGGGTTGTTTGTCGATTACCGAAGTAATGACGTTCGCCGTTTTTCTACCCACTCCGGGAAGTTTCACCAATTCATCGACCGTCATGGGCACCTCACCGTTGAAATCGCGGATCAGCATGATAGCCATGGCGATCAGGTGCTTTGTTTTATTGTTGGGATAGGAAATGCTCTTCACCAGGGGGAAGAGGGTGTCGAAATCAGTTTTTGCAAGCGACTGGGGATCTGGAAAACGCTGAAAAATAGCGGGGGTGGTCAAGTTGACCCGTTTATCGGTACACTGGGCCGAGAGAATGACTGCGACCAGCAACTGAAAGGGGTTGTCGTACAGCAGTTCGGTCTCTGCCTCCGGAATGTTTTTTTGGAAATAGTCGATTACCGCCTCGTAGCGTTCCTTTCGCTTCATCAGCGGAAGTTACTACGAATCAGCAATTTATTGAAGGTCCAGGCCTTGGGAGTTGGAGGCTCCGTATTGCAGGAGCTTGTCGATTACCTCGGGAGAGGGACTGAACTGCATCGCATCCAGGTTCTGGAATCCTTCTTTGAGTTCAGTGAACTGCGATTTCAGTTCTGGCTGTTCTTCTATGAGAGAGAGGAAGTCGTTTGATTCCTTAGGAGTCATTTCCTTGTAGAGATACCGCATCATTGCTTCACTGTTTAACATACTCATTTTAAACCTTTTATCAATTTTTTAATGATTGACAAAGGATACGGATAAAAGGGCGATAATCAGTAGGGTACGAGAATGGATTGGAGCGGATCGAAAAAGTAGCGTGATCTGCTTGCCCTTATAACGGAAGAGCGGATCAGTTATTGCTTAGGAAATTGTGAAAATTATTTTTCAGGAATCAGGAACACATCTTCATTGTCGCGTTTCATCAAATACTGTTCACGGGCAACCTTTTCCATCCAATGGGGATTGGTCTTGAGCTGGTCCACCTCCCTTCGGGTTTTGTCAATCTGTCCCTGGTAGTATTTTTTATTCCGATTCAATTCGCGCAGCTCACTGCGGTACTGGTAATGCAGGATCAGGTTGTTATGATCAAAGAAGATCATCCATACTGCAAACCCAATGGTCGCAATCACGAACTTGTTTCTGAAAAAATAAAAGGCGCGTTTCATTTCCTGCTCAAAGTTAAGCAACGGACCAATAAAAAATGTTTTGAGTACCTTGCACCCCCATGGAAAAATCGAATTTTGTCGACCAGATACGGGTGTTTTGCAAAAGCGGACACGGCGGCGCAGGAAGCAAGCACTTCATGCGGACAAAATTCAATCCCATGGCTGGCCCTGACGGAGGCGATGGGGGTCGCGGTGGACACATCATATTAAGAGGAAACAAAAACCTGTGGACACTCCTTCACCTCCGCTATTTCAAAAACGTAATTGCCGAAGACGGTCAGGGCGGCAATAAGAATAACATGACGGGTCGCGACGGCAAAGACGTGATCATAGAAGTCCCTCTGGGCACCGTTGCCTTTGATGAAACCTCGGGAGCAAACGATGGAGAAATCTTAGAAGATGGACAAGAAATCATTTGGGTGAGAGGCGGTCGCGGTGGACTCGGAAACAAACACTTTGCAACCCCCACCAATCAGGCACCCGAATACGCTCAACCGGGTGAACCAGGATCGGAAGGCTGGAAAGTGCTGGAGTTGAAAGTATTGGCAGATGTGGGACTCGTTGGCTTTCCCAACGCAGGCAAATCAACCCTGCTCTCCTCCATCACCGCAGCAAAACCAAAAATTGCAGATTATGCATTTACAACCCTCACCCCTCAATTGGGCATGGTGGAATACCGCGATGGCCGTTCGTTTTGCATCGCCGATTTACCCGGCATCATAGAAGGTGCGGCCGAAGGCCGCGGATTGGGCCACCGTTTTCTGAGGCACATCGAACGCAACCCGGTACTGCTGTTCATGATTCCGGCCGACAGCAACAATCACCGCAACGACTTTGATGTTTTGGTAAGTGAACTCGAACAATACAACCCGGAACTGCTCGATAAAAAATTCATCATCGCCGTGAGCAAAAGCGATATGCTCGACGATGAACTGAAAAAAGAAATTGAAAAGGAACTGCCAGAGAACATTCCCCACCTCTTCATCTCGTCCGTTGCAGGCAAAGGACTACAAGAATTGAAGGATTTGTTGTGGAAGGAATTACAATAACTACATTCACACCACCTCCCAACTCACGCCACCGTCTTTTTCATCCTTGAGCTGGATGCCGGCCTTGAGCAACTGATCGCGGATCTTATCGGAAGTGGCATAATCCTTGCGCGAACGGGCATCCTTTCGGATCTCTGCAATCAACTGCAGCACTGCACCTAATTTCTGATCGTCTTGCTTGCGCTCTTCCTTCAAGCCAAAAATGTCGACCAGATACGTCTTGAACTGATCCTTCATCATCCGCAAGGTTGCCGTAGTGAGTGCCTCGATTTTTATGTGACCATCTTTGATGGAATTAATCACCGGCACTAATTCAAATAAACCGGCTAAAACCTTTGCAGTGTTCAGGTCGTCGGACATGTCTTCGTCAAGCCGACTCAATACTTCATAACACTTCTGCTCCAAATCAGGATCTTCCGCAGAAATGATCGTATGCGTTTCCGTATCCAACTTATTCAACTGACCAAACGCTTCCCATATTCTCCTCAACCCTTTCTCCGCCGCCTGCAAAGCCTCGTTGCTGAAATCCAACGTGCTGCGGTAATGCGTCTGCAAAATAAAAAATCGAACAGCCATGGGTGAATACCCCTGGGTCAATATCTCATGCGCGCCGGAAAACAATTCACTCAACTTGATCACATTGTTGTAACTCTTCCCCATCTTCCTTCCATTGATGGTGATCATGTTGTTGTGTAACCAATATCGCGCGGGAATCTTGTGGTGACAAACCACACTCTGCGCAATCTCACACTCATGATGCGGAAACTGTAAATCCATTCCGCCTCCATGAATATCAAACTCCTCCCCCAAATACTTGCTGCTCATCGCTGAACACTCAATGTGCCAGCCGGGAAACCCTACTCCCCAAGGACTCTGCCAGCGCATGATGTGCTCCGGTACCGCATTCTTCCACAACGCAAAATCCATCTTGCTCCGCTTCTCATCCTGAAAATCCAATTCACGCGTGGTCTCGAGCTGGTCTTCAATAATTCGACCACTCAAAATTCCATATTGCATTCCCTTCGCCCCAAAATCAGCATGGTACTTTTCTACATCAAAATACACCGAGCCGTTCACCACATAGGCATACCCATCGGCAATGATCTTTTCAATCATCACAATCTGCTCCACAATGTGCCCCGTTGCTGTGGGCTCAATGCTCGGCTCCAGGTTATTGAATTCGCGCATGGCCCAGTGAAACAAATTGGTGTACTTCTGCACCAGCTCCATAGGCTCGAGCTTCTCCAACACGGCTTTCTTTGAAATCTTGTCTTCGCTTTCACGACCCTCTTCCTCGAAATGACCGGCATCGGTAATGTTGCGCACATACCGTACCTCATATCCTGCATGACGCAAGTACCGATAAACAATATCAAACGTAATGAAAGGACGCGCATGACCCAGATGGCTTTCGCCGCTGACAGTGGGACCGCAAACGTACATGCCGACTTTACCGGGGAGGAGCGACGTAAACCGCTCCTTCTGCCGCGTCAATGAGTTGTATACCTGAAGAGAAGACATAAGCGTTTGATATGCCGACAAAGATAAACATTGCAGTCGACAAGGCAGCTACTCTCATAAACAGCGCTGCAATAAAAAACACACTGAATGTTCAGCGTTTAATTCGTACCGGAAACAGCCGCTCGACTCAAATCGGCTACTAAATAATAATGGTCGGATAACCGCTTCCCATCCCGCACAAATTGCCGCGTGCCATAACGCTCGGAATGAAAAATATAGTCGATTCTCAACGTGGGCAACAAGCGCAGGATCATTGAGGACGAACTGAGAAAAGTTGCACCCAACCCAAATCCTCTCTCCAAAAAGGCATCCCGGCGGTCATCTTTCAACACACTGTACGCATACGATCCGACAACATCGTTGAGGTCGCCAACCAATACAACCGGATGCGGAGCACTGTTCAACTCATCCCGAATATAATTGGCTTGCTGACCGTGCGCATAAAAAGTTTGTTTCATTTTGGAAAGCAACTTCCGCGACTCTTTTATTTCTTTGTCGCTGTCGCGCTTCAAATCATCAATGGCCTGGTAATCGTCTTGCTTGAATCCAAACGACTGCAAATGAACCGAAAATACCCGCACCGTGTCCTCTCCCACTTTCACATCGGCATACACCGGCGCTTCCGCATTGGAATCATATGAGTCGGGAAACGGTACCGCATTCCCATCCAATATCCGATACCTCGAAAAAATAGCTATGCCGCTGTACTGCTTAGTTCCAAAAATATCCGTCCCGGCAAATTGATAATACCTGTATCCAAGCTTGTCGCGCAAATACGCAAACGGATCGTTCTCGCCATCATCGGGCATGGACACAAATTCCTGAAAACAGATGACATCGGGCTGATACTGCCGAATCTCATCAATCACCTGCTGCTTGTGCTTCAATCCATCCGGCTTGAACCTGCTTTCATCAAAAGGAATGAAATGCCGCACATTCCAGGTCATCACCCGCAAATCACCTTCCTTCTTTTTCAACTCAAATGCTTGGGGTGCATTCAACGGGACCAATCGGATGATCGACTGATAGCCGATGATCAAAACCGCAAGGGATAAAAGCGCCCAATGGATCCGAATAAACAACCAGAACACCAGAAAAAACACCAGCGAAAAAAGAAAATAAGGAAAGAATAATCCCAGAAAACCGGTATACCAGAACTCCTTTGGGTCCAGGTAGGATGCATAACTGCAGATCAAAAACGCTATACCAATCAGCGAGTTGATTGCCAGCAAAACACCCAGGAATAATTTTTTGAACAGGATCCCCATCAGAACTTTTCTTTACTGGCTTGCTGAAGAATTTTTTTCTCTTCTTCGGTCAGGTTCTCGTATCCTTTTTGATTGATCTTATCCAGAATCATATCGATGCGCTGTTGACTCAGGTTGCTTTGCTTGGTAAAGGGAGTGTGGCCTTTTTCATCGTAAAAACGTGCGCCGCGAAGTCCGGTCGATTTTTTTCTTCCTGGCGTAAAGCGACTGGTCACCCACCGATACACTTCATTCATCCAATACCCGGTATCATATCCGGAAGTCAACAGCCGAATGAATAGAAATCCCATGGCGCCGGCCGACACATACGGAATGAACAACAACAGGTTGGAGGAAACGGCCACCACATTGAGTAAAATAAAAACAGTGGTGATGATCCAAAGCGGAATTCCGCCACCAATCATGGGAAAGAACCGATACCTGGGCGATACAACCGTAGCCACTATGGAGAGTCCCACAATACCACAAACGGGACCATTGAAATACATCGCATCGGTCATTTCCGGAAACCCGAATTGGGCGGTCATCACAAATCCAATGCCACCGGCCAACGCACTGTAGATATACGCGGGAAATAATTTGTCGTCGCCAATCAAATCCTGCACCAAATACCCAAAGGTCCACAACCAAATTAGGTTGCTGATCACCATCAACAGCTTGAGCTCGGTGAACGGCATGGTGATGATCGTCCAGGGACGCGTCAGTATTTTTTCAGGGTCTGCCGACAACTGAAACCAGCGATAGATGTTGCGATAAAACGCTTCTTCCTGTAAATGCGAAAACGTATAGATGCTCTTGATGAAGTTCAAGAGGATGAAGAACATCACATTCAGTATGATCAACATGATCAACGGATTGGTGGTGTTCCAAACGGTCGTGCTTCCTTTTTGATAATCGCGGTAACCCATCTTCGTCCTCAAATAATTAATACTGCTAATAAAACTTGTTCCTGTTTCTCCGGTTCCAGATCAGCACAATGATGATGCCGATTGCTGCTCCACCCAGGTGCGCAAAATGCGCAATGCCGGAAGAGGCAGACGAAACCCCACCGATGAGGTCCAGTACGGCCAGTCCCAGCAACGCCCATTTGGCTTTGATGGGAAACGGTATGGGGAGGATGATCATTTGACTGTTGGGAAAGGTATAGGCAAAGGCAGCAAATATACCCATCACGGCACCTGAGGCTCCCAGTGTGGGGACGTTCGATAGCTTATACAATTCTTCGGCGCTGATTTGTCCCAACTCATACATAGTATTGTACTGTGAAATATCGTAACTCAATGCCAGGGCCTGTGCAATGCCGGCTCCCAATCCACACACCAAATAAAAGGCAAGGAATCGTGAGGGTCCCCATAAATTCTCCAAGGTGGAACCGAACATCCAGAGCGCAAACATATTGAAGAGGATGTGGAAGAAGGATTGCGACGAATGCAGGAACATGTAGGTGATGAACTGCCAAACATGGTAATAGTCAGAGGTGAAATAATGCAGAGCGAACAGGTCCTCCATGCGCAATAGGTCTTGTCCCACCGTGATCTGCGCCAGCCAAACCAGCCCATTGATGATGATCAGGTTTTTGATGACCACCGGCAACACCTGAAACCTCCCCGGCCTGATATCTGAATCCATACGCTGTATTGTTCTGCAAATCTAACGATCCTTAGCGATCCTTCCTGAGCTTCAGCTGCACCACATTTTCAATGTGATGGGTGTGCGGGAACATGTCGACCGGACGAATAGCGGTTACCCGATATTTTTCCGACAGCAATTGCAGATCACGGGCCTGTGTAGCTGGATTGCAACTAACATAAACCACCACCGGAGCCTCCATCTGCAGCAACTGCTGCACCAGGTCCTCGTGCATCCCGGCTCGGGGAGGGTCGCATATGATAACGTCAGGGCGACCATGTTGTTGAAAAAAAGCTGCAGTACAGACGCGACTCACATCGCCTGCAAAAAATTCTGCATGGGAGATGCCATTCAAGACTGCATTTTCCTTGGCATCCTCTATCGCCTCTGCAATGGTTTCCACCCCTATGACCTTTCGGCACAGATCGCTGAGAAAAATCCCAATGCTCCCCGTCCCGCAGTACAAATCATACACCACCTGCGTTCCATCCAATTCGGCAAAATCCTTGGTGATGGAATAGAGTACTTCGGCTTGTCGACTATTCGTCTGAAAAAACGATTTTGGTCCCACGTTGAACCTCCACCGATCCAATTGCTCTATGGCATAGGGCTTGCCGCTAAACAAAACAGGTGATAAATCATAAATACTGTCGTTGAACTTGATATTGACGGTATAATACAACGAGGTAATCTCCGGAAACGATTCCCTCAAAAAGTGCATGAGCGGTTCAATGACGGAATACTCCGGTGTGCCGACTACCAGGTTCACCATCAACTCACCTGTGGTGCACAGCCGAATGATCAGGTTGCGCAAATCCCCCCGATGCTCCCGGATGTCGTAAAAGGAAAGTCCCAACGCCAGCGACTTCTCCCGCACTGCAGTGCGAATGCGGTTGCTGGGCTCCGATTGCAAATAACATTCTTCTATATCGATCACCTTATCAAACGCTCCCGGAACATGAAACCCTAAAGCAGGCAAGGCGGGCAATCCCCTGGGACCTTCCTCTGGCATTTCCATGGTGCGCAGCTCGTCTGCAGTAAAGTATTTTCGGGAACTGAACGTGAATTCCAACTTGTTCCGATACTCCCGAGTTTGTTGGGAACCGGCAATGGACTGCAAAGCAGGAAGCTCCAATTTGCCAATGCGCCTGAGCTGCTGCTCAACTTCCTCTTGCTTGAATTGAACCTGCTTTTCGTAAGGCAGCATCTGCCACTTGCATCCCCCACAGAGTCCAAAATGCTTGCAAAAAGGAGTTGCACGATCAACGGAAGGTTTGCGCAGGCGCACGACCTTTCCTTCTGCCCAATCTTTTTTATTCTTGCTCAACAAAACATCCACCCGATCACCGGGTACCGCACCTTCAATGAAAATGACTTTTCCGTCGAGCTTCGCGATTGATTTTCCCCCAGCAGCATAGGCCACCACCTCCAGGTCTTCCAGCACCTGCTTGCTCCGCTTTCGCATAATTGGCTTTGAGTTATGAAGTTATGAATTAATTTTGCCCAAACGATGAAAATGCGCGTCATTACTGGATTGGTGCTGTTGTTGCTCATGAACAATTCCGTTCGTTCCCAACAAGGTTATGCGATCACGGCCACGATAAAACCCTTCACCAGCGGTTACGTTTACCTCGCCTATCATTTTGGAAATAAACAGTACATCATGGACTCGGCCGCCATCGCTCCGGATGGCAAAGCGGTCTTCAAAGGCGAGCAACCGCTGCTGGGTGGCATCTACATGATTGTTTATCCGCAAAAAAATGCCTGGGTAGAATGCGTGATCGATAAACAACAACGGTTTTCCATGGTCACCGATACCCTGGATCCCATCCGCAACCTCCGTTTTGAAGGATCTGACCAGAATACATTGTTTGCCGAGTACCAACGCAAATCGGTTGAACTGGGAACCAAAGTGGGACAACTCCGCGCTGCACTGAGCGCACCCAATGCTAAAAGCGATTCGCTCAATGCAGCCATCCGATCAATCAATCTTCAAATGCTGGAATACCGGGAATCGATTCAATCCAATCACCCGGAACACCTGCTCAGCGGAATTTTTCGTTTACTGAAAGACCCGGAAATCCCACCTGCAGCGCAACATCCCGGCGGAAAATACGATAGCGCTTACGCCTACCATTATTATGTGAACCATTACTGGGATGGGGTGAGTTTTTCAGATGAGCGACTGATCCGTACACCTGTACTGCAACCAAAATTGGATCGCTACTTCAATTCAATCTTGCCGCAGATGAGCGACTCACTGATTCTGTATGCCGATCAGATTCTCTTGCCTGCACTGGCCAGTGAAGAGGCCTTTAAGTTTTATTTATCGAGCTTGACGGATAAATACATCAATCCGCAGTACATGGGACAAGACGCGGTCTTCGTTCACTTGTTTGAAAAATATTACATCACGGGCAAAGCCGATAAATGGATGAACGATCAATACCGAAAGTTTGTTTTCGATCGCGGTTACTCCATGATGGCCAACGTCATCGGCAAACGAGCAGCGGAACTGCCCATGATCGATACCCTTGGAAAAGATTTTTCACTGTATACCGTTCAATCGCCCTATACCCTCTTGTGCTTCTGGGATCCCACCTGTGGCCACTGCCAGGAGGAAGTTCCAAAAGTCGACTCCATCTTCCAAAACAAATGGAAGAAACAGGGACTCAAAGTGGTAGGTGTCATGACCGACGGAGGAAAAGAAAACTGGCTCAACTTCATCCGCAAACACAACCTCAAGGATTGGATTCATATTTATCAAACCGACGCCACGCGTGAAAAGATTTTGCAGGCAGGACAACCCGGCTATCGCCAACTCTACGATGTGTACCAAACCCCCATGCTCTATCTGTTGGATAAAAACAAAAATATCATCGCCAAAAAACTCACCTACCTGCAAATGGATGAACTGATGACGATGCGCGGCAAGTCGATTCAACTACCCTGATATGCGGAGAACATTTCTTGCTATTGTTTTCTTGGCAGTGCTGCACGTTTCCAGCAGCGCACAAGTGCTGTTCAGCGTTGGCAATTCTTCCATCACCACGCAAGAATTTTTATCCTCGTATCAAAAAAACAAAGGAAGCAGCCCGATCACGATCCAGGAATACCTCGAACTATACATTCGCTTCAAATTAAAAGTAAAGGAAGCTCTCGCACTGCGAATGGATACGCTGCCCAATCAAATCAACGATCTGCTAGCTTACATCGAACAGATCAAACCCCAGTTCATCCTGAACGCCGCTGCCATCAAACCCATCCTCGATGAAGCCGTACTGCGCTACAGCACAGAGATTGAGGCAGGACACATCCTGATTGCACCTGAAAAGTACCCTGATTTCAAAGAGCGACTGGATCGGAGAATGTCGTTTGAATCATTGGCCATTGGATTTTCCAATGATCCCGATGCACTTCAAAACAAAGGATACCTGGGATTCCTCAGCCTCTTCACCATCCCCTATCCATTTGAAAACGCCATCTATGCGTTGAAAGATGGTGAGGTCTCTGCACCCGTAAAGAGCCAGCAAGGACTCCACATATTCAAACGCTACAGCAGCAGACCGCGAAAAGAAAAAATAATCGTCTCTCACATCCTGATCAGCGAACCCGAAGGAGCAACAGAAACAGAGATGGAACTGCGCAAACAATTGGCGGATTCCATTTACCGGTTGGCCGTCGGGGGACAATCCTTCGATTCACTGGCCATTCAATTCTCAGAGGACAAAACATCATCCAGTGCAGGCGGAATCATTCCCGATATGGAACTCGGCGATTACGATCCGCTCTTTGAAAAGCAAATTGTAGCGCTGCAACGTGACAACGACATCTCACCGGTCTTTCGAACAGCCTATGGGTTTCATCTGCTGAAACGCATCCGATCGATTCCGGTTGAAAAAGATCCTGAGCAAATCAAGGGATTGATCGGTGAGCGGTTGATGCAGGATGATCGTACGGCCGGATTGTGCGACTTGCCCATCACCGATCCGGCATTCGATGCGCAGTTGAACGAATTCAAAGAAGGAAATCTGCTCTTTGATATCATGGATAAAAACATCTGGAGTGTAGCCAACACAGATGATGAGCAATTGAAATCGTTTCATGCAGCACGAAAAGAACGGTACACCTGGCAACAATCGGTGGATGCACTGATCGTCACGTGTGAAACCGCCAACATTGCCAACATGGTGCGCGATGAATACCTGAAGGATAGAACCATTTCCTCCATTCGCAAGTACTTCAGTGAAATTGCATTCATCGACAGCTCCCGCTATGAAGCAGGTGAACTTCTTGGAGTTGGAAAAGAAAATGCTACAGAAGGATTTGTGGCACCTGTTTACCACAATGAATCCGACGGTTCATCCACCTTTGTCATTGTACTGAAAGTGCATGCCGACCCCTCCCCCAAAACGTTCGAGCAGGCAAAAGTTGCAGTGATCAGCGACTACCAGGATCAACTGGAAGACAAATGGATAGCCTCCCTCAAAAAGAAACACCCGGTTGTGGTGCTGGAGCGGGAATTGAAAAAATTACTGGAAACAACGCGTTAGAAAACAGCCTTTACAGCATTGTATACCACTTTGGGTTTACCCAGGGTATAGTAATGCAATACTGGAACTCCGGCCTGCTTGAGTTCTTTTGATTGATGGATCAGCCACTCTTCTCCAACGGTATCACAGTCCTCATCCGTTTTGGCCTTGCTCATCGCATCGATCAAATCATTGGGAAGGTCCACATGGAAGATGCGGGGTATCACCGTTAATTGCTTTTTACTCGTCAACGGTTTCAATCCCGGTATGATGGGAACGGTAATTCCGACTTCCCGGCATTTATCGACAAACTGAAAATACTTTGCGTTATCAAAGAACATCTGCGTCACGATGTACTCGGCACCGGCATCTACTTTTGATTTGAGGTAACGGAGATCGGTCTCCAGATTCGGCGCCTCAAAATGTTTTTCCGGATAACCGGCCACTCCCATGCAGAAGTTGGTGCGGTACCCATCGCGGATATCTTCTTCTAAATAAATACCGTTGTTGAGCCGGTCGACCTGCTTCAATAAATCAATCGCATATTTATTTCCGCCGGGTTCAGGTTCAAAAGCGGTTTCATTTTTGGCTGCATCTCCGCGCAGCACCAACACGTTATCGATACCCAGGAAATTAAGATCAATCAGCGCATCCTCTGTTTCACGCTTGGTGAACCCTCCGCAGATCAGGTGCGGAACTGCATCCACCTGATAGTGGTTCATGATGGCTGCGCATATGCTCACCGTTCCGGGTCGCTTGCGTACCTCGACCTTCTCAAAGGTCCCGTCGTTCTTCTTTTTGAAAATATGCTCGCTTCTGTGATAGGTTACACTGATGAAAGAGGGCTTGAATTCCATCATGGGATCCAAGTGGGTATAGAGCGAAGAAATATTCTTGCCTTTCAAAGGAGGCAATACTTCGAAGGATACCAAAACATCTTTTGCCTGTCGTATGTGATCGATGACTTTCATGATGAGCCTTGTCGGAGCGCAAAAGTAAGGATATACTCATGAATTGCATACTTTTGTGGGGATCATGTCGCTCATCATTACTACCCAACAATTGGTCAAACGCTACCGGAATCGCACGGTTGTGAACCAGGTTTCGGTCGAGGTCAAACAAGGAGAAATCGTTGGATTATTAGGTCCCAACGGAGCAGGAAAGACCACTTCCTTCTACATGGTGGTGGGATTGATCCAACCCGACGAAGGCAGCGTGTTTCTCAATGATTTGAACATTACAAAATTACCCATGTACAAGCGTGCCCAAATGGGCATTGGCTATTTGCCGCAGGAAGCTTCGGTGTTCAGAAAGCTTTCGGTGGAGGATAATATTGCCTCTGTACTGGAAATGACCAAGCTCAGTAAACAGGAACAGAAGTCCAAACTGGAAGCATTGCTGAATGAATTCCGCCTCAATCATGTTCGCAAGAACAACGGTGATTCCTTGAGCGGTGGAGAGCGCAGGAGGACCGAAATTGCACGTGCGTTGGCAGTAGATCCCAAATTCATTCTGCTCGACGAACCCTTTGCCGGTGTGGATCCCATCGCGGTGGAAGACATTCAAACGGTGGTGGCGCGACTCAAATTCAAGAACATTGGAATCCTGATCACGGATCATAACGTTAACGAAACACTGTCCATTTGTGATCGCGCCTATTTATTGATCGATGGCAAGATCTTCAAACACGGAACAGCCGAAGAACTTGCGGAAGATGAAAAAGTAAGAAGTCTTTACCTCGGCAGGAATTTCGAACTCAAAAGAAAGGATTATCTTCATGAGGAGGTGCGACAGGAATCCCTGTACGGCGACCGCTGACCACCCATAATACATGAAACTGTTGAGCCCTGCCATATCAACCCTTGCCCGGTTGAGATCCTGGCGCATCGATGCCTGGATGCACCATCCCATCTCCGCACAGCGTGAGGTCCTTCAGGACCTGGTGACGGCGGGACAATACACTGCTTTCGGCAGACAATACGAGTTCTCCAAACTCTTCAACACCCGCTCGTTTAAACAAGCCATTCCCATTCACGAATACGAGGACATCAAACCGTACATCGATCGGATACTTTCCGGTGAAGAACATGTATTGTGGAATACCCCCATTCATTGGTTTGCTAAAAGCAGCGGCACCACTTCCGATCGCAGCAAATTCATTCCGGTCAGCCAGGAAAGCCTGGAGGACGGTCACTACAAAGCCGCTAAAGATGTCCTCTCCCTTTACTATATGCACCATCCGGAATCGGATTTGTTGACCGGTAAGGGACTGGTGATTGGAGGAAGCCACACGATCAACAGCCTGCATGAGGAAGCGCACTACGGCGACCTCTCCGCGGTGTTGATGCAAAACACGCCGTTCTGGGGAAACTGGATCCGAACCCCCGAATTGAAAATCGCCTTAATGGATGAATGGGAAAGCAAAATCGAACATTTGGCCGCATCTACCCTGAATGAAAATGTGACCTCGGTTTCCGGTGTTCCCACCTGGACGCTGGTGCTGTTTCAACGTATATTAGAACTAACCGGTAAATCGACCATCAAAGAAGTATGGCCTTCGTTGGAACTCTACATGCACGGTGGTGTTTCGTTTCATCCCTATCGGGAACAATTCAAGCGACTGATCGGCGGCGATATCCATTACCTGGAAATGTACAATGCCAGCGAAGGATTTTTCGCAGCACAAGACCTTGCCGATCCCGATGGGATGCTGTTGTTTCTCGATCACGGTATCTTTTATGAATTCATGCCCATCGAAGAATACGGAAAAGATGAACCCCGAACCATTGGATTGAACAAGGTGGAACTGAACCATCAGTATGCGCCTGTCATCAGCACCAACGGAGGTCTCTGGCGGTATTTGATGGGCGACACGATTGAGTTCACAAGCCTGCGGCCCTTTCGGTTGAAAGTGGTAGGTCGACTCAAACTGTACATCAATGCATTTGGGGAAGAAGTGATCATCGACAATGCAGAACGCGCAATGGCCGATGCTTGTCGCACCACAGGAGCCGTAGTAAACGATTATACTGCCGGTCCCGTTTACTTCAGCAACGAAGGAAACGGTGCCCACCAATGGCTGATTGAATTTGAGCAAGCACCTACCGATAGGGATGCATTCATCCAAGCGTTGGATGCATCATTAAAACAACACAACAGCGATTATGAAGCGAAGCGGCACAAAAGCATTGCCCTCCGCGAGCCGGTCGTAACCCCATTACCCAAGGGACAGTTCAACAAGTGGTTGAAACAAAAAAACAAGCTGGGTGGACAGCACAAAGTACCCCGTCTGAGCAACGACCGAAAGATCATCGAAGAAGTACTCTCTTGCAAGTAATCACTACATTTGTCAACCCACAACATACAACCTACAACATACAACCTTCTATGAGATTACTCGAAAACAAAACCGCCATCGTAACAGGAGCTGCACGCGGCATCGGAGAAGCCATCGCCCTCAAGCTGGCAGAACACGGTGCACACATCGCATTCACCTATGTAAGTGAGAGCAGCGCTGAAAAGGCCGCTTCACTGGTAAGTAAAATCGAAGCATTGGGCGTTAAAGCAAAGGCCTGGAGAAGCAATGCAGGTAAATATGAGGAAGCAGAGGCATTTGTGAATGAGGTAGTTAAAGAATTCGGGACAGTTGACATCTGCGTTAACAACGCCGGTATTTCAAAAGACAATTTGTTGCTTCGCCTCACACCAGAACAATGGGATGAAGTGATGGAAGTCAATTTGAAAAGTGTTTACAACATGACCAAACAGGTCATTCGCCCTATGATGAAGGCTAAAAAAGGTTCTATCATCAATATGAGTTCGATTGTTGGAATCAATGGCAATGCGGGTCAGGGTAGTTATGCAGCCAGTAAGGCTGGTATAATCGGCTTTACCAAATCCATTGCTATAGAATTGGGCAGCAGAAATGTTCGTGTTAATGCAATTGCACCTGGTTTCATAGAAACAGACATGACACATTACCTTAAAGAGGGAGAAGCGGGACAAGCATTTTTATCTAAAATACCATTGGGCAGGTTCGGTTCTGCTGAAGAAATTGGCAATACTACGCTATATCTGGCGTCAGATTTGAGTAGTTATGTAACCGGACAGGTAATTAGCGTATGCGGTGGATTAAATACCTAAGAATTTATATAATTTAAGTTCAAAACAACTAAAAGGTCCAATCAAAATTGTAGATTTGCAATTAATGAACAGGAAGCTAATTACTTATTTTCTCTTGTGCATACTATCTATTCAACTTTTGCCCATAAAGGAGATAGGTACACTTTTTTATACCAACCAACTTACTGAAGAAATTTGTGACGTTTTAGATGGAGGCGAAGAAAAAAACGAATCCAAGGAAACAAAAAAAGAATTTACTTCAACTAATAATTCAAGGAATTTAGAACTAGAATTAAATAATTCAATATCAAACAGACATGCATTGTTAAACACTATCTTGAAGTCAAGATACTCAGATGACACCTTCACTCCCCCTCCTCTTTTGTAAGCCTAAAATTTAGTGCTGATCAATTTCAGTAGTTTTTCAAATCACAGAAAAGTATCTAGCATATTTAGATGCATTCTAAGTAAACCTCGAATAATTCCAAAATAGGAATTATTACAGATGATTGATTCTCGAATCATTTTGGTTCCACCTAAATGCAGTTCGAAATAATTAACCTCCATAAATAATTTTATGATAATGACTAAAGCAAAATTTCCAACAACTCCTCTTGGAAGGCTAAAATTATTCTTCACATTTTTTGACTCAAGATGGGAAGATTTAACCAAAGAAAACTGGTTAAAAACAACTTATCAGGATTTAAGTGCTGGACTAATAGTTGCACTAACTGCC